>Ga0224497_10000029_pt1 | contig 128658 bp, 101 predicted proteins | sample SF_Jul11_sed_USG_4_FD_167970 | JGI IMG/M metagenome (GOLD analysis project Ga0224497, IMG submission 167970) | Sediment microbial communities from San Francisco Bay, California, United States - SF_Jul11_sed_USGS_13 | ecosystem: Environmental > Aquatic > Marine > Sediment | place: USA...
GTCCGCACCCGCAGCAGCATCACGCAATACATGCTTGAACAGCGCCCGAAATCCGGGGAGCGATGTCTTGACCCCCTGCGTATCGACCCAACCCGGATGCATGACGTAGAACTGCCAGCCGCGATCGGCGTGGCGCCGGCGCCACCAGGCGTTAAGTTCGACCTGTGCCCGCTTATGGTAGGCATAGACCTGGACGCCGTCGTAACGCTCGGGGTTCAGCTCATTCAGCCGGTCCACCCTTAATGGCACGTTGTACATTCCACCCGAGGTCATGTTGATGATGACCGCATTATTAGCAAGCTGCTCGCGCTCCGCCGCAGCGGTTGCGATGGCGCGGCCAATGCCACCCGATGCACCGCTGATCAGCCAGTGCTGACCGTGAAAGTCTCCGGGCGGATCGGTCCAAAGCAGGCGCCGCTGCTTGTAGCCGAGCCTGCTGAAGCTGTAGGCAAAGCGGCCGAAAAAGTGCAGACCATTTATTAGGTCGCGCATCGGACCATTGTCATCCTCGGTTTTCCACCTGGGGGATAACCTACCCTACATGGCCTTTTTCGTCACGATGAACACGGCCTGCCCTTTGTCCGGCCGCCATTGATAGTCGATCTCAAACCCCGCACCGGTCAAGCTGTCCAGCAATTCCTGCGTGCTGAACACCTTGACGAGCGGCATCAAGCCAAAGAATTTTCCGAGTGGCGCGATGAACTTGAAAAACTTCATCTTGTCGCCCAGGCACGCGGTGCTGGTGACGAAGACACCGCCTGGTTTCAGCATCTTGTATACCTTGGCGATCGCCGCTTCCTTATCGTCCAGCAGGTGCAGAATGCTCAGCCCCAACACCGCGTCCAGCGACTGGTTGGCCACGCCGATTTCCTCGATAGTCGATTGCTCAAACGTTACGTTGCCGATGTTGCTGGCGTCCGCTTTATGCTGAGCAATCTCAATCATCTTCGACGAGATATCAATCGCGTGAATATGATGCACATAGGGCGCGTGGGCGATGGCGGTCGACCCTGTTCCGCAACCGAACTCCAACACGTTCATATCCGGCCGGAAGTATTCGCGCGTGACCGCCAGTTTCCTCTGATACGCCGCTTCATCCGCAATCGGTTGTCTCGAATAGCGTTCTGCAATTTTGTCCCAGAATTTCGCTGACTGATGCACGATTCCTCCTACCTACCTGATCTTCGAGGCCTTCCCCCAGAAGTAGTAGAAACCGACTGGTTTCTCTTCGTAAGTTTCAGTTTCAAAGCCAAGGTTCTTCAGCTGATCCACGAACTCCTGCCGCCTGAACATTTGATCATAGGGATGCTCCAGGATCTTCCCACGAGGTCTTCCGATACCTGTTTCCCACGTCTCCAGCGAGAGCTCCGCAAACAAAAACTCGCCGTTTGTTTTTAATGTTCTGTGAACCTCGGCCAACGCATTCTGCCAGTTCGGGATATGGTGAATGATTCCAAAATCGACAACAAGATCGAAAGACTCGTTGTCAAAAGCCAGACTCGAGGCATCCTCTTGCAAGAATTTGGCATTTTCGAGGCCCTGCCCTTTTTGCCTGGCTCTCTTTATCATCCTTGAGTCCAGATCTATACCAACGTATTTCTGGGGACCAAAACAATCGTAAATACTTCTTGCGCCCACCCCCCTGTCCACAACCGATTTCTAAGATGGCGTCTGTTGGCCCTTTCGATAAACGTCTTAGACGAGGAACCTCGTAGTGCTTTTGAACAAATCCACGGATCGGATTATTCATCGCCCAGAATTCGATTGAGTTCATTATCACGGCGCGGCGATCTGTGCTGCTGGAATGCGACCATTATAGTTTAGCCATCGAATAGCGACATAAACAAAAAGGGCGCCCCATCAAACTCGACGGATCAGATCATTTCTCGATTCTGACAGACGAACGTTATGCGCAAGAGACGGTCAGCGATGAGAACGGCCAGCGGACGACGGGGCGAGAAGACAGCCGGCTAATTGCTTTCGGCATTCCGCTATTCAATTGCATTCCGCATTGGCGTAATGTGTTAAGGGTGTTTCGTTGCACTTTGGAAATCAACATGAGCCAAGTAACCTTAAAAATAAACGGACAGACCCACATGGTCGACGTGCCGTCCGATATGCCTCTTTTGTGGGCTCTTCGCGACATATTGAATATGACAGGCACGAAATACAGCTGCGGAATCGGGATCTGCGGCACTTGCACGGTATTGGTCAATGGCATGCCCATGCGGTCTTGTGTCATGCCCGCGATCAGCATGGCCGGCACTGAGATCACAACGATTGAAGGCCTGGATCCGCACGGCAATCATCCGGTTCAAAAAGCCTGGGACGACGAGGACGTTCCGCAATGCGGCTACTGCCAGGGCGGACAAATCCTTGCCGCCAGCGCCCTGCTCGAGCAAAACCCGAATCCAGGCGATCAGGACATCGATGCCGCAATGGCCGGCGTCCTTTGTCGCTGCGGCACCTACGCTCGGATCCGAAAAGCCATCAAGCGCGCCGCGCAATACGCGGCTGAGCAAGGAGGCCCGGCATGAATACGACTGAATTACAAATGAGCATGGATCGTCGGGCTTTCCTGAAAGTCTCCATTTTGGCCTCCGGCGCACTGATGGTTGGCGTGGGATGCAAAGGCTCGTTTAAGGCCAGCGACGGGGAGAACGGTGTCTGGAAACCCAATCTGTACGTTCGCATCGGCACCGATGGAATGATCACCATCGTGAGCAAGAATCCGGAGGCCGGGCAAGGCGTGAAGACGGCTTTTCCGATGGTAGTAGCAGAGTGCCTGGGGGTCGATTGGAAAAACGTGACCGTTGAGCAGGCTGCCCTCGACGATCGTTACGGCCGGCAGGCTGTGGGCGGGAGTCGCGGCACGCCCGATGGCTGGGACGACCTGCGCATAGCGGGAACGGGTGCTTGCTACCTGCTGACAGCTGCGGCCGCCAGAGAGTGGGGCGTGCCTTTTGAGGAGTGCACGGCCGAGAAAGGTTCAATCGTTCACGAACCTTCCGGCAGATCCAGACGCTATGAGAGCCTCCTGGAAACGGCCGCTACTCTGCCGTTACCGGATGTTTCGGACCTCAAGCTCAAAAGCCGTCCCTCGGAATTCGAGCTACTGGGGACGTTCGTTCCTGGCGTGGATAACCCGAAGATCGTCACGGGGCAATCCTTATTTGGCTGCGACACCCGCCTTGAAGGCATGTTGTATGCGATCTACGAAAAGTGCCCGACCTTTGGCGGCAAGGTTCGCAAGGCGAACGTAGATCAGGTTGGCAAATTGCCCGGAGTAACGCATGCGTTCGTAGTGGAAGGCGGCGACAATCTAACGGGCCTTCTGCCCGGTGTGGCCATCGTTGCAAGGACCTGGTGGGAAGCGCATTCGGCTCGCAAACAACTGCGGGTCGATTGGGATACGAGTCACTCGGATTCGACAGCTGACTACGAGCGCCAGGCAGAAGCCCTGAGACAACAAGCGGGAGAAACTTTGCGTTCGGATGGCGACGTCGGGCGCGCTCTCGATGCTGCCCGAAAAGTGGTCAAAGCGAGTTATTACTATCCGTTCGTTTCGCACGCGAACATGGAACCGCAAAACTGCACCGCCCTGTATCACGAGTCGGGGCAGCTTGAGCTTTGGGCGCCGACGCAAAACCCAAGAGCAGGCAGGCAGTTAATAGCCGAAACGATGGACATTCCCGAGGACAGAATTCACGTGAGCCTAACCCGAATCGGCGGAGGCTTCGGTCGCCGATTGAGAAATGATTTTATGGTCGAAGCGGCGTGGATCGCCCGCGAAACACGTCAGCCCGTGCACCTGCAGTGGTCGCGCGAAGATGACATGCGGCACGACTTCTACCGTCCTGCTGCATGGCATCATTTCACCGCGGGCATGGACACGAACGGCAAGATGACCGCCTTTGACCACCACTTCGTGACCTTCGGCCGCAACGGCGAGACGGTGTCCGGAGCCGGCCTGTCGCCCGACCACTACCCGGCGGGCCTGGTCCCCAATTTCCGCTTGCGGCAGTCGCTCATAGAGACCAACGTACCGACAGGCCCATGGCGCTCTCCGGGCCACTCGGCGTATTGCTGGGCATACCAAAGCTTCTTCGACGAAGTCGCGTTGGCCGCAGAACGCGATCAACTGGAGTTTCGCCTTGACTTGCTTTCAAAATCCTATGGCAAACCGCCTCTGGATCTAAAGCGAACCAGCGCTACGCTCGCGCTGGCGGCTGAAAAAGCCGGTTGGGGACGTCGCGAGCTGGGAGCAAATCGTGGCATGGGCATGGGATTTCACTTCGATCACGGTGGCTTTGTTTCGCACGTGGCCGAAGTTGTCGCCGATGGTCAGAGTATCACTGTAGAAAAAGTGTACTCCGCAGCCGATGTGGGTCCGATCATCAATCTGAGTGGCGCGAAGAACCAGGTCGAAGGCGCCGTGATAGACGCTCTCAGCACCGCTCAGCTCGAGATCACTTTCGCGAATGGCGCGGCGGCGCAAAGCAATTTCAGTGACTACGGGCTGTTGCGAATTAACCAGGCGCCCGAAATCGAATGCCATTTCATTCAGAGTGATAATTCCCCGACCGGTCTCGGCGAACCGCCCTTCGCAGCCGCAACGCCTGCGATCAGCAACGCAATTTTTGCCGCCACCGGTACGCGGATACGAGAATTGCCGTTCGGCCGCTCGGGAATCTTCGTCTGAATCGAAGAGTAGAACGGCGGCGCATTTAACGCCGCCGTTCGTTTCCTGCTACGTCAGCTATGTTGCGTTTCCGCGGCCGGCGTAGGTCTCGTCGCGTCCAGACCCGCCTGGCGGATCTGACTCGGATCAAGGTCCCGACCTGCTCAATGGATGCACTGTCGCTTGCCGTTGAAACTGCCGCACGAAGTACTGCGTTCGAAACCAGTCATTTCAAATCCAGTTTCGTTACTAATTTCAGATGCTTACAAGTCACAGCTGTGCCATAAAATGCTATGATCGGACCAGCTCGCGTATTTCATTTTGCCAATTTCCGACGACGCGAGCGACAGACCCGAAGCTAGCGGGTGTGAGCATGATCTGGGGCATGCCGGCCGGCAATGTAATTGGGCTCGGCTTTTTTCTTGCGCCGTGTCTTCTCGGGACAGGAAGGAACCGGCTGACCTTCGTCGGTACACTCGCCACCGTCACACTGGATTATGTATCTCGCAATCGATAGGTCATGAGCATGTTCGCTTTATTTGACCTCAGGACAACAGGGGATAGTGATGAACAAAGGAAAACCGACACGCCGTGACGTTCTTGCCGCAATTCCGGCGCTGGGTTTATCGGGCTTATTGCCCGCAGCCACATTTGCACAGAACGGCATGCCGATGCGGCGAATTCCCGGCACCGACGAATCGCTGCCGATCATCGGGCTCGGCTCGAGCAAGCCCGTGGCGCAGATTGCGGAACGCGGACCCGGGCCGCTCGAGAATGTATTGCGGGCGCTCGTCGCAAACGGCGGCCGCGTGGTCGACACGTGGCCACGCAATCCCTCTAATGACGCGGCATTTGGCAAGGTGATCAGCCAGCCGGACCTGCGCGACAGGCTGTTCGTCGCAAGCAAGATCGACCGGACCGGCAGGGACGAGGGCATCCGCCAGTTCCGCGACACGTTGAGGCTGTACAACAGGGACACGATCGATCTGCTGCAGGTTATCAGCCTTACCGACCTTGACACGCAGTGGGCGAATCTGAAGGACTTCCGCGAGCAGGGCGCCGTCCGCTACATCGGCGTCACGGTCTCGACGCGGCGTCTTTACGAGCCGCTAGAACGCTTTCTCGACAAGGAGAAACCGGATTTCGTGCAGGTCAATTACTCGATCAGCGAACGCGAGGCCGAGAAACGCATGCTGCCGTTGCTGCAAGAGCGAGGTATCGCGGTCATCATCAACCGGCCGTTCATGAACGGCGCTCTGTTCGCGCAACTTGGCGACACGCCGGTACCGGAATGGGCCACCGAATTCGAGTGTCGAACCTGGGCCGAATTTTCGCTGAAGTACATTCTGCCGCACCCGGCTATCACCTGTGTACTGACGGAAACCAGCAATCCCGACCATATGCACGAGAACTCCCGGGCGGCATTCGGCCGCATGCCGGACGCGACCGAGCGGCGGCGCATGGCCGAAGTTATGGACGCGCTGCAGCCCGGCGGGTGATGAACTCGTCTAATTGGATGGCGGCTGGAAAAGCGTCGTAACGAAATCCTGACGCGCGACGCGCCAATAAGGCCACTCGTGGCCGTAGCCGGGCATCTCTATGTACTCGGCATCGACTCCCTGGGACTTCAAAACCGCGTTCACGGCACGATTCGCCGTGATCAGGCCGTCTTGGGCCCCTACTCGGACATAGAGCAGATCGAGCCTGGAGTTCGCGCTCGCATCCAATTGGGGCAGCAGCGCCAGAAACTCGTTCGGGTCAATCGTTTCCGTGATATCCGGACCGCGCAACTCGTCCGCATTTTCTGGCGGCGGGATGTCGACGGAACCGCGCGGCATGAGCGGGAATCCACCGGAGACTGAGCGGACCCAGCCGAGCTTGTCGATTTGGTTGAAAGCAACGAGTACAAGCATTCCGCCCCGCGACAGTCCCGCAATGGCACGTTTCTCCGCACCCGGCTTCGTCCGGTAAGTCTTGTCGATGAACGGCATAAGGTCCGTGACCAACGCCGGCGGCAACATCAGGGGGGTCGTCGCCGCTGCCCGGAGGAGGCACGACGGGAATGTTATCTCTCGATGCCTTTTGGTCGAAATAGAGGTTGGTCATCACCACGATCGTCGGCTTCGCCTTACCCTGGGCGATCACGTTGTCCAGGATCTCGGGGGTGCGACCGAGCTCGGCCCAGGCGTCTTCATCGCCGCCGCCGCCGTGTTGCAGATAGAGCACGGGGTAACGCTCGTGATTGGTTTCGTACCCGGGCGGCGTGTACACCGTCAAGCGCATGCACGGCGTCCACTACGAACACGTAGGTCTAAGACTCGGGGTCGAGCGGGCCAGTGGTGAGCGACCATATCCAGGCGCAGGCGTCGGCGAGGCCGACTTGCCCGCCTTTGAGATCTAATTCCAAATACCGTATAAACCTGTATACAATATTCACTATTGGTAGGCACGGTCATCGATCTGGCGATGTCCTGTCCGTACCCAATCCACAGGGGATAATGATGAAAAAACTGTTGTTGCTGGCCCTGGTCGCTGGTGTTGCCGGCTGCGGACAATCAGTACCCGGCCAGCAAGAGGATCGGGGTGTCGCCGTCGAATCATCTCCACCAGGCTACAGCGCCATGAATCCGCCGGTTGTCGAGGTCGCCGGCGGCAAGCTTCGGGGCTTCATGGATGACGGGACTTTTTCGTTTATCGGCATCCAGTACGCTACGGCAGCCAGATTCGAGATGCCGCAGAAGGCCGGATCCTGGGACGGCGTCAGAGACGCTCAGACTTACGGGTCGATCTGTCCGGTTCCCGAGCAAACGACCGTGGCCTCCGACGAGTTCGTCTGGCCCCATCGCTACTGGCCCGAAAACGAGAACTGCCAATACCTGAATCTGTGGACGCAGCACGTCGATGTCGGGGCACGGCGACCGGTCATGGTATTTCTGCACGGCGGCGGATTCACCAATGGCTCGTCGATCGAGGCCGTGGCGTACGAGGGCAAGAACCTGAGTGCGTTCGGCGACGTTGTTGTCGTGACTCTCAACCACCGGCTGAACGTGCTGGGTTCTCTGAATCTCTCCGCGTACGGCGCCGAGTTTGAGAAAGCGGGCAACACGGGCATGGCTGATATCGAGACGGCGCTTCGCTGGATACAAGAGAACGTAGAGGTCTTTGGCGGGGATCCCGACAACGTGACGATATTCGGGCAGTCCGGCGGTTCCGGCAAGGTGGTCCACCTGATGCACATGCCATCCGCCGAGGGTTTGTTCCACAAAGCCATTGCGCAGAGCAGCGGCCGCGCCGGGTATCTCACCGCGGCAGAATCCGCAAGAATCGCCGAAGTCATTCTGCAAAAGCTCGGATTGGACGAGACCCAGGTCGACGCACTGCGGACGCTACCTTATGACGAGTTGCTCGAAGTGGCCACCGTGGCCCTCGCCCAGGTCAGAGAGGAGGTCGGCAGGAACATCAGCTGGCGTCCCGTCGTCGATGACAGCTACATCGAAGCCGAATATAGCGACTGGAGCACCGAAATGCCTTTCATTGTCGGTACAAACTACAGTGAGCGCTTTAGCACAATCGCCATTGGTGATGGCCGCAAGAATGAGTGGAGCGAGACGGAGACCCATAACAACCTCCGGGAGCGCTACGGTGAAGACGTCGACGCGATCGCCGCGGAATTCAGGGCGCTGTTTCCCAACAAGAAGGCGGCTGATGCCTATTTCTACGCGCACAATTACCGACAAACTGTCTGGCAATCACTGGAGACAAGACTCAGCCAAAGCACCGGTCCGGTCTACAACTACCTGTTTGCCTACGAGGCCCCGGTCAATGGCGGCACTACCCCGTTCCACTGCGCGGAGCTCATCTACGTCTTTCACAACGTGGACTTGCCCGAACTGCGGATTGCGACAGGCGCTGCACCCAGCACCTACGCGATGCAAGATACGGTTGCCCGGGCATGGGTGAACTTCGCCCGCACGGGCAATCCGAGCCAGGACGGCCTCGAGTGGCGGCCGTTCACCAACGAAGGCCGGGGCACGATGGTGTTTGACGTCGAGAGCAAATTCAGCGCGTTCGACGACAGGAAGATGGTCGCAATGATGTCGGAGTAGGTTGCGTTGTACTACTGGACTGGACCAATGCGGGGAAGGAAGCTTGCTATGCTTCGAACAGCTCGCGCGGTCCTGGCGGTGGCAATTGTATGCGGCATGCCTATCACCACCTTTGGTCAGCTTGACAGTGAGTCAGGTATCCACGCCGGCGCGTCGCGAATCGATATCACGCCGCCGGTCGACGAGCTGCCTGCCCCGCTGACTTCGGTCCACGATCCCATCTACGTTCGCGCGTTGATGGTCGAGAGTGAGGGCGCCCGGGCGATTATTGCAGTAGTCGAAGTACCAAACATCGCTGCCGACATCCACGAAGACATGGTTCAACAGATAGGACGGGAATTCGACGTGCCGCGGGAGCACATCATGCTGGGCATTTCGCATACGCACAATTCCATGCGTGTCACACCGCCTGGTGAGTCGCCGATCCCCACCTCGGACGCCTTCACGGCACGGGTGCGCTCCGGAACTGTCGAAGCGGTGAGAGCCGCGCAGAACAGACTGCAGCCAGCTCGCGCCGGTTACCGGGCCGGACAATCTTCACTTGTGCTTGGCCGCAACGAATGGCATGACGCCCAGCGTCGCTACATTGACGGTATTGATCGAACCGGCACGGTGCCAGTTGACCAGACGCTGGGTGTGTACGAGTTCGAATCCCTGAGTGGAGAATCCATCGCTGTCATTCTGAATTACGGGATTACGCCTGTCGTTTATGAAGTCGCGAAGTCCGAGCTGAGCGGAGACGTGCCGGGCGCTGCCTCACGATACGTTGAAGGCGCATTGGGTGGTGAGGCCGTCGCCATCTTTACTATCGGTTCGCCCGGTAGCCCTGCCTACAGGGTCTGGTTCGACGAAGACCCAAGACGCAATGCCAAGACTGCAGAAGCAATCATGGACGCCATGGGTGTAATTCTCGGCGAAGAGACACTGGCGCAGATGGGTGAGATCGAGGGATCCACCACCGGGCTGGAGATCTTGGGCGTCAGCGATTCCCTGACGTGCCCAGGCAAAAAAACGACTCCAAGGAACCTGCGCAATCACTGCGCCTATACCGAAGAGTCCGACCTGCCGCCCTGTGAACATACCGACGCACCGTTCATGGATGTCACACTCAACATGGGCGTACTGAGACTCGGCGACGTGGCCTACGTCTGGGCTGATGCCAACGTAGTTCCGACCTTATGGCAAAAACTGAAGAGGGCATCGCCGCTGCGCAACATGCTGTTCGTGGGCAGCAACTTCGGCCAGTTCCGCTTCGTTGTGGATGACGCCGCGTACGCGCTCAACACCTACCCGGCAACCGATACCCGCGCCGCCGTTGGCTGCGCAGAACAGGGCTTTATCAGGGGGACCGTCAAGCTGATCGACGATGCTTTCTGGTGAAATAAAGTTGACCGGTCATGAAATCGATTGCCGTGACCGTGCCCAAGGCGGCCTGGCCAGTGGCAGTCCGATCGGTACGGGCTTATTCCGCTCGAATTTGCAGTCGATTCAGCTAACCAATATTGGATAACTACAAACTACGCTATTACTAAAAGGCAATATCATGAAATCAAACAGACGCGAATTTATATCGAGTTTAGGAGTCGGTGCAGCGGGACTGTGCGTGGCTTCATCTTCTCTTCTGCATTCATCCTACGCGAGAGCTGCAGGAGCTGAAGAAAAAGAAGACGGTCAGATACTTTTTGTTGGCGATAACATTGCCGTCGCCGACACCACAAGCGGCAAAGTAAGGGGCTTCATTCTCAGGGATATCCATCATTTTCTTGGGATCCCGTATGGGGCCGATACGTCCGGAGCGAACCGGTTCATGCCGCCCGAAAAGCCCGAACCATGGTCGGACGTGTATCCCGCCTTATGGTGGGGCAACTCGGCACCGCAACAAATGGCAAACCGCTACGCAAACAAATATGGCGCGTTCAGGGACGCCTGGAATTATGATGACGTCAGTGAAAACTGCCTGGCACTTAACGTATTCACTCCAGGAATCAACGATGGCAAGAAAAGACCCGTCCTGGTGTGGATGCACGGCGGCGGATGGACCAACGGCAACAGCATCGAACACGACGGCTACAACGGCGAGAACCTGGCACGTTTTGGCGACGTTGTGTTCTGTTCGATCAACAGCAGGCTGGGTCCACTGGGCTTCTCGGATTTCTCTGCCGTTAGCGGCGAAAAATACGGCGCCTCAGGAAATGTAGGCGCACGTGACCTTGTCGCCGCATTGGAATGGGTGCATGAGAACATCACAAACTTTGGTGGCGATCGTGACAATGTCACCATCATGGGACAGTCCGGTGGTGGTGGAAAAGTTTGTGCAGTAACGTCATTGCCAGCAGCGAAGGGTTTGTTCAGCAAAGCCGTCGTCTTGAGCGGCGCCCGACTGGACCTCAGAGAAAAGGAAATAAAAAACAAAGTCGGCGAGTACATTGTCAGGGAAGCCGATCTACAGCCGTCACAAATCGACAGGCTTCGCGAAATGCCCTGGCAGGATTATTACGAGCTGGCCCTGCGCGCTGCGGAAAAATGTTTGAAAGATTCAGGCATTACCGGGTTGCGTCCTCGAGACTGCTTCCAGCCAGCTGTCGATGGTGACTTTATTCCACGGAGTCCCTACGTGCCGGACGCATCACCGAATGCAGCCGACATTCCGATGATGATCTGTTCAACAACAGAAGAACGATCTGCCACTTGGCAGGATTCCTCGCTTGAATCGATTTCATTTGATGGTGTCAAAGAAAAAGTCGTTGCGAGTGCAGATTTTCAAGGAATCACAAAAGAACGAGCAGGCGAAATTGTCGATGCCTATGCAAAAGCATTTCCGGACAGGACACCTGCACAAATCTGGCCGATGATTTCTACACATCGTCAAAGGTCAGTGATGCTGGCAGATGCCAAGTCTAAACAGTCGCCTCCGGTATTCTTGGCATGGTTTGGCTGGCAGCCGCCATTGTTTGATGATCGTCTGCGCGCATTCCACTGTGTGGATATCTGTTTTTGGTTTAACAACACGGACGTAATGTTGTCACACACCGGTGGTGGTGCGCGACCCAGGGCTTTGTCAGAAAAAATGGCAGGTTCCCTGGTGCAATTTATGAAGACGGGCAATCCCAATGGAGGAGGATTGCAGCGATGGCCCAGATATACTTCGGCAAAGGGCGAAACCATGTTCCTCGATGATGTATCTGTGGTTCGGAACGATCCTGACAGAGACGCCCGTAAAACACTTCCGCCTTATGAAGGATATTAGTATCGACCAGACCTAATGCAATTTAAATCTCGTCGGGCCTTATTGTTAACGCGCGCGAAAACTGAAAATCGGCGTAAGCTGATTTGGACGCCGGAGGCGCCCCGACGGGGTGACGAGCGTAGCGAGCAATCCACCGCCGACAGATGCACTCGGTGCGCCCGCATGGCGAGCGCACCGAGTCCGTCTGGCACCTGCGACCATTTTATTCCTGCCTTTTGCATGAGCTTGGTATAAGGTAAAGACCTATGCATCCATTCAAAGCCACTGCTACCTTATCGTTACTGGCAATCCTCGCTGGGTGTGTGTCGGATGCAATCACTGCGCAAAGTTCGCCCGATCCGTTCCGTGTCATGACTTTCAATATCCGCTACGACACGCCTGACGATAAGGAAGACGCGTGGCCACATCGTCGAGAGCCGGTTGCCCAGCTCATCGGTTTCTTTGACCCTGATATTATTGGCGTCCAGGAAGCCGTTTTGCACCAGTTTACTGATCTGCAAGCTTCGTTGCCTGGCTACACCTCGTACGGAGTCGGTCGTGAGGACGGCCGGCAAGGTGGTGAGTCCACGCCGATATTCGTCCGCAATAACAGGTTTGAAGTTATCGAAACCGGAACGTTCTGGTTATCAGAGACGCCTGAAGTCCCATCCGTTGGCTGGGACGCCATGTTGCCGCGAATTGCGAGCTGGCTACGGTTGAAAGACAGACAATCCACTGGCCGACTTCTCGTTATGAACACTCACTGGGATCATAGGGGTGTCAAGGCGCGGCAAGAAAGCGGCCGATTAATGCGCGAATGGCTGATTTCGAATGCGCAAGGTAACGAAAGGATCGTGCTCCTTGGCGACTTCAACGTTCCGCCGAGCTCGGCAGCCTATGCAGCGCTGATCGAGGGCGGCCACCTGCGCAACACAAAGACGCTGAGCCAGACACCACCGTACGGCCCCGCAGGCACCGCCACCCGGTTTGACATTAATCGAGCCGACGCGGAGCCGATCGATCATATCTTCGTCGGCGCGGGTCTCGATGTATTACGACACGCTGTGATCACGCAGCATTCCGGAGGACGCCTGCCTTCGGACCACTACCCGGTTTTCGCCGACCTCCGGCTCGGCTTGTAGGACAGCGCAAAGAACCGCACGTTGGTCTTTGACAGCACCCGGCTATCGACCTGTTAGCGTGTCCTGCGGCGCGTGGCTCCATGAGATTGTTCTTGCCCCGGTGCCGTATCGGCAATATGTGTTCGCCCTGCCGGAACTGATTCGGCCGGACAACGGCTGCTCCGAAATTCACGTGCAAATAATGTATACAAGATACAATTTTCGTGTACCCTTGCGAAGTCTGGATCTGACAAGAACAAGCGTTCAGTGCTCCGCGCTGCCGCCCGCGGTTTCCGGAGCCCGCTGCCAACAAATGCGGTTCAAAAGAGGGGATCAATGAACTTAGCCACACTCAAACTCGCCGTCGTTGCCGTTTATGCCGCAGTTCCTCGAGCGGCGCGACGACACGCGCGTCGAGTTCGTTATGAGCATCTTTTGGCTAGGTTTATCTACATTCGTCAATCTGGCGGCCGTGGTCGTGGAGATCCTTGTCCTGTTCTACACAATCTACTGGTAGGAGAAACATCATGATCCGATCAATTGCCATCGTCTTCTTGATTGCAGTAGTCGGCTTTGCGACAGCGCCCAGCGCGTCGGAGAATAACGTCGTTGTAGAGACCGCGTCGGGACCCGTTCGCGGACACATGAGCACCAATCACATTCAGTGGCTTGGGATTCCGTATGCCGCCCCGCCGGTCGGAGAATTGCGTTGGAAAGCGCCGCGAGCTGTTACCCCCTGGTCGGAGGTGCGAGATGCGAGCAAAGCTGGCGATGGCTGCGTCCAGGGTACGGGCTGGGATCCGGGCTACGAAAAGCCACATCTGAATGAGGACTGCTTGTTCTTGAATGTTTACCGTCCGCGCGCTGCATCCGCTGATGCAAAGCTTCCGGTATTCGTCTGGATCCACGGCGGCGGATTGCGTGGCGGTGCCGGCTACGACACTGATCCACGCAAATTCGTAAATCTTGGCAACGTCGTCTTTGTGACGTTTAACTACCGTCTCGGCGCACTCGGTTTTCTCGCAGTACCGGGACTGACCGACGAGGATCAGGATTCGGTCGGCAATTACGGCATGCTTGACCAGCAAGCAGCACTGCGCTGGGTGAAAAAAAATATCGCAAAATTTGGCGGAAACGCGGAACAAATCACAATCGCAGGCCAGTCGGCTGGCGGCAGATCGGTCTGCAACCAGCTCGTTTCGCCAACGAACGAGGGGCTCTTTGCTCGGGCCATCCACCAGAGCGGCGGCTGCGGCGGTAGCTCGATCGCGGAGGCGGAGCAAACCGGGGCACGATTTGCTGCGGCAATTGGCTGCAGCGATGCGATGACGACCACGGCTTGCTTGCGTAGTAAGTCCCCGGAACAAGTTCTCACGGCGCAGGATGAGGTTCGCATCACGACGACTGTCTACGGTGGCAAGCATTGGCCGTTGCACCCGGGTGAAGCCGTTCGCGCCGGCAAGTTCAATCGCGTCCCGGTTATGATCGGCCAAACGCACGACGAGCGTACTCAGAGCATGTTCGCTGCCAATGACTATCGGGGTAATCCGATTACGGAAGAACGATATGCGGCAGAGATTCGTGATCGTTATAGCGATAGCGCCGATGAGATTTTCGAACTGTATCCCGTGGCGAATTTCTGGTCGCCGACGATAGCGCTCTCGACCGTCGAGGGCGACGACCGGTCCTGTGAGCGTCGCAATATTTACGCCGACCTGGCGGCTCATACGCCGACCTGGGTATACGAATTCGACGAGCAGGATCCGCCACCGTTCGTATCAATCGATCGCCTGCATGTCGATTTTCCTTTTGGCGCAACGCACGTTAACGAACTCGGTTACATCTTCGATTATCTTCGCCAGGCATTGCCGTTCTCTTCGGCACAAGGCGAGCTGTCGGATCAGATGATCAGTTACTGGAGCACGTTTGCACATTCGGGCGACCCGAACAGCGAGCTAACGCCCGACTGGCCGCGTTACTCGCCTGACACGGATGAGATGATGTCACTCAAGGCAAGCGGATCTGCCGTCAAGACGAGCTTCACCGACGAACACAAGTGCGGCTTCTGGGACCAGCAGGAAGGCTGACATCCAAAGCCACTGGAGCAAGGCATGAAAGGGTTTGCAGCAGGAATTGCCTCCTGTGTCGGACTTCTTGCGCCGGCCGTCACGATTGCTGCGGCACCCGCCTACTCCATAGAGACCATCGGCGATGTAGTCCAACTGCACGATTCGCACACGGCAACCACCGTGTCGGTTTTGACGCCCGTCAGCAACGCCTATGAAATGGTCGTCAATGGCCATAACATTCTGCGTATGCGGATCAAGACCGTCGACGAGATGCGCGCACGCCCTGGCCTGAATGGCATCCCGCTGCTTGCGCCGTTCGCCAATCGGCTCGATGAAACAGCGTTCTATGCCAACGGCAGGAAGTACAACTTCGACATGCAGATGGGCAACGTCCGCGATCCAATCCCAATACATGGCTTCGTCACAGGAGCCAATGCCTGGAAGGTTGTAGATGCCCGTGCGGACGACAGCGGCGCATGGGTGACCAGCACGCTGGAATTCTATCGCGTTCCCGAGTACATGCAGCAGTTTCCTTTTGCCCACACGCTGACAATGACCTACAAGCTGTCAGATGGCGCGCTTGAGGTGCGAACTCGCATCGATAATCTGAGCGCCGAGCCCATGCCGGTGTCGATCGGATTTCACCCCTACTTCCAGCTTACCGATTCCGTACGAAATGATTGGACGTTGAGCGCGCCAGCGAAAACGCACTGGATTCTCGGTTCGACGAAGGTACCGACGGGCGAAACTGAATCAGCGCAAGAGTTTTGGGGTGCAGATCCTCGCGCTATCGCGCTGAAAAACTATGCGACGCGCGATATCGACGACGTATTCAGTGATCTCGAGCGAGACGCGCAGGGCCGGGCTACATTCAGCGTGCATGGCACCAGGCAATCAGTTGCCGTTACTGTGGGTCCGAAATACAAAACGATGCTGATCTACACCACTGCGCCGCGTCCTGCGGGAGACAATAGCCAGCGTCGCAGGACCGCCGAGTCCGAGCCACCGCCACCGGTCAGCGTCGGTCCGGCGGTGCCGCTTAGTGCAACGAATGCAACACCGGATTTGCCCAACCGCGGTTTCGTGGCATTCGAGCCTATGGTCGCGATCACCAATGCGATGAATCTGGCGCACAAGGGCCTGTACGACGAGCTGCAATCCATACCGCCAGGCGAGTCCTGGGAGGAAAGTTTCTGGGTGCGCCCCGACGGGTATTAGCCGTGAGCGCAGGAACGCGGCTTAAGTTGTTGCGTAGATGTCGAAAACTGTCCTCGGAATCGACCTTTACGTTCCGTAAGCTATTCATTTTCAAGGGTTATGACTTGTTGCGTACGTACAACGACCTGTCATATACGTATAATTACATAGATATGGTTGCGTACTGTATACAATCTACGATAGAGTCGCGCTATCGGGCTCCAAGCCGATGAATATTAAAAACGGTTTTGGTTGAGGAATTCAGGTGGGGAGAACACTAATGATGAAACGAACCAAGGTAGCTGCTGCGGTTTCAGCCGCTTGTACATTAATGACTGGACACGCAATCGCGCAGGAAGCCCTGGATGAGATCACGGTCACCGGCATCCGCGGAAGTTTGACCAATGCGATGGATGTCAAACGCGAGTCATCCGGTGTTGTCGACGCAATTTCAGCGGAAAACATGGGCAAGTTCCCGGACACCAACCTGGCTGAATCTCTGCAGCGCATTACCGGCGTCTCCATCGACCGCGTCGAAGGTGAGGGTTCGCAGGTAACGGTCCGCGGTTTTGCCGGCCAGTTCAACCTGGTCACCCTGAACGGCCGCCAGATGCCCGCGGCCGACGTACAGAACGTCGGCACCAATGACTTTGGTGCTTCCGGCGAATCGCGCTCGTTCGACTTTTCGGTCCTGGCGTCCGAAGGCGTAACGGGCCTGCAGGTGTACAAGACGGGCCGTGCATCATCGCCTACGGGCGGTATTGGAGCGACGATCAACGTCAATACCGCGCGCCCACTGGAGACCGGAACCCAGTACGCTGTCGGCGCCAAATTGGTTGACGATGCCGGTTCCGAAAGCGGCGACCTCACTCCGGAGCTGAGCGGCCTGGCAAGCTGGGCGAACGACGACGAGACATTCGGCGTGAGCCTGTTCGCGTCCTACCAGGAGCGCGACGGGTCGTCTCGCGCCGGGACCTTCGGCGGCAACGTCTGGATTGCCCCGTACGATCCGGCCAACGGTGCGGTCTCCGGCGCCGTACAGGAGAACGAACCTACGGCCTTTGTAGACCTGGCCGGGTTTCCGTCGAATACGCGCGTCGAGTACGCGACGACGCACCGCGAGCGTACGAACGCGATGCTGACCCTGCAATTTGCGCCCTCGGATCGCCTGACGATCACCGCAGACGCGCTGTACACCGTAAACGACCTGGAGCACAACTCCACTCAGGACCAGCAATTTTATGCCCGTGCTTTCGAGTACATCGAGTGGGACGGCAGCAAGGTGGTCGCTACGCCGAATGTATTGGCCGAGACGCACAGCGGCACGAATCCGGCACCTCCTTTTACTGAGACCGGCACGGACATCCTCCACGATAACCGCTGGGTAAGGCAGCGGGACGAAATGACGTCGGTCGGCCTCAATTTCGCCTACGATTACAACGATGAGCTTTCTTTCAGCCTCGACCTGGCGTCGTCCGAGTCGGATACCGGCGGCAACTGGCCGGGCGGCTGGAGCTACTATCGCACGCCCATCGCCGGTGCGGTGAGCGGCTGGCGCGGCTCGGATATGTCCCGCGACGTCCCGGTAACGCTCATTGCCATCACGGACGGGTCGGGTGACCAGGACGGTATCTACGAGGTCACGGATGTCGGTACCCAGCAGGCCCGGCGGGAAGCGAGCGAACAGACGCACAGTCTCGACCAGCTCCAGCTGTCAGGCAGCTGGGACAACGGCGGCAATATCAAGGTTGATTTCGGTGTGGGACGCATCGAATCGGAAATGAAGCAGCGCTACATCAGGCAGGGCAACACGCTCGGCGGTTGGGGCGTCTCTGACACCGGCGACATCGAGATGAGGGCGCCCGGTATCATCACGCAAGCCTGCATCACCTGTAAATTCAGGGATTTCAATTTCGGCAATACTGCAAATATCGCGGCCTTGGCCCCTCCCGGCTCGAGCCTGATCACGCTGGGCGAGGTTTCCATGCAGGTCAATCCGAGGGACCTGTTCTTCGCCATGGCTGGATGGGTTCCCGCCGCGAACCCGGGAGCGACGCCGTTCGATCCCTTTAATCCGGGTGACAGAGGTACCGACGACAACCTGATTACCGAAGACATCACGTCGGTCTACTTGTCAACCACTATGGACGGCCAGATCGGCGACAAGGACATGCAGGTCGTGGCCGGTATCCGCTGGGAGTCGACCGATGCCACCTCTGCGACGCGTCAGACGATCGTGGAGCAGTTCCGCTGGGACTCGGATAACGACATGACGGAGATTTTCGGCAGTTCCTTAAGCATCGTCAGCGAAGATCACAGCTACAACAACTTGTTGCCAAGCTTGGACATCTCGGTGGATCTCACCGATGAGGTCAAGGCGCGTGTTTCCTTCAGCGAGACAATCGCCCGGCCGCAGTACGGCTTCATGTTCGTCCCGACCACTGTCAACGATGGCTCCACCCTGACCTACCTGGGCGGCATCCCGACGGCCAGCAAAGGTAGCGCGAAGCTGGATCCGCTCGAGTCCACCAACTTCGACCTGTCGGTCGAGTGGTACTACGATGAGTCAAGTTACGCGTCGGTCGGCTATTTCACGAAGGCGGTATCGAACTTCGTCGGCATCGAGCAGGTGCCGCAGTCGCTATTCGGCCTGAGGGACGTCACCGGGCGTGCGCCGGGTAACCGTCTGGACCAGGCCATCATCGCGCTGCAAGCGGGTGGTTGGTCCGTTAGCGAGGAAAGCCTCTTCACGATGACAGCCATCCTGGATAATCCGGCGGACTTTCCTGGCGGCGCGGCCGAGTTCGACGGCACCGGGGACCAGGCGTTATTCGTATTGAATACGTATGACATCTTTCCCGACAGCTTGGATCCGCTGTTCATCTTTGAAACCGCACAGCCGGTGAACAACCAGACGGCCAATATCGATGGCTTTGAGCTCGCCTGGCAGCACTTCTTCGGCGACACCGGTTTCGGGTTCATGGCCAACGCCACGCTCGTTAATGGTGACATCAAGTTCGACAACGCGGCACCGCCGAACTTCGACCAGTTCGCACTGGAAGGCCTGTCGGACTCGGCGAATCTGATCCTGGTCTGGGAGAACGATACGTTCGGGGCGCGCATTGCCTACAACTGGCGCGACGATTTCCTCTATAGCACCAATACCGGCAACTTCATCCCGGGTTATTTTGAAGAGCACGGCCAGCTCGACGTCAATTTCAGCTGGAACGTCAGCGAGTCGTTCAATTTGAGCCTGGACGGCATCAATCTTACCGAGGAAGGGATCACGGCGTACGGGCGTACGCCGAACATGACCGATTGGAGCAAGGAATACGACGCGCGCTGGGTGCTGGCGGCACGTTACAACTTCCAGTAGTCGTACACGGGTTCCTGCCGGATCTGCGGCGGGAACCCGGGTCACTCCGGAAGCACAAGGACTGCAAGACGAGGTTCCCACCGGGTGTCCGGTGGGAACCTTTTTTTGTCGGCTGTCCTAATCATTTTCTTTGGTCTAATATCCCCCTCTTGTCTCGAACACCGGGCGCCCCATGACGACGAAGATTCTCAATAATATTGATCATAAGGATCTGAAGGTCGACGCACGCCCAAACAAGCGCTACGGCGATTACGTCAATCGTGCGGCAGTATTAACCACGGAATATTCCGATCTGCATAAACAATTTCCCATCCTTATTTATAAGAGTGATGAAACTCAGGAGCTGGCTAGCCACGCGATACTCGGCTTCGACAAAGACGAAAACCTGTTTATCGAAAACAATGAGTGGCAAACGCAATGGGTACCGGCCACGCTGGCTCGGGGTCCGTTTTCGATAGGCTACCGAAGCCGCGAAGAACGCGGTGAGGAGTCGACAGAAACACTGATCATGGTCGACGAAGAAAACCCGCGCTGCGGGGTCGACGACGGCGAAGCGATATTTCTCGAGTTCGGCGGCGAGACGCCTTATCTGGAATACGTCAGGAAGGTACTAAAAACAGTCGAGACTGGCCTGCATGTCGACAAGCTGTTTTTCGGCTTGCTGCAGGAACTGGATCTGCTCGAGCCGGTGTCAATCAAGATCACGCTCACCGCAGAGAAAGCCGTCGATTTCAATGGCTACCACACAATCAACCGGAATAAGCTGGCAAATCTCGATGGTGACAGTCTGCAGAAATTGAACGCTGCTGGCGTGCTCGGCCTCATTTTCTTTATCATCTCGTCGCTCGACAACTTTGAGAAAATGATTGCATTGAAAAGCGCCAGGTCGTCCGTGTCCTGAGGACTTGCAAACTTATGGCAGGCGCTCGAAAAACGGCACACGTTATCGAAGGTATAGCACCGGACAAGATTCCCTTCGACGACCTGTTTGCACTCAACGAGCCGGTCATCATGCGTGGCCTGGTTGCCGGTTGGCCGCTTGTAGAAGCCGGGCGCCGATCCGCTGAACGAGCCATGCAGTATATGGCAGCCGGATACAGCGGCAAACCCGCCAAGGTGTATATCGGTGATCCCGATATCAAAGCGAGATTCTACTATGACGAATCGCTCACGGGCCTGAACTATCGCGTGGAAACGATCAGCTTGCTGGACGCCTTCGCTTCAATCAGCGCAGACCTAAACCGGGCTGAGCACTCATACTATTTCATCCCTTCTCTCGTGTTTGCCGACGGATTCCCGGGCCTGGACAGTGACAACAAACTGATCTTCGATCACGAGATTTTCCAACGCGTCGCCCTCACAAAGAAAAGCTGGATCGGTACCGAGTCCATAACAGGGGCACACTTCGACCTCCCGAGTAACCTCGCGTGTTGCGCCGTTGGCAGGAGGCGGTTTACGCTGTTTCCGCCCGATCAGGTTCATAACCTGTATCCCGGGCCATTCCATCTCACCCCCGGCGGTCAGGTGACCACCATGGTGGACTTGAGAAACCCGGACTTCGAAGCCTATCCACGATTCGCCGCAGCGCTGGACGCTTCTGTAGTCGCGGACCTGGAGCCCGGCGACGGGCTCTACTATCCGAGTATGTGGTGGCACGAAGTCGAATCGAAGGACCGTTTCAACGCCATGATTAACCACTGGTGGTATGCATCCCCACGTTACATGGCAGACCCGATGGACGTATTGATGCATGCCATATTGGGACTACGTGATCGCCCGGAACGCGAGAAACAGGCCTGGCGCGAGTTGTTCGACTACTACATTTTCGGACCTGCCGACAAGCCCAGGGCCCACCTGCCCGAGGCCTGCCACGGTGTACTGGCAGAACTCGACGAAACCATGGCCAGACGATTGCGAGCGACGCTGCAACAAACCCTGAACCGATGATTGAGGGATATTCGTCATATGCAGCGAGCCGATAAGACAAAAGTGATTGTAGCCGGAGGGGGAACGGCCGGTTGGCTGACCGCCTACAGCTTGGCCAAACGACTCGGCAAATTGCTCGATCTCACACTGATCGAGTCTGACCAGATCGGCACCGTCGGCGTCGGTGAAGCTACGATTCCGAGCATGAAGGTTTTTCACCAGCTCGTCGAAATCGATGAACAAGCGTTCATGCGGGCCACCCAGGCCACGTTCAAGCTGGGCATCAGCCTGGAAAACTGGGCGAACATTGGCGACAAATATATACACAGCTTCGGCGTTCTCGGCCAGAGCACTTGGATGGCCGAATTCCATGAGTTCTGGCTCGAGGGACGTGCGCAGGGTTTCGCCGGGCCACTTGACGACTATTGTCTCGAATTGAAGGCCGCCAAACGGGAAAAGTTTGCCACCGAAGTGAACAAGATGCCGCTCCTTTATGCGTATCACCTCGATGCGACGGCCTACGCAAAGTACCTTCGCCAACAGAGCGAGGCGCTTGGCGTCAGGCGAATCGAAGGCAAGATTGCTGGCGTGGATACGGATCCCGAAACCGGGAACATTGCGGCGCTGCAGCTGGACGGCGATGTAGGCCTCGCCGGCGACGTGTTCATCGACTGTACGGGCTTTCGAGCGTTGTTGATCGGCGAGTACCTGGGGGTCGGTTTCGAAGACTGGAGTCACTGGCTGGCATCCGATCGAGCGATCGCCGTGCAATCTGACGCGGCTGAAGCGCCGCGACCGTACACCCGGTCTATCGCGCATCCTGCCGGCTGGCAGTGGCGCATTCCCCTACAGAACCGGGTTGGTAACGGCATGATCTACTGCAGCAAGTATTTGTCGGATGACGAAGCGAAACAGACGCTGTTCGATAATTTGCCGGCAGAACCTCTCACCGATCCTCTCATGCTGCGATTTACGACCGGCCGCCGGTACAAGTCCTGGCACAAGAACTGTATTGCCATCGGCTTGTCGAGCGGCTTCCTGGAGCCCCTCGAGTCAACGGCCATTCACCTGATCACTACCGCGATAGCGCGGCTAATGCGCCTGTTTCCGTTTTCGGGCAACACGGAACGGCTGGCCGCAGAGTTCAATCAGCTGACCAATCTGGAGCTCGAGGCGGTGCGGGATTTTGTGATCATGCATTACAAGTTGACGCAGCGAGACGATAGCGACTTTTGGAATGCCTATCGCACGATGGACATCCCCGAGAGCCTTGCCCATAGAATGGCCATCTTCCAGGAAAACGGCTACACATCTTCCGACGACGCGGGCCTATTTCATGTCACATCCTGGGTACAGGTCATGATGGGTCAGGGCCTTTACCCGGAGCAACATCACGGCGCGGGCCAAATACTGGCACCGGCCGGCCTCAAAGAGCAACTCGACATCATCAAACGGTCAGTCGACATGAAATTCAGCAAACTGCCGAGCCATCAAGACTTCATTAACAAGTATTGTCCGGCTCCAATGGCCGCAAGCTCCAACTGAATAGGTCGGCACTAGACCGCACCACCGGCGACGTCTTTCGGCCTCACCCCGGCGAACAGGTTGAGCGTGAGTCGTCCCCGCGTCGGGACGCTTGTCAGCAGGTCAGGCCGTGTTATGTGTGCGCTATGAGGTATCCCGCCGGAGTAGAAGACCGCCCGGTTGAACTTGGCCGGCATTGCCGCCAGTAATTCCGCGATATCGTTGGAGGCGGTCATGTATTCCGGCGGCTTGCGGTAATGCTCGGAATGCTCTCGCAGGTATTCGAGCGCAGCGTCGATATCGTGCAATGCCAGTTCATACGCGCGGACGGCAATGTCTTTCGCCTTCCAGCGGAAGAAGCCCGTACCGCCGAGTTCGGGATTGGCGAACAAATAGACGATGCCGGCGTAGGTATGGTGGATGGGACTAATGCGTGGATCGATATGGCACATGCGGTGATAGGGCGACAGTTCCTCGGGCTTGAGCGCCAGGTTGGACAGGAAGGCCTTCAGCTTGATGTCGGCACGGTGAAACCGAAACACTCTGCTCAAATTCGAGCGTATGAATCGCCGCAGGTCCTGAATGGCTGACTCCTCGATATCCCGACCGCGGCAAGGGTGACCCACAGGCTTCGAGACGAACTCGCCTGCATATTCCGCAACGTTGGCGACCAGGTTGTGCGGGTCCGCGAGGAAATCATCTACAACCGCGATACTTATGCCGTCATCGAAATCGTGCAACCTGATGTCGGGATTAGGGGCAATTCGAATGACCGGCAGTTCTGCCATAGCGCTATCTATTGCTCCGTGCCCTTGTCCATTAACCTGCCAGTGGGTGCCCCCAACCGCGAATTACAGAAAAATCCTACCGGATACCATCCCAAAACAGCTCCATCCGGCGGCGCGTCGCTTCGTCCGGGAGCGCGCCGCGGCCGGCCATCTGATTATCTATCATATGTTCCAGGTCCGTAGTGCCCGGTATGACGCAAGTAACCGCCGGGTGCGAAATGATGTACTTGAGGAAGAATTGTCCCCAGGTCGTGGCGCCGAACTCGGCCGCCCAGTCAGGAACCTCGCGCCCACCGATGCTGGCAAACAGGGAACTACCTCGACCGCCGAAAGGCACCGCAACCATGACTGCGATCCCGAGCTCTGCGGCGAGCGGCAGGACGTCGCTCGCCGTATCACGGTTGCCGATTGAGTAATCTATCTGCAAGAAGTCGATCGGGTATTCTCGCATATACTCCATAACCTGCGGATGCTGGGCGCGCTGCACGCTGGTTATGCCGATGTACCTGGCCCTGCCCTGCTGCTTCAGGTCGAGCATCAGGGGCATCAGAGGTTCGACGCTACTGACGAAATGCGCGAATAGCAGATTGACACGTTCCATCTGGAGCCAGTCGAGAGAGCGTTCGAAACTCGTTGCGGCAGTTATCGCACCCGGTCCCGGTGCCGCTCGCGGACCCCGAAATTGCGCGCCGGCCGCGTTGAACTTGGTCGCCACGAACATCTTGTCCTGCAATCCCAGGTCCTTGAGGGCCTGACCAATCACCTCTTCGCTGCCACTGTACATCGCAGCCGTATCGACAACACGGCCGCCCATCTCGTACATCTTTGACAAGACAGTGCTGACTGTCTCTAAACCGGCGCGGCCGAAGCGGTTGGTGCCAACCCCCATGACCGGAAGTACCTCGCCTGTCGATGGTATGCGCCGGCACACTTTGTCTTCGCACGAGGACTCGGCAATGGTGCCGCTGCCCAGACCGGGGAGTGCCAGGCCGAGACCTGCCATCGCTCCGGCCTGCAGCACTTGTCGCCGGGATATCTCATCTGATTTACGAGTCATTTTGGTCTCCTGCAATATCTGTATTTTTCGAAATTCGTTGCTTATTGCGGCAAACCGGGCCCACAGAGTTCGTACTCTCGTTCGCGACAAGACTGCGCCGCCTGCGGCGCCGGTCCGGTACGTTGGATCAGGCTGGCATCAAAAATTTTTGTCTCGCCTGCCAGCGGCACCGAAAATCAAGCTGTGACATTACAAGGTAAAACTGCTTCGCGATCAACGGACCGTCTGCGGGGTTGCCGTCTCACGCAGCCGAAAGTGGTACTCGTAATGGACCCCGTTGCGGTCCCGCGTATTTGAGCGAAGCAGGTAAAGTCCTTCCACGATGTGAGCGAAGCGCACCGGGCCGACGTCGACGACTTCGTAGCCAAGCGCTTCGACCAGCCCCGCGACCTTTCGCTTGGCGGTCGCATCATTGCCAACGAGCGGTATCGTGACCGGGTGACCATTCACGTGCGGATCGAGCATCGTGTCCATGCTGATCGTATTGAAGGCTTTGACGACGAAAGCGCCGGGTGCCAGATTCTGGATCCGCTCGGCATTCGACGCCGTACCCGGATAGTCCCGGTAGCCGTCGTCGGCAATGACGCGCGGATTGACCGGATCGATGATGATTTTGCCTGACAAGTCACCGAGGCCCTTTATGACGTCTTCAGCGACTTCCCAGGGCACATTGAGCATGACGATGTCAGCCTGGGCGGCCGCCTCATGAGGCAATGCTGCGGACGCGTCGCCGCCGGCCGCCTCGACCATCGCTTTGACGACATCGCGGTCAGGTGACCGGGAGCCGTAGATCACCCGATGCCCCAGCGCGGCGTAGCGCGGACCGAAGGCCGCCGAGACGTCGCCGGTGCCTATCAGGGCAATTGTCTCGGCATGGCCGCCAAGTGGCACAGCAAATGCCAGGAAAAGAAAGCTCAGCGCGAGCAATTGGCGTATAGACATATTACAAACCCACGATGTCACGGGCCGCGCCCGTCAATTCAACGATGTGCAGGCCCGAACCCGCGCGATCCACAGCAAATATATAGCCGCGGCTGTCCAGATCCACGTTATTCGTCTGGATCACGCGCTTGCAGCGGCGGGTTCCATCGACGTTTGAGCACGTCTCCGCGGTGGTCTCGTTGACCTCCGGGACGAAGTAACCGACCTCTACCGGGCGGAAAGGATTGCGGATATCGACGGCGCGTATGCCGCCGCTGAAGTACGACACCACCATCAGTCTCTTATCGAACGCGGGATGGTAGGCATCGTTAATGGAATGCGGTCCGAAGCGTCCCCCGCGGCTGCAGAAGTCACCAGGATTGGCATCGGCCTGATACGTTGAGATCACGAACGGATGTGCCTCGTCGGTGATGTCCATGATGAACACGACGTCACGTGGGCTGAGGCAGGCGCCTCCACCGACTTCTGACGGGACAATGAGGAGGTCCCGCGAAGGCAGCGCGCGGTCGTTGCTGTAGTCGGGGATCGGTACGTCGAAGATCGGCTTCGCTGTATGCGCACCCCAGTAAGACGGCATGTCGACTCGCGCGATTTGGGGAAACCGAAGGCTTTGCGTCGTCGGTGCCATGGGGCTGTCGACCGACGGATCACCATTCAGCAATTTGTCGCGGTCAAGAATCTGGATCACGCCGTTGGCGCCGCTCTCGTAACCCAGGTAGACCCTGTCGCCCACGACGAATGGCTGATGCAGCCCGCCGATCCCGGGCGCCGGCATGGGACCCTCGGCACCGGGTTGCCAACCGTCGAGGCCGAAATCGCGAATATGACGCGGGGCTTCCGGTTCGCTGAGATCGAAAGCCTGAAGCAGCCGTGTGACGAGCCAACCATCTGCCGTGCCGTTGAAGTAACCGATACCGGATTCGCAATCCCAGAACAGTTTGTGTGTCTCTCGCGAGCCGCGCTGCGATTCCGGGCGCGGCGACACGCCGGTTTCACCGACGTAGGAAAGGGACTGCGGTGAAGTCGGATCCGTGACATCCATGATTTCATAACCGAGGTTGCCGTCGGTCCGCGCCAGGTAGGTGCGATCGGGATCGCCATTGGGCAGCACGGCGCCATCGCATATCTGAACGTGCTGTGAATGGCTCGCATCCGGACTTGTCGGCGGTCGATGCAGGAGCAACTCCGGCGATCCCGGGTCCGTTACGTCGAGCACCGACAGACCATTGACTTCGACCTCGTTCGTCATCGGGTTCATGGCTTCACCCGCATGGTGCCCGACAAACAGGATCGTACGGTCGCCAAAGTTATGGGCGACGGAGTGGTACGCCGGACGGCCCTGCAGGTCTTGGCGGCCAACCAGTGCCATGTTCCAGGCTTCCGGCGCTGTGCGTCCGGCCGTCGGCACGGGCCCCGCCGGCGCCTCCGTTGCGAGCGACGCCGCTCCCGCATCAGCCGCCGGTTCGTGTGACCTGTCGCAGCCCGCCAGCGCCGGCGCACAGGCAATGGTGAGCGCCCAGGCGCGGGCCACAGAGCCGGTAAATCGAGAAAACACTGTTGATGGACTTCCTATTGTAAGTTCATGCCCCGCCCGAAGTGTTTCTCTCTACGAGAGTCGGCCGGCAGATAAGACTAGCATTCGATTGGCAAAATTGTACATAATAAACAGTTAATCTGCACCAGGTTATACTGGCAGCACCGTCCCCCGCGTCCTGGCGCCATCGTGCTCAAGGGATCATGAGCCACGCGCGGTCTTGATCTGCGACGGGGACGACGACACCGGGGTAAAGAATCCTGTGCGAAACGAAATGATTCTTGGTCATTTGCACGCTATGATTTCACGCATCCGCGACACCCTTGCCCGTATGTGGGGCGCGGCGATCCGGGCTGCGCCGATGCCCACAGCGGCGAGATCCGCAAGGCCGGACGTGCGTCGGCCACTGCACTTCGGAAAATATGGCAGCGGCCAGGGCTTATTGAATATAGAATACAATTTTTTGAACCTGATCGCGGTCAGCCGGTCTATTTTGGGAAATCTTCCTGCTGTTCCGAGTGCCCCGGCATTTCCAGAGACGGCGCAATCCGGGGCGGTAAGGTCTTGGGATCAATATCAATGGTGAATGATCACCGGTCTCCGGGTGCCGGTAGCGGACGTGCCGAGCAGCTCGTTGTGCGCCTTGTGGCGCTCTTGGTAGTGCAATGGCTGGCGGCCGGGCCGGTGCGCGCAGAGGCACAAGTATCGGAGTCGGCAGTCCTTGATTCTGCAGGCGCGGACCCGTCGACGATCGTATACGGGCAGGCGTTCTTCGCCCAATACAACGTCACCACCGCCGAGGATATCCTGCGACGCATTCCCGGCATCTCAGCCATTCTGGATGGAGACGACGGCGGCGCCTCGGGAGGAGATCGCCGTGGCTTCGGCTCTGACGGCGATCAAATCCTGGTAAATAACCGCCGTCTGGCGGGTAAATCCAACGACATCAGTTCAGCCCTGAGCCGAATCCAGATTCAGAATGTCGAGCGCGTTGAACTGCTGCGCGGCACCACCGGCGACATAGACGTTCGAAGTGATGGTGTCGTCGTCAATCTGATTCTCAAGGAAGGCGAGGCAGCAACGAGTTCCGGATCCGCCATGCTGGCCTCACAGCTGGACGATAGCGGCTGGGTCGACCTGGATGCTGCGGTTAATTACAACGGTGAAGTCGGCGCATTGACTTTCTACATTGGCCTGGAAAGAAAGACGCTGTCCGAGGATGGGGGTGGCGGTGGCTATACGCGACGTTATCGGGATGAGCGCTACTTCTATCCTGCCGGTGAACTGATGCAGATCCGCGACAACGTATCGAACCGGCAGGAAGAGAAATATTCTTTTGCAGCAAATTCGACCTATCACTTCGAGCAAGGCGACAAACTTCAGCTCAATGCCCTGATCAATTTAAAAAGCGAGGACACGTTCGACGTTATTCCATTCGCCGAATACGCCAGCGACGGGAATCCTATCTCGTCAGGAGTCGATCTCAGAAGCGAGGTGGTCGACAGAGGGCTCGAATGGGAATTTGGCGGCACCTATGAGCGCAGTATCGGTGACAGCGGCAACGTCAAGATTCTGTCTGTATACACCCACGACGAAACTTCAAAGATAGAAGCAAGAAACGAACAGATCGGCGGCGCCTTTTACGAGGTCAGCCGTAATCCCTCCGATGTGTTGGAGACCGAAATAATCCTCAGGGGTTCTTACTATTGGCCGCTTACATCGAGTCAAACAATCGAGGCTGGGGCCGAGTCGGCCCGGAATACGCTCGACCAGACGATCCAGGTGTTCGCCGACCTCGACGAAGATGGTCTCGCCGAAGAAATCGACATATTTAACCCCTCTTCAAAGGTGCAGGAAACCCGAACCGAGTTATTCGTCAATCACAACTGGACGCTCAGCGATCGCTGGACCGCGTCGAGTTCGCTAGTGGCGGAAACTTCGAAAATTTCCCAGGCGGGTGCCGATTTTAGTAACAAAGCGGACTTCGACTTCGTGAAGCCCCGGTTGGATGTTCGTTTTTCGCCATCTGTGGAAGATCAATGGCGTATCAAGATTGAGAAAACCGTCAGCCAGCTCGACTTTTCCAATTTCGTGCCCGAATACAACGTTCGGGACGACCGTTTCTCTGCCGGCAACCCCAATTTGCGGCCGGAAACGGCATGGGAATACGAAGTCGGCTACGAGCATCGTCTCGCCAACGACGAGGGCGTAATCGGCACGCGCATGTACTACAAGGACATCCAGGACCGAATCGAGAATATCGCAGTCGATGTCGACGACGACGGTGAATTCGATCCTGCAGCGGGCAATATTGGCGATGCCACCGAATACGGCATCGAGCTAACGTTCAGTATCAGAATGGCCCGCCTCGGGGCTCCCAACCTGATACTCGATGGAACCTTCCTGCGACGCGAAACCGAGGTTACGGATCCCTTTTCGGGGCTCGATCGATGGATGGCCCAGAGCTGGAAGTACACCGCGGATCTCGGCCTGAGACACGACATCGCTGAACACAGGCTGTCTTACGGCGTCACTTTCGAAGACTGGGGCGGGGCGAACGAGCGGTATGAATGGCAGGAATTCAGGGGTTTCACCAGAACTCCGCAGGTGACGGCATTCCTCGAAAAACGATTCGGAACACGATGGACAGTCAGATTCGATGCTCTGGACATTACGCAGGGCGTGCGTGAACGGACACGGTGGATCTACGCAGAAGACGCGACCGACGGCGCTCTCAAGCGAGTGGAATATTTCGAAGATTCGCGTGATCGCCGGTACACGCTTGGTATGACAGCAACGTTCTGACATAAGCGGCACACGCCTGACCCCAGCCAGGCTATCGATAACGCCTTCTATGTGGTGCCCGTCCCGGCGAAAATGCACTGGCGCGGTGTCTGGCCCACCCCCGCGGTGGGCGCACAGAGTTGCATATTGTATGCGATTGGGTCAAGCTCGGCTGCCGGTTTGACAAGCCAGAAGGGAGAAGGCACATGGTTGAGGAAACGGGTGACGGGGCGCAGGTTGGCGGTTACAAGACGATCGTTTTCGTCATCTGCTCAGTGGCGGCATTGGGCGGTTTGCTGTTCGGTCTCGACCAGGGCTTCATCGCCAACTCGCTCGAAACGCTGACCGAGCACTACGACCTCACCGTGCAGGATAAGGAAAGCTACTCCGCCATCCTGGCCACCGGCGGGATCTTCGGTGCACTACTCTCGGGCGTATTCGCCAGGCTCCTCGGACGAAAAAAGAGCCTGCTGCTCGCAGGATTCATCTTCACAGCCGCGTCCCTTTACTCGGCGCTGCTGCCGAATCTGTTCATCCTGTCGGCCTGCCGCTTCGCTCTCGGCTTCGGCGTTGGCATGGCGTCGTTCGTGGTTCCCCTCTACCTCTCCGAGACGGCACCCGCCGCCATCCGAGGGTCGATGGGAACACTGTTCCAGCTGATGATCACCATTGGTATCTTCCTGATCTCGGTGACCAACGTGTTCATCGCCCGGGCCTTCGTGGATCCCGCGACCGCGCTGCCGCTGATGTTCCTGACGATCACGTTGTTTGCGGCGCTGATGTTCGGCGGCGGTTTCATACTTCCCGAGAGTCCCCGGTGGTTGATGCTTAAGGGCCGGAAAGAAAAGACGATCGAGGTACTCCGAAAAACGCTCAACACCCAGGAAGAAATCGACACCGAGATTCGCGAGATCGAAGAGGCGCTGCACGGGCCGCAAGGTGTGGGGTTCGGCATAGTCTTTCGCGGCTACTTCTTCAAGGTTTTGCTGGTGGGCGTGCTGCTGCAGATGTTCCAGCAACTGGTCGGCATCAACGTGATGATTTACTACGCACCCACCATCTTCGGCTATGCCGGGATGAAGGGCATCATAGCCATGATGACGGTACCCACAGTGAACATGCTGTGCACCATCCCGGCGATCTTTCTCGTCGAGAAGTGGGGACGCAAGAAACTGCTCTACGTGGGCGCCGTGGCGATGTTCGTCACGATGGTTGCTGCCGGCCTCGCCTTCCAGGCGATCGGCACCGGCGCCGACGCGGCGATCATTGGCAATGCTCCAAAGACGATTCTGCTGCTTGCGGTCATCGTCTACATTTTCGGATTCGCCGTCTCGTGGGGCCCCGTCGTGTGGCTGGTCTGTTCCGAGATCTTCCCCCTCGAAGGCCGAGAGGTCGGCATGACCATCACCACCATGGTCAACTGGACCTTCGCGGGCCTGGTGATGGCGAACGCACTGACGTTTATGGAGACCTTCGGGAACGCCTCGATCTTTTTCTTGTTCTCCGGGTTCTGCATTGTAGCGATCTTGTTCGTCAACCGGCTCGTGCCGGAGACCAGGGGCATCACTCTTGAGGAGATGGAGTTCAACCTCAAGGACGGTGCCCGACTGCGCGATCTGGGGAAGCAGAGATAAGCCGCTCGCTCAGCACATGTTCTGCTGCCCGTTTGCGCTCGAGAAGATGCGCTACGACGGCAAGCCGTCGAAAAGAATGGTGGCCGGGCGCGGACTAGTCGGCGCAGCCGATTGGACAGACGAAAGAATCGAGTCTGCCCGAATAATTGCTCGCCGACCGCCCGGTCCTGTCAGAGACCGGGGTGCCACTCTTTGCAACCTCCTGTGGGCCGAGCTGGTGGTCGCCGAAAACCGGCTTGACTGCGGTAAGGGTTGTGAACCATGGCCGCAAGCACAATTGTCGAGGAGAAGTAACAATGAGAATGTTCAAGGGGATTCACGCGGTCGTCGCGATGTTGGTATGGGCCCTGCCAGGCGTTGCCCAGGATCAACAGCCGATGACGTTTTTCGTCGCTAGTGATGGCCCGGGTAACGGCGGTAACCTTGGCGGCCTGACAGGCGCCGATGCTCTCTGTCAGCGGCTCGCGGCTTCCGCAGACCGCGGTGATGCGACCTGGCACGCTTATCTGAGCCAGGCGCCGACTGACGGCCTGCCTCGAGTGGATGCGCGTGACCGCATCGGCAGCGGGCCCTGGCACAATGCCAAAGGCGATCTGATCGCTGCGAACGTTGCCGACCTGCACGAAGATCGCAACAACATTCGCAAATACACGGCACTGAATGAGCACGGCGAGGAGGTCGAGGGTCGGGGCGATCAGCCCAACCGTCACGACATCCTGACCGGCTCAGACTCGATGGGGCGCCTTTTCGATCCCGACCCGGCAGTGTCAACCTGCAACAACTGGACCAGCAGCAGTGACGAGCATACAACGCGGGTCGGTCATCATGACCGTCTCGGGGGCGCGAATGCATCCTGGAATTCCGTGCACAACTCGCGCGGCTGCAGCCAGGAAGCACTGATCAGCAGTGGTGGTGACGGCTTGCTCTACTGCTTCGCTGGCGACTGATTCAAGCGGCAGTTTTAAGGAACCGGTAAGTCAGGCTGCGGGCGCCGCGGCGCACAGTTTTGCCTACGGTTCGATCCTTGCAATGACCTGATGCAAATCAAATTGCATCAGGTCCGGTTGACACTAATAGCCTTCATAAGGCGGAAGGTTTTTTCGGGCGGCATGAAACGGCTCGCCCCGGATGTTACTGCACAATACGGCATGCCAACAAAATGATAGATATCCCTTAGGATGTAGCCGCTTGCTTTGCCGCTCGTGGCGTCGGCGACGCCTGTTTGACCCGTTGCCCTATTCGCGTGTACAGCTCGCCGGATGACGAGGCCACCGCGACGTTCCCGATTCGCAACACGCCCTGGGCAGCTCAGGTCCCTGGCGGCGCCGACAATAGCAATGTCATCTGCCATGTCATCGGTGAGCAACCCCAGTCCGGCGAGTGTCAGTCGCCCCGCGTCCATCGAAACCAACGCCCTCGAGTGGTGCCGTTGTGCAGCACGATCGCACGCATGTACAGCCGCTCGTGGTCGTACTTACCGGTTGCCGGCGCGACCGGTCTGCCCGGGGTAATATCAACCTTGGCGGCACCGGCCCGCAACGGACCGGCGGCCGCAAGCGCGGCCGCCCAGCACAGCGCGGCGGCGATAACAGTCATATTGCCGGCAATTCTTTTCACAGTCCGTTCCTGTCATTATTTGAATAGCAATTGGGCCATGTCGGCGAGCGAATGGCGCCACACTTTCCATTCATGCACTCCCGGGTAGGTCTTCGCGACGAAGTCGATGTCGCGGACTTTCAGATCGGCCCAGGTGTCCCGCAGCGCGTCGATGCGTGGATCTTCCGTACCGCAAGTGAAAAACAGGAGATCGAGTTTCTCGTTGACAGCCTTGGGATCATCCAGGAATCCCGGAATGATGCTGTCGAATACTTCCGACCCATATGGCCCGCCATCTCTGCCGCGGAATTGTCCGGAGCTCAGCAAACCGATATTCGCGAAGACGTCGAGGCGATTGAATGCAACACTGGCGGTGATGGAAGCGCCCATCGAGAGGCCGGCCAGTGCCCGATTCTCGCGGCCCGGCAACGTGCGGAAGTTTTTTTCGATATACGGCACAAGGTCGCCGACGATATCCTGGATGTTGTTCTCACGAATCGGAGCACCTGGGCTACCGCCGCTGCCTACGCCCGGCGGTGGCGCCGTGCGCGGGCCGGCGAGGTCGAGCGATGCGAGTTCGCCCCAATACGCGTTCGGCATAACGACGATCATCGGCCTGGCTTTGCCCTGAGCGATCAGGTTGTCCATGATCACGTTGGCAATGCCCATTGTGGGCCAGGCATCTTCGTCGCCGCCGCTGCCATGCAACAGATACAACACCGGGTATTCGATGTCCGAATTTTCATAGCCGGGAGGCGTATACACAAACGCCCGTTTCGACGTCTTCATGACGGTCGACGGCACCCACACCGAATGTACCGTTCCGTGTGGCACCTGTTGCGGCTGCAGTAGAGCAGCGCTCTCGTTGCCCAATACCAGCACGGTGTTCATGAATCCGACGCCGTCACGCTGCACATTATAGTTATTCGGGTCCAGCGTCCTAACGCCATTGACTAGGAAGGTGTAAGCCCACAGGTCCGGATCGAGCGAAGCAGTCGTCACCGTCCAGAGGCCAGAGTCGTCCTTATTCATCACAACACCGCGGCCGCCTTCCCAGTTTCCCTGTACATTGACATCGGTCGCATGCGGTGCAAGCAGGCGAAATGTTACCCGGCCGTCCCGCTGCACCTGGGGCGAAACGATCTTTTCCGTCCGCGCCTCGCCACCGCCTGTGCCGACCGTGGTGGTCGGCGATTCCTGCGCGAATGCTGTGCTACTCAACAGCAGTAACGCTACGATCATCGATAAATTTTTCATTGCAAATTCTCCTGCCACCGTAGACGGAATCGCCGTTGCTGCGCTTTGTGCCCGGACAGTTAAAGCTGATGGTTGGACTTTCGATGCGGACATCATCGTCCCATTCCTGGTTGGCGCTCATTAATGACGGGCTCACCGATGTCTTCGTCGATAACGGGACTCCAGATGCCGGTGCTTGCCATCAAGACGTCGACACTCCGGCCGTCCGAAGCGCCGCCAGCACCCGTTCCGGACGAAACGGCAGCCGTCGCAGACGAACGCCTGTAGCGTCGTGGATGGCGTTGGCGACCGCCGCGATCAGCGGCTTGTGACTCGTCTCGCCCGCGCCGTAGGGAGCCAGATCGGATCGATCCGGGCTCGGGTCACCGTTGACGAGGACAATGTCAATGGACTCGGGCGTGTCGGAATGCCGGAGAGTCGGGTGCGATTGCCAGTTGACACTAGTAACCTTTTCAGTGTCGAAGCGGACCTCTTCCCAGAGCGCCCGGCTCAAGGCATGCAACATGCCGCACTCGATCGTATTGCGTAACCCCCCGGGGTTGACCACCAGACCGCAGTCGTGCGCGCAAACGAGCCGTTTGGCCCAGACCCGACCGGTTTGACGATCGACCTCGACCTCCGCAATCGTGGCGGCGATGGTACGGTTGCGATAGGTGTAAGCGATGCCACGCCCCGTAAGAAGTTTCTGGCCACCATGGGTTTGCGCAGCGGGTGTTTGCGGCGACGGGCGAGTGTTCCAGCCATAGGCACCGGCGGCTGCCTTGACGACGGCGATCGAGCGCGCACGTCGAAAAACGTCGTCCTCGTCACTGTTGCTCAGCATATCGAGCCGGAACACGACGGGATCGATGTGAGCGGCCGCCGCCAGCTCATCGATGAACGATTCGAAGGCGAACGTCACCTGCGGTCCGTTGGGATCGCGCAGGTTGCCCGTACGTAACGGCGTCTCCCAAACCAAGGGCAGGCCAACGACGCGCGTCGTTGTGCGTCGGTTCGATATGCCATACATAAGCGACGGCGTCGCCGCGCTGCCCGCTGCCGGCGTCTCCGGGCGCCGGCCCATGAGCTGGGCAATGAGGACGGTGTCTGGCTCGTTGTAACCGACGTGGTTGAAATCGGCGGCGCAGGCATCGTACTCGAGTGCCGTCACCTTGCCACCCGCATCGAGCCCGCCTCGCAGCTTGAACACGTAGGCCGGGCCCTTTGTGTCCCAGGCAGTCTCCTCTTCACGCGTCCACTGCACGCGCACCGGGCGACCCAGTTCGTGGGCCAGGAATGCGGCCTCGAATCCGGCATCGTCGGCGGCCGTGCGACCGTACACCTGCGGGCCATCCATATAGACAACGCGCACCTGGTCGCGGGGCATATCGAGAAATTCGGCGACGCCGTTTCGCAGGCGGTATGACTTCATATCGTTGGAGTAGATCGTCATCTGTCCGTCGGACGGGTCGGCCAGGGCATGCGCGGGGCCGATGGCCGTGTGCCCCTGGAAGGGAACCTCGTACTCCGCCACGACAACCTGATCGGCTGCGGCGAAGGCTGCGCTCGGGTCGCCCTGGATGTCCGGCTCGCTTATGGTCGTGGGCGTCGCGCGGCGCATGTAGACGAATAGTTCATCCGACGCCGGGAACGGCGGGTCTGCCGGCCGTTCCCAGTCGACGCGCAATTGCCGCGCCGCACGGATGGCCTGTTCCTCGCGCTCGCAGACGACCGCCACGTAGTTGCCGCGCCTGACGACCCTCACGAAACCGGGAAGGTCGGCTACCGACGCCTCGTCTATACCACTAACCACGGCCCCTGCCAGTGGCGGCCTCACGTTGCGCGCATGGAGCATGCCGGGCAGCTTCACGTCAACGGCCCAGATCAATGACCCGTCCACTTTGGCGGGGATGTCATAGCGCTGCAGCGACTGACCGACCACGCGCAGTTGATTGACGGGCTTCACATTGGCCAGGCCGCGCGTGGCGTCGACGTTTTCCCCATTGAGCGAAATATCGAAGCGTTTCCCGCCGACCAGTTCGGCATAGGTGACCGACATGGCCGGCTCGGACCCGACCGTAATCGTCGCGTTGCTCACCACGAGCCGCTCAACCGGCACCGCGAAATCCTCGGCAGCCAGTTCCAGCAAGACGCGCCGCGCTTCGGCCGCGACCCTGCGCATCGGCCAGCCGTCGCGTTCTATGGCGTCGGAACCGCCGGATCCGCCCTGGTCCGGCGTGATGTCCGTGCGGCCCATGATGAGGCTGGTCTTGTCGTAGGCGATGTCGAGTTCGTCGCACATCATCTGGCGAAACGCCGTGCCCGTCCCCTGGCCACCGTCCGTCTTGCCGACAAAAAAGGTCGCAGTGTTGTCCGGGTGAATCACGATCCAGGTATCGAGTTGCCGATAGTCAGGGTCGGGATATGGCCCCACCATCAGCGCCGGGTCGGCGTCGCTCGCCGCGGCGAGCGTGCCGGGTCCCGGGATGGCGCCGGCGCTGAAGCTGATCACCAGCGCCCCCGAAGACTTGAGAAAGTTGCGGCGCGAGGTTGACGGGTTGATTCGATGCAGCCCTTCCTCGATAGCTTTCGGCAGTTCCAGGATGTCACTCATTCGGCCACCTCCTCCGCAATCGCAGCGTTAGTGTCTCGAGCGTCCGCCATGGGCTGTTGCACCACACGCTTGATCGCGGCCTGGATCCGGTAGTAGGTCATGCACCGGCACAGTGCCCCATCCATCGCTTCACGGATCTCGGCATCGGTCGGGTCAGGATTTCGGTCGAGGAGCGCCTTGGCGGTCATGATTTGGCCATTGTGGCAATAGCCGCATTGCGGCACCTGCTCGTCGATCCAGGCTTGTTGAACAGGATCGAGCGTTCCGTCCGCAGACAGGCCTTCGAGCGTCGTGATTTGACCCCGCACCCGCGACGCGGGCACTACGCAGGATCGCACAGCGACACCATCGACAATGACGATACAGGTTCCGCACTGGCCAATGCCGCAGCCAAAGCGAGGCCCCCGCAGCCCGAGATCATTGCGCAGGACGTAAAGTAGTGGCGTCGACGGATCGACATCCACCTCGTGGGTCGCGTCGTTAATATGCAATGTCACAATGCTCATTGGTTGTCCTCCGCATTGGCAGATCGCTTACCCTGACGAGTGCAAGGTTGCGAGAAGTTCGAAATCAAGTTCTCGCGCCCCGGCGCTGCCCGAGTAGAAGTCACGGACTGATCTCCACCAGCCCCACCGTGTTCGTGCTGCTCTGTTGAATAACCAGGTCACCGTCGTGAGTGGCCCGCGGAGTCGCCGCGAGCCCTTTGGCAACAAGTAACAACTCGTCTGCAGGCACGCGGACTTTGTAGTCGGGATTCGAATGCGCGAACTGGATTATTCCCTGTCGATCAATCGCGAATACCGACGGCACCGGAAGAACGCCGTGCCGCGCCATTGACGATCCGGCGATATCGTCGCCTTTCTCGTGGCGCCTCTGAATTGTGCTTTCCGGAGCCCGGAAAGCAATACCGAAGGCTATTGCAGCCTGCGCGTCCGCATCCGAAAGTATGACGTAATCGAGGCCGGCGATGGTCTCCTGCGTCTCCAACTGCAGGCTGTCGTAAAGCAGTTCCGGCCGGTCGCCGCTCAGGAACAATACGTCGACGCCCAGCGCTCGTATCTCCGGCAGTACTTGCCGCAATTCGGCTAGATGAAGGTTGCAAAACGGACACCATCCGCCACGAAACGTAATAACCACGGCCGGTCGCTCTAACGCAGCCGGGTCAAAAACAAAGGTCTCACTCTCGACCGTCTGTACCTCGAATCGTGGTGCAAGGGCGCCCACAACGCTGGGCTCAATTCCGGTGGCAGATTCAGCGATCGCCGGACGTGTCCCGCTATCCACCGGCTGCGTGGATTGCCCCTGAGAACCCTCGACGCTGCCGGTGGCCGAATGGTTCTGCGTGCACGCCGCAATAATTGCTGTCAACAGCAGTGCCAGCAGTCTGTTCATTGTGCTCTCCAGGAAGTCCAAGGCCATAAGGTGCCTTCATTCTTTGATGCTAATTGGATATTATATACAATATTGGCGCCGATGTGGAAGCCGGTCTCAGTCGGAATTGCTTTCATGAAAACCGCACTGCAAACTCTTTTGAAACAACCATTACTCCATTTTCTTGCGGCGGGGGTATTGATCTTTGTCGCGTATGCCTGGCAAGGCAACGGCGACTTCACGAACGAAGCCGGACAGCAGATACGTGTTGACCGGAAGGCCCTGTTGAATTTCATGCAATACCGGGCGCAGGTATTCAATCGCGATTCGTTCTGCCAAAGACTCGACGACATGTCCGCCGACGAGCGTCAAGGACTGATAGAAGCCTTTGTCCGCGAGGAAGTGCTGTACCGGGAAGCACTGGATCTGGGGCTCGAGGAAGGCGACTATGATATTCGCCTTCGGCTCGTGCAGAAAATGAATTTCCTGCTCCAGGATATTGCGATCGGCCAGGCCGGACTGGAGGAAGTCAACGAAAAAGATATCCGGCAATTTTTTGAACAGTATGCCGAGGAATACCGGATCGGATCCACCTACACTTTCACCCATGTATTTTTCGACACTGAAATCCATGGGGATGCGCTGGCTCGAACGCTCGCTGAAGAATTGCTGCAAGAACTGCAAAATTCCGCTATTGATGTCGACGGTGCGATTGCAAGAGGTAACCGCTTCCGCTATTTACGCCGCTACGTCGATCGCGGCCAGACGCAGATCACCAATAACTTCGGCGAAGACTTCGTGCATGATCTCGATCAGCTGCAAGTTGACCCGCTGGCCTGGGCCGGACCCATTGCATCCCGACTGGGCTGGCACGTCGTGCGGCTTGAGGGTCGCACGGATTCCCGAATTCCGCCGTTGCAAGAAATCGAGCAGCGGCTGATCGACGACTACCGGTACGCGGCCCAATCCAATGCCATGAGAGATGCCGAGGAGGCACTGGCAAGAAAATATGATGTCGTCGTCGAATTCTAGTTGCCGGTGGCGAAGCAGTTTGACAGGTCTCTGGCTTCTGCTGCTCCTCAATGCAGCCGCAGCGCATGATCCGCGGCCCGTGGCAGTCACCGTTACAGAGCGTTTGCCGGATGTCTTTCATGCCAGGTTACTGGTCCCGCCAGCGGTCGACCCGACCAACCAGCCACAGCTCGCCTGGCCCGGTAAGTGCCATCCCCTGCAGGAGCAAGCCGACGCCAATGCTTCGTCCATGCGATGTCCGGGCGGCCTGCAGGGCGAAACACTGGCTCTGGCATATCCCGACTTCAAGCCGTCGCTAGCCACGTTTTTCCAGCTGATTGACCGGGCTGGATCAACTTCATACGCGATGCTGCCGCCGACCGAGGAGTCCTGGACCGTGCCTCGACGGCGCGGGAGTAACGGTGTTGCTGCGCAATACGTCGTTCTGGGTGCCGAACACATCATCGGTGGAGTCGACCATTTGTTATTTGTGCTCGGCTTGTTGGTGATTGCAGGCACTATCCGGCGCATATTGTGGACCATCACCGGTTTTACGCTGGCGCACTCGATCACACTGTCATTGTCATCGCTGGGCCTGATAACCGCTCCCATTGTCCCGGTCGAAGCGGGCATAGCGCTGTCGATTTTGTACCTCGCCACCGAAATTGGCCGCGGCCGACATGACACCCTGACGTATCGGTATCCGATTATCGTGTCGTTTGTATTCGGGCTGCTCCATGGCCTCGGGTTTGCGAGCGCACTTGGTGAGGTCGGCCTGGCGCCAGGTAACGTTGTGCTATCGCTCCTCTTTTTCAACATAGGCGTGGAACTGGGACAGATCGCTTTCATCGCAGCAGTCATTGCGAGCATGCGACTGTTTCGACGTCTCGCGGCGGCCGATCGGGTGGCCACTGGTGAACTACTGACAGTTCGTCCAGACTGGATTGCGATGTACGTCGTCGGAATACCCGCCGCGTATTGGTTAATCGATCATCTGTCGTTCTTGTATTGATCGAGTTTGCGATCCGTACTTAAAAAGGAGCCGATTCACAATGAGACCTTTGAAATCGATTTTTCTTGGCGCGGTCATGGCGTTTATGACAACAGCGTTGATTGGCGCGTCAGCCGCGGCGCAACAGGGACCGTCGCGCGAAATTATCCGCGTGTCAGGGGATCTGTACCGGGCTACAAACAACAATCATCACACTGTCTTTCTGGTTACGGATGACGGTATTGTCTTGTCGGACCCCATCGATACAGATTTCTCGCGCTGGTTGCGCGGCGAGCTCGAAGAACGATTCGGTGTTCCTGTCAGGTACGTGATTTATAGCCATCACCATCGGGATCACGCGTCGGGCGGCGCGATCTTTGACGATACAGCCACTTTCGTTGGCCATGAGAATCTCTTGCGCCATCTTGCGATGCCACCGGCGAATACCCCGTTGCCAGCCGATGCCGAGAATCTCGACGCGAACCACAATGGCCGGCTCGAGCCATCTGAGGCAAGTGGCGATTATAAGCGCTTCCTGCCGTTATTCGATGCTGATGGCGATGGTGCGATCAGTGGCCCCGAGGCGACGCGTGGCCCGCTCGGTGACGTGCGCGCGCCGGACGTGACATACACCGATCGTATGGCGATCTCCCTGGGCGGCAAAAGTGTTGAACTAATATTTGCCGGTATCATGACGCACACCGACGACATGAGCCTTCTCCGATTTCCCGGCGAGCGGGCAATATTCGTTGTCGACTGGATCAGTTCACGTCGCCTGCCGTATCGCACGCTGGGCGCCGGCATGCTTGATGCGTGGCTGAATTCGATCCGCATGGCCGAAGCACTCGATTTCGACTTTGCCGTGGGCGGACACGGCGTCGTCGGTAACAAAGCAGACGTCATTGAATTCCGCAATTACCTCGAAGAATTGCGAGACGAGGTTGCTACCGGCATCGCCGCGGGACAATCACTCGCCGAACTCCAGGAGACCATCCTGATGGATCGCTACCGGAGCTGGCTCAATTACAACGAGTGGCGCATTTTGAATATCGAGGGCATGTACAGGATATTGACGCAATAGCCCCGCCCCGGTTCATGCAGGGCCGCCAGTCCGGGGCCGACTGGAACAACCTCGGTACGAAATCCCGCAGCGCAACCCGCCAAAGGGGCACTCGTGGCCATAGCCGGCAACCTCCGCGTAATCAACTTGCATATCCAGCGATTGCAACATCCCGTTCACAGCACGATGCGATGTGACCAAACGCTCCCGATCGCCGATGCGCATATAGCACAGCTTTAACTTGTCCTTGGTGCTGGCGTTCAATCCGGCAGCAGCACCAGAAATTTGTCGCGGTCAATGCTGCGCGTGAAATTCGAGCCTCGAAACTGCTGAGCGTTCGGCAGTGGCGGAAATCTGACCGTCACGTCGGGAAACTCAGGCAGTCCGACGCTGAACGAACCAACCCAGGCGAACTGGTCGATGTCGTTAGATGCGATGGCCAACGTGTACATCCCGCCTCTCGACAAGCCTGCTATGGCACGGTGCCCGGCATCGGCTTTGGTACGGTAGTTCCGGTCGACACAAGTAATCAAATCGGTGACTACCGCCGGCGGACCAATCAGCGGGTCCTCCGTACAACCTCGCGGAGTTCTGACCGGGATGCAGTTTTGCGCGGAATACGGAATTTCGCGCAGGGGCCGTGCATGCCGCACGTCGCGAGCGTTACCTAATGAGCAATATACTCACCCGCCAGCTCCGCAACGCCGGCAGCGATGCCGGCCTCGGCGCAGCCGGGCTTCAGTCGCGTGCCTAATACCTGAAACGTCTGGTGGCCATATGACTCGTCATCGGGAATGTACCCGGAGTTGGAGCGACCATTCGCGAGGGTTACGAACAGCGTCTTGGCCAACGGTGATTCCTTTTTCACGCGCTGTCCAATGGTGCTGTAGATCTCGGCGTTCCCGGAAGCAATGGCGATATCTCCAACAGCAAGCACTCCCAGCCGAATATTGACGTCGTCACCATCCTCGTACTCGCCGGGCATACCTTCACGGCCACTGTTCAAACGCCGTCGACCTGGACAAGTCAGGGTCATCTGCTTGCCCCAGATAGGCGTGGCGGCGCCGCTGAAGTCCGTGTGCGACATTATGCGGATGACTTCTTCACCAAGAATGGCCCCAAGTGCCTGCATATAATCCGCAAGTTGGCGCGCGACCTCGGGATGCGCATTGCGGGCTGCAACTTCCCGATTCCTCAGGGGCCCTTCGATATCTTCGCGTACCATTTCGTAGCCCGAAATGTCCGCGCCGCTTCTTGACGCCATGGCGTTGGTACCGGTCCTGATCCAGCGAGGGTTCTGGTCGCCAGAGGCGCCCTGGCTGAATATGGTAACCATCGTGTCCCCAAAGGCCTGTTCAACATAGCGGCTCATCGCCCCCGCAAAATCCCCGCTGCGAAAGCCGGCCAGGTAACCATTAACAGGGTGCATCGCGTAATTGACATAGGCTGCAATCGGTTCACCGTCGGGATTCACAAACGATACGACAGCCACTGTTTTGTCCGAGGGCGCGTCGAGATTCGACGCCTGCGTCCACAGGTGCGTCACGGGATTGACAGCGTCGCGGTTGACGTTCAGGTGGGCCTCTCCGGAGGAATAGCCAACCAGCGCCGGTTCGAGTTTCGACAACGCCTCGGTGACTGCCTGCAGCGCAACGTCAGCTACGAAGGCAGATCCATAGCGCGGCGTACCTCGCTGGGGTGTTTCGCTGCCCGGCGTGTCGCTATGCGTGTGCGTGGGGGAAATGATGATGTTTGCAATCGGCGCATCCAGTTTCGCGGCGATCCGATTGCTGGCGTCCGCCCACACATCCTCATTGATGCCACCCAGGTCAGCCCCGAGTAGTGCCGCTTGAGTGACACCGTTGTCGATCACGATCGCACGCAAAAAGAGTTGTTCATGTGCGTACTCGCGCATCGTGGGACGTTGTCGATACGCCGGTCCGGTAATGTCGATTCGTGCCGCTCCAACCCGCAGACCAGCTTGTTCAGATTGGGCGATAGCTGCTGAGCCAAAGACCACTGCTGTCAGCACTGCGGCCAGCGGCAGTCGGGGGGTCCGATTAGTCATGTGATTTCCTCAATAGAAGTACTCAATTGATGTAGTCGTAGGCCATATCGGTGACCGACTTTACAATGCCGGCATGGGCGCAACCTGGTTTGAGGCGGCTTCGCACAACCTGAAACGTATTGCGACCATATGCATCGTCGGTCGGCACGTAGCCGGAGTTGGGCCGACCGTTCGATTTCGTCACCACCATGGTCTTGGCCAGCGGTATTTCGGCCATCGCCTGCTGGCCGATCAGGCTGTAATTCTCGGCATTAGTCCAGGCCAGTCCAATCTCATTGATTCCCAAAAAGCCCACGCGAATGTTCACGTCGTCGCCGTCGACGTAAGTGCCGGGATACCCTCTGTCGACTCTTTCGACAAGGTCACGGCCCGGGCAGGTCAGTATCATCTGGTTAGCGCCGATTCGGACATTGTCGGACAGTCGGCCCATGTTGGTCATAACACGAATCGCTTCCTCGCCGACCACCTGGCCCTGCGCATCCATCCAGCGTTTCAGCGCCTCATCCGCGGCTGGGTCATTAGGGCGACGTTCCACGTCGCCGCGTAGCCGCCCCTCAACCGTTTCGCGAGTCAGCTCGAATCCTGTGACCTCGGTACCGCTCGCAACTGCCATCACGTTACTGCCAGTACGCAGATGCAGCGGGTTTTGATCCCCCGAGGCGCCCTGCGTAAATATCGTGATCATGCTGTCGCCGAATGCCTGTTCGACATGGCGACTGGCGGCTCCGGCAAAGTCACTGCTGATAAAACCGGACAGGAAACCATTGACCGGGTGCATCGCATAATTCAGATAGCCGGCTATGGGTGCGCCGCGTTTGTCATAGAACGCCATGACAGCAAGCGTCTTGTCCGACGGATAGTCCAGGTTGGTATCCTGGGTCCAACGGCCGGTCTCGTAGTCAATCACGTCGCGATTGGCGTTCAGGAACACCTCACCTTCACCGAAGCCCACTGAAGCCGGTTGCATATCGGCCGCTGCAAGACGTACGGCCCGCACGATAGCCGCCAAAACCTGTTCCGAATTCTCGAGAACCGGGTAGGTACTGTGCGTGTGCGAGGGCGACATGATGATGTTTGCGACCGGCATACCCAGTTCGCGAGCGACGGTTGCTGCCGCCTCCTGGTACATGTCTTCCGGACGAACGCCCGCCAGGTCCGCGCCCACGAGCACCGCTTTGGTTTCGCCGTTATCCAATACGATCGCTCTGATGTATACGTACTCGTGTGCATAGTTACGGGCCGGCGGTTTACCATCGGCATAGCCTGTCGAACTGATATCCACCTTGGCCGCACCAACTGTCAGGCTGCCGGCCTGTGCCGCATCGATAATAGTCAGGCCCAATAGCGTAAGCATCAACAATGAGAGAGCGTTCAAGCTGATCTTCCTTTTTGCATGCCCCCGGCGCATTACAGGATTTGCTCGTAAATCATATCGGTGAAATTCCGGACGATGCCGGTCTGCGCACAACCGGGCTTCAGACGGGACCCAACCACCTGAAAGGTCTGTCGGCCATAGGCATCGTCAGACGGAATATAGCCGGAGGTAGCGCGACCGTTGGCCACCGTAACCAGCATGGTCTTCCTCAGCGGCGACGCTGCTTTCACCTGCTGGCCGATAATGTTGTAGACCTCGGCATTGATGGAGGCCAGGGCAATTTCATTAATGCCCAGCACCCCGAGTCGCATTTTGGCGTCTTCGCCGTCTGCATAAGATCCGGCTACGCCGGCTCTGGCCGTATCGGCATTAGTCCGATCGCGCCCCGGGCACGTCAGCGTCGTTTGACGGCCAGCGATTCTGACGTCGCTGCGCAGCCGATCCATATGGCTCATCACCCGAATGGCTTCCTCGCCGATGACCTGGCCCTGGGCATCCATCCATCGCTTGAGCGCCTCGTCCGCAACCGGATCATTCTGCCGTCGCTCCACCTGCCCTTCTCGCAGTGGCGTTTCGACGACCTCACGCGTCATCTCGAACCCGGTCCGCGGCACACCTGAATTGGCAGCCATCACATTCGTACTGTTGCGCAAGTGCAGCGGGTTCTGGTCGCCGGATGCGCCCTGCACAAACACCATTACCATCGTGTCGCCAAATGCCTGTTCCACATGCCGACTTGCGGCGCCTGGAGCATCGCCACTTCTGAATCCGGACAGGTAACCGTTGACGGGGTGCATGGCGTAATTCATGTAACCCGCAATCGGTGCACCTTGCTCGTCATAGAAAGCCAGTACAGCAAGTGTCTTGTCGGACGGAAAGTCGAGGTTGGTGTCCTGCGTCCAGCGCCGGGTCTTGGCATCGATCACGTCCCGATTCACGTTCAGGTAAACCATGCCTTCTGCAAAACCGACGGAGCCGGGCTGCAGGTTTGCGTTGGCCGCACGCGCCGCCTGCACGATGGCCGCCTGCATTTTCTGCGGGTCCCTGCGCTCGCGCAGGCCACTGTGGGTGTGTGTGCCGGACATGATCATGTTCTCGACAGGGATGCCAAGCTCTCTCGAAATCTGGGCAGACGCGTCCTGATACACCTCGTCGGGACGTATGCCGCTCAGATCGGCACCCAATAGCAGCGCCTTGGTTTCGCCGTTGTCCAGCACTATGGCGCGGATGTACAGCCACTCATGCGCATAGGTGCGCGGCGGCGGATTGCCATCCTCGTAGGCGTCGGCGCTGATATCGACCCGCGCCGCGCCGACCTTCAGGGGACCGGCTTGCGCAACGCCGAGAATTGTAAGGCAGAGAACCGGAATCATTACCGGCAAGAGACGGTTCAGTTTGCATTTCATGGTGGTACCCCGCGGGCAGTCAGATTTTTAATCGCTTATCGGCTTTTCGACAGTTTGACGTCGGCAAGTCATAGCTCATAACTTGATTTCGCTATTCTTAGCGTGGGGTTCGAAGCAATGCCTTTGTCGACCTTCGGTACGGCTCTGCAACTCCCGGATGCGTCGAACGTGCTAGCTAATCAATTGTATACTATCTACAGCGAGGGCCGTCTGTCTACCGTGCGTGTGCCATCCAATACCAAAATCGATCCTGCTACGTCGGCGCCCGATATATCGAACTGATGCGGCAGAAGGCTCAGCGCCGAGGCTGGCCGGATGGTGCCTCAAGCGCTTTGCGGTACGGGTTGATTGGTTAGCGGCAGGGTCTCGCCTTTGGGCCCGAGCGGATCGGGGCCGGCACAGTGACATGTCGTGGGCGGCCGGTCCCACAGCTTCAGGTGCCTGCGGATCCGTTCGACGGCGTCGGCGTTGTCGATGAGCACGATGATGCGCAGCGTGGCACCGCAGTGGGCACACGATTTCCGCCTGTTGATCCAAGCCGCTAGGGCGTCACGGCATTGTCGGTCGCGGAGTTTACCCGGCCGAGCTTGCGATAGTAATCCGCGACCACCTCTTTGTATGCCTCGGGGACTTCGTCCTCGAGGTGCGTCCGGACGCCGGCCTCGCGATCGTTAAGGGCACGATCAAGTTCGAGTTCAAGCTGCTCCACGACGGCCAGCGTCCTTGCCATGTTCTGTGCAACAGCCGCCGGATCACGACCGCCTCCTGCTATGCGCAGCTCATCCGCCAGACGCCTGAGATTAGTAGAGTAGTTGCCTCCAAGGCGCGCACCCTGTTGCGTACGCAGTGCAGCGCCAACATCTCTCGCAAGCCCTTGCGCCTCTTCTTGCAGCGAGCCGGGCGTGCCGCCCGGATTCTCCTGCAACTCGCGACGCAGCGCCCGCGCATTCCCGAGCGCCCGCGCTAGGTCGGAGGGTTCGTCTATACCGCGCATGTCGCCCACCTCTCGGGCCACCTGTTGCAGTGCTCGGCTCAGGTTTCTCAGGTTCTCGGTCACGGCGCTTTCGCTCGACACAACGTACACGGCTCCGCCCTGCTCGATGTATGCCGCCGCGACCGCGATCCGCGTTTCAATGTCCTGCTCCTGAACGGCGCCAATTGCCTCCTGAATGTCTGCCGCGATTTCCGGTTGCGCCTCATCAATCGCGTGAGCGGCACCGCGCGCAGACTGTTGCAGTGCCTGCAGGTCTGTGAGCATCTGCCGTTTTTGCTCGGCAATCTCGTATTCTTCGTCGCGGTCGAGACCACTGTAGAGCGGCTCCAATCGCCGCTGGCCACTTTGCTCGGCGTCCAGTACGCGGCGCATAGCTTCCTGCAGCCGCTCCTCGACACCGGCCTGCGTCTCGTGCAACTCGCCCGCGCGTTCCGCAAGATCATTAAAGCGAGCTTGTACAGCTTCAAGCCGTGCCGCAGCGGCACTGTCGCGCGCACCCTGCAGCTGGTTGCCGGCTTCCTCGGCATTTTCTTCGCCCATTGCGCGCAGAGCGGATTGCAGTCGTCGTTGCAGGTCCGCGACCTGCTGTGAACGCCTGCCCTCCGCGTCCTGCCGCTCGCCAGCCTGATCACCGGCCTGACGGCTGCTCGACTGACCCGACTGCTGGGCCGATTGCCGGTTACTCGCCTGCGCACTCTGGCTTTGCGACCCATGGCTCAACTCCTCCAGCCGCCTTCGCAGCGCCTCGGCTTCGCGCCGCAGTTGTTCCTGCTGCCAGCGCTGCTCGGGCAGTGGCGTACGCGTTTGCTGCTGGTTGCGCGCAAGCTGCTGCTGCCGGCGCGCGAGCTCTTCGAGTTCGTTGGCAACCTGCTCCATCTGCTCATCGGGCGCTTCCGGAGTTGCGCGACTGCCGGTTTCGTACTGGTTCTTCTCGAGGTCCATCTCGAGATCGAACATCTCGGCCAGATCGCGACCCGCCTGCCCGCCGCCCGCGGCACGATTGTTCGCCTGCAACGTGACGTCGATGTCCGTGAACACGGCCTCGGCAGCGAGCAAATGCTGCAGGGCCTCCTGTTCTTTCAACAGCGCGGCTTCAAATTCGATCGCTGCAAGCTGCTCCGCAGCCGGGCTCATTGCCTCGCCGGCCGCTTGCAGGTGCCGAACGAATCGCTCGATCTCTTCGCTCTGGACTGTCAATTGACGGGCCTCGGCACGTTGTGCCAGTGTTTCGACCTGCATGCGAAGTGTGCCCTGCAGGCGCGCGAGCAGTGCCGCATTGTCGCGTATGTACGCATCTTCACCGCGCTGCCCTGCACCACGCTCGCGAATCAAATTCCAGGTCGAGATAATGATCTCGCGCTGCCGCTGCGAGACCTCGTTCTGCTGGCCTTGTTGTCCGGGTGCGCCGCTCGCCGCCGACTGCGATTGGGAAAAACGTCGGTCAAACGGTTGCACGTCGATAAAGAAAATGTCGGTGCGTGCCTCCTTGTCACGATCGCTTGCGACCGCGTAATAGGAAACAAGATCGCCGGGTGCTAGCGGCATTGCTTCTGTAGACAGCGATTCGAGGTAAAAAATGTGCTCGAGCGGCACGTCGGTATTCGACGCATCAAGTTCGACCTCCTTCCAGCCAGCACCGTTTACCGAGTAGTGCAGCGACAGTGACTCCAGCCTGAGGTCATCCTGCGCTTTGATGCGCGCGGTCACCTCCTCAATGCGGCTCGCGCTCCAGTCGCGACCCGGTCGCTCAAACTCGATCTCGGGCGGATGATCCTCCTCCACTCTTATAAAGTAGTCGTCGGTCAAGCGTATGTGCCCACCGCCAACCCTGGCCGCAATGAAGTACTGTCCATCGGTTTCAATTTCGAATTCGGCGCGGGCATACATGCCGTCGGTATTGAGCGGTATGGCCTCGTCATTCACGATCAGGTCGCCGGCGGGCAGCGCACGGTCGGTCTCGATGCGCACCTCAACGCGCGTCTCGGCAATCTTGCGAATATCGCCACCCGGGTCCGCCTCGTCCGGCGCACGGCCGGCCCATTCGGGGTACTCGTAACGATGCGTAAGTTTCTCGACGACCGGCACGTCCACGACCTGCACGGAGTAGGACGGGCTGCGCACGGAACCGGCCGACACAAAGTACTCGAGGTTTTGCCGCACCGAGTAGAACGTGAACTCGAATACTTCGCCTGCACCCGTCATGTCCACCGGCTGCCACTCACCGCCAGCGAAGCGCACACTGATTTCGGCATCGTCGGATGCGAATCCCTGCGGCGCAGCTTCAATACGCAGATTGCCCCCAAGCCGTATGCCCGAATCACCCGGCGTCACAACAATACTTTGTGGCGGCAACAGGCCCGGGAAAGCCCAGCCCAGCCAAAGGTCGCGCACGCCGTAAGCGAAATTGCCGGGACTCGCAATAGCCAGCAATAGCAGTACCGATGCACAGGCCCCTGCGACCGTCCATGTCCAGGCCAGCTCCTTCTGCGGCACTCGTCCGGTGGCCGGATTGTCATTCGCGATGACCAGCGAATCTTCTGCCAGTAGTTCAACGAGCGCATTGCCGGATTGCCGGGCGCGCGCAAAAGTCGTGACACGCCCATTGAAGTCGGGCGCACGTGCCTCGATATGTTCGCAGGCGTCGGTCTCGAGGGCACGCCGCGGTTGCAGCAGGAACTGCCACGCCACGCACCCAAGTGAGGCCGCAAGCAGTATGCGTGCCGCGATCATGAGCCCGCTCGGAAACCCGAGGCGGCCCATCACCAGCACCGCAATGACGGTCACAACAAGGGCGGTGATAGCCAGTAACGCAACTCCGCGTGCTGTAGCCAGCATTCTTAGCCGTTCGCGAAATCCTGCGATGTAGTTCTCAAACTCGCGTGCGAAGTTCATGTGGCTGCTCCTTGCTGGCGCGGAGAAACCGGTGCGAGCAGCAGATTGCCCAGCATAGATTCACCGATCACGAATGCGATCAGCAACAATAACGCATAGGGCCAGAGTTGAATAAGATCAGGCGGCATCGTGGCATCAACGCCCGTGGCTGCGCGCATGTCACCGCCCGCCAGTGCCGCCCAGTTAGCAAGCACCGCGTCGCTCACGGCATCGAAACGCGACTCACGCGGATCGCTGTTAACGGCCACCAGGTATTCAAAGCCCGGACTTAACACCTTGTAGATGCCCGGCGCGCCGAGTCGCACCGAGTGCGCTGCCGCTGTGTCCTGCAAGGACAATAATGCCACGCCGTCCGGGTCCAGTACTTGCCCGCCTCCTGCCGGCAGGCTCAAACGCTCACCGGCAACGTAATCGCGTACGACGCCGGCTGTGCCGGAAAGATAACGCGCGGCCTCGAGCAGGAAGCTGACAAATACGGGCCGAATCGGCAGGTCGTTGTCGATGTTCTCGAGCCCCGCCGTCACCAGCAGCAGCTTGCCACCACCTTGCCGCGATTCGATGAGAAGCGGCGCATCGTTCTCCAGCGCGACCAGCACTTCATCGTCGCTGCGTACTTCGACGGGCAATGCATCGGCGATGTCGGGCGCGAACCAGCCATCTGTAGCATCCAGCATCGGGTGATTTTGATCGAGCCGGCCCACTTTGAAGGAACCGCCGGCCGATGCTTGTGTTGGTGCGATGGTGTGTCCGGTAATCGGCAGCGTAACCCTGCCCGCCGTGCGCCGGCCTGCAAATGCCAACAATGCACCGCCCGCATCGACCCATTCTTTGAGTGCCGCTTCGAGTAACGGATCCACACCACCAATGTCGTCAAGGATAACAAAACGGTAGCGCGACAGAACGCGCGGATCAAAATCGCTTGCAGACATGGGTTCGGCACGGAAGGCCGATTCACTGCCTGCGTCGAGTGCAGCCGACAGATACGTATATGGCAAGGCGCTCGTATCGTTGCTGATGACGGGCACGGGCTGCCGGTCGACGCGCGTAAACACAGCATAACGCGCGTTGTCGGGCGCGAAGCCGTCGCTGCCTTCGATGTGCGCCGCGAGCTGATTGTCGCCCTCCACACCGGCAATGTTGTCGATGCGCAAAACCGCTTCGCTGGGCGAATCGTGGCGGGTCAGAAGCTCCCCGTTCAGTTCCAGACGTACCGCATGCCCGCCCGTATCGGCAAGCCCGATCTCGACCGCGCCCGAGCGTTCCCGCAGGTACTCGATACTGGCGTTCGCACCGACCGCCTGGGCAACGCGGTGTGCTGAGAAAGTCGTCACCTGCTCCAGTGCGAGGTCTGCGAACCGTGTCGGCATCGCACTCTGCTGAAAGTCACTGACAAGATGCAGCGTGACGGGCCGCGGCAGGTCTCCGGCGAGTCTGTCTGCCGTCGCGATCAGCTCACCGAAGTCGAGCCGCCCCGGGCCTGCAACGATACTGGCAAGTGCACTGCGCTGCGCGACGGGATCGGTGGAGGGTCTGGTCACGGGCGTGATCATGTCGGCTGCCGAGATAATTTGCAGTACGGCACCAGCCGGCGCCGCGTCGATGGCATCCCGCGCAAGTTCCAGGGCTGCAGCGATAGCGGCATCCCGTTGCATCGAAGCCGACGTGTCAACCGCGATGAGATGTGACCCTGCTTCGGCGACCGCGCCCGTAAGAGCCGAGTCTTCGAGAAACGGTTTCGCGAAGGCGAGGACGAGCAAGCACAGTAGCCCAATGCGCAGTGCGAGCAGCGGCAGATACTTGAGCTTGCGTCGCACGTGCACGCGCTGCTCCGTTGTCTCCAACAACATGGAGGAACCAAAGAGTTGCCGCTCCGAACTCTGTGTTTGCAAGCGATGCAACCAGACAGGTAGCGCGATGCCCAGGAGGCCAACGAGGAACACGGGCGCGAGAAAACCCATCGCTATTGCCTCCGCCCGCGAAACAACAGGTAGTTGCGCAGCGCAACATCGAGCCGATCGCTGGTGGCGACCTGCACATGGTCGGCGCCGATGCCGGCCGCGGCTTTTGCAATACGATCGATGTGTGCACGCAACCGTTCGGGATAGATGTCGCGCAGATAAGAGGGCGCGACTTCGACGGCCGCACCGGTCTCCATATCTTCAAGTAGAACGTTGTTTGCAAACCCGGGCGTCAGTTCCTCATCGGCGAGCACCTGCAACAAGATAATGTCCTGCGCCTGCCAGGCCAGCGGCTGCACGCTTGCGATCAGCTCGTCCGCATCGCAATAGAAATCCGAAATCACCGCCACAATGCCGCGACGCTTGATCTGCGCGCGCATGCGTTCGAACGGGGTGGCGAAACGCGTGCCGATGCGCGGTACCGCCGCATCGAGGCAATGCAACACGCTTTGCAGTTGTCCGTGACGCGATGACGGTCGCCGGAAGTCGCGCACTTGTTCATCGAAGATCAGGCAGCCGACGGCATCGTGCTGCCGAGACGCGAGGTAGGCAAGGCTCGCCGCGAGCATTTGCGCATAACGCAATTTACTTACTGGCGTGCTGCCAAATCCCATCGAGGCACTCGCATCGAGCAACAGCATGAGGTGCGAATTTGTCTCGCCCAGAAAGCGCTTGACCACAATACGGTCGGTGCGCGCGTACACGTTCCAGTCGATGAAGCGGGGGTCATCGCCCTCGGAGTAGCCACGATATTCGGCGAACTCCTGACTGAAGCCAAAGGTCGGCGAGCGATGTAAACCCATCATGACGCCCTCGACGACCGAGCGCGCCACAAGGTCGAGATTGCTGAGTCCTGCCAGTATCGCAGGATCCAGCAAATCACGCAGGTTCGCAGACCGTGTCGCCGGTGCTACCATCAATCAGCTCCGCACGCCCTGCAGCATTTCACCGAGCACATCATCAACCGTGCGTCTGTCCGACTCGGCAAAGTAGTTCAGCAGAACCCGATGCCGGAGCACGGGCAACGCCATCGCGCGCACGTCATCCTCGACAACGTGATAACGGCCATCGAGCAATGCCCGCGCTTTGGCCGCAAGGTTCAGGAACATCGTCGCACGCACGCTCGCACCGAAATTCACGTAGCGCTGCACGACGTCGGGTGCACCGGGCTCAGCGGGACGGGTTGCGCGCACAAGATTCACGGCAAAGCGATTGACCGCCGCCGAGACCGGCACCTGGCGAACCAGCCACTGGAAGCGCAGGATTTCCTCGGCATTGGTGCAGGCACTGACAGTCGGCAGGTCGACGCGCGTGGTGAAGCGTTCAAGCACGGCAAGTTCCTCATCTACATCGAGATAGTCAAGCAACACGTTAAACAGGAAGCGGTCGAGCTGCGCCTCGGGCAAAGGGTAAGTGCCTTCGAGTTCGATCGGGTTCTGCGTGGCGAGCACGAAGAACGGCGGCGCCAGCGTGTGCCGCTTGCCGCGCACGGTCACCGAGCCTTCCTGCATCGCTTCGAGTAACGCGGCCTGCGTTTTCGGCGGCGTCCGATTGATTTCGTCAGCCAGCAGTACGTTTGCGAACACCGGGCCGCCGACAAAGGTCCAGCTGCGGTGCCCGGTGGCCGAGTCCTCTTCGAGGATATCGGTACCGGTCACATCGGTCGGCATGAGATCGGGCGTGAACTGGATGCGGCTGAAATTGAGCCCAAGCGCTTCGGCAAGGGCGCGTACGAGCAGGGTCTTGGCCGTGCCCGGCATGCCCGTGATCAGGCAGTGCCCGCCGACCAGCAACGTCACGAGCAGGTGCTCGACAACCTCCGACTGGCCGATGATGACCTCCCCTACCTGTACCCGCAGGTCGCCCATAGTCTCGCGAAAACGCGCCACCAGCACGCGAGTGTCGTCGCTGTCGAATATATCGTCCGTCGTTACCGTCATAGTTCAGTGTCCATTCTCAATTGTAATATCACTGGCTACCCGCAAGTTTGAGCAGGAGTTTTTGCGCGGGCCGAAAATTCGGCGCGATGTCGAGTGCCTCGAGCAGATTCGCCTGCGCCTTCGCTTTTTCACCGAGTGCCATGCGCGCTTCGGCCATGCGGTACCAGGCGGTCGCCATGTCATGCGGCGCCAGCGCGAGCGCCACCTCAAATTCTCGCAGCGCCTGTTGCGGTTGACCGGCTGCGAGCAGCAATTCGCCGTATTCGCCGTGCAACTCAGCATTCAGCGGATCAATGAGATTGATCCTGGCGTGCACGGCAAGCGCCTTGTCGTTTGCGCCTGCCGCACGCAGTTCGCGCACCAGTGTACCGAGTGCGCCAACCTCGTAGCCGCCTTTCTGCCAGTAAGTTTCAAGTGTCGCGCGTGCCGCCCCGGTCTTGCCCAGTTCGCGTTGCGCATCGGCAAGCACGAGGTAAGGACTGTTTGACGTGACATGGCCGGGCATCAGCGTAATCAGTTCGCTGGCTATCGTGGCAACCCCCTGCCAATCCTTGTTGTCGACCGCTCGCGTGAGCTGCTTGCGTTTCTCGCGCCAGTCGTCGAGGCTCGCGAGCAGCGTGCCGAACTCGGCATCGAGAGCCCTCCCAAAAGCGTCGTCGAATGCATCAGTATCCACGCCGAGCACCCGCTCGATCACAGCCGGTGTCGCCGCGCCATCACGCCAGTCCACGAGCATGGCAGCCAGTTTGCCCTCGCCATACTGCTGGTCGATGAAACGGCAGATCAGCCCCGCCTGCATGTACGAGACGATGACCTGGCCTTCGTACGTCGGGCGAATGAATCCCTCGTCAAGCCGATTGATCGGCAGAAACGCGTCATCTCGCATCTTGTCGAGCACCATGTGCGAAAGCCGCACGCCGCGACTGGGGCCGCTGCGCCACTCTTCATAGACGGACACGCCTTCACTGAACCAGCGCGGGACCCGATGGTCGGTTGCTTCGAGCGTGAACACGTGTGCCATCTCGTGCCACAGCGTCGTGCCCCACTGGAATTCTTCCACCGAACGGCCGCTCGGTGAGTCCATTGCAATCACGTAACCAAACGTCGCACCGAGAATTCCGAGCCCCGGCATGCCAGCCGTGCGCACCGCAAAGTCGTCGTGGTCCGGGTACATTTCGACAATCACGGGCTCCGTAAGCGTGAAATCGTAACGCGACGTGAACTCGGCAATGCTCTCGCGAACGAGGTCTGTTGCATACGGCGCGAGCACGTCGCGCTCCGTCTTGTGCAGACGCAGAATAATGGGCACGTCGCCATCAGCACCTCGGGACTCCACCAGCCGAAAATCACTGAACGAGTCGAGCAGTCGCAGCGTGTTGACAACTCGCGGGCTGAACGGATCCTCGGCATACGCAGCTTCGATGTGCCTGCGCGCCCGACTCACCTGGTTATCGCGCAGTAGGTTGATACCGAGCTGCTCATGTGCACTCGCAAGCCCGGGCTCAATATCCACGGCACGCTGAAAGAGATCGATACCCTCACGATAGCGGCGCTTGATAATCAAAAAGTGCGCCGGAATCGCGTACACATTGCCCCACGCCGGGTTGTAGTCCAGCGCGCGCCTTATCCACGCGTTGTCCTCAACGCCCGCGTCGAGGTCGAGTGCGGCTCGCAACGCGTGGGCGTCGAGTGGCGGCCAGTCGTGCTCACGGATAAGCGCCTCGGCTTCGTCCAGCGACTGCGCGGCGAGCCGGGTGTCGCCGTTCTCGAGCGCGATGCGCGCAGTGAGAAGCTGCGCTCCGACTCTGGCCCCGTCGGGCACGTTCGACGATAGTATGGACTCGAGGTACAGCCCGGCCTCACTCGCGAATCGACCGGCGAGCACGTGTGCTGCGCCCAGTTTCGCATAAGCATTAGCCGGGTCGGCCGCCAGCGCCTCGCGGTACATTTCGAGCGCTTCGGCTTCCTGGTGTGACGCCGCGTACAAGTCGCCCCAGCGCACGAGGGCCGTAGTGTCGTCGGGATTTGCGCTGGTGGCGGCGCGAAACAATTCGTTCGCTGCCTGTCGATCGCCGAGCGCCCATGCGGCTTCCGCTTTCGCAGCCGCAGCGGCATCGCTGCCGAGAATTTCCCGGTAACAATCAGCGGCCGACTGACCGCGCCACGCGACCGTATCGCAGGCCGCAACGGCGTCGCTCGCGACAGCCCCGTAGTGAATGTCTCGCGCAGCCAGCACGCCCGGCAACAACAACAGGCTTGCGACAATAAGAGTGCAGCGCTCATCTCGCATTCTGCAACGCCTCCTGTTGTGCCTCGATCCGGTCCTCGAGCATCGCGAGCGCGAGCATTTTCTCCAGCAGCGCGGCATGGTAGTCGTCGGCCGCCATAGTCTCGCGCCTGAGGCGCAAGGCTTCGATGTCGGCGTTCATGGTCTGCCGCTCAACCAGCAAGGCGGCCAGTGCGTCGTCCGTTGTTGCGTCGGCAGCGCTTGTGAAACGTGCCAGCACCACACGGTCGGCCATCGCGCCGATGAGTTGTGGGTGTTCGGTGGCCAGCTGGTTGTGGCGTTCGTAGAAATCGGCAACCTGCCGTTCGGCAAATCGAAAGGCCTCGCCCGCACTCACGCTCGCATTCTTGTTCGTATCCGCAAATTCGTTCACGAACGCATCCGCCAGGTAGGTACCAAAGCGGGTCGCATGTCGCTCGCGGCCACTGCGCGTTGCGAGCAACAGAATACGCCCATCCCGCTCGAGCATCTCGCCGAGCGCACCACTCGCGCTGCCGGTATTTACGAAAACCTGCACATTGGCAGCCTGCGCATCGAGCAATCCTGCGATGTCCTCACCGGTGAGATCGGGCCCGGCGAGGTTGAACTTGTAGTGATGGTCATCGTAGCTGCCGTGGCCGACGAGATACAACAGCAGTTCGTCGCCGGGCGATGACTCGGCCGCCAGTGTTTCAAAATAGGCCATGATTGCATCGCGTTGCGCATCGGCGTTGCGGAAAACCTGCAGTTGTTCAGGCGGCACAAGTTTTCCTGAAGCAGTCTCGATCGCATCGACCTGCTCAGCAAACCCCTGCACAAATCGCGGCTCACCGCCGAGGCCCTCGACGATGACGATGGTTTTCTCGGCGCAAGCCATTGCACTCGCGATCGATAGTGCAATGCACGGCAAGAGCTGACGCATACAGTTACTCATATCGTGCTCCAGCGTCGCCTGAGGAGCCATTCGCCAGATTTGAGCATGAACAGCAACAGGAACCAGGCCGGCGCATCCCAGACAGGACGATCGACGGTCTCAGTAATGCCGGCACTCGAGTATTGCAGGATTTCGGGCAGCGTATCGAGCCCATTTACCGCAAAAAACGTTCCGCCCGTCACGTCCGACAGCCGCCTGAGCAAAGCCGGGTTGGCGCGCAGGTTAAAGTGTTCGCGGCTTTCGGGGTCGACGTAGATGCCCGTGCGCAGGACCTCGGTGGTCTCGTCATCGCTGCGGGCCATCGCTTCGATATACCAGTTGCCTGGCGTACCAGGATCGAAACGTCCCGTGAATACACCCGGCGATTCGCCGTCAGGCATCAGTTCCACGACCTGCGACTCGCCCCCCTCATGCGTAGCAATAGCGGATACGCGCATGTCGCCGATGGGTTCAAACGCCTCGTCGCGCAGCTCGACACGCACGTCCAGCGACGCACCCTCGCCCCTGCCAGCAACAATCGAAGTGCGCAGCGGCGCATTGCTGACCAGCGCACGCAGCAATTGTCGCCAGAAGCGTTCGTGCCGGTCGTCATCAACGGGCAGGCTCATCTGCCAGCGCCAGGTGCCGCCCGTCGCAAGTACAAAACTTTGGCCGAGGCCAAACGGCTGCATGACCAGCAATGGCAGCACGCCGGTGTCTGTCCGAACCGTCAGCAGCGTGCGGGAGGCCGGCTTGACTCCCGTCGTGCGCTGATAGTCGGCAAGATCGGGCAGACCCTCCCAGCGCTGCCGGTTTTCTTCGTCTGTTGCCCCAAGGCGCAGCGGCTCGTAGCGAACGCCTTGCGGCGCCAGTTGCGCGTGCGCTTTTTCGCGCACGAACGACGTTTCGGTACTCGGGGGCAGCAATACGGGAAGCAGGTCCGCGACGGTCGATTGACCCCAACCGCCATCACCAAGCCCGTTGCGCCCGGCCAGCAACAGCAAGCTGCCTCCCCGGTCGCTCACAAAGGCGCTTATGTTGGCGAGTTGTTCGTCGCTGAACGCAGCAGCCTCGACGCTGCCAATGATCAGCGCGTCGTAAGCGAAGAGCGCATCACGCGTCTCGGGAAAGCCTGCCGCGAGCTGCTCGGGGCTGTCCAAGCCCTGACGGTAAAACTTGTTCGGACTCACCTGGAGCAAGGTGGTAAGCGCGATGTCGCTGTCTGGCCCGAGCGCGCGACGCATGAATTTGTATTCCCATCGTGGCTCACCCTCGTAGTAAAGAATACGGAAGTCGTCAGCCGCAACTTTGACCAGCGATGACTGCCGGTTGTTGCGCAACTCGGTTTCGCTGCCGTCACTCTCGAGCACGAATTGCAGGCGGTGGTAACCCGCCTCGTCGATCGGAATATCGATCGGCGCCGTTGTCGTTTGCACGTCCGCGTGAAGCTGAAGCGGCACAGACTGCACCAGCGCATCGCCATCGTACACTTTGACGCGCGCCGTACCGGCAGCGTCGTGGCGGACAGATACGCGCGCCGTCAGCGTGCTGGCAGGCAAGGCACGGGTCGGCATCGAGACGCGCTGGAGTTCCAGATCCTCTGGCATTCGCTCGCGGCCGACAGCAATCGTATGCACCGGGACACCCGCCGCCGCAAGTTCCGCAAACGTTGCAGCCGAGAGACCGCCGGCCGTGTCGATGCCGTCCGAAACCAGCACGATGCCGGCAAGTGCTTGCGTGCGACCTGCCGGCAGCACGTCGCGCAATGCCCGGGCAATCGCCGTGCCTTCTGCGGCCGGCACAGTCGCGTCGAAACTCTCCACCCCCTGCGCCTCCGTGCCGAGCAGATAACGCCTGACCTCGAGGCCAGTACGCGTCGCGGTCTCCGCAACGATGTCGAGTTGTGCACGCGCCGTATCAAAACGCGTTACGCCCCCGGCACCGTTGGCCATACTTCCGGAAGCGTCGAGCAGGAGTGCAAGAGTGTTGACACCCGGGCGCAGCTCCTCGGAACGTAGCACCGGCTGCAACAGCACGAATATGGCCACCGCCAGCATGGCGAACTGCAACAGACCCACGCTGGCAAATTTCAGGCCACGGCCCTTCTCGTATCGGCGAAGCAGCGACAACACAATCGCGACAACGGCCAGCGCGACAAGCCCGACCCAGAGCCAGATTGGCCACAAGCTCGTGTATGCGAGTTCACCATGCGCATAGTCAATATCTGAATATTTGAACAGTGCTTCGAACAAGCGCTTAATCGTCTTTTTTTAGTGCGTCATCGAGTAGATCAGGTAATTGATGCCAAAGCGGTACGCAAGTGCCGTCATGTTTTCAGGGTACTCGGGCCAGTCCGCATGCTCCCAGGCATCGCCAAGGTCCATATTAAAGTTGATCACGACCATGAGCCGGCCATCGTCGTCGTAGATGCCGCGCCAATGTGGCGTATAGCCATCGCGCTCCCAGGTCACGCCTCTGTAAATGAACATGCGCGACGGAATCTGGATGCGGCTGTCGAGATCGAAATGCACGTGAAACACCTCATCATCCTCGGGAATTTCGACGATCGGCCGGTCCGGAAACACGCGACTCAGGGTATCGATGAATGTCGCCCACTCTATGGTGCCGTGAAAATCGTCGACAACGAGAAAGCCGCCGCGGAGAAGGTATTCGCGCAGCCGCGCCGCTTCGTCCTCATTCAGCGCCCAGTAACCGACTTCCACTGCATACAGCCACGGGTAGTCAAACAAGTCATCGGCAAGCGCGGTGACCGCATGCGGCTCGCGCGCTGCCTCAACTCGGGTCAGGCGACTGATGCCCTGTAACAGGTGATTCTCAGCCTCAGGCATGTCGGTTCGCCACTTCGTCCGCCGGCCCCGACCATATTCCGCGAGCTGGTTTGACCCGTAGGCAAGGCGCACGAAACGGAATTCGGCGTGCTCGCCCGGTGTGAGCTCGTCAGCCGCAACGGGTGGCGCGACGAACGCCAGCAACAACCACAGTCGACCAAATACGTGCATACCCGTCATTCCATAGTTTGACCTGGAAGTCGCTCTCGCTCGACGCGGCACGTCGTCCCGAATGTAGCGCCTTGTCCCGGAGGCGATGATTTCATTCGTGACAATACCGGCCGCAAAACCATAAGACCTGTCATGCTTATGGGCGGACAGGCTCGATGGTGCTAGTGTATATAGTACACCGTTCCACCAACGAGAGCCCCGCATTAAATGCTGCCCAAGAAAGAGGCCAAAACACTCGGTTTGCCCGACACGCCGGCCGGCAGCGGCAGGCGGCTATCGTACTGGCCCAATCTTTCTGTTACCGGTCCTGCAGGAATGTCGAGCGAGGCGCTGGGGGACCTTTTTGGTGACGGCGCGGCTGCCGTGTCCGTGTCGGCAAGTCCCGCGCAACTGGTTCTCGACAACGATGATCGAGGCCGAAGCGTCGAGCCCCGCAAGCTCGAGTTGGAGACGGCGCTTACAGATTATCGCGAAGCGGTAATCGCTGCATTCAATGACATCGAAGTGTCACTGCGCAACATTGGGCTGCTCGAAGCACTTGGTGTGGTGGCCGCCGAGGATCTCAAGCGGGCCGAAGAGTCGTTCCGGATCGCCGAGTCGCGCTATCGCGCAGGCGTTGCAGACTTTCAAACCGTGCCGATTTCGCAGAATCAGTTGTTCGGTTCCCGGAATGCCTGCCTCGACAACAAGCTCGCGCAGCTGAATGCAAGCATCGATTTCGGCCAGCCACTGGGTGGCCGCTGGCAATCGGAAATTGAGGCACGGTAAGCCAAACGGCATACCCGATCGCCGGAAAGGAATTATGGGACGAGGTCGGGAATGATCGAAATAAGGGATCTGCACATGTCTTACCCGGTGGAATCCGCGTCGATCGATGTGCTTGCGGGCGTCGATATGACGATCGCCGACGGCGAGACTGTCGCCATCATCGGGCCATCCGGCTCCGGCAAGACAACGCTGCTGGTGTTGCTGGCCGGGCTGGAAAGGCCGGATGCCGGCTGCATCGAGTTCGATGGCGTCGACATTACCGAACTCGATGGCGACGCACTGGCCGACATACGTCGCGACAGAGTCGGAATCGTGTTCCAGTCCTTCCATCTCGTGCCAAGCCTGACAGCGCTTGGTAACGTGGCATTGCCGATCGAGATCGCGGGCGGGGACCAGGCTCGAGAGCGTGCGTTGCGACTGCTCGCACGCGCGGGACTTGCCGACCGCGCCAATCACTATCCGTCCCAGCTTTCGGGCGGCGAACAGCAACGGGTTGCGATCGCCCGCGCACTTGTGCATTCGCCGGACATCGTGCTCGCCGACGAACCGACCGGTAACCTCGACCTTCGCACCGGGGCGAACATTATCGATATCTTGTTTCGGCTTAACGCGGAATCCGGTTCCACGTTGATCATGGTCACGCACGACAATGAAATCGCACGGCGCTGCCAGCGCGCATTTCGGCTCAACGACGGCCGGCTGATCGAAGACGAAGATCATGCGATTTCTGCTTGATTTTGCGTGGCAGGATCTACGCGCGAGCGGCAGGTCGCTGTGGGTGTTTTGTGCCTGCGTATTTCTCGGTGTCGCGCTCGTGGCTGCTACCGGCGGGCTTTACCGGCTGATCAACCAGGGATTGCTGGCCGATACCCGCCAACTGCTTGGCGGCGATGTCGAGGTCGACGCCGACGAGCCGTTACCGGAAACGGTCATGGACTGGATGCGCGAACGCGGCGACGTGTCTGTTGTGATGGAGCTGGACACGATGCTCGGCACGGATGCTGGCGATTTTCTGCGCGTCGAGCTGCAGGCCATGGATGCGGCCTATCCCCTGTACGGCAAGCTGGTGCTGCAACCCGAGATGACGCTTGGCGAGGCTACCGGGTTTGCGGACGGTCACTGGGGTATCGCACTCGACCCGGTGCTGACCGAAAACCTGGGTCTGACCGTGGGTGATGAGGTCTACGTCGGTTCACTGGCGATGCGGGTACGCGCACTCGTGCTGCAACAGCCGGACCGTGCGCTCAATGCCGAATGGCGCGGCGCGCCGGTGTTGCTCAGCGACGCGGCCCTCAGAGAAACCGGACTGGTTCAGGCCGGCAGCGTCGTCGATTACGACTACCGCGTGCGCACGTCGCTGCCCACAAATGACTGGCGCCGGCAGTTTTATGCCGCCTTTCCGGGCGAAGCCTGGGAGGTTCGCAGCTTCGAGAGCCGTGGCCGGCGCATCGCAGAGCGCCTGGACCAGCTTGCGTCAGGATTGTTGATTATCGGCTTCAGTACGTTGTTCATTGGTGGCCTCGGTGTATTCAACAGCATTCAGGCCTACCTGCAGAGCAAGCTGAAAACGATTGCGACATTGCGTGCACTGGGGCTTCGCAGGCGCCGGCTGGCGGCCATATACCTCCTCGAAGTCGGCATCATGAGCGGCGCTTCCAGCCTGGCAGGGGCCCTCATCGGCGGAGGGCTGGCGCTTGCCGGGGCTGCGACCGTCGCGGCGGAGCTGCCGATGGTCACCGCATTTGGAAGCCTTCCGGTACCGGTCCTGATCGCCGCGGCTTTCGGCCTGCTGACGGCCTATGCGTTTGCGTTTCCCGCCATCGGACGGGCACTGACGGTCGACCCGGCCACCCTTTTTCGAGGTACGGCGGCGGAGTCGGCGCACCGGCCTGCCCGCTGGTGGCTGGCGTCGCTCGCCTGCGGCACGATTATTATTGCACTGGTGTTGCTGGTGCTCCCGGATACCCTTTTCGGGGCAGGTTTTGTGCTCACCGTCGGATTGCTGTTGCTGCTGCTCGATCTTGTCGTTCGCGGCATACGTGGTGGCGCGAAGCGGCTGGACGATCATCCTGCGCTGACGCGTCGCTTCGATTTGCGCCTGGCGCTCGCCAATCTTCACCGCCCGGGTACACCACTGCGTGCCACGCTGCTGTCGCTGGGCTCGGCGCTGACCCTGCTCGTCGCCTGTGCAATGGTCGTCACCTCGCTGGTAAGGACGATCAACGAGACGGTACCCGAAGAATCGCCGGCGCTGGTGCTCTACGACATCATCGGTGATCAGCTGGACAGCGTCGCCGCCGCGTTGCAGCAATTACCGGGTGTGGTACGTCTCGATACGACGCCGCTCGTGCGATCCCGAATTGTCGCCGTCAACGGGCAGGCGACGAGCGAGCTCGGCCATCTCAATCGGGCGCAGCGTCGCGATGCCTCACAAGACAATTACGATCTCAGTTATTCGGCCAACAACATTGACGACGTCACGCTGTTTGCCGGCGAATGGTGGGACGACCCCGTCGAGGATGTGGCTCGACTGGCTATCGAGGATCGCGAGGCGGAGCAACTTGGCTTGCAGCTTGGTGATCTGGTCACCTTCGGCATAGCAGGCCATAGACTGGAGACCCGGATTGAAGCGATCTTCAGCCAGCGCGGCGTGCAGACGAGATTCTGGTTCGAGGGCATCGTCTCCGATGGTGCGCTGGACGGTCTGGTCCATCGGCATGTCGGCGCCGCGTACATGGATGACGCCGTAGCCATCGATGCGCAGCGACGTATCGGCCAGATCGCGCCGAACGTCATCACCGTTCGGACGGCGACTTTGCTCGCCACGGCCCGGGACATCCTCGGCAAGGCGGTAGCCGGCCTTGCGGTCGTGGCCGGCGTCAGCCTGCTCGCGAGCGTCCTGGTGCTCATCAGCGTCATGGCGGCGGGGCGCAGCCGTCAGATCTACGACGCCACCGTGCTGCACTCGCTGGGCACTCGAATGGCCGCGATTCGCCGCAGCTTGCTCCTGGAATATGCACTGTTGGCGCTGATCACGACGACGTTCGCCGTATTGCTGGGTTCGGCGATCGCGCTGCCGCTTCTGAGTATGCGGCTGAAATTGCCGACCGATGACCTGCTACTGGTGGGGCTGACAACGGCTGCCGTTGTCAGCGGCGTGTCGCTGCATCTCGGTGCCCGTTATTTGCTGCGCAGGTTGCAGGTGTGGCCGGCTATATTGTTGCGCGGCGCGAACTGACAAGCATGGGTCGACGCAGGCGCTCACAGCTCTGTGCGGATCCATGCCGGCCGGCACGATGATGCGAGCTGCGATGTTGCTGGTTTGCCTTGGCCTGGAGGCCGGTGTCGCGGCGGACGATCCGGATGCGCCACTCGCCGAGTTTCACATGGCGCGTCTCATCTATGACAGCGGCAGGAATGAACGGGCATGGCGATCATGGTGGGCTATCGACTACCCCGAGGCCGAGTATCACCTGATGCGCGGCCTGGCACGCCTGACCAGTCTCGACGTTGCCGACGACAGCATACATTTGCGCCTGACCGACGACGACATCTTCGATCACCCGTGGCTGTTCGCGCAGCAAGTCGGGCAGTGGCACCTGAGCGACGCCGAGATCCTGCGGCTACGCGAGTTCGTCCGGCGCGGCGGCTTCCTCGTCGTGGATGACTTCCACGGCCGTTTCGAGTGGCCGATCATGAGCGCGGTCATGCAGCGCGCGTTTCCGGAGTGGCCGATCGAGCCGTTGCCTGAAGATCACGATCTGATGACTGTGCTTTACGACCTCGATCAAAGTACGCAGATACCGGGCCGGCGCCACCTGTACCGTGGCGCCGGCGGACAGGTCGAGGCCCAGTTGCGCGGCCCGGCAGAATGGTACGGCATCAGTGATGACAGCGGCCGGCTGGTCGTCGCGATCAATTTCAACATGGACATGGGCGATGCCTGGGAACACGCCGATGATCCGGCTTATCCGTTGCCGATGACCTCGCTGGCGTATCGATTCGCAGTCAACTACGTCATTTACGCGATGACGCACTAGTCGCCGAGCATATTGATCTGCCGAAGATCCTTCGCGCGTCAGGCAAGATCGCCCCAGGCAGCAACGCTACCGCCACGAGGTGTTGGTTCAGCGTCAAATTCATTCGTACTTGCGTCTCTTTCGACCACGCGCGGCTCGGCCGTGAGGTGTTAGTCGTGACCGTGCGTGAGGTCGTCCTGGAAGCGCTCGTAGTGCTGCCGCAACAGATCTTTGCCGTAGTCATTGCCGTTGGGCGTGCGCGTCACCGAGTGGATGTGGTCCCTGGCCGTATATCCGAGCTCGCGCAAGGCGATAGGCCGCTGATGGTCGAACTCGATCAACACGACCGGACTCTGGATGCGGTAGTAGAAGATCGCATCGTCGTCGGTGGCCCCAACCCACGCGAACCAGGTGTCGTCGAGGTGCTCGACAATCTCCGCCATGCGAACGGCCGCGTGATCTTCTTTCATGTTGCCGACGTACTCGGCAATGAGTTCGACAAACTGGTCGCGTTGTTCGGCCGTCAGCTCGGTCGCCCGAATGCCCGCATACGGAATGGTGACATTGTCGCTGTTGGCCTGCGCCAGAATGGTATTGCCATGCTTGTCGCCGAGGCTGGCGCGCCGCCACTGCTCATCGGACAAGGAGCGGACAAATGACAGCCCCTGCTGTTCCTCGGCCTGCAGTACGCGAGTGCCGGCGTAGGGGCCGTCGTCGGCATACACCGGCTCGGAGCCGAGAAAGGTCGGGGTCATGACCACCTGGTCGCCCAGAACGAAACAGTTGACGATCAGGTGGTGGCCTTCGAGCTGCCAGCCCCACGGCTCAGTCGGCGACGGGGTACCCATGATCGCCAGCCAGTACAGTTGTTCGCCGTATTCGCCGTCCCGCCCGGTCAGCCAGGCGAGATGAGCGTTCAGGCGCATGATGTCGCGCGTCGTTTTCAGCCCTTTGGCGCTCAGCGCGGTCGCGAGCATGTCGAACGCGGCCGCCGCCTGGACCTTGTTCATGTCCTCGAACGAGAGTCCGCGCCGCGGCGCGCGATGGGTGTTCGACCACTCGCGCCACTGGTCGCCGTCGACCGGGAAGCTGATCGCATCGCGCTGTGCACCATCGAGCAACTCTAGAAGGCCTTGCGTCGCCTCGATATACGGGGCGGTACTCACGCCCGTCGATTCGATGGCAAACACCCGCGGAACTACATGTCCGTCGGTCGTCACTCCGACGAACGACTCGTCCCGCTGTGCATAAGCCGTAAACGCCACGCTCGACGCGACGATTATTGCAGCGGACAGGGAAGCAGTCTTTGTACGGTGTCCCATAATCTCGTCAGTTTGCCTTTGCCTATCCGGTTGGGCAATGGTAGCTCACGGCTAAGAAAGACTGGTTCAACCGCGCCGTTTCCTGACAATTCCTGTGGAATCGGGGCGCGAGCGTCGCGTTCACGAATCCGACCGACGCATCCATCGATAGCATCTTCCGGGTTACTCGGCGACGTGGGCGACCGGCCGTTCGATCAGGAGACCGGGGGTCTCGCAGCAGGGTCTTGGCACGCACGTTCGGCTTCTCGCCGATCGAATTGTATGCGGACGCTTCGTTTTGCAGCCTCACCGCAAGAAACCATGTGACAGGCATGGAGTCCCGGGCGCCTGTTGGAAAAGGTTGCTGGACAGTGACGACGGCTACCTTCACTGGGCTTTGGTGATGCCGTATTGCTCGCGACAGCGATTCCTTGTTATTCGCCTTACAGACTGGAAACTACTGCTGCTTAGTGGATTCGATCATCCTGTTCATCAGGGTGGTGTAACCACCGTTAATGGAGCCAACCGCGTAGCGGCGGTTGTTGGTGTGCCAACCATCATGAATCAGCGCATAGTCATCCGGCTGGTAAGATGTAATTGCCTTAACACCCTCTACATGAGTGTATTCGTCCGGAATACGAACCTGGTTTGAGACCAGTGTATGTTCGACCAGGGAATGCTCCTGCATGTAAACGCCGATCGAGTTGAACAGCTCTCCCGCGGTGCCCACCAACGCGATGTTACCGATGCGCAGCATTCTCAACTGGATGCGTACGTCCTGCTGGCCTTCGGTATACGGCGGGAGCGTGCCGTCGCCCGTGGCGTAGCTGATCCGCGCCTCGCTGGTGACGGTTTGAATATTTGACAGAGCTGTCAATACATCAGCGAACTGTATCTTGCCGTAGAACTCCACAAGCTCGACAACTGCACGACCCATCATCTGGATTTCCTGCTCGCCAGTTTCCGGGTTCGGCGTGAAGTACTCGTTGGAAATGATGGGATTCTGATCGCCCGCTGCTCCCGGGATCCAATTGGCCACTGCTCCCTCGAATTTGGCTTCCAGATGTCCGGAAACAGCGCCGGCTATGTCGGCGCTGACGCCGTTGTCGTTGCCGTCGAACCTGTTGGCATACATGGTGGTGTTGTGCACGGCGTAGTGCACGATGAACGCTATCGGTTTGCCTTGCAGGTCGCTAAAGCGGATGACCGACAATGTCTTGTCGGACGGGCCCGTAGGATTGTAACCCTGAGCACCTTTGGTCGTGCCATCTTCGAGTTCGTAAAATCGCTGACGGTTGGTATTGATGTAGCTCTCGGAGTAGCCAATACCCACAGTGGCAGGTCTCATTTTGGCAATCGCCTCATCGGCGGCCGCGATCATCTGCTCATAGACGTACTTGTTGTAGAGTTCTGTGGCGGGTACGTTCGGATCGATTTTGGTGGTTGGTGATGAGTGGCCGTGGGTACCGCCGTAATAAATCGCATCGGTCGGCACTCCGGTGTGCCGTGAAAGCCCTGGCAGGAAGGTTTCCGGCGACGGCGCGTCGCCTGCTTCGAAGGTGACTACGAGAGCTGGAGTTTCGCCATTGCCGACAGCTATCACCCGCACATGAATGGGATCGATCACTCCCACCAATTGGCCCAATTGGATTCGTGACGTTCCGGAGAGGGGAAACCACTCCTGCATTGGCGTAGTGTCACGAACCGCGGCGCCAACAAACAGCTGCTGCTCCGCCGCATGCGCCATCGCGTTGGGGATCGCCACGATCACGATCAAACAGGCTGCTCGGATCGTCTGGATTTTTCTCATGATTCGCGTCTCATCTGGACAAATTGCTATTTGGCGGGCATCCATTGTGAATCGCTTGCTCGTAATAGGCTGCTGTGCGTTCGGTGTTGCCTGTTGCACGACAGGCGTTGCCCCTGACTCGAGGGAGCATCGGCCGAAAATCACTCACGCTGCCGGACAGTAGTGCCGGTCACTCGGACGACGCCGTGTCCTCCAAATGCTGCCATAACTGCGGAAGAAAACGAGCGTGAAGTTGATGCCTCCATGTGATCCACTCATGTCCGGCCCCACCGACATAATACTCGTGGTCGATGTTGTGCTCTTCTAGAGTATTGTGTAAGCGTTCTCCGTATCGCTCTGCCGGCTCAAGAGTACCCAGCCCGGTAAACAACAAATCGATTTTGTCATTTGTTGCGGGGTCGGCCAGGAACTCTTCGAAAGACTCGTCAGACTCAACGCGTCCTGCGCTGAAAAGCCCGAAAGAACCAAAGGTATCCAAATTCCGGAAACCGATATGCCGCGACTGGCGACCTCCCATTGATAATCCCGCTAACGCCCTGCCCCTCGGACTTTTTATCGTATTGTATTTGAACTCCACCAGCGGAAGAATGTGCTGAAATATTTCTTTTGAAGTCAGATCAAAAGTGTATTTAACATGATCCGGTGTATTGCGATGCAATAGCTGGTTGTTAGGGAATACAATAATTGTCGGTTTGGCTTTGCCTTCTGCAAGAAGGTTATCCATTATGAAGTTCGCTCTACCGTCATCTAGCCATCCTGATGCAAGTTCGCCGCTGCCGCCCATCAGAATCAGCATCGGATATGCAACATTCGGATCATATCCCGGTGGCGTATAGACGAATAATTCACGTTCACCGTTCGTAACTTCTGAGCTATAGATGTGGCGCGTTACTGTTCCGTGAGGAACGGGTTTCGCATCGTAATAGCTCGGACCGTCCCCGTGCACGGTTACCATACTTTTAGCCGGTTGCAGGCCAAAGAGAATGAACGAATTATCATGGTCCGCAACTATCGCGCCATCAATATTCAACCGGTAGTAGTAGATGTCTGGGTCGTAAGGGCCCGCAGTAACTTCCCAGATGCCATCGTTATTCTTGGCCATTGGTATTGGATCTGATGAAGAAAACGGGAAGCCAATGACGCTAACACTGGCTGCTTTCGGCGCGACCAGTTTGAAAGTAACGGTTTTGTCATCGTTGACAACCGGCGTAATCGTTCCTGTTCCATAACGCAACGGAAGATTTTCCGTATTCTTGTGCGGCGCCCAGTCAAGATTGACCTGCGCCTGCTGGGCAAAGACGAGCCCGGCCAAGAATAAGAAAACAATTGCGAATATTAGTCGTTGCATCAATTCCTCCTCGAATCTCTGGCTCTACTGCATGGACAGAAGCCGACGCACGATGCCGTCGTACTTATTGATAAGATAGATCTCGCCGCTGGGCCCCGCACCAACGCGCATATCGGTGCGCAAGGGTGGCTCCTTTTCGCGGGCGACGTATTTCTCCTGCACGAGCTGCAGCAGGGTCTTGGGTTCTCCGCTACCGTCATCAAACAGGACGCGACGAATGGCGGCCTGACCCCCATTGGGCCGATTGTCTGCATCAACGTAAAACAGCTCACCGAGCGCGAGCTCGCCGAAAAGAATCAGGTCTTGCAGTTCGGGAATGGCGTCACCCCGCACAACCTGTAGTCCGGTGACAGCCACTGAGCGGATGAAGAGCGAATCGGTATGATCATATTCGACGAAGGGATATCGAACATCAGCATCACTTCGGACATCGTCCGCGTCGACACCAATGGCGCTGAGATAGCGGAAGCTGCCCTCCCAGTCACTCCAGCCCAGATTGTCACCGGCCGCCACCAGGCTGACTTCCTCCACCGTGCCTTGGCCGATATCCGAGGTCATCATGTCACCGCTGTCGCCATCCCAGGCAAACTGCTGGGGGTTGCGCAATCCGTAGGCATAGATTTCCGGCAACGCCCCGGCCTGTCCGACGAAAGGGTTGTCCCTTGGAATGCCATATTCCCCGTTGCGACCGTTGTCACCCAGGGGATCAATGCGAAGGATCTTGCCGAACGCGCTTCCCATGTCCTGGCCGAGTTTCAGGGGATCACCGCCGGAGCCACCGTCGCCGACGCCCACGTACAGCTTGCCGAAGTCAGCATCTGAGGGTTTGGCAACCGGATTAAATGCAATGGCGCCGCCGTTGTGATTGCGAAATGGCTGCTCCAGCCGAATAAGCTCCCGTGGTGCCCCGCCATCGTATTGATCGGCGTCCACAGCCTTCGCTGTCCACTCGACCAGCAGGAGATGGTGGCTTGGCGCGTCGCTATCGGTCGAAAAATCAGCCGCCTTCTGAGTATTTGTACTATCAAGCCATGTGTAGAACTTGCCGTAACCTGGCGTCGCCCGCTGGGCGAACTGCGGATGGAAGGCAAAGCTCTCCAGTCCCTCCTCACGCCAGGACGCGTCGATCGCGACCCCCCATTTGGCATCTGCCATATCCAGATACGGTGTCGCCGAACCCTCCTCGTCGATGCGATAAATAATGCCCGCCATGTCGCCGACCAGAAGCTGGCCTGAACCGGGTTCGACGATCACCGTCCGCATCTGGGCTGGCGCGCCGCCGATATCCGGCAGGGTCGAAAATTCCTCAATTCCGACAACAATTACGTCTTGTTCGACCTCGATGGGTTTGGGGAAAGGGTCGCGAGTCTCGGCGAGAACAGCTAACGACCAGCCCAGCAAGGCCAGGCAAGTTGGAAGGGAATTCACGTTAAGCAGCTCCTACGATTAGTTTTCCGGTTTCTTTTCGACTGACCGCGAATACCAGCAGGCTAGCGCCGAGGAGAATTGGCCGCGCAGTTTGTCTCCATATAATATACAGTTATCCTGTGTGTCATCGTCAAAATAATTATCGTCCCTGTTGTTCCTTCGACTGCCGGGGTCCGATGCAAATGAACAAAAAATCAATAAGGAAACAGCAAGTTATGAAGACAGCAACAGTTAAGCCAATGATTCTACTAACGCTGACCTCCTGTCTCCTGTTACTCGGCTGCGGACCGGCTGATCAGCCCCAGCCGAATTCGGATGCGCCGCCATGGTACGCCGTTAACGAGAGCCTGATAGAGCAGCACAACGTAACCGTCCGTACACGTGACGACATTACGCCAACAGGAATTCAGTCCAATATTGGAGAGGGCAAGGTCTCGAACATTGCGGACTTAGCGGCTATCGAACTCGCTCCGGGCGTATCCGCGAAGGCCTACTGGGGGTCCGGTAACCTCATGAGCTTCATTACCCTCGAGCCCAATGCGGCGATCCCGGCCTACACCATCGAAGGCGAGCGGTTCATGTTTGTCCTTAATGGTGACGTCCAGGAAAGCGCCGACGGTGAACTCGTGACCCTGCAGGGCGTGGAAAGGGAGTCGCCGAACGGTGTAAGCGCCCGTATGCCCAAGAAGGAGTTTATCTATCTCGAAGATGGCGCCACGAGTAACATTACGGCCGGGCCCGAGGGGGCCAGAATCCTGAATATCTATGCGCCGATACCCTCGTTCTATCTCGAACAGGCAGGGGCGTCTGATACGCACGTTGATATGGATCTCCACGCGTTCCCCCTGGATCCGAACGTCGAGGCAGGCAAAATCTACGATCTTTATGATTTCCAGTACACGGAGCTCGTGCCGGGCGCCAACTCGCGGCTCATTTCAGGACGGGGAGCGCAGATGAGCTTCCTCAGAATGGACCCCGGTATCGAGTTCGCCTACCACAACCACCCGGAAGAGCAGGTAATGATCGGCCTGCGCGGCTGGATTGATGAATATATCCTGGACGGTATCGTCCGTATGCATACAGGGGCTATGGTGAATTTTCCCGCCGGGATGGTCCACGGTGGCAAGTTGGGCCCCTACGGGTCAGACGCACTTGACGTCTTTTTCCCGCCCCGCACTGACTACTGGGCCTCCATGGAGAAGAGGTTGGCGGGATACCACGCCATTATTCCGCAAGATGCCGAAGTCCAGCTGCTGGCCGATGGCGCTGTTTCAGGGCCCGGTCTTAATTTTACGGAGGGACCCGCCTGGATAAACGGGAAGCTCTACTTTTCCAATATGTATTTCGATGCGGACTTCAACGGAGATCCCTCACGCAGCGCCGTCGTTGAAATGGACCCGGACGGCAGCTACCGCTATATCAACGACGGTCAAATGCAGACGAACGGAATCATTCCCGCCGCCGACGGAAATCTGATTGTCGCCGACATGTTCGGCAACCGTGTGATCGAAATGACTACGTCCGGCAAGGTAGTCCGCACGCTGGCCGACAGTTTCGACGGTACATCGATTGACGGTCCTAACGATTTGGTGATGGATTCGAAGGGCGGCATTTATTTTACAGATCCGCAGTTCACTCCGGATGCAGAAAAACACCAGCCCGGTCGAACGGTCTATTATCTCAATCCTGAAGGAGAGGTTATCCGGGTCCTGCCCTATGATGAATTCGCCATGCCGAACGGGGTTATTCTGAGCCCGGATGGCAACACCCTCTACATCAACAACACCTACGACAGAGAAGACTGGTGGAACGTGGCCAGCGGCAAGGACAACTTTGTCTGGGCATACGACGTAGCGAGTGACGGCACTATCGGCAACGGCCGGCAGTTTGCAGAGCTGAAACTTATCGGCGAAGTCCTTGACCGGGAGGGGAGATCGTCAGGCGCCGATGGCATGGCCATCGATACCGACGGGAATCTCTATGTCGCCAGCTATGCGGGCCTGCAGATCTTCGATTCCGAGGGGGTATTTGTCGGCATGGTCAATATGCCGGTCGTTCCGGTGAGCGTCACCTTCGGCGGAGCTGACAACGACACGCTGTATGTCACGGCCTACGACAAGATCTACAGCGTCAGAACAAACAAGATTGGGTTTCAGCTGCCGAACTAATCGTACCGGCCAGCTTTTTCATTCAACCACGAGAGCCCCGGGTTCAGGGCTCTCGGCTATTCCAGATGGCCACAATCGCGCCGAGAACGATTGCTGTGGCGATGAGCGAGCCTGCGTTGAATGCGCCGATGGACCCCAACCACAGCAGAGAATAGCCAATTGAACCGGTAAAAAGAGCGTAGTAAACAAACGGAAAAAAGGTGCGCCGAATAACCAGGCCCTCGCGGCCAAGCATGCCGACCACCGCGGACGCCGCCACAACGTTGTGTACGCATATCATGTTGCCGGCCGCACCGCCCACCGCCTGCAACGCCACAACCCAGGTGGGATCAACACCAATGCGTTCGCCAACGCCGAACTGGAATGATGAGAACATCATGTTGCTCACCGTATTACTGCCAGCAACAAACGCGCCGAGCCCGCCGATAAAGGTTGCGAATAATGGCCAGGCACTTCCTGCCAGTGCAGCAACGCCATCTGCGAGTTCGATTGGCATGCGATCGTATCCAGCAGCACCACCGTTAGAATTTATGAACACCTGCACCATCGGTACTGTGAAAATTAAAGCCGTCGACGCCTGCATCGCAGCCTTGCCCGATTTACTCAACGCCCGGCCAATTGCCGGTCGATCCATGCGGTGAATAAAGTAAGTGAATATCACGGCTACAAGAAACACTGTTCCCGGCAAATAAAGTGGTGCTACGTTAACTGCAATATTTGTTCCGAATAATTCGGGAATACGAATCGCCGCCCCCTGCATAAAGAATTTGAATGGCAATACGTCAAGCCGCGTGATCACCAGTAACACAGCAACAACAATGTAGGGTGACCATGCGGAGAGCATGGTGACATTTCGGTTTGCGATTTCATCTGCTCTGATCTCAATCGTGCCGGACCAGTCAGGTAACCATCGTGATTTCTCTTCAAAGTGCCATTCATCTTTCGGTGTCAAAAATTTATTGCGCGCCGCTGTAATGACAATCGCGAGTCCCGTCAGGCCGCCCAGTATTGACGGAAACTCCGGGCCGAGGAAAACCGCCGCAAGAAAGTACGGCACTGTCATCGCAAAGGCAGCAAACATGGCAAACTTCCATGCGCGTAATCCTTCGGCAAACGAACGATTAGCGCCAAACAAACCGGTCATCATGCTAACAACGATAAGCGGTACGAAAGTTCCGGCCAGCGCGTGCAGGAACGCAACTTTGATCGCGATTGAATCAAGTAATGCGGAAAAACTCGCAAAATCCGTAGTAGTGAGAAAATGCTGAACCGATGCATCGTTGGATAAACCTGTACCGACGCCGACCAGGATCGGGGTGCCCGCCGCACCAAAAGAAACCGGCGAACTCTGAATGATCATTCCCGCAATCACAGCGGCCATTGCAGGAAAACCAAGACCCGCGAGGAGTGGCACCGCGACGGCTGCTGGCGTTCCAAACCCTGCTGAACCCTCGATAAATGAGCCGAAAAGCCATGCGATTATGATGACCTGGACTCGCCGATCGGCAGAAATATCAGCAAATCCCGCACGAATGGCATACAGCCCTCCGCTCTCCTGAAGCGTATTCAGGAGAGCGATTGCGCCGAAGATTATAAAGATGAGTGTGGCGGCAACGACGATACCGTTCACTGAGGCCGCGGCAACAACCGCAATGGGAACTTGCCAGACAAACAATGCGAGCAAAGCACAGACAAGGTAGGCAATCGGCATTGCCCGGCTTGCGGGCCAGCGCAGCGCGACCAGGAAAACTGCAACAGAGGCAATCGGGAGAAGGGAAATGAGCGCGAGCATGCTGTTGCTCATTGGCGTAAGCATATCTGTACATCAGGCGTCATTGTCAATTTTCCGAATCAATTGGATTTTTGGCTTTGTGCCATATTTCCGGATGGATTAGCCACGCATCATTACCGGTTGCCGTGTCGCTCTGTGCGTTTTGTTCCTCGGGCCTCTCACCGCAAGCGCTCAGGGCAGCTAGTGTTATTGCGGCCACCAACAGACGGTGCATTGTGCTCACTTATCCTGTTGCTTCAACAGGCCACGCGATGACAGATTCAGCATCAGCGCCCCAAGACCGAAATTCCATGGCGGCGCGTCGGCGGAAGTGGTCACCCGATTCGTAAGGGTACCGAGCTTTTCAGACGAAATACGGACGATGTCGCCAACTTTGTGTGTAAACCCACGTCCGGCCGCGTCCCGGTCCTGTGTCGGCGCAAACAGGGTGCCGAGAAAAATGACAAACCCGTCGGGATACTGATGTTCACTCATGGCCTGGTGCACGAGGTCGAGTGGGTCACGGCTGATTTCGGCCATGGAACTTGCACCCTGCAACCGAAACCCTCCCGGTCCGACCACTTCGAGCGCCACGACTGCATTTCGCACATCGTCCATCGAGAACGAGTCATCAAAGACGCGGACAAACGGCCCGAGGCTGCACGATGCATTATTGTCCTTTGCTTTGCCCAACAGCAGGGCACTCCGGCCTTCAAAATCCCGGAGATTGACATCATTTCCGAGGGTCGCACCCACGGGCATTCCCGCCTCATTGCATACGATGGCCACCTCGGGCTCGGGATTGTTCCATTCGGAATCCGAGCGCACTCCGATGTAGTCCCCCCAGCCGACCGACGACATGGGCGGTGCCTTGGTAAATATCTCGGCGTACGGGCCGATTGCCACCTCGAGATACTGCGACCATAGCCCTTCGGCCAGAAACACCTCTTTGAGGGCTTGCGCCTCCCGCGAACCGGGTTTGACGGTCCGAATTTCGGTACCGACCTTTTCCTCGAGCGCATTCCTGATTTCGTGTGCCCTGGCGGAATCTCCACGGGCGCGTTCCTCGATGACCCGCTCCACGGCAGACGTGGCAAACGTGACGCCCGCAGCCTTGACGCATTGCAGATCGACGGGCGCCAGCAGCCTCGGACCGATTTGATCTTCCCACGACGGCCGGAAATCAAAGCCGTGCAGATCACCAAGGTCGTCACCAGGGATCTCCGCGCCCCATGAATTCAAGAGCGCAGAAACGGTGGGTGAATCGCCCGAGACATCGGCAACGCGGCCTTGCCGTATCACGACCGGAGTAGGACCCGCGCCGAGGTCGAGACGCCCGACGAGCGTGGCATCTCGCCAGTCTGGCGGAAGAAAATCCTGCATCGGTTGTGCGTTAGTCATGACACATCACAGCGGTATTTCTCTTATAAGACAAGTATCCTCCCTTCAAGGTACGGATCTGACGGCTGATATCAATCCCCGTCGTTAGGCGGAGCAGGTCATATCGGAGAGTTTGTAATAACAAGGGGAACATCTATGTCTCAGTTATCCTCGCGAAGGTCTTTTCTGGCGGGAGGCGTCGCAGCCGGAGCCGCCTCTGTGCTGGGCGCCACGCATGCAGAAGCTCAGCCGTCCGCTGACCGTAAGCTTAAGATAGGCGTCATCGGTGTTGGCAAATGGTCATTCATGACCTATTGCTGGTCGGACATTATCGAAGGACTGAAACAGGGGTCCCCGCGCGGCAACCTGGGCACACCTCTCCTGAACATGGAGATTACGCACGTATGGGATCCCGACGCCACGGCGGCGCAGAAATTCGCCGCACAGCTCGATATCACGGCGGTTAACAAATTCGACGACATGCTCGGCAGTATTGACGGGCTCATCTTCGCCGCCATGCTCGACGTCCCCTATATGAAAACCCTCGCCAAACCGTATCTCGAAGCGGGTGTGCCGACATACCTGAGCCGCCCGTTCGCCTACTCGCTGCGCGATATCGACGATATCCTTGAATCGGCCGCGAAGGGGAACACCCCGATCATCGCCACGGCGAAATTCGAACACTACAGGGAGGTGTCGGCCCTCAGAAACAAGCTGAAAAATGTCGGCACCATCAAGATGGTGCAGGCGGCCGCGCATACCACGGATTTCCCGATGCACTTCCACATCCAGTTCATGATGCTCAAGATACTCGGCTACGACGTCGAGCGGGTTTCGCTGTTCTACGATCATGAAACCAGAGCAAATTACGTCCACGAGACTTATCTCTATCCGGGAAACGAAGAGCAGCCGCCATTTGTCTGTACGATCGACGGTTCCCGAATTCCCGATTCGTTTCATATCAGGGCCGTCGGCGACCGGGGGATAGAAACCGTGAGCATGCCTCGCGGGTACGACACTTGGCAGGAAGACCTCCTCTACCGGTATGCGCCTCAGGTCATCGATATGCAGCGAACTTTTTACGGCGAGAATTATGAACCTTACGACATCGTCAGGAAGAAGACGGAAATCTATCTGACCGCTTTCTATTCGGCACTGGAACGGGGCGGAGCGCCCGTCGACGTCGGTACCGTGCCGGCCGATTGGCGGGTCACCACACCGAATATCGATACAAGCCCGACGTTTTAGGAAAGTAACGCGGGATTCCTGTTACTCATAGATTTTTACGCCAAGACGCGCGGCCGTATCCGCGATGAATTTTTTGCCCTGCGGGTATTGATCTGGTCCTTGATAATTGCCCCGATTCAGAAATTCCATCATGAGCGGACGGGGATACTCAAGCCGGCTGAGATGGGTCAGGTACACCTCGTAGTCCATTTCTCCCTCGCCGGGGACCACCCATTCGAGGCCCGGCAGCATTTCCGCCCACCTGATGTCCTTCGCATGGGCATACATGATGTCCTCGCCGAGTAGCTCGAAACACTCGTTATACAATTCTGCGCTGCGAAACAGGACGCCCGGATGCACCATGTTGGTGGGGTCCAGCGTCGCCTTGAGTCGGTCGCTTCCCACATCCTCGCGGAGGCGGACATGTGCGGCCGGGGTGTTGAGGTTGTTGGAATTAATCGCCTCGACCGCAAGCTTTATGTTGCTGCCTGACGAATCGGCAAGAACCTGCTTGAGGGCGTCAACCGACATGTGCCAGGTTTCCTCGCTCCAGTTCTGGGGATGAGCGTAGCTGGGCTTGCCCGGGCCGCGGCTGCCGGTATGCACGAGGATGAAATCCATCCCCATCTGCTCCGCCATCTCGATGGCCTCGAGGTACTCGCGGTGGACGGTGGCGCGCATCTCAGGATCGGGATGTATGATGTTGTCCCAGACGTGGATCGTGTAAAACAGGACGTCGTATTGCTCGAGCGCGGCTTTGAGCTCACGCACCTCGGAATCGTTCATCATCCGCCAGCGATTATAAACGGCCTCTACTGCCGTATAGCCGAGTTTCCTGATTCTCTCGACCTGTTCGGCAGGATTGCTGTCGATGTTGGTGAGGCGACTCCCCGCACTGGCCAGACGGATGGCAGACGGACCAGGAGTGAGGTCCCGCTTCACGTTTCCTGGCGGACTCCACTGCGAAAGATAACCGGCGCCACCAACATCGGGGAGCGTCCAGGCGTGGGATGTCGAAGCTTTCGCTCCGAGCGTCAGGCCGGCCGCGGCCAACAGGACGTTGCGGCGCGAAATTGTATTGTTCATGTCGACTAGCCTCCGGTGTCGTTACTCCCCTCGATCTTAATTGTTTACCGCCGATTCCACAGGTTCTGATTGATCCGCTAGCGTTTTTTTAACGGGTTTGCGCCGCCAGTAGTTGGCAAGAGTGGAGCCGGTGATGTTCATCCAGGGTCCGAATACAGCCGGTGCGAGTCCGACCGTGCCAATTTTGCCCATCGCAACAGCAAGCCCTGAAGCCATTCCTGCATTTTGCAATCCGACCTCGATCGCTATCGCGCGGCAGGATTTTTCGTCCATTCGCGCCAATCGAGCGCCGAAGTATCCAAAAACGTAACCTGCCGCATTGTGAATGACGGCAGCCGCGACCAGCAGCAACCCTACAGCCAAAAGGGAGTCCCGGCCGGCGGCGGTTATGATTGTAATGATGACTGCTATTCCCGTCATGGACAGGACAGGCATCGCATCATCCAGCCATTTAACCTTGCCGTGCCAAAAGTGATTGAAAATCACGCCAAGCACAATCGGGATGATGATCATCTTTATGATGCTCCACATCATGGCCGTGAATACGATGGGGACAAACTGTCCGGCCAAAAGCTGCATCAGCAGAGGCGTCAAGAAAGGCGAAAGCAAGGTGGAAACGGCGGTTAGCGTGACAGAGAGCGCGAGGTTTGCATTGGCGATGTAGGCCATTACGTTGGAAGCAACACCGCCTGGTGACGAGCCAATGAGCACCACACCTGCTGCGATTTCAGGGGGAAAACCAAAAGACAGTGCCAAACTAATCCCCACCACAGGCATCACGGTGTATTGAAGGGCTACTCCGACAGCCACGCCTTTGGGCATCTTCAGGACACGCAAAAAATCTTTCACGCTCAGCGAAGTCCCCATTCCAAACATGATGATCTGAATGAGCGGAACGATGAGGACACTGAGCTTGAAATCACCGACTTCCAGAAAAAAATGCGGATAGAACATGGCAAGTGTAACGGCAGAAAAAATCCAGAAGGTGAAGGAAAAAGATCTGAATATTGTTGCGGTTCCCCGCACACCCAGGGCGAGGGTCACAAACATCACAGCAATCAATGGACCCAGCACTGGCGAACTACTATTCACGATAAGAGTGACGATCACTCCGATAAAAGAAGCGAGGCTTACATACAAAAGTGAGCTCATTAATTTATTCATGCAATTGGTCCAAGTAATTTATTTTTGGTATTTCATTTCCCATCGCACTTATGTAATCGATGCGAATTCCACCCGGCCCGGCCTGGTAATTCACTCATTCTGCCGGCTATCCAGCTTGAGCCCGTCCGGTGCATGCAGCATGTCGCTGGGGCAGTTCATCCGCGTACCGTAGTCATCGCCGAGCAATGTCGCGAGCGTCTTGCCATCGCCCATGTTAACATCGTATATTGTATACACCAAGGGCTCTGCGAAGTCATGACGATGTCTATTTTTTCAGCTGCCGTAAAGGGGAAACTTCGAGGTGTGGTCGCTCTCATCGGACGGAGATACCCTGACCATCGCGGCGGCACATGAATTGCCCGTGGCACAACCGACCTACAAGCGGGTATACAACCGGCAATATGCAAGCAAGTAACTGGCAATGAGCGAGTACTTAAGTTTCGGCGAAGTCATGCTGCGCCTGAAATCGCCCGCACATGAACGATTCTTCCAGTCGCCGTGCTTCGAGGCCACTTTCGGCGGCGGCGAGGCGAACGTCGCGGTGTCACTCGCCAACTACGGCCTCGACGCCGGGTTCGTGACCGCTTTGCCGAGCAACGACATCGGCGACGCGGCAATACGGGAACTGCGCAGATTCGGCGTCGATACTTCGCACATCCTGCGCAAGGGTTCGCGCGTCGGCATCTACTTTCTGGAGACGGGTTCGAGTCAGCGCCCGTCAAAGGTCGTCTACGATCGCGATTATTCGTCAATATTCGAAGCGGCGCCTGGCGACTTCGAATGGGACCGCATCTTCGACGGCGCCAGCTGGTTTCACATTACCGGCATAACGCCGGCGCTCAGTCAGAGTGCCGCCGATCTTTCGCTGGAAGCGTGCCGCGCAGCCAAAAGACACGGCGTCACTGTGTCCTGCGACTTTAACTACCGCGGCAAGCTTTGGAATTACGGTAAGTCAGCACGTGAGGTCATGCGCGAACTCGTGAAGCACGTCGATATCGGCATTGCCAACGAAGAGGATTGCCAGAAATCGCTCGGCATAGGCGCTGATGTCGACGTGGCAGGCGGCCAGCTCGATTCGGCCAATTACGAGGCGCTGACGGTCAAGGTGCTGGAGACGTTCCCGGAGATGTCGGTGATTGCGGTGACGCTGCGCGAGTCGCACAGCGCTGATCGCAACGGCTGGTCGGCCTGCATGCGGGACAGGAATGAATTTCGCTTGTCGAGACACTACGAGATCTGCGACATCGTTGACCGTGTTGGCGGCGGCGACAGTTTTGCTTCCGGCCTCATCTACGGCCTCACGGCGTACAAGGACCGGCAGCAGTCTCTCGAATTTGCCGTTGCCGCCAGCTGCCTAAAGCACACCATCCACGGAGACTTCAATCGTGTCACGGTAGCTGAAGTCGAAAAGCTGATGGGTGGCGACGGCTCGGGGCGCGTGCAGCGCTGAGCCCGGCCATGACAAAGATAACGCTACGCTTTCGGGGCGCCAGGTTGCGCTTACGATGCGCGCGAGGACTTAACGCAGTTCGGAACAGGCACCGACGTCAGACGTGCTGCGTCGAAAACCCGAGCAGGAACTAACCGCTATGCAACTTATACAAACCCGCCGTCTGGCCAGCGCAACCACCGTATTGACCGTTTTGGCAATCGGTGCATTACCCCTAACGCAGGCCATCGCAGCCGACCTGATCGTCTCTGGTAACGACGCCAAGTTTGTCCGCGTGGCAGGCAAGGCCACATTTCCCGAGGGCGTCGGCCCCGACACGTTGACTCTGATCGACGCGTCCAGCTTTCCGCCCGTGGTCAAGGCAACGGTCGAAGTCCAGCACGCTATCGCTGGGCCGCCGCAATGCGTAGCCATCACACCGAATGGCCGCCTCGCGATCGTGTCAGCTCCGAATCGTTACGACCACGTCGAGCAAGAGGTGGTGCTCGAGAATATTCTGCAGATCGTGGATCTCACCGCCAACCCACCGCGCGTGATCGAGAAGATCGACATCGGTGCGCATCCGCAGGGCCTTGCAATCAATCGCGACGGAACGCTTCTGTTGGCTACCACGTTATATGGCACTGTTGCAGTGCTCGACATCGACGGCAGCACGGTCAGCCTGAAGGCCCAGCTCAAGATAGCCGACAAGCGTCTCTCCGGCGTGAGCTTCACCCATGACGGCACGGCCGCACTGGTTGCCCTGCGCGACGAGCAGGGCCTGGAGGTGCTCGAGGTGAATAACGGCGTTGTAAGCACGGCACGCGATCGGGTTACGACCGGGATCGGCCCCTACGCGGTCGATGTCTCCAGTGACGGCAAATGGGCAGTTGTGGGCAACGTCGGCCTGGCTGGGCTCGTCAATCCCGGACGCCTGCATGCCGATGCCGATACAGTTACCTTGATCGACGTGTCGCGTCGACCGTTTCGCGCTGTCCAGCACATCACGGTGCCATCGCTTCCCGAAGGCGTTGCCATATCTCCGGACGGTCGATGGATCGCCGTGCAGTCGATGGCTGGCTCCAACCTGCCGCCGGACAATCCGGCACACAAACCGCGCGGACGCGTATTGCTCTTCGAGATCCGCAACGGCGAGGCAGTCAGGACCGCCGACCTGCCGGGCGGCGAGGCCGCGCAAGGCATAGTCTTTAGCGCCGACAGCAAGACGGTGCTGGTGCAATTCAACGTAGAAAAGCAAATTGCGATCTACGCGGTCAATGACGGCGCGCTGCGGGACACCGGCGAACGTGTACCGATTGCCGGCGGGCCGGCGTCGTTGCGGTCCATGCCGCGCTGAATAACTTTTCTTAGGAGAAACGTAGAGTGAAGAAGGTCTCGCATTTGCTGATATCACTGTCACTGTTAGCATCGCTGTCATTGTCGGCATCGTGTACCAAACAGGCGGATTCGCCGCGGGGATACAGCACGGCCGGAGACGACTGGCCTTCGTACTTCGGCGATCCGGGTGCAACCCACTATTCTTCGCTCGAACAGATAACGCGAGAGAATGTTAACCAGCTCGAGGAAGCCTGGCGCTACGAAGCACCGGATCCCGGCCGCGTGCAAACCACGCCGCTTGTGATTGACGGCACGATGTACGTAGTTTCACCACGTCAAAAGGTGATCGCCCTCGATGCGGCCACGGGCAAGGAAAAATGGATCTTTGATTCAGGCATTGGCGTGGAAGCTGCGGTACGGTCCGTCAGCTGGTGGAGAGAGGGCACGGAAAGCAGGCTGTTCAGCGCGGTTTCTCACTATATCTACGCCATTAATCCTGCCGACGGAACGGCCATCAAGAGCTTTGGCAACAACGGGCGCATCGACCTGCGCGAGAACTTGCGCGGTGACCCGGAAAACGAGTCCTACCACGCGACCTCGCCGGGTGTCGTCTACAAGGATCTGTACATTCTTGGCGGACGAGTAACAGAGGCAACGCCATCATCGCCCGGTGACCAGCGCGCCTACGATGTGCGCACCGGGGAATTGCGCTGGACGTTTCACACCGTTCCAATGGCCGGAGAGCCTGGCGCGGAGACCTGGCCGGAAGGTGCGCGGGAGACGCAGGGCGGCAACAACGCCTGGGGCGGTACCAGTGTTGACACGGAACTCGGCATTGTATTCATCGGCACTGGCTCGCCATCCGATGATTTCTACGGCGGCGAACGTCCGGGCGATAACCTCTACGGCGACTGCATAATCGCGCTGGATGCCAATACGGGGGAAAAGCTCTGGCACTTCCAGGCGGTCCATCACGACTTGTGGGATATGGATTTTCCGGCGCCGCCGACCTTGCTGACCGTCACCCGTGACGGCAAGAAAGTACCTGCCGTCGTCGCGGCGAACAAAGCCGGCTATGTTTTCATTTTTGACCGCGTGACCGGCGAGCCACTGTTTCCCATCATCGAACAGGAGGTTCCCGCCGTCAGCACAGTACCGGGCGAAGTGCCGTCACCGACACAACCGATTCCCACTCTGCCGGCGCCGCTCAACAGGCTCACTTTGTCCCGCGACGAAGTCACCGACAGGACGCCGGAAATGCGAGCGTGGGCGCAAATAGAATACGACAACATTCTTGGCGCGCAGCAGCCTTTCACGCCGCCCAGTGTCGATAAGCCAACCATGGTCATCCCGGGATGGAAAGGCGGTGCGGAATGGGGCGGCATTACTGCCGATCCCGACAATGGCATTATCTATATCAACGTCAACAACTGGATCTCTGTCGCCACACTGGCCGACACCGCCGCCTTCAAGCAGAGTGGAGAGGGCGCGCGCACCTATCGGGCACAATGCATGGGATGCCATGGCGACCCAAGGGAAGCATCCGCCGCGCTGTTCTCACTCGTTGGTGTGGATCAGCGGCTGTCGGAGGAGGAGATGGCGGACGTCATTACAAATGGCCGCGGTGTCATGCCGGGCTATCCGCTGCTACAGGCACCCACCGTTACCAATATTATTTCCTACATTACCAGCGGCGAGGACAGTGTGGCTCCGGCGCGCCTGCGCAATCGTAGCAGCAACACGAAGTACGTCTTCACCGGCTACGACTATTTTTACGATCCGGAAGGCTACCCGGCATGGCAGACGCCATGGGCCACGTTCAACGCCATCAATATGAATACCGGGAAGTATCTTTGGACTGTGCCTTTCGGTGAGTACGAGGAGCTTGCCGAACAAGGTCTTACCAACACCGGTTCTGAGAATCATGGTGGCTCCGTACTCACCTCAACCGGGGTGTTGTTTGCGGGCGGCACTTGGAAAGACCGGAAATTTTACGCATACGACAGCGCGAATGGCGAAATTCTGTGGGCAGGGCTGATGCCTGGCTATGATCGAGCGACGCCCGCTACCTATGCCGTGGACGGCAAACAGTATGTGGTTATTGCGGGCAACCCGAAGCGGAATTCCGGCGGCGAATATGGCTTGGTAACCTATGTCGCCTTCGCCCTGCCCTGACCAATCGGCGGTCACTTGCGCCTCGATGCAACTACCGGTCTTGTGCCCGCCGCGCCAACAACGCTATGATCCGGTGTGAAGTGCATATTTTGTACAGAGATTAACCCATGAGAGCCCCGACGACGATAGTCAACTTTGTTCACGACAAGCTGCGCGACGAAATCATCAGCGGACGCTATGCGCCGGGTATGCGGCTAAACGAGAGTAAGATCGCTCGCGAGATGGACATCAGCCGCATTCCCGTCCGGGAGGCGCTGGTTCGTTTGCGGGAGCAAGGCCTGGTCATGAAACATGACCGTCGCGGCATGTTTGTTACCGAACTGACCACCAAGCAAATGCAGCAAATCAATAGTGTCAGGATCGTACTGGAAGCCGAAGCGCTGAGGCTCTGCAGGGCGCGTATAAAGAGCAATAAGAAGCGGGCAGACAAGCTGAAATCGCTGCTCCAAAAGATGGAAGAGTGGGACGGCGACAGTGGTGTCGACGCCGCCGAAATCGATATTGAGTTTCATCGCACGATCTGGGCTACCGCCGGTAATCCGTATCTGGTGGACACACTGGACTCGCTTTGTACCCCGTTGTTTGTCCACTCCGCGCTGCAGCATGTGAGCGCGGAAACTACTAAATGGCGCCTGAATCATCATCATGCGCTGCTCGATGTAGTACTCGGAACTTCAGAAAAGACGGCGGAAGAAGTCGTAATTGCTCACCTGAAAGCCTATTACATCGAACCCGAGAAATATTCCAGCATTGGCGAGACGACGGCACAAAGCGACTGAACAAGGAGCAGCGCAATCCTGCTCAGAAAACCAGCCACCACATCGCCAGCACCATCGCGAACCCAACCAGGCCCACAATTGTCGTCATCACCGTAAGAGTCTTGAGCGTCTGCGCCTCGCTCATTCCCAGGTAACGGCTCACCAGCCAGAATCCAGAATCGTTTACGTGTGACAGCACCGATGACCCGGAGGCAATCGCGATGACCACCAGTGCCAGTTGCGGATCGCTGTAAACCGTTCCGGCTGCCTCGGTTGCTTCCACCACGGGTGCCGTAAGTCCGGCCCCGGTTATCATCGCCACCGTCGCCGAGCCTTGCGCCACGCGAATAATCGCCGAGACAATGAAGGCGAAAACGACGATCGGCACGCCCTGCCCGCCTACTGCGCTAGCAAGGTCAGCACCCATCCCGGAATCGATCAGGATTTGCTTGAATGCACCGCCGGCACCGGTAATGACAACGACGACACCGGCGGGCTCGAGAGACCTGGTCATGATGCGTGCCAGATCGAGCCGGGCGATTCGTTTGCGGATGCCGAAGAAGTAATAGGCGGCGAGAGTAGCTACGATCAGTGCCGAAAACGGGTGGCCCAGAAACTCCAGCAAAGTGCGCAAACCGCCGTCAGGGAGCCAGTACTTGGCAGTCGCTCCTGACAGGATCAGCACCAGCGGCAGGATTATTGCCAGCGTAGCGGCTAGCGCGCCGGCCTCCAGCGCTCCTTCGGCCGGTTCCATATCCATGTCGGCGGGACTCACCTCGCCATCGGCGGGCGGCGGAGCGTGATGGTCCCCGTACTCGCCGATCCACCTTAGTGCCAGCGGCGTATATAACGGTCCGGCGATTATCATCGCGGGCAGCCCCGCGATAACGCCGATCATGATGACCCACGCAAGATCCGCGTTTAACAGATCCGCCACCGCAATGGGGCCGGGAGTGGGCGGCACCATCGTGTGAGTGACCATCATTCCCGCAAGCAGCGGCAGGCCAAAATACACCACCATCTTGCCGGTCCGATGCGCCAGCCCATAGAGTAGTGGCGCCAGGATTATTAGCGCGACATCCAGGAACACGGGTATGGACACGAGAAAACCGACAAGCGCCAACGCCCATTGCGTGCCGCGTGAGCCTGATCGCGCCACCATCGCCTTGGCCAGATTCTGGATGCCGCCGGAGGCCTCCAATAATGCGCCGAACATCGCGCCGAGCCCAACGACTGTGGCCACATAACCAAGTGTGCCACCGATGCCATTACGTACCGAATCGATGGCCGCCAGTGGATCCATACCGGCAGTAACGCCGAAGCCAATTGCTACAATCAACAGCGACAGGAACGCGTGAATCTTCAGACCCAGGATCAGGACCAGCAGAATCCCAATGGAACCCGCCAGCACGATCAGTGGCGGTATATCGGCAAATATCATTTCAATATCTCACAAAATGGCGTCGTCAATATGATTGCGCTGGCCCCGCGCCGGTGGTCGAAAACGCGAAAACCATGTAGGTCATGTTGTTTGTCGTCGGTTTGTCGGCGCGCGCCAGGTAGTCGATGCGCAAATTACAAACTGTCACTGTGGCCATTCCCAATATGCGAATCAGCACGGCTCTCACGAACGCCGGCCTAAAGGCTCATTCCACCATCAACGATGATATTTTCGCCGCTCATGTAGCGCGCCTCATCGGACGCCAATAGGACAGCAATTTCCGCAATTTCTTCCGGCGCACCAATGCGTCCCATGGGTTGGCGCGCGAGGAATTGGGCACGCGTCTTTTCCGGCTGGCCAGTCGCGGCGATCCGCTGCTGCAAAGACGGACTATCCACTGTCCCAGGGCTGATCGAATTGCAACGCACGCCCTCGGCAATAAAATCGCGGGCTACCGACTTTGTGAGCCCGATTATTGCCGCTTTCGTTGTTGCGTAAACATAGCGGTTCGGCGCCGCCATCACCGAAGATACGACGGAGGCAATATTGATGATGGAACCATCATGCCGTGCGAGCATTGGCGGCAAAAAACTTTTGATCATCAGGTGCATCGTGCTGACATTGATTCTGAAACACCGTTCAAGTTCTTCCAAAGAAGCATCGAGCACCGTTCCTTCAGCTACGACACCGACGCAATTCACCAAGACGGAAACTTTCTGATATTCCGCAGCCAGTCGCCTGACCGCTTGTTCGTCGGTGACGTCGACTACGGCCGTTCGAACTCCGCTTTCGCTCGCCAGAGCATTAAGTGCGGATTCGTTCAGGTCAACCGCCACCGTATCGGCACCCTCACGATCAAAAGCCGCGGCTATCGCCCGGCCGATCCCCTGACCACCGGCGCTAACGATACAAGTCTTACCTTTCAGCCTTGGCAAAGTGCGCTCCCTGTGGTGCTAACAGGCGTAAGTGCCATCTCCACCGTCCACGAGCAAGACCTGTCCGGAAATGTAGCGACTATCGGGTCCGGCGAAATAGCTGACAGCGTCAGCGATCTCCGCGGGGCTGGCGTAGCGTATGAGGGATGGCCCTGAATCGTCCATTTTCGAATCTGTCTCTCGCGTCGCCATAAATCGCGCGGTCTTGGTCGGGCCGGGGCTGACGACATTGGCGCGCACGCCGCTTTCGCGCAACTCGCTGGCAAGACTTCGCGTATAGTGAACCACGGCAGCCTTGGCACAGGCGTAGCCAACTTCTTCGGTGCTACCGCGGTGAGCGAGAATGCTACCTATAGTCAGGATGGAGCCGCATTTGCGATCGACCATACCGGGCGCAACCTCGCGACACATCAACATGGTGCCAATTAGATTGCGGCCCAGCACTGCGAGCACATCATCGACCTTGAAATTTGTAGGTGTCGCAGGGCTCGGCTTGTCGCCGTTGGCCCCGACATCACCACCGGCGCAATTAACGAGAATCGAAATAGGTCCCAGCATATTCTCGGCGGCCGCCACCAACGCCTTCACAGCCGCCTCGTCTGTCAAATCGCCCACCACCGCGACAACGTCAGCGGCACTGCTGTCGTTCATCGATTCTGCCAGCGCGGAGAGGCTCGCGGCCTCCCCAAAACGCGACGGAGCTTCCTCATTGATGTCGTGCAAAACGACATTTGCGCCCAGCGACAGCAATTTTTCGGCGATCGTGCGGCCCAGACCTCGACCGGAACCTGTTACAAGAGCAACCTGTCCTTCAAGGGGCAGCGCCGAGTTATCGGCGGCGCTCGCGCCAGAGGGCTCTGAGATGGCCATTTCTTCTCCTCAATTTGTACATAGAATACAATTTTGTATGCGCCGAGGAAAGCACTGTTTATTAATGATTTATGGATTCGGCAATCAGCCGAGGCTGCTGCTATTCCCACAGAAAAACTATACACTATATACAGATTAGTCGTACGAATTGCGAGACGATCACATGACCGACCGCGGAAATACCCTGGCCAGGCTCACCACGGTTTTTGTAACCAGTGCGATTGCCGTCGGCTGCACGCACGATGATTTGCCGCGGTCGCCGGTTGACCGACCCTGGCCTGCACCGGTCACGACCCAGGTGCCACCGCCGGAGCTGCCGCTCAGCCCGGAAGATGCGCTGGCGACCTTTACCATGCCGCCAGGCTATAGCGTGGAGCTGGCCGCGGCAGAGCCGTTATTGAAAGACCCGATCCTGGCCGAGTTTGATGGCGACGGTCGCTTGTGGGTGCTCGAAATGCACAGCTTCGCGTATCACCCGGATATGTCGAATTCATTCGATCCGATCAATGAACTGGTGGTTCTCGAAGATGCCAATGACGACGGCATGTTCGACACGCGAACGGTGTTTATGGGCGAACTCATCATGCCGCGCGCATTCAAAATTCTCGACAAGAACTGTGCATTGGTAGGCGCGCCGCCCAACCTGTTTCATGCGTGCGACCTCGACGGCGACCTGGTGTCTGATACCCGGGAGGTGATCGAAACCACGTTTGCGACGCAAGGTGTCGTTGAGCACGGCGCCAATGGCCTTTATTGGGGCATGGACAACACCATTGTGGTATCCGAACACGAGTGGAATCTGCAGCGCAACGCGCACGGTTTCCATACCGCACCGAGCCTTCGCCGTGGTCAATGGGGTGTCACGCAGGACAATAGCGGTCGCATCTATCGTAATGTCAACACCGACCCATTGTTCGTGGACTACATCGCGCCGGAGTATTACGCGCGAAACCCGAACCTGATTCGCACTACTGGTTTGTACGACAACCTGGTGAACCAGGACGACACATTGATTTGGCCGGCGCGTCCGACGCCGGGGCTCAATCGCGGCTATCGCGTCGAAATGCGCAGACCCGACGGCTCTTCCAGTTATTATGGCGGCGTTTCTTCACCGATGATCTATCGCGGCGATCGTCTGCCCGAGGAGTTATACGAACAGGCGTTCGTAGTGGACGGCCCGACCAATCTCGTTCACATGCTTTACCTTAAAGACGATGGAGAGGGTCAGCTCAGTGCCGGCGACTACTACGAGAAAGGCGAATTCCTGAACTCTCCGGACGAGCGCTTTCGCCCGGTCGCGCTGATTCCTGGCTGGGATGGCACTTTCTATGTGCTCGACATGTACCGAGGCGTCTCGCAGGACGGTCCGCTGCAAACCGACTATCTGCGTACCTACATCAACGAGCGAAAATTGTGGGAACATATAAATCTTGGGCGGCTCTACCGGGTCACGTACACCGGTTGGCGGGCGGACGAGAAACCGTCGATGAGCGACGATACCGCGGAGGATCTGGTTGCGCATCTGTCCCATACGAACGGATGGTGGCGCGACACTGCGCAACAATTACTTATTCAGCGCGCCGACCCGGCAGCCGTTCCAGCTCTCAAAGCGCTGACGCAGAACTCCGACAACCAACACGCACGCCTGCACGCCGTGTGGACGCTTTCAGGCCTTGACGCTTCGGGACTCGACGCGCTCGATGCAGATACTGTGACAGCGGCGCTTCAGGACGAATGGTGGGCGATACGCGCCGCCGGATTGCGCCTTGCCGAGCGCTGGCTTCGAGACGGCGACGCGGCGATGCTTGGCGCCGTAATGGCCAGGCTCGATGATGGGCACTGGCAGGTTCGTCGTCAGCTGGCCGCAAGTCTGGGCGCACTGCCCGTGAATGAGCGCGTCACAAACATCCTCAGAGTATTGCGCCTGTACGGTGATGACAAAGTCGTGGTCGACGCAGCAATCAGCGGCCTGGCGGGCATCGAGGACGGCGTTCTCGAGGTCTGGCTCGACGCGCCGGATCCACATCCCGACGTCGCTGGAATGCTTGCCGGAGCAATCGCCAAGCGCATCGACATCGAGGCTACAGAGCAGCTGATCAAATATTCGACGAATGCGGACCATTCCGACGGGGTGCGCATTGCGTTGCTCGAAGGCATGAAGCTGGGACTGGAAGGTGCCGACGGCCGCGTGCGGGGACAAGCGGTAGCCGGCGGGCGAGCTGGCAGTCGCCCACCGGGCATGCGCCCTCCCCCGACCCCGTCGATTCGTATTGAATTGCCGACCGAACCTTCGGCACTTGCGGCGATGGCGGACGGCAACGACGCACTGGCGGAGGCAGCGAATAACGCGATCGCCGTTACAGGCTGGCCTGGCAAACCGCGTCAGCTCGCCAGAGCTCGCAGCGAAGCAGAGGAAGCATTGTTTCAGAGCGGCAAAGAAATCTATGCGGGTTTGTGTGTCGGCTGCCACGGCGCAGAAGGTCAGGGCATGGCAAACATTGGCGCAGCGCTTGCGGGCTCGGAGTTCGTAACAGGAGACGCGAGCATCTCGGCCCGAATTCTACTGCATGGCAAGGAAGGCTCAATCGGCTTGATGCCTCCGGTGGCAGGTTTTACCGACGAACAGATCGCCGCGGTCATTACCTACATTCGCGGCTCATTTGGAAACATTGCGGATCCAGTTCCTACGGTCGCGGCCAAGGAGTATCGGCAGGCCTACGTACATCGTGATAGCCCCTGGACTGACGAGGAACTCTCGCAGCGGGCACGATAGATTCGGGAGAACATTCGATATGATCAAATTCAACGTCAACGGTAGGGCGGTCGCAGTCGATACGGATGGCGACACGCCCCTGCTTTGGGCACTGCGCGAACACCTCGGCCTTACGGGAACCAAGTATGGTTGTGGTGGCGGATTCTGCGGCGCTTGCACCGTGCACGTCGACGGCAAGGCCGTGCGATCGTGCCGGACGCCGTTGTCGGCGGTTGCCGGCAGTGATATTGGAACGATCGAAGGGTTGTCGAGAGACCGGAGCCATCCTTTACAGAAGGCGTGGATCACCGAACAAGTGCCACAATGCGGCTACTGTCAGTCGGGGCAGCTTATGCAGGCTGCCACGTTGCTGGAGAGCAACGCGAATCCGACGCGCGACGAGATAGTGCGACACATGAACGGTGTGATATGCCGCTGCGGAACATATACGCGCATTGTCGCCGCCATCCAACGCGCGGCGAAGGAGGGATAAGTCATGACGGCAATGTTTTTGGGTGCCACGAACCTCTCGCGCCGGCAATTTCTTGGGCGCGCCGCCGGACTCACATTCGCAGTAGGCGTCGGTTCGAAGGGCGCGTGGCTTGTCGCCGACGCCGCCGCGAAAACCGAGGGATATGACATCGGCGCCTGGGTGCGCATCGCGCCCGATAACCAGATAACGATCATTACGCCCGCCGCCGAAATGGGCCAGGGCTCGATGACAGGCGTACCCGTGGCGCTCGCTGAGGAACTCGACGCGGACTGGTCTGCCGTAACTTTGGAAATGGCGCCGGCTGATCCCGAGATATATGGCTATGGCGACCCCGGCAACAAACGAATGGTTATTGCCGGCAGCCGCGCGATCCGATCCTATTTTGAACAGATGCGTTTTGCGGGTGCGCAGGTTCGCAAGGTACTCGTGCAGGCAGCCGCCAATGAATGGGGCGTCGATGCAGCGACACTCGTCACGGAGCCGAACTTCGTTATCGATCCGGTCAACCGACGTTCCCTGAGCTACGGTGAAATTGCGGCGTTCGCGCGGATTCCTGACGTGCTGCCCGCCGTTGCACGAGACGAACTCAAGAAGCCGCGCGACTTTCGGCTTATCGGCAAACCGGTCGCACGCCGCGACATTCCAGCCAAGGTCGACGGCTCGGCGCAATACTCTATCGACGTGCAGTTGCCGGGCATGGTGTATGCCAGCGTCGTACATGCGCCCGTGCAACTCGCAAAGCCGGCAAGCTGGAACAACGACGAGGTGCGCAAGTTGCCGGGCGTCATCGAGGTCGTTGCTCTCGAGCACGGTGTCGCGGTGGTTGCCGACACATTCGAGCACGTACTCGCCGCGCGTAGCACGCTGCAAATTGAATGGGACCGCAGTGCCAAGGCACACGGCTTCGATTCCGAACCGATGCTCGAATCGGGCTACATGGAAATCATGCAGGATCCCGCAAGCGACGTCCGGGTGGTCGATACTGCTGGTGACGGCGGCGTCGTCTTCGACAACGCGACAAAAGTATTCAAGGCGGATTTTCGCAGCGACTACGGCTACCACGCACAGATGGAACCGCTGAATGCTGTTGCTCGATTCAATGCGGCGGGCGACCAGGTCGAGATCTGGGAAGGCACGCAGGCGCCCGGCCGTTCGCGCGCGGCGATTGCCGCGGCACTCGGCTTCGACGTCAGCCAGGTCGTCCATCACCAGCAATACCTGGGTGGCGGCTTCGGTCGTCGCACGATTACCGATTACTCGATAGAGGCCGCGCTGGTCGCCCGCGCAACGCGGCTACCCGTCAAGATGATCTGGACACGAGAGGAAGACCTCGCCTTTGGCATGTTTCGACCACAGAATCTGCAATGTGTCGAAGCCGCACTCGACGATACAGGCCGTATCGTTGGCTGGCGACACTGCGTCGTTGGCGACGGTGACAGCCTGATTTACTCGGGTATCAACATCGAGGACTACTATGCTGTGCCGCATCGGCAAATAGAGACGCGCGGCACCTCGCACGGCATTCGACTGAAGCACTGGCGAGCCGTCGCGCACCCGTTCAATCTCTTCGCGATCGAATCGCTCGTCGACGAGATGGCCGTGGCCGAAGGACTCGACCCGTTCGCGTTCCGCCGCGCGCGTATGGCGATGACGCCGAAAGCAGAAGCCGTGTTTGACGCTGTAGAAAAGCTCTCGGATTGGCATGCGCCGCGACCCGAGGGTCGAGCGCTGGGGCTGTCGGTTTCCGAGCGCTCGGGCTCGCTCGGCGCTGGCGTCGTCGAGATTTCCGTCGACCAGAGCCGTGGCTACATTCGCGTACACAAAGTCTGGATCGCCATCGATGGCGGTATTGTCGTGCAGCCCGACATGGCGCGCGCCAACATCGAGAGTGGCGTCATTTACGGACTCTCGAGCGTGCTCAAGGAGCGAGCCACGATCAAAGGCGGCGCGGTAGAACAGTCCAATTTCCATGACTACCAGCTGCTGCGCATGGCTGACGCGCCCGAGGAGATCCATGTTGAGTTCCTTGATCGCGACACGCCGCCGACAGGACTCGGGGAAATCGGCAATCCGTTCATCGCCGCGGCAGTCGCTAATGCGTTCTATGCACTAACCGGAAAGCGGCTCTATCATATGCCGTTCACTCCGCAGCGTGTTCGTGCCGCACTCTCCGCCTGATCAGGCCTGGTGGAGAAACTTTTATACTTGATCGTGGCCGGCCTGATGGTGGTCGCAGCGGCGATCCAGTTTAACGATCCGGACCCGATCTACTGGGTCGCCGTCTACGCCGGAACCGCCGCGGTCATTGCCGGCCGAGGCTTCAATTACTTCAGTCGGTTCTGGGCCGCCGTGGTCATCGGTGGGGTCATAGCTGGGATGCTGGTAACGATTGGCGGTTTCGCCGGCTACATCCGATCCGGCGACTTCGGCTCGATATTCGGCGACATGCTCGCCAGCAAGCCTTATGTGGAGGAGAGCCGTGAATTCCTCGGGCTTCTGCTTGCCCTCACCGCCCTGACCTGGTGTTACCGCCGTCAAAGAAAGGAACAATTATGAAAATTCTGCTTGCCCTGGTTGTGTCTACATTGAGTGTCGTGGCATTTGCCGCCAACGAAATCGACGCAAAAGTCGCGGCTGCCCTCGCGGCCGAGTCGCGTCCCGAGGCGGATGGGGTACGGGACCGCAACCGCCGGCCGTTAGAAACGCTGAATTTTTTCGGGCTAAAAGACAACATGCGAGTTGTGGAACTCATCCCGGGCGGCGGCTGGTACACGAGAGTGCTGGCGCCCGTGCTCGCGGAGAACGGACAGCTGTATGTCGCGATTCGAACGAATTCGATTGAAGACTCGGTCCTTGCAGAACCGGGTTTCGAAAATGTCGAGGTGCTCGAAACAACGGCGAATATGCGGCGCCCTGAAGGCGGTGGCTTCTACGTCTTGGACGACTTCGAGTTTGGCGTTGCCAATCTGGACATGGCCCTGACATTTCGCAACTTGCACAACCTGGACAGGACATCGCGCGACATACTCAACAAGCAGGTCTTCAAAGCGCTAAGGTCCGGTGGCTTGTATGGTGTCATTGATCACACCAAGCGCCACATGGAACCGGCAAATAGTGAGAATCGTCGTCGCCATGATCCGGTAGAGATTATCCTGGAGATGCTCGGCCACGGCTTCGAGTTCATCGCGTACTCTGATCTTCATTATCGCGCCGACGATGAACTTAGGTTTGAAGTCGGCCGCCGTTCAGTCACCGGCAACACCGACCGCTTCACGCTCTTGTTCCGCAAACCGTAGTAACTGCATTGGGAGGACGACATGGTTAACCGCCGTCAATTCGCGCTCGGTGCGACTGCTGGCACAGCGGCGCTTGGCGCCATTGCCCTGGGCAGCGCCTTGACCCCGGCCCGCGCCACCACCGCGAAGGCGCTGGCCAGTAATCCGCCGGAAGCGACGAGGCAACTGGCAAACTGGATCGTACATTCTGCCTGGCGTGACGTTCCTCGGAGTGCCCGCGACGAAGCCGTGCGTTCGATGTTCAACTGGGTAGGCTGCTGCCTTGGCGGTGCCCGACACGAAACGACCGACCGCGCTATGGCGGCCCTGACGGAATTTTCCGGCAAACCACAAGCCACGATACTGGGCCGCAGCGAAAGTATGGACATCATGCACGCCGCACTGTTGAATGGCATTACTTCGCACGTACTCGACTACGACGACACCCACCTGGCGACCATAATTCACCCGGCAGGGCCGGTCGCCTCGGCCATTCTTGCCCTTGGCGAACGGCTCGGCACGAATGGCGCGGAATTCACGCATGCCTTTGTCCTCGGCGTGGAAGCGGAATGTCGAATCGGACTCGCCATCTATCCATCGCACTATGAGCGCGGATTCCATATTACGGGCACGGCTGGCGTGTTCGGCGCGGCGGCGGCGGCCGGGAAACTCCTGCACCTGAACGAGCAGCAGATGATATGGGCCTTGGGGATCGCTGCGACTCAATCTGCAGGATTGAAAGAAATGTTCGGTACCATGTGCAAAGCGTTTCACCCCGGGAGCGCAGGCCAGAATGGCCTTAGAGCCGCGCTCCTCGCATCAAAGAACTACACCAGTTCAAACGCCGCGCTGGAAGCTCCGGAAGGGTTCATGTTCACGTATTCAGATGAGCAGGACTTTGCAAAAATCACAGACGGTCTGGGCAGCACCTGGGAAGTCGAGAAGAACTCGTACAAACCGTTCTCTTGTGGCATCGTCACCCACCCGATAATTGACGGCTGCATCCAGCTGCGGGACGAAAACGGGTTGGCGCCCGACATGATTTCGAGGGTGTCCCTGAGGGTGAACCCACTGGTCATTAAGTTGACGGGCAAAAAAACACCACGGACCGGACTGGAGGCCAAGTTCAGCATCTTCTATATAAGTGCCGCCGCGATTGTCAAAGGCGCGGCCGGCCCGAATCAGTTCACCGATGACGCCGTGCAGGACCCGGAAGTCACAGCACTGCGAGAAAAGGTCGAAGCGACCGTGGATGAGGACGTGAGCGAAGAAGAAGCCTTCGTATCGATCATGCTGGTTGACGGCACAGTACTCGAGAAACACATAGAGCATGCGATCGGCAGCGTGCAACGGCCACTGACCAAGGAACATCTGGAATTCAAGTTCTCCGACCAGGCCGCCACGACTCTGCCGGGATCACAGATCGAGGACGTGATGGCCCTGTGCTGGGAGATCCAGTCGTTAAACCAGGTTGCTGAGATCGCGAAGTCGACCGTGCCGACCCGGTCCGGCTAGGCTTTCCTGTCCAAAATTTTCGGCAAAGCTTGTGTCGTGCTGTATACTATATACTATTGATGTCAACCGTCACCGGCTGAGATCCGGCGAAAAACAACTGTACGAACCGCCGCATCGGAGGATAAACAAATGATTTCGCGACGCCACTATCTGAAATACTCCGCGTTGGCAGGCGCGGCGACTTTGCTGCCAACAGGACTGATTCACGCCATACAGCACGACGGTCTGATTACCCGCGCCGTCCCGAAGACCGGGGAGAAACTGCCGATTGTCGGCCTGGGAAGTTCGGCGTCCTTTCGCAGACTCGCGGAAGGCGAGGACGTCAGTCCGCTTTTGGACGTGATCAAGGCGCTGGTGGACGGCGGCGGCAGTGTCTTTGACACGGCACCGAGCTATGGCGCGTCCGAAGAGGTCGCTGGCCGGATCGTGCAACAGCTCGGTGTGAGCGACGACATCTTCTGGGCAACAAAAGTGAATGTCGTGCCGCGGGGCGGTAGTCGTGCCGATCCGGATGCCGCACGGGCGCAAATCGAGCGCTCGTTCAGCTACATCGGCAAAGACCCGATCGACCTGATCCAGGTCCATAACATCCGCGATGTGCCGACACAGTTGGCCATTCTCAAGGAGCTAAAAGAAGAAGGTCGCTTGCGCTATATCGGTGCCACCTATACCGGCCAAAGCCGTTTTCCGGAGCTGGCGGACGTCATGCGTGGTGAGCCAATCGACTTTATCGGCGTTAACTACGCCGTCGATGACCGCAGTGCCGCGGCGCAGATCTTCCCGATAGCCCAGGATCGCGGCATCGCGGTCTTGGTGTACGTACCATTCGGTCGGACCCGGCTGTGGAGTCGGGTCGGCGACCGCTCTGTTCCCGAATGGGCACGGGAAATCGGCATCGAGTCGTGGGCGCAGTTCTTTATCAAATTTGCTGCGGCGCACCCGGCCGTAACGACCGTGACGCCGGCGACCAGCAAGGCACATCACATGCTGGACAATCTCGGCGCCGCAGTAGGCGAGTTGCCCGACGCGGCGATGCAAAAGCGCATGGCCGAGTACGTCGACGCGTTACCGACCGCCTGAGAACTCACCGCATAATCAACCCAGCCAAACGAAGACGAGAACCAACAAATGAAAAAATCACCGATAACCCTGATATTGATGGCGCTCTTGACGAGCTGCACCAATACCAACTCCGACACCGACGAAACCTACATCTCTTCGCTCGGCAGCACGACAGTTCAAACTGCTGCGGGCCGGTTGATCGGGTCGCTGCAGGGCGGCATCTACAATTTCCGCGGCATACCTTACGCGCGTGCCGAGCGTTTCATGTTGCCGGAGCCGGCCGCGGCGTGGGACGGCATTCGCCCGGCCGTCACCTATGGCGAAATCTGTCACAACCCGCCGATGTCCAGCGTCTCCAATGACGAATTGTTCAACCCTCACCGCTATGGCGCAAAAAGCGAGGACTGCCAGTTTCTAAACGTCTGGACCCCTTCCATCTCTGATGACAAGCGACGTCCGGTCATGGTTTGGCTGCACGGCGGCGGGTTCACGAATGGCTCAAGCATCGAGATGGTTGCCTATGATGGGGCGAATCTCAGCAATAAGGGCGATGTCGTCGTCGTTACGCTGAACCATAGACTCAATGTATTGGGCTTTCTCGATCTGTCCGCGTACGGGGATAAATACAAGTACTCCGGTAATGTCGGGATGGCGGACATCGTCGTCGCACTCGAGTGGGTCCAAGCCAACATTGAACAATTCGGTGGCGATCCGGCCAATGTAACGATATTCGGGCAATCGGGTGGCGGCAGCAAGGTCCGTACTTTGATGGGCCTGCCGGCCGCGGACGGCCTGTTCCACAGGGCCATTGTTCAGAGCGGTGCCACGAGTTCTCCGGTACAGGCTGAACAGGCGGCGGCGCAGCGCGTCGCCGAGTTGACGCTGGAGAACCTCGGTCTTTTGCCCGATCAGGTGGACCAACTGGCCGACGTGCCTTATTTGCAACTGATCGAAGCCAGCAGCAACGCGACTGACCGTGTGGAGGAAGAAGGTAAATTCGCCCGAGTTGGATGGCGTCCGGTTGTCGATGGCGACTACCTGCCGACCAACCCGGTCGATGAGGAATGGGTCGAGCAAGCCAGGGATATTCCGCTGCTGATTGGAACTGTTCTGAATGAGAGCACCAACACGGTGACCGGCGGACACAAGCCAGGCGATCTCCTGGCCGACAACAAGAACCTCTGGAGCACGGACCGGGCTAAAGCCAAAGTGGCCGAGCGTTTTGGCGACAAAGCCGATGCCGTTGCCGCGGCGTTTCTCAAGGCATACCCGAACAAGACCTATGCCGACGCGTACTTCGTGGATACCAGGAGTCGTCCCGGAACGATGAATAACACCCTGCTAAAAGCAAGACAGGGCGGCGCACCGGTCTACAGCTACGTATTCGCCTGGGAGTCACCCGTCATGGACGGAATAGGCATGTCCTGGCATTGCTCCGAAATTCCGCATGTGTTCAACAACGCAATGCTCGTGCCAACGGCGACTGGCGGTGGTCCAGACGCACAGGCAATGTCCCATCGTGTCAGTCAAGCGTGGATCAACTTCGCCCGCCACGGTGATCCGAGTCACGATGATTTGCCAGACTGGCCAGCTTACACCGTTGACGGTGGCGCAACGATGATTTTCGACAATGTCAGTGACGTGCGCTTCCATCACGATAGTGAGTTGTTCGAAGTAGTCGCTTCGAACTAACGTTTCAAACTAGCATACCGAGTTCGACATGCGGCGCCGGCAATAATCGACGGCGCTGCATTTTTTTGTCTAGTCCAGCGGGACCAGCCGAACCACGATGCCTGGGGTCGGCGTGGAGAAACGCATCCCTGTGCCTGTTCCGGTTGGATTCTGTAGCAGTACGTAGAACAATCCATCCGGACCGACAGCGGCCAAGCGAGTGCGCCCGAACTGATCAAACAGGACTTCCTGTGCGACAACATCGCGACCGTTGATCTCCAGCCGTCGCAATTGTTGACCGGCCAGGCCGGCGACGAACAAGCTATTCTTCCAGCCCGGATAGCGATCCCCACTGTAGAAGTTGATGCCGCTCGGTGCGAGGCTCGGCGTGTAGTAGACGATGGGCTGTTCCATGCCTGGCGCACTTTGCCGCGTGAGACCGCGCTGTATACCCATTGTGATCACGCCCCAGCCGTAGTTCTTGCCAGGCTCGATGATATTGATCTCGTCACCGCCAGACGGGCCATGCTCGGATTCCCACAGCAATCCTGTCGAACGATCGAATGCGAGTCCTTGCGGATTGCGATGGCCATAGCTCCAGACCGACGGCATCGCGCCATCGACGCCGACGAAAGGATTGTCGGCCGGCACAGAGCCGTCGTCATTGATGCGATGAATTTTGCCCAGCGGCGACGACAAATCCTGGGCGTTAGCCATTTCTCCGCGGTCACCCAGCGAATAGAACACGTGGCCATCATTGTCGAATGCGAAGCGCGATCCGAAGTGCGCGCCGTGTGTTGTATAGAGTTCCGGCGGTGCGCGAAAGAGTTCCTGCGTTTCGACCCATTCGTTCTCAGCGCTGAGTTTGCCGCGAATGATGACGTTCATGGACGGTGGCCACGACGACCGGCGACCCGATGGCGGCAGCTCTGGCTCCACTGCCGGAGGCACATAGCCGGGCAATGTTTCAACATAGGAAAGATAGATCCAGCCGTTGTTTGTGTAGTCCGGATGCAAGGCAATATCGAGCATGCCGGCGTCCTGACCAACCTGCACTACCGGGGTGCCTGTCACGGGCTCAGCCAATAGCTTGCCATTCTCAAATATGCGGATGCGCCCGGCCCGCTCCGTTATCAGCATGCGCCCGTCCGGCAGAAAAGTAAGGGCCCAGGGAACGTCAAGACCGGTCGCCAGCACCTCGATGCGAAACGCCTGTTTCTCACTACGGACGACATGTCCGTCAGGTGACGGCACGAAAACCGGGCGCTCTGCCATATCCGCAGCCTCATTGCGCATGTACGCAACCAACAGCCAGATTTCCGAGTCGTCCAGAATACCTACAAACGGCGGCATACCCGCGTCGGGAATACCGCTCAGAATCGTCTGTCGTATGTGCTCATCCGTGAGCTCACGTAACAAGGATTGGTTGAACAAACTTGGTGCGCGCCCACCTGTGAGATCTGTTCCGTGACAGGTCGCGCAGTTCGCGCTGAAACTCGTTCGCACGACATTTTCGCGTTGCGGCTGCTCGGTCGGAGAAACGCCTGGCGCAGTCCGACAGGCCGCGAGTACAGCGGCCAGTACCACTGCGCTCGAAAGTACCAACAATCGACTCATACGAAGTCTTCGCTGATCTTGCACCGCAACACACGGTCACCGTTGGTAATGTAAAGGTACCCGCCCGGACCGAAAGCGCAATTCGACGTGCGGCCGTCGAACTGCCTGTATCCGATGCGTTGCCCGTCCGGCGTAAAGACATGTATGCCACCGCGGCTGAGGCACCACAGCTTGCCCGAGGCATCAACCGTGAAGCCGTCACCCCCTCCACCCGGCGATTCTCGTGACGTAAACAGGCGCCGGCCAACCGCATTTCCACTCGAGTCGAGATCAAACGCCATCCGCCCGGAGCGGCTGTTCACATACAGGATGCGATGGTCCGGAGAAAGTCCGATGCCGTTCGGAAACAGATCATCCGCAATCACATGCAGCTGGTTATCAGGTGTAATTCGAAATACGCCGGTGAAGTCCAACTCGAGCAGGGGCGAGTCCTTGACACCGACCAGCCCATACGGCGGATCCGTGAAGTATATGTCGCCATTGCGTGCCACCACGATATCGTTGGGGCTGTTCAGGCGCTTGCCCTCGTAACGATCGACCAGCACGGTTCTTTCCCGGGTTTCCAAATCGATAACCGAAATACATCGGTTGCCGCTGTCACAGATCACCACGCCTCCGCGCCCCAAGGCCAAACCGTTCGCGCCGCCTTCGCGCACATAATCAGGCATGGGCGAGGCGTCCAAACCGGACGGATGTAGGAAGACCGATGTCGTTGCGCCGTCCCAACTGTATTCGCCGTCACCAATTTCGCGTTCACGCGCGACCCAACTATAGATCGTGTTGCCCGGCACGTCTGAGAACAGCAGCTGACCGTTTTCGTCGCCCAACCATACCGGCCCCTCCGTCCAGATATAGCCAGAGCCAATGATTTCGAGACTTTCGATAGGATTCTCGACGGTCCGCGCGACGGCGGCAATCGAGGGCGCCGTTTCCTTTTCTTCCCGGGCACATGCCCCGATAACGCCGCCAATGCCGATCGTGGCCGTGCAGGCTCCGACCAGTTGCAGTAGGGATCTTCGACTCGTATGCAATGCCTCTCTCCTAGAATGTCCAGCGAACGCGAAGCACCAGGAACGGATCGAAGACCGCAGAGCGGTAGTCTCTCGATTCGATCACGCCGTCCGACCGCAAGCCGTCATATCGAACGCGCTTTCGCCATCGATCACGAGACGTCGGATTCTCAATCTGCGCTCGCACGAGAAGGTTCGGCCGGGCCCGCCAGTCCCAATAGACCCGCCAGTAATTCTCGTTTCGCTCCGTGATTACCTGGTCGAGCCGATATGAGGTTGCCTTGGATGTCAACTCTCCTCTCATGCCGAACGTGCTATTCAAGGCCGGAAAATCACGCGTATAAAGCAGACCGCCTTCGAATCGGGCTTCGTCCGAAATCTCCCGCATCTCGCCGGTGACAGGATCAACCACTTCAGACTCGCGCCATGTCCCGGAAAACTGTAGTCGCCCCAGATTCGGTCCAATCTTTTCCAGCGGTACAGTGAGTGAGATATCAATTTCGTCGCGTGTTCCGTCGCCGATGTTGCCTGGCGCAGCGAAGCCCTCGACCGGAATGAGGTCGACGACGTCCTCTAATTCAAAGTGTCTGTAAGCGATGGCGACAATACTGTCTCCAAACATAGGCTGCTCGTACGCAAGCTCGTAAATCCAGGAGCTTTCGGGCGCCAGGTCCGGATTGCCCGCATCGACTGTGCCCTCGGTGAGTTCGCTACCGGCCGCGAAGTCCTCAAAATCGAGTTGTCCCACCTCGCGTTCGACCCTAAAGCGAAGTTGCACGCCGCTGTCCGGCGAGTATGTGGCGACAACGCGCGGCTTAACAAACGAAAATCTGTTCTTGGCATCCGCGTCACCACTGACCGTGATTTGCGATGTTTCGCCTGCTAGCCCCAATTCGATTGCCGTCTGCGTGGATGGCCGAGCAATCAACGCGGAGAATATCTCGCCGCGAATTTCTTCAACATCGACATTCGCCGCAGGCAGGTCGATGACCTGGCCATCCACCGTTAGCCTGGAATCGGCGTTCAGGAAATTGAACGCCCCTTCAGCGCCGGCCTCGAAGTTAAGCGTGGGCGAGATTCGCCGGCGCACAAGGCCGCGCAAGATCGTCTCTCCCTCCCGCTCCTCCTCCTTGGAAATTTGCAATTCGTCCGTTGTGGTGCGACTGGAGTCGTCTTTCTTCCGGCTCAACGCCTGCAGCGCCACTACCTGGAAACTGGTGCTCTCACCCAGCTTGCCATCGTAATCGGCTCCAATTTCGAAGCGACTGACTTTGAAGTCCGTATCAACGACATCTTGTGATTCGACGCCAAAAGGATCGCGCACCGCGGACGTTTCCTTCTCGTCGTTGCTGTTGTGCGTTATCGTACTGTTCGCGCGAAACAGGCCGTTCGAAGTTTGTTTTTCGACAGCACCGGTACCCTGCATTCGGGTCGCCCAGTTATCTGAAATAAACAGACCTTGCTCAGTCATGTTTCCCGCAGCGTCGGATGCAGTAATTCGTCCCTCGCCTGAATCTTCATCATTTTGCTCGCGACGCAAAGAAATGGACCCTTGGTACATGGTCGTTTCGCCCTGCCGCGTCCTTTCAGCATCGCCAACAAGGCCGACGTCGCCATTCGGGTAAAACTTCCCCAGTCCCGACAGTGCCCCGCTGTCGGAAACTCCTGCATGACGGACAATATTGGCAACGACCGGAAGCCCCTGCATATCAATGCCCGGTGTACCGCCGCGAATCACTTCTATTCGTTCGATGGATTCGATCTGGATTCGCCTTAGCAATTGGCCCAGCCTGGTCGTCTTGGTCGACGGCCGGCGACCATTGATAAGGACGTTGCCGCCGACGCCACTATACCCACGCGCACTTTCGCCGGAGTCGAACGTAAATCCGGGAACAAGGCGCACCATATCCTGTGCATTTAGCGCACCCAGGTCCGCAAAATAACCTGCCGGATACGAGGTAACGTGCGTACTTGTCGATTCGACAGTTTCCGGCTCGCCACGTGTTTCGAGCGCTTGCGCAAAGGATTCGCTCGCCACGGCTATTGCAAGCAATGACAATGCGACAGGAAAAAGCGTAGTCACATCTCTCCCTCAGGTGATCGGAGATCACCTAGGAAATGTACTTTGTATACAGTTCTCTATTGTCGGTCGGTGTTGTCCCGGTGTCAAGGCGATACATCGGTCAGGCACGAGCGGCCAGCCCAGCCGGCTTCGGGCCACCCGCCGCCCAGTCCAGCAACTCGATGGTATGCACAATCGGAATGCTGGTCGCGGCGGCCAGGTGCGTCATGCAGCCGATATTGCCGGTCGCAATCACATCGGCACCGGTTGCCTCGAGCGTGGCGGCTTTGCGATCGCGCAGCTGACCGGCAATCTCCGGCTGCAGGATATTGTACGTTCCCGCCGAACCGCAGCAAATGTGCGGCTCTTTCGTCTCTACGACCGTATAGCCGGTCGCACGCAACAACTCGATGGGTTGCGCGTTAACACGTTGCCCGTGTTGCAGCGAACAGGCAGACTGATACGCCACGACGAGTCCAGTCTGTTGCGCCGCAGGCGCGCAGCGTGCAATTCCAGCCAGCACTTCGCTTACATCTTTCGTGATTGCGGATACCTTTGCAGCACGTTCGGCCCATTCCGAGTCGTCCGCGAACATGAAACCATAGTCCTTGACCGTTGTCCCGCAGCCCGAGGCCGTTATTACGATCGCATCCAACTCTGCTTCAGCCGCGAGGCTGGACCACGCTTCGATATTTGCCTTTGCCAGATTGTGTGACTGATCTGTCTTACCGAGATGATGCGGCAGCGCGCCACAACACCCCGCACCGGCGGCGACCACGACCTCAACGCCCAGTCGATTGAAATGGCGGATCGTGGCAGCGTTGATTTGTGGAGCGAGCACCGCCTGAGCACAGCCGGCAAGCAGCGCGACTCGGCCTTGTCGTTCGCCTTGCACCCTGAATACGCCCGGACCCTGGCCTGGATCGCGCCGCGGCCGGATCGCCGGCGCCATCTGCATCATTGCTTGCAGCCGATCAGGCAGCAGACGGGCGAACGGCCGGCCCAGTGGCGCAAGCCTCAGCAGGCGACGAAAAACAGATTGTCTTGGCAACACGAACGCCAGGAAGGTCCGCAACAGGCGATCCGACCATGGGCGAACATGACGCTCCTCAATATAAGCCCGTGCATGATCGACCAGGTGCATATAGTTGACGCCCGAAGGGCACGTGGTCACACACGCTAGGCACGACAAGCAGCGATCAACATGCTTGACCGTTTCGGTCGACGGGAGCCCGCCATCCTCCAGCATTTCCTTGATCTGGTAAATGCGCCCGCGAGGACTGTCGAGTTCGTCACCAAGGAGCATATAGGTAGGACATGTTGCCAGGCAGAAGCCGCAGTGCACGCAGGCACGAATGGCTTTTGCCGACACTGCAAATTTCGGCTCGGCGCGTTTATCCGCATTGAAATTGGTTTGCATTACACTTGCTCGGTCATACGACCGGGATTGAAGATTCCGGCAGGATCGAATTGCCGGCGTACCCGCTCGCTGAGCGCGGCCACGGCCGGGGCCCGCGGCTGAAACGGGTCGATGCTCGCACGGACCTCTGCAGCCGAACGGATTAGTGTCGCGTGACCATCGTCGCCAGCGAGTTCACGCAGCACCCGGCGAATCTGCGTTGCGTGCGCATCGATGACCTTTGGCGTCTCGACCCAGATCGCCCCGCCAGCCCAATCATAAAAGTGTCGGCCAGCCAGTTCGCGCCGGAGGCACGTGCCCACGACGGCGCCAATGGCAGGAGGCAGCGATAGCCGCCAGACCTGTGAATCCCCGCCGACAAAAAAAGCACCATCGCTGATTTCTGCCCACGCATGGTCACTCTCATCGCGCTCAAGTACGACAGTGGGGCCGGCGTCGCCCAACGCGCGTTTGAGATCTGCCAGTCGGGATGCCACCGACGATCCGACGCCCTCAATTCGCAATAGCGTGGCGGCCGACCCCGGCCCCGCGATCCTATCGAGCGTCGAAGCCGCTGCAACATCGGCCGGCAGATGCGCGGCCGACGACACGCGCGCTGAACTCTCATTCATCGCAATCTGCATAGTCCTGAGCGCCGCATGGTCGTCGAGGCCGAGTACCACCAGGGTCAACGTATTGGGCGGCTGCGGCAGAACTTTTAGCGTGAGTTCAGTGACGACGCAGAGCGTGCCGAAACTGCCGGCAACAAGTTTGCCCAAGTCGAATCCGGTGACATTCTTCATGACACGCCCGCCGGTCGCAAACGCTTCGCCGAAGCCGTTGACGGCCTTAACACCCAGCACATGGTCGCGCACGCCACCTGCGGTCAACCGCCGCGGTCCTGCACGGCCGGTCAGTATCGCTCCGCCAATCGTTCCGGCTTCCTCGGCACCGCCCCAGAGGGGTCCAAAATCCGGCGGTTCGAATGCAAGGTGCTGATCACTTTGGGCGAGAGCTTGCCTGACATCGGCCATCGGCGTGCCTGGTGCAGCGACAAGTACCAATTCCTCCGGCTCGTAGACCACAATGCCGTTGAGAGCCGACAGGTCGAGCACAGCGTCTGCGACGACGGGACGGCCAAGACTGCGCCGGCTCGCCGTGCCAACGAGTTCCAGCGACAAGTCAGCCGCGAGCGCTTCATTGACAGCACCGACCACTTCGGTCGCATTAGCCGGTGTCCACGCACCACACACAGTCAAAATCGTTCAATATCGGGAAAACGAACGGCGCCTCCGTGCACATGCACGCGTCCGAGCTCCGCGCAACGGCGTAGCTTCGGGAATACCTTGCCGGGATTCATAAGACCGCCGACATCGAATGCGCATTTCAGGCGTTGCTGCTGATCGAGATCGGCCTTACTGAATTGGACCTCCATCAGGTCGCGCTTTTCGACGCCGACGCCGTGCTCGCCCGTCAGCACGCCGCCAACCTCGACGCAAAACCGGAGTATCGCCGCACCAAGCTCCTCGGCACGTTCGAGCTCGCCGTCGTTATCCGCGTCGTAGAGAATCAGCGGATGCAGATTGCCATCGCCGGCATGAAATACATTGGCCACTCTTAGGCCAAATTCCGCGGAGAGAGCGGTGATCTGGCGTAAGGCACGCGGTAGCGCACCGCGCGGAATGGTTCCATCTACACAATAGTAATCGGGCGAAATCTGGCCTATCGCCGGAAACGCTGCCTTGCGGCCCGCCCAGAAACTGATTCGCTCCGCCTCGCTGCTCGATGAGCGAAGCGAACCGGCCCCGCATTGCTTGCCCAGGGCACCAACGAGGTCGACGAGTTGCTCCACCTCCTCCGCCGTACCGTCCACCTCGACGAGAAGCAGCGCCTCGACATCGAGTGGATAGCCGACGTGCACGAAGGACTCTGCGGCATGAATTGCTGTGCGATCCATGATCTCCATCGCTGCGGGAATGATGCCGGCAGCGATGACCTCGGCCACACAGGCGCCCGCTGACTCCACTTCGGAAAATCCGAGTAATAATGCGCGCTGCGTTTCGGGCGTGCGCAATATGCGCACGGTTGCCTCCGTAACAACACCCAACAGACCCTCTGAGCCACACACGACACCCAGGAGATCGAGCGCCTGTGGATCCAGGTGCTTGCCACCCAGACGCATCACCGTGCCGTCGATCAGAACCAGTTCGATGCCAAGGAGATTGTTCGACGTCATGCCGTACTTCAGGCAGTGCACACCGCCGGCATTCTCCGCGATATTGCCGCCGACTGAACACACGATCTGGCTCGATGGGTCGGGTGCGTAGTAGAACCCGCGATCCGCTACGGCTTCGGTGATCGCCAAATTCGTGACACCTGGCTGCACCACCACACAACGATTGTTGTAATCGATCTCGACGATGCGATTGAATTTTCCCATGCCAAGAACGATGCCGTCTGCCAGCGGAAGCGCACCGCCAGATAGCGACGTACCCGCACCGCGCGGCACGACCTTCAAGCCTACATTGTGACAGTACGCGAGAATCCGGCTGACCTGCTGCACCGTTTCCGGCAACACAACGGCCATAGGCCGCTGCCGATAAGCCATCAAGCCGTCGCATTCGTACGCCGCCAACGCCGCGTGCTCATGAATTACGCCTTCGCCCGGGACAATGTCGCGCAGTGCGACCAGAAATTCGGCACGCCGTTCGATCATCTCCGCGTCCGCCGCCGGCATCTGCATGTAGCGCTTACTCCAAATGTCGCCAGGGTATGACCGCCTGGCTCTGTTCTCCCAGGCCTTCAATCCCCAGCTGCATTGTATCGCCGGCCTTGAGGAATACCGGCGGCTTGAGGCCCAGGCCAACGCCGGGCGGGGTTCCCGTCGTGATAATGTCGCCAGGCTCAAGGGTCATGAAACGGCTGACATAACTGACAAGATTAGCGACCGTGAATACCATCGTTCGCGTATTGCCACTTTGCATACGCCGACCGTTAACGTCCAGCCACAAATCAAGGGACTGCGGATCGCTCACTTCGTCGGCCGTAACCAGCCACGGTCCGATCGGGCCGAACGTGTCGCAGCCTTTACCTTTATCCCATTGACTGCCGCGCTCGAGTTGAAACTCGCGCTCCGAGAGATCGTTGACGACCAGATAGCCCGCGACATAACGCAACGCGTCGGCTTCGTCCACGTACCGCGCGATAGACCCTATTACGACGCCAAGTTCCACCTCCCAGTCAGTTTTGACGGAATCCCTCGGCAGCATGACATCGTCGTTCGGCCCTTGAATACACGACGTCGCCTTGGTGAAAAGGATAGGTTCTTCCGGGATCGGCATGTTGGATTCCGCCGCGTGGTCAGCATAGTTGAGCCCGATGGCCAAGAACTTCCTTGTTCCCGTAATGGGCGGGCCGTAGCGCTGCGCAGAATCGACTCTCGCAAGGCGCTCAGGATCCAGCGCAGCGATTTTCTCCAGACTGCCGGGCGCAAGCTGGTCAGGTGTAATGTCAGGTACATGGTCCGACAGATCACGAATATCACCCGACTGATCGAGCAATCCCGGTCTTTCCTGACCCTGCGGACCGTAGCGAAGCAATTTCATTGTCTGTCAATCCCGCTTTAACCAAGAAAATTCGAATTGGCGACTAGTGATTGTGCCGCGGAGTCGTTCGGCAAACGCCGCGATACTTCACAGCGAATTCCAGCACCGCACCGCTATCGAGACCACCGACATGCGCCCGGTAGAGTTCCTGCCACGGCGTCTGGCTTTCCGGGACGACAGGCTTAAACGCTGCCTTGCGCTTCTCTATCTCAGCGTCGGATAGCAGCACGTCACAACTTCGCGCATCGATGTCGATGCGCACAATATCGCCTGTGCGTAACCATCCCAGACCGCCTCCGACTGCCGCCTCAGGGGATGCGTGCAATATTGCCGGGCTATCCGACGTCCCTGACTGGCGTCCGTCACCGATAACAGGAATGGTGTTGACGCCATCTTTCAATAGTGCACCCGGGGGTTGCATGTTGACCACTTCCGCCGCGCCGGGCCAGGCAATCGGCCCGGCATTTCGCATCACAAGTATCGACGATTCGTCAATTTCCATTGCCGCATCACTAATGCGGTGGTGATAGTCCTCGGCGCTGTCGAATACAACGACCTTACCTTCGAAGACATTTTCCGATCCCGGAGTGCTCAGGTAACGCTGGCGAAACTCCTTGCCAATCACGCTCGACTTCATTACGGCAAAATCGAACAGGTTTCCGGACAAAACCAGGAGCCCCGCGTTCTCGCTGATCGGTCGATCGAACGGACGGATCATCTCGCGATCGCTGGTCTCAGCGCCCGCCAGGTTCTCGCGCATTGTCTTACCGCTCACCGTCAGTCGATCGGCGTTCAGTTTTCCGGCATTCATAAGCTCCCACAGCACGGCGGGAACTCCGCCAGCACGATGAAAGCGTTCGCTCAGGAATCGGCCGGCTGGCTGCATATCCAAGATCAACGGCAGCTCGTAGCCATGCTCCATCCAGTCCCTGGGCGAAATATCGACGCCTGCGTGACGAGCCATCGCGTGAATGTGAGGCTGAGCGTTGGACGATCCACCAATCACGCTGGTGACCGCGATGGCGTCGAGGAATGCCTCGCGCGTCAGAATTTTGGACGGCGTAATATCGTCATAGGCCAGATCAACAATCCTGCAGCCGGTTTCATAGGCCATCTGCCCACGCTCGCGATACGCTGCCGGGATTGCTGCCGACCCCGGCAAGGTCAGGCCCAGCGCCTCGGCAATGGCGTTCATTGTCGATGCAGTGCCCATTGTGTTGCAGTGGCCAACCGACGGGGCGGATGTAGCGGCCGCCGCAATAAATTCTTCCTCATCGATCTCGCCCACAGCGAGTCGGCGGCGCGATTCCCAGATTACCGTCCCGGAACCCGACAGCTTCCCGTTGTGCCATCCGTCGAGCATCGGTCCACCATTGAGCACAATCGCCGGAATGTCGACGGTGGACGCAGCCATGATTGCGGCCGGCGTGGTCTTGTCGCAACCCGTCGTCAGTACGACCGCGTCAATTGGATACCCATGCAGAATTTCTACTAGGGACAGGTATGAAAGATTGCGGTCCAGCGACGCAGTCGGGCGCCGGCAATTCTCGAAGATTGGATGAACCGGAAACTCCATGGGCACACCACCGGCGTCTCGAATACCGTCGCGAACCCGCTGTGCAAGCTCCAGATGGATACGATTGCACGGAGCAATGTCGCTGCCGCTCTGTGCAATGCCGATAATCGGCCGCCCGCTGCGCAACTCTGCCGGCGTGATGCCGTAGTTCATGAAGCGTTCGAGATAAACCGCCACCATGTCACTTCGGTCCGTGTCTCCAAACCACGCACGAGAACGAAATGGCTTTTCGGGGCGACGATTATTCATGTATTTTGCCTTGGCAAAAGGAAAAGCTGCCATCGAGAGTCAGTCTCGGTAGCTGAGTCCGGACGCTCTTCAAGCGATATTAATCCGACCCCATTCGAGCGTATCACGGTTGTTATCCTCTTCCGCCTGCAACTGCTCCGCCGGCGATAGCTGACTGACATACGGCAGCTCGGATGCGTTGGACCGGACCCATTCCATGTGGCTTGCCAATTGATCCGCCCGGTACTCGGGCAGGGATGCCCAGTATCTCTCTGTCAAACACGGCACCTGCAAGGGATCGCGTGTAATTATTTCCTCCAGGCAGTTGAGATTGGGATTGCCCGATTTCAAGATTTTCCACAATGCTTTTTGGTCCGTGACCCCGGTCCCGAAGCGAACCTCGGACAGCAGGAATCCTTCTGCATACGGTGCGACGCCCATGTCTTTCATCGAAACTGAAAGCACATAGGGTGCGAGCTTGGTGCAGACCTCCTCCGGAGTCTCCAGCATGGAGAGGTTGTTTCCCGGGTCGACCAGGGCGCCGAGATACTCGCTCGAGGTGCTGCGCAGAAACTCAACGTGCTCATCGACCAGGCGATCCTTGTGATTCTCCAGCGCCAGTTTCACGCCGATGCGCTCGGCGATCGGCAGGCACTTCAGCACGATCGCATTCGCTTCGTCCCGCCATGCATTGAATTCGTCCAACGATGTAAATGACGAGTAGCGGCGACCGCTTGACTCGGGTGGTCGCCGGCTCACATAACGCGCTACATTTCCGCCCATCTCACGCGTGTTGCGCAGCGACTGTTCAAATTCGGCCGTATCCTGGGCCAGGCTGCCCGGTGCGCGGGCATTGCCCTCGTACCACATGCCGAGCTCTTCCATGCGCCGCCGCAGTCTCTTCAAGTCGCCCACGGCCGTGAACTGCAAACCACCTGCACCCAATGAGCGACAATACTCGACATAGGCCATCGAATCCTCGCCCATCGGCGCGATCACGCCCAGACCATCTCGATGCTTGCCCATGGCCGCAGACGCAATCCCGACCGGCGACATCGGCGGTAGTGGTTTCGCCAGTGCTGCTTCACCCACCAGCCCCACCACGCCGGCGGCGGCACCATTAAGGAGAAACTCTCTTCTTGTCGTCACACGCAGAACCTCTCTACTGCACTACCCTGACACCCGGCGTACTATTTTGTGGTCCATCCGCCATCGATAACGATGTCGGTGCCAGTGATAAAACCGGCCAGGTCGGAACACAAATAACACGCCAACCCACCGATCTCCTCGACTCGACCCCAGCGCCCTATCGGCAAACTGGCAAGGAATTGCGCGTTGGCTTCCGGATCATTCATTACCGCGTTATTCATTTCGGTACCAAATGGACCGGGACTGATGCCATTCACGGTGATGGCCTCGCAGGCCAGTTCCAGCGCCAGCGCCCGCGTGAAACCAAGCAAACCGGCTTTTGCCGACGAATACGGCGTACGTCCCGGCAATGAGACATGACTCAATATCGACGTCATGTTGATAATCCGCCCGTAGCCCCTGCCGCACATGCCGGGTACGAAAGCACGGCTAACTAGGAACGCCGCTTTCAAGCTCGAATTCAAAACGCCCTCGAACTCGTCCAGCGTAAGGTCGACCAGGTGCTTGCGTTCATTGGTGCCCGCGTTGTTGATCAGGATATGCGGCGCTCCGAATCGTTCGTTGACTTCTGCGGCAACGCGCGCGACCTGGTCCTCGTCCGTGACGTCCGCAAGGAAATAGGCCGCGTCTCCGCCGGCTGCCGCAAGCGCGTCACAAACGCCAGCGAGCTTTTCCTCATTGCGTGCCACGAGCGCAAGCTGGGCGCCGGCAGCAGACAATGCTGCGGCCATGGCCGCGCCAAGTCCCCGGTTACCTCCAGTGATCAGTGCCACTCTGCCGGACAGGTCTATCTGCATGTCGATACCGTCTCCATTATTGCTGCGCCCGCCGCATCTCCAGGCCACCAGAGCCTGTCAGAACATCTCCAGCCAGGCCAATCGGCCGACGCCGAAGCGGGTGCATCGTGCCCCTCTATCGGTATACTATATGCAATTCTGTGAGAGTCAAATTGGCGCGACCGGCTCTTTCCTGGAAATACCCGCGATTCGACGGACACCCACGAAATGTGCACATTTAGGAAACTAGAAACTAGCAATGAAACAGCTTCAGACGATATTGGCTGCAATTCCCTGCACGACAGCGCTCGCGCAAGAGCCGCCCGCAATCACGCCGAACACCGCGGGCGGTGCTGCTCACAATTACGCGGCTAATGAGAAAGGCATCGTCGGCGACCTGATTCTGTTCATGGACAAGATCTGCCGTACGCTTCCTGATCGCGAGAAGCGGGCCATCGTGGGCCTGTCCATGGGCTCGGGCACCTCGACGAACGTCGCTCTAAGGCGGCTGGACATTTTCGCGTCAGTGGGCATGCCAAGCGCAGGAAAGTTTCGTGGCAGGGATGGAGTGCCGCTTCCCGGGGGCGGCCCTCCTTGACCAGACCTCCGCGGGCTTGCTGGCCGACGCCGCGACCGCAAACAGGAAACTCCGCCTGTTACTTTTCTCATGCGTGCCGAGGACTCGCGCATGCCGTTTCGAGAAGAGGACGCGGAGGAATTAAGCAGTCACGAGATCAAATTCACTTGCAAGAGCTCCCCAGGTGAGCACGAGTGGAAGGTCTGGCGCCATTCGCTGGCCGATATGGCTCCACTACTATTCAGGTGAGGAGAAAGAAACATGAAAAAAGACGATATTGATGAGCGTGTATATAAACTCTATGACGAGTACTGCCATGGTTTTATAGACAGGCGCCAGTTCTTTGAGCGGGTGGCAGCGTTTGCGGTCAGCGGCATATCTGTGTTCGCAATGGCCGAAGCCATGTTACCGAATTATGCCGAGGCGCAACTGGTCTCGTTCACTGACGAACGCATCAAGGCCACCTATGTCGAGTATCCGTCACCGGGCGGAACGTCCGGCAAGATGCGTGGCTACCTGGTTCGGCCCAGCGGCGACGGACCGTTTCCCGCCGTGCTTGTAATGCACGAGAATCGCGGCCTGAATCCACACATCGAGGATGTTGCGCGCCGCGCCGCCGTCGCGGGATTCCTGGCCCTGGCACCGGACGGGCTCTCTCCGATTGGCGGTTATCCGGGCAATGACGACGACGGGCGCGAAATGCAGAGAACCCTCGACCAGGGCAAGTTGCTGCAGGACATGGTTAACAGCGCCATGTATGTCAAAAAGCATGAATTATCGAATGGCAAGCTGGGCGCGACGGGTTTTTGCTGGGGCGGCGGCGCAACCAATCACCTGGCCGTTGTGCTGGGATCCGATCTTGATGCCGGCGTACCTTTCTATGGGCGCGCACCCAATAGCGATGATGTCGGAAAAATCAGTGCGGCGATGATGATTCAATATGCCGAGGAAGACGAACGCGTTAATGCCATGCGAGCAGATTATGAGGCTGCGCTAAAGGCCAATGGAGTTCGCTACGAGATGCATACGTACCCAGGCACTCGTCACGGTTTCCATAACAATTCCACACCAAGGTACAATGCTGAAGCGGCTGACCTTGCCTGGGAGCGCACGATAGAATTCTTCGCTGAGCACCTCAGTAGTTAGCAGGCGTTTCAGACCGTACGACCGCGCGCTCGTCAACAAAAGAGGGTTGAGCCGCGAAGTATCAGTCTGGGAATAGCTATCTTGTTAATTGGGAGTATCGCCTTCCTGCTCGCAGTCGGCCAAGGGCCGTCCCCGACCGCACCGACAACAAACGGAGACGGCGAGCAGGACATCGAAGAAATCGAGATCGTTGCAACTCGCCTTGGTAACGACATTTTTGCCCTCGGCGAGATTATATCCGTCAATTCAGCAGATCTTGCGAAAGCTCGGCCCGTCGACCCCGAGCAAGTTCTCAGCGGTTTACCGGGGTTTGCGGTCAGCCGCCCAGGCGGTCCGGGCGGTGTATCCGAAATTTTCTTCCGTGGTGCCGAGTCGAATTTCACCTCGGTGTACATCGATGGGATTCGCCTCAATAACCCGTCGAATACGCGCGGCGGATCATTCGACTTTTCGTCGCTCGGCGCGTACGACATTGATCGCATCGACATCGTAGCTGGAGCCATGTCCGCGATCTACGGGGCCGATGCGGTAGCCGGCGTAGTTCGCATTCGGTCTGCCTGGGCCAGACCGGGTTCGCCAAACGTGTTTTTTGAGGCAGGCAGTGTCGACGACTGGCGCACAGGTGCCGGGGTATCATTTGCTGCCAACGAGCAAATTGAGTGGAGTCTTCGCGCGTCGACGCTCGATGGCGGAAACGAAATCGAGGGTTCTGCGCTACGCCTCAGGAGTTTCGCTACTCGACTCGTCGGCCAGTGGCCAAACGGCGGCGCCTGGACCCTCAGCCTGCGCCACGCGCAACGCGATCGGGGCAGTTTCCCCGAGGTGAGTGGCGGTCCGGAATTGGCCGTGTCTCGGGAGCTTGAAACTGCCGATGGCGACGAGCTATCCGTTGCTGCAACAAGCGACTGGGCTGTAACGCCAACCTGGAAGACCGAACTCCATTTTAGTGGTTCGCGAATCCGCGATAGCGCTGACGTTCCGGCGGTCGCACCCGGCGTGCTTGACGAGCAACCGGCGTTTTCAACGATTACCCGCTATCAACGGGCGCAATTCCTTTGGGTCAACCGCATTGAATTGGCTGCGGGGCTGCAACTTGTCGCGGGCACCGATCTCGTTGCAGAGCAAGGCAGTGACAAGGGTGCTGTCGACCTGGGATTCGCGGTAGTCCCCAATGCTTATAAGCTGGACCGTTCATCGTCTTCCGTTTTTGTAGAAATGGGCAAGGAATGGAACGAGAGTTTCACCACGACGCTCGCCATGCGATGGGATATTTTTGACGCTGACAAACGCCTTTCCGGGAAATTCGGTATTGCACGGGCAATATCTAAGAGTGGCAGCCGAGTCTGGGGAAGCGTCGCGAGCGGCTTCAAGCAGCCAAGCTTTTTCGCGCTGGGCAATCCGCTGTTTGGAAACCCGGATCTGGTTGCGGAGAAAGTACGGAGCGCAGAAATCGGGTACACGCACGTTTTCGACGGTGCAAGTACATTTACGTTAGCGGCCTACAAGAGTCGCTTCAATGACCTTGTGGACTTTGACTTTGAGTCATTTACGAACATCAACAAGGGCCGCATCGACATCAGCGGCATCGAACTCCGAACGAAGCTGCAACTGTCGCCGACCGTAATACTGCAGCTCGACGGGACCCGGTCAAATATATCGAGTAACAGCGGGCCCCTGCGCAGACGCCCGGAGCGACTTGCGGGCGCAAGCCTGGATTGGTCGCTCGCACATCAGTGGCAGTTGAACGTCGCAACCCGATATGTCGGCTCGCGCCTGATTACCTCCATTCCCACAGGCGACGTCGACGCGTCAGCTTTCCAGATCGTCAATGCGACCGCTCGCTATGAGCAATCACCAAATCGAACATTCTGGATCGCGATGGACAATGTATTGAACGAGCATTATCAGGACGCGCCCGGATTTCCATCTCCAGGAACTCGAGTCAGGATCGGCGCCAGCTTGTCCTTTTAGTCATATATCTGGCTCTCCGCGTCCTGAACCATTCTGGCAACAGAGGGATGGGCGTGCGCCGCGTAAGCCAATCGCCATCAGGCGCTACTCATTGACTTAGTACTGCCGACGGCGGGATACCGAATCGGCATTATTTGTCTCCTCGAGTCTAGACCTTGCGTACGCCACCTCCCCGCGCCTCTCCTCGTCAGTAAGAACTCGGCTACAGACCTTCGGCCGTCCCTGTGTACAAGGATCACGCCAAGGAACCCCAGCGCTCAATCTCGCGCTCGACGTGCGTTATGTAATCCTCGCTCACGCCGCGAGCCTTGTACTCCTCTATATAGGCAACTGCCAAAGCATCCCATCGTCTCATCGTCTGTCTCCTCAAATATCCGCAGGCTCAAAGCGCCTGCAAAAACCTGACAAAACTAAACAATATGATGTCCGATACGACAACAATGGGTCGACGGAGGCACCCATTTACGAAGCCTGATGCTCAGCCCGGTGACAGCAGCAGATTTGGCCCGACTCTCCGGAATCCCTTCTCATCGACGAGCATGTCAAGAGCAAGTGTTGCGAGATCATCAGCAGTACTCTCCATGCGATTGTCCTTGTCGAGGTACAGGATTTTCAGATATGTCTTGCACTCGTCACAGCATTCCGCCTTAACAGCGTCAGTGCCGCCCTCAATAAACAGATACGAAACGCCCTTCGTCGAAGCACATGCGGTGCACTTGACACGCACGACATGCCACTGACTCGCGCACAGCGAGCAGACCAGATAACGTAATCCCTGTTTCGCACCACCAGTCTGTATGACGCTAACGACCGGTGGCGAGCCGCAGACCGGGCACAGGCCAAATTCGACGCCTGCGCTCCTGCCACTCTTGCCCAGCCGGAGCGCCATTTTGGCCCAGTGAACCTGCAACGCTGCGCCAATAAAAGGCGCGCGTCCGGGATCGATTTCCGCATAAGCACCTGCGAGCACATTCGCTCGGTCCCGTTCGAGCGCTGCCGCGTCCGCATCATGCAGCGTTGTAACGATTTGTGCCGCCCGCGGCGGCAATGCTTCCTGATTCAATGCGTCGAGCAGGCGTTGTAAACCGTTCTGCCACCCAACGTGCGGCGGACTATCAATCGAGAGCGGCGGCAGTCCATTTCGCTGGCAGTGTTCCAATCGCGCACGATCTGGAACTGGAGTGTCGGGAAAAAGCTCGAGTTCGCCAGCCTGTGCCCGCGCCACGGCAGACGCAAACAAGAGATACTCTTGCATCGCATGTCCTTGGGCGAGATCACGCAGCCGCTGGGCGCGCTCCGCGAAGACCGTTTTCTGGATCGGTCGAAACTCCGGGATAGAGGGGACGCCGCCGGCCAGCACTGAATCAGGCATTCTCGAATCAAGAACCGCTGACGTCACGATACCATGCGGCGTGATGCTTTTTGGCCCATGCGGAAGAGACATAGCCACGCGTCATCGCGCGAATGCTGCCCTTGACCCACATCGCGGCGTAGATATGGACGATGATGCCCAGTATGAGCACGAACGCAGAGAACGCGTGCATCAGCACGGCCAGGCGCAAGATCGTAATCGGAAAAACCGGCGCAAAGTACGGCTGCCAAATTACGATGCCGGAGACAAGTAGCAGAATCATAGTCAACAGCATCACCCAGAACAGTAGTTTCTGGCCGCCGTTGTAGCGTCCGACTTCGGGCAGCCCCTCCTCGCGATTATTCATAACGTCTCGCCACCGCGAGAGCCACCGGCCATCGTTGCGTGTGAATTTGTTTTGCCCCCAGAAACTCCTGACCATAACCAAGAACGACAGAAACATCGCAACACCGATGAACGGATGCAGAATACGTGTCCAGGTGCCACCACCGAGCAGGTTCGTAAGCCAAAACATTGACGGATGAAATAGCGAGAGACCAGACGACGTGAGGACGACGAATGCGATTGCTGTGAACCAGTGATTCACGCGCTCGTTAGCCGAATAGCGCTCGATTTCCTTTCTCATGATGCCGCCTCGTTTTCATCCTCGGGCTCGTCGATTTCGTCGATCTCGTTCGGTCCAACCCGGATGTAATGGAAAAATGATCCGAAAGCCGTGAGGCCGAGTATTAGCATTGCGATCGGTTTCGTAACACCTTTCCAGAGGCTGACGAGAGGACTGATGTTGGGGTCAATCGGCAATCCATAAAGCTGGGGTCGATCCGCGTGCTGCAGAACATACATGACGTGCGTCCCGCCAACGCCTGCCGGGTCGTACAGTCCCGCATTCTCGAAGCCGCGGTCGTTAAGATCCGCCACGCGCTCGTCTGCATGATCGACCATGTCTTCCTTGGAGCCGAACATCAGGGCCCCGGTCGGACAGGCCTTGATGCACGCTGGCTCGAGTCCAACTGCCACGCGATCGGAGCACAGCGTGCATTTGTAGGCTTTGGAGTCCTTTTTAGAGATACGCGGGATATCGAATGGACAACCCGCGATGCAGTAACCGCAGCCGATGCAATTTTCTTCGCGAAAATCGACAATACCGTTCGCGTACTGGACGATCGCACCTGGCGCCGGACATGCCGCGAGGCAGCCGGGGTCCGCACAGTGAAGACATCCGTCTTTGCGAATCAACCATTCGAAATTGCCGTTCGGCTCCTCCTCGTAAAACCGCATGACGGTCCAAGACTGATCGCTTAAGCCCCGAGGACTATCGAATTCGCCATTATTGACGCCGATAACGTCGCGCAGGTCGTTCCACTCCATGCACGCGGCTTCACATGCCTTGCAACCTATGCATTTCGATATGTCAATGAGCTTGGCGACTTGCGTCGTTTGGCGGACCGACGGACTTGCCGTTGTGGTCGCTGAGCGCGCTTTGATGTCGAGAGACTGCAGTGCCATGGTTGACCTCAAGCCTTTTCGACGTTGACGAGGAACGCCTTGAACTCAGGCGTATTCGTATTTGCGTCGCCGACGAATGGCGTCAGCGTGTTTGTAAGGTAGCCTGGCTGCGCGCGACCTTTGAATCCCCAGTGGATCGGCAGACCGATTTGATGCACGGTACGGCCTTGTACCGTCAGTGCGCGCAGGCGCTTGGTGACGACGGCCTTAGCAATGATTTCTCCGCGCTTCGAACTGACACGAACCCTGTCGCCCGCGGCGATGCTTTTTTCTTCAGCCAGCGACGCGCCGATTTCGACAAACTGCTCTGGCTGCAGAATGGCATTAATTTCAACGTGTTTAGTCCAATAATGGAAATGCTCTGTGAGCCGATACGTCGTTGCAACATAAGGAAACGCGTCTGCGTCGCCCATGTTCTCGAGATCACTCGGGAATACGCGTGCCGCCGGATTGTTGCGCGATGCGGGCTGCTCCGGATGCATCGGATTCGCAGGGAGTGGAGATTCGAACGGCTCGTAGTGTTCCGGGAATGGTCCTTCAGCCATTTTGTCGACTGCGAATAGCCGCGCCACGCCCTCCGGATTCATGATGAACGGCCCCATGCCTTGCGACGGCGCCGAGGTGCGACTGAAATCCGGCACGTCGATACCCCTCCAGCTGTCCCCATCCCAGCTGATGACGCGCCGGTGTGGATCCCAGGGTTGGCCGTCTGGATCTGCCGACGCACGGTTGTAGAGAATGCGCCGATTGGCCGGCCAGGAGAAAGCCCAGCCGGGGGTATTGCCCAGGCCGCTCGGATCCGAGTTGTCGCGGCGAGCCATCAAATTACCCTCTTCGGTCCACGCGCCGCAGAACAGCCAGCAGCCGCACGCCGTCGTTCCGTCATCTCTAAGCTCGCCGAAGCCGCCGAGTTGTTGCCCAGCACCGCGCAGCACCTTGCCCGGGTCCGCCGGATCAGCAAGCTCGACGAGCGCCTTGCCGTTAAATTCGCGCGCGAGTTCCTCGGCCGACGGCGCGTCCGGAATCAGGTGGTTCCAGGTCAGGTTCAGGATCGGCTCGGGGAACGCGCCGCCCTCCTGTCGATACAGCTCGCGCAATTTCAGGAATATGCCCGCGATGATCTCGGCATCTCCCTTGGCCTGTCCCGGTGGCTCCGCGCCTTTCCAATGCCATTGCAGCCAACGCCCGGAGTTGACGAGCGAGCCGTGTTCTTCAGCGAAGCATGTCGATGGCAGGCGAAAGACCTCGGTTGCAATAGACTTGGAATCGGCGGGATTGAAATCGCCGTAATCCTTCCAGAACTCGGACGTTTCGGTCTCGAGGGGATCGATGATAACGAGATAGTTCAGATTGGCGAGCGCTTCACCGAGCTTGCGTTTATCGGGAAAGGCTGCAAGCGGATTGAAACCCTGGCAGATGTAGCCGTTCAGATTGCCCTGGTGCATGTCTTCAAACACCTGCAGTACGTCATGCACTCGGTCGAGTTTTGGCAGCCAGTCGAAGCACCAGTCGTTTTCCCGCGTCGCGGCGTCACCGAACCACGCCTTCATGAGGCTCACGAAAAACTTGGAATAATTCTGCCAGTAGCTCATCTGGTTCGGGCGCAAGGGCTTGAACGCACGCGAATCGATATAAGCGTCGTAGTCCGTTTCCGTTTCTTTCGGCACGGTCAAATAACCAGGCAGCAAATCGGACAACAGACCCAGGTCCGTCAGGCCCTGAATGTTCGAATGACCGCGAAGCGCGTTCATTCCGCCACCGCTCTGACCGATGTTGCCGAGCAGCAACTGCACCATTGCCGCGCAGCGGATGATCTGCGAACCTTTCGAGTGCTGCGTCCAGCCGAGCGCGTACATGACCGTCATCGTGCGATCGGGCGCAGCGGTCTCCGCGAGCATCTTGCACACCGTGAGGAAGTCCTCCTCGGGCGTGCCGGTGATTTGACTGACCAAATCGGGCGTGTAACGTGAGTAGTGGTGCCTCAGCATATTAAAGACGCAGCGCGGATGTTGAAGTGTCGGATCGGTGCGTACGTAACCATCGTCACCAAGTTCGTACATCCAGGTGCTGCGGTCGTAGCTGCGCGACGCGGCGTCGTGTCCGGAAAACAAACCATCGCGGAAATAAAAATCGTCACGGACGATGAACGTCGCATCGGTGTAAGCGTTGACGTACTCCTGGTGAACGTTGCCGGTTGCGATCAGGTAATTGATGACGCCGCCTAGAAAAGCGATATCGGTGCCAGCACGAATCGGCGCGTAAAAGTCCGCGAGAGCGGCCGACCGAGTGAATCGCGGATCGACAACAATCAGCCGGGCTTTATTGTGGGCCTTGGCTTCGGTGACCCATTTGAAACCGCAGGGATGAGCCTCGGCGGCATTGCCGCCCATGATGAGCACCAGGTCGCTATTCTTGATATCAACCCAGTGGTTGGTCATCGCGCCGCGACCGAACGTAGGGGCAAGACTTGCCACCGTAGGTCCGTGTCAAACGCGCGCCTGATTATCGAATGCCAGTAACCCGACTGAGCGGGCGAATTTGTGTGTCAGATAGCCGCTTTCGTTCGACGAAGCCGACGCCGCGAGCATGCCGCAAGACAGCCAGCGGTTAACGGTCGCGCCTTGCTCGTTGGTCGCCACGAAATTTCGATCACGATCATTCTTCATGTGCCGTGCAATGCGTTCGAACGCGTCTTCCCATGATATGCGTTGCCAGTCGCTTGCGCCGCTCGGACGGTACTCTGGTTGCCTGAGCCGGCTGGAGCTGCGCACAAAATCGAGCAATGCCGCTCCCTTTGGACATAGCGTGCCACGATTAATCGGGTGATCTGGATCGCCTTCGATGTGGAAGATTTCTTGCTTTGCGTTTTTCGCATTGCTGCCCAAGCTATACATCAAGACGCCGCAACTGACCGAGCAATACGGACAGGTGTTGCGAGTTTCCTTCGCACCGATCAGCTTGAATTCGCGAACTTCCGCAAGTGCCGCGTTTGGCGTGAATCCGAGTGCCGCGACACTTGACGTCGCGAGTCCTGTTGTACAGACCTTGAAGAACTGCCGACGAGTCAGTATTACACTCATTATGGGCCCCCTTCTTGTTGCTCCCAGCAAGGAATGGAGATGACCTAGTGCGCATGAGAGTACGAAAAGAATAAAGCACATGAAGCATTGGATCAAGCAGGGTTTGTGGCGGAGGCGGATGGGAATCGAACCCACCACTCGCGTTCGGCGAGTCGCTGGTTTTGAAGACCAGGGAAGTCACCAGACTTCATTCACCTCCATCGTCATAGTCGATCCTGGTTGCCAAGTTGGCGCAGGTTACCAATGCGGAGCGTAACACCGGTCGCATCGAGATGTTCCATCAAGGGAACCGTGTATTTGCGGGTCGAACCGAGCATTTCACGGACTTCGGACAAAGCAAACTTGCGCGGATACGAAAAATGCGTTCTGACTTCCGCGATCACATCGTCGAGCGTATCCGCGTGCAGTACATAATTACGGTAACGGTAATTTGTCTTGAGCCGCACGAGCTTGCCCGTGTCGCAAAGCAACGTGAACAGCTGTTGCTTAGTCTTGTCGCGACCCACCACCTGATCGAACGCGGGCGTCGCCAGCCCGCTGCCACGGATCGTCTCTTCCATCTCGGCTGCCAGGCGACGTTCCTCTTCTGTCAGCGCGGCAAGCGGATCGAAGCCTGTCAAGCGCAGGATGCCGCGATGATTTTCGATCCGCCCCTCTGATCGCAATTGGTCAAGCGTGAGCCCGAATACATCATCCGTGAGCTCGCCCGAAAGCCTGGTACGCAACTTGGCAGACGTCATTCCGAAATGATTCGGATGCTCGTCATGGTAGCGATCGATCTCGGTGAGGATGGTTTCTCTCAGCCGTTCGTAGGTCGAGGCGTCGAGCAGCTTGCTGACACCGATTGCGACGGCCTCAGCACCGGCCAGCGTTGCGTTAACTGCTTCGGCCGTGAGACCCATTGAATTGCTTAGCGCATCGAGCGTGGCTCCAGCCGGGCCGGCTTCGGCGAGCAGCATCCGGGCCTTTTCTGCCAAGCTGCCGGACGCAGCGGTATGCAAATGGTCAGTAACCGCTGGGTCGAATCGCCTGTGCCGACTCGGATGCGCATCGAGGATGCGCCCGCCGCCGATGGTCCGCATTGGCGAGTAGCTGCGAATGACGAACCGTTCCAACGGATGGATCGCTATCTCGCGATCGATTCTCAACTGCACCAGACCCTTTGCACCAGGCTCAAGTACGTGGCGGTCCAGCAGCCTGACTTTGGCCATGACCTCGCTGGTTCCCGCGAGCAATCTGACTATGGCCGCGTTTCTCAAAGGACTTTTGTGGCTCTCCAGCAAGCGCAGCTCTGCGTCGATGCGGCACGTCGTTCGCACGGTACCTGGCAGTGCGATGATATCGCCCCGCCGGACGTCTTCTCTCTTGATATTCCGGAGGTTTACGGCGACGCGCTGTCCGGGCGCCGCCTGCTCAACAGGCTTGTTATGCACCTGCAGGCCGCGAATCGTGGCAGCGCGCCGGCCCGGGAGCAATTCGATCTTTCGATTGGCCTTCAGTTGTCCGCCACGCAAGGTGCCTGTCACAACCGGACCGAACCCCCGCATGACGAATACCCGGTCGATAGGCAGAAAAGGATAACCAACGGCATTGCCGAGGTCGCGGACTGGCTCCAGCGTATCCAGCGCGGCTCGAAGCTCGCACAGGCCGTTGTTGGTCACGGTAGAGGTGGATAGGACCTTCGCGCCATCAAGAAATGTGCCTGCGACGAAGGATCGAACCTCGTCGGTCACGAGTTCGAGCTCATCCGCGTTGACGAGGTCCTGCTTGGTGATCACGATCAAGCCGCGATCCACACCGAGTAGCTGAGCAATATCGAGATGCTCGCGGGTCTGCGGCATGACGCCTTCATTCGCCGCGACGATGAGCAGGGCGCCATCGATCCCCGTAGCACCAGAGATCATCGTTCGAACAAAGTTTTGATGGCCGGGGACATCGATGAGATCGATTGTGCCGCGCCCGCCCTGCAGGTAGGAAAAGCCCAAAACGATGGACACACCGCGCTCTTTTTCCTCCTTCAGCCGGTCCGTGTCTATCCCCGTCAGCGCACGGACCAGCGCGGTCTTGCCGTGATCGACATGTCCGATGACACCGAGCGTGAGTTGTTCGGTCATTCCAGTGCGCGCCCGACGGCGCCGATGAGATCCTCCGTGTCTCTCTCGAGTACAGTCCGCAGACTCAGGTGACAACGATCATTAGCGATACGGCTGATGATTGGAGGCTCGCCACTGCGCAACCGGTGAGCGAGTTCTGCGGCGTCGAACGTCTCGTGGTGCAACTGAATCACTGTGCTCGGTATGCCGCTCATCGGCAGGGAGCCACCGCCGGCAAAGCTTACATCGTCCTGAAGGCACGCCTCGAGTCCGGGAATAGCGATCAGCCTCTGCAGTGCGCGCCGCGAGCGGCGCTCGATGCTCGCCTTGTCTTCGCAGATCATCCTAAGCACAGGGATGCGCGCCAGGGGATCATTTGGCGGCAGATAGAGTCGCAACGTCGCGTTCAGGGCGGCCAGGGACAGCTTATCGATGCGCATCGCGCGCAACATCGGGTTTTGCTTGATTCGGGCGATGAGCTCAGCCCGACCGAGAATGAGCCCGGCTTGGGGGCCGCCCAACAGCTTGTCACCGCTGCACATCACGACATCCGCGCCGGCAGCAACACACGCCCGCACGGTTGGCTCTGCTGACAGATCGGCCACTTCGAGATCGACAAGAGCGCCGCTGCCGAGGTCGTGCATCAATAGCAGTTGATTTTCACGCGCGAGTTCCGCCAGCACTTTCAGGCCGGGCTTTGCGGTAAAGCCTGATATTCGGTAGTTACTCGGGTGAGAACTGAGCAGGGCTCGGGTTTCATTGCTCAGAGCATCCGAGAAGTCACTCACGTGGGTCCTGTTTGTCGTACCGACCTCGACCATACGCGCACCGCTCCTTGCGATGACATCGGGCATGCGAAAAGAACCGCCGATCTCGATGAGCTCGCTTCTCGAGATAACTACCTCACCGTCACGACAGAACGTATTGAGCGCCAGCAAGACGGCGGCAGCACAGTTGTTGACAACGACAGCTGCCTCCGCGCCACTGAGACGCGTAAGCAGCGCCTCGACATGCTGATATCGCGAGCTGCGCTTACCGGTCTGCAAACCCAGCTCCAGATTCGAATAACTGCCTGCAATTCTGTTAACAGCCTCGATAGCCTCGTCCGCCAATGGCGCCCGGCCAAGATTCGTGTGAATTACGATTCCTGTCGCGTTGATGACGCGGCGAAAGCCGTCGCAGCGGCGCTTTACGAGGTCTGCACGGAGCAGCGCAAAATACGCGGCATCCTCGAGCCCGACAGGTGGATCGACGCCCAGGACTGCGTTGGCGCGAATGCGGTCCAGGTGGCTGCGCATGACCACCGCGACTTCGTTGCGGCCGAATTCGGCGCAAAGATCGGATGCGAAGTCTGAGCGCAGCCAGCGGTCTATGGCGGGCAGTTGCCTGAGTGCCTGAGACATTTTTCTTGTTGCCTGGGTGTCGTCCGATATTTATATCATGTCGTGAACGTGGCGCTCACGATTTCTACCAACATGTCGCCGCTTGATTCCATGAGTTGTCCAATGCGCGCGAGTGATCGCCCCGAGCGTCGCGCGATCGTCAGCACCTCCGCTTCCGCCTGGGGCGCGACCGCCACGAGAAGACCACCACTTGTTTGTGGGTCACAGAGTATTTGTTTCTCTGCTTCGGTCATCGTCCCGATCGCCGCACCATAGCTTTCGAAGTTCCTTTCGGTGCCACCAGGGATGCAGCCCTGCTGCCGGTACTCTTCCGTCCCCTCAAGCAGAGAAATTTGATCAAAATGAATTCGGGCGCGGAGCCCGCTGCCTTGACACATCTCACTAAGATGGCCAAGCAAGCCGTAGCCTGTCACGTCTGTCATCGCCGTGACGCCGTCGATTCTGGCCAGCTTTAACCCGATGTCATTGAGCTCGCACATCGCATCTTTGGCTATGTGCCGATGCTCGGGCCGAAGCTTTTTTTGCTTTTGTGCCGTGGTCAGAATGCCTATTCCTAAAGGTTTGGTCAGGTACAGGCCGTTGCCGGCTGCCGCGGTATCGTTGCGCTTGAGATGTCGCCGTTCGACGGACCCGGTTACGGCGAGCCCGAAGATCGGCTCGGGTGCGTCGATACTGTGACCGCCGGCAAGCGGGATACCGGCGTCTTTGCATGCCTGCCGCCCTCCTTCGACGACCTGTTGCGCGGTTTCCGGGGACAGCTTGTTAATCGGCCAACCCAGAATCGCGATTGCCATGAGTGGTGTGCCGCCCATCGCATACACGTCGCTGATGGCGTTGGTAGCTGCAACGCGCCCGAATTCGACGGGGTCGTCGACAATCGGCATGAAAAAATCGGTCGTGCTGATAACCGCCTGCCCGTTGCCCATGTCGTACACAGCTGCATCGTCCCGGGAAGTGTTGCCCACGAGTAGTCGTGCATCAGTACCGCTAACGTTGCCCTTCAGGATCACGTCCAGCACCTTGGGAGAGATCTTGCAGCCACAACCGGCGCCATGACTGTATTCAGTTAGCTTGATTTCGTTACGCATCGATTGGCTGTACGCGAGCGACTGCAGACCACATCATTTAGAACCATCATAGATTAGGCAAACAAGTGCAGCAACTGAAAGAATACTTTGCGTCGCGCAGCTCCACGGAGCAGTCGACCGCCGTCGAATACACAGGACGCGCGGAAGGTTAGCCTGTCCTTGCGTTAGTGCGACAAGATAAGATTAGTGGAATTGGCCAACGACAATAGACCAAAGGATGCTTAAGCAACTATTTTGTTTGTTCATCCGTTCCCGCGTTGGCATAGGCGCAGGACGTTGGGGCCGGGAGGATTAGAGTGACCGAGCCGAGTGTGCCGATATTATAGCGATTCTGAACGTCGTAGGCCTCGCGCTCGCGCGCAACGCTATCCTCGCACGACAGTGTGTCGAAGGCACCACTCTTATGTTGCAGGTAGTGGGTGAATTCGTGCACGACCAAACCTGAAGCGAATCCATTTTCAACGTCGCGATACTGTTCATCGATATAAACGATGTCCGCGTCGTTGTACCAACCAACGACATTGCACTCCTTGCCGCCGCAGACGTTCTCAACAAAGAATGCATGTTTCTCGAATTGGACGTCCGGCGTGTCCACCGGTATGGGATAGCCAGACAGATGAGCTGCCCAGCTAAGAAGAATCGCCAAAATGGATTCGTACTCCATAATCGCTTACCACACTCACGTTGAGAGCCGTATTACTCTTCAACTTGATGCGGCCGCCGACAGGCCTATCCTTGTGGCCCGTAACGGCCGCTCTTGCGATACAGTTTGCTTGGAACCCGCGCTGCATGCCGTGGCCTACCGCACGGATACACACATCAAATACGGCAAAGTTGTGATGCGAATCACAGTTTGGCGAAATAACCGAGCAAACCGCTTCGGCAAAATCTAAGTGGCTGTAATTTAAAGATATTAATCACCACCTGCTGTCAACGAATGAATCCACATATAATCAACACTCATTCAGGCTTGAGAGCTTATGATGGCTTCGTGTCGTAACGCGTTTTGCTTGCTATTGGTCGGCGGGACTCTATTTTTTCATACCGATCAAGCCGCCGGGCAGGATGTGTTCGATGATGTCGACATGACCAGCGCTGAAATGTCCGAATCGGAACTGACGCGCGAGGAATTGTTAACGT
>Ga0224497_10000033_pt1 | contig 123448 bp, 128 predicted proteins | sample SF_Jul11_sed_USG_4_FD_167970 | JGI IMG/M metagenome (GOLD analysis project Ga0224497, IMG submission 167970) | Sediment microbial communities from San Francisco Bay, California, United States - SF_Jul11_sed_USGS_13 | ecosystem: Environmental > Aquatic > Marine > Sediment | place: USA...
ATTCTGACGCCCTTGCCTGGGTCTGAAGATCATCAACAACTCTATGAACGTGGTGTGTGGATGGAGCCGGACATGAATGCCTATGATTTGGAGCATGTCACCATGGCACATCCGAAGATGACCAAGCTGGAATTGACAGAGGCCTATCGCATGGCTTGGCGGAGCTATTACACTTGGGACCACATTGAAATCCTGATGCGTCGAGCAGCAGCCACAGGGGAACCAGTCATCAAGCTCATGTTTTTATTATTTTGTTTTTATGGGTGTATCACGTTTGAGGGAGTTCATCCCTTGGAGGGCGGTCTGGTTCGATGGCGGGGGCGGCGATCTCGTCGCCCAAGTTTTCCCGTGGAACGTGCCTGGACTTTTTATCCTACCCAGATTTGGGGCGCATTCACGACTGCCTGGAAATGGTGCGCGTTAGCGTGGAAGCTGAATCAGCTGCGAATAAAAGTTGAAAACGATCCTTCTAAACTTCAATATACTGATGTTTCTCTCACCTCCGCCTCAGGCGAATCCGAAGACCAGCTTGACCTGCACCAGACCTATAGCCCCCTTCTTGCCGTTAAAAGTCTTGCCAAGTAAAAGGTCATCTCCGTTTGCTTCGTACAAGCCTGGAAGCTGGAGGTAAGGGATATTCTGGTTTATCATGATAGGGGCAGCAGGTAAAACCAGGCCCTTGGAGGGAGAATGAAACAATTGAATTTTGTACTTCTGTTGAGCGTCGTGATGGGACTGATGGCTTTTAGTGGGCTCACAGATAAGGTACAGGCAAAAGGACTAGATTCTGAAGATTCAGATACTGTCGTCATTTCTGGTGGCGGGGGGATTTTTTATCCTTTTAAAGGCAAATCCGGGTTCAATGGCGTGATTCAAGCCGCGGGGAATATTTCTCCTCAGGAACGACTCGGACTGGAACTGGAATTTCGTAAGTACGAAACCGAAATCTTTAATGCTAAAAATATTGATACCCAATCGTATATTCTACGACTGATCGGACAGTATTTTTTCCGCTCTCATGGATTTTCTCCGTATGTTGGCCTCGGTATCAATGCTGGGGTCAATGTGTTTGACGAGGACGAAATTGAAAAAAAGAGGTCGTCGATCAACGTAAAACAGGGTTGGGGGTTTGGATTTGGAATAATGGGACTTTTAGGCGTTGAGATTCCAGTAGGTGGGGGGGTGGCTTTTTTTGGAGAAGGTAGAGTGAGTGGAGACTTTCAGGTCTCAACGTATGAAAAACGATCAGGAAAAGATAAAATCAGCTTTGAAAGTCTGAGTGGGTTGACGGGAATGGGTGGTATCCGAATGCGATTCTGATCTGGCAAAAAATTGGATAGCAATGGGGATGAACGTTAGATTTTTTGACTTTCCTTTATGTAAAAACGTGCCCGTTCAATTTTGTTGACACAATTAGGGAATTTATCAAATTGTTGCTGAAGCCTTGCCGTACCCAGCAATGTCGCAGCTTTTGTCCAGCTCACCGTGCCTCCAAACCCCTTCGCTTTGGCCTGATCTAGTTCTTGAAAAGCTAAATGGAGGCCCTGCTCACATTGGTTGGCCAATTGAGGGCTATGAGGTGCACCGGCACAATTGGCAAAAAGTGGGAGCAGCAGGCAAGCAGCGGCGAGAACTATGGCATGAGGACGGTCCATAGCTGATGTTTTCGGTGTGTTCCGGAAAGACTTAACCCAGGGAGCCTTGGCGGACGGTCAGAGAAAAGAACCATAGGCTGAGGTCGGTGGGATGATTGGGAGGGGCCAATATCAGATTACGGCTTGTACGCTAATGGCAGAGGCTGGAGTCCGAAGATTGACCTTACATTGTGCGCTTTGGTATTTTTACCTAATCCGAAGAAGCCCTTTATAATTCCTATTTCTCCGGTGAGCAATTCAGCTAGATCTACCGGCCCTATTTACGAAGTTAAACCTGGAAAACGGATGTTAGAGCAACTAACTCAAATGCCCATTCTGCCGATGCCCTATACGCGGCCGACTGCTATTGGCAGCTTAAGTCCTGGGACCGGGTTATCAATCATTCCCTACCCCTTCAACCAAACTAGTATTGGGGGAACTCTGCTATGTCCCTAACAAATTCTCTACTTCAGATCGAGAAACGTGAGGTGAGTAGTCGCGGCAACAACCTAATGGATACGCAGCAGGCTAAAGAAAATTTGAAAAGGAAAATTGTCCTGATTCACCCCATGGGAGAGTGCTGGGTAGCAGGAGAGAAGGATGTGTCCCGCATCGCGAATATCATGCCGCCTCTAGGACTCTGTAGTCTAGCCGCTTGGGTTGAACAACATGGTCACCAAGCTTTCATCCACGACTGTTATGCCCACCCTGATGACTATGAGAAGATTTATGATTTAGTGCGGACGGAGCAACCGGAGTTTGTGGGTTTTACCGCCACCACTTCAGCTTTTCTGGATGGAGTACGCATCGCGGAAAAAATTAAAGCGATTGCACCCAACACCACCATCGTTTGTGGCGGTGCCCATATCTCTGCCCTGCGGGAATCGCTGATGAAAGATTACCCGGTGATCGATTTCGGTGTTGTCGGTGAGGGGGAGAATACCCTGCTCTATTTGATGCAGCAAGATCTGCAGGGGTCGGAAGCGCTAGGGCCTTTTGAGCAGCACGGTCTGTTATATCGCCAGGATGGGCAAGTGGTTTTTACTGGTTTTCTGCCACGCCAGGAGGCCCTCGACTTGGATACCTTGCCTTTTCCAGCGTACGAGAAACTGGCGGGTTTCCCCGACGCCTATAACCTGCCTATCTTTAACTATCCCAAAGGGCCGGGCACCACCATCGTCTCTAGTCGTGGCTGTCCCTATACCTGCTCCTATTGTGATCGGACCGTTTTTAAATCGTCTTTCCGATATAACTCCCCAGAATATATGTTGAAAATGTTACTGCACTTAAAAGGACGCTACGGTATTCGCCATATCAATTTTTATGACGATCTTTTCACGCTGCACAAAAAACGGGTGGTAGGATTCTGCAATTTGATGATTGAGCGCAAAACCGGTGTCACTTTTAATTGCGCAGTTCGCGCCGAACATATTGATCTCGATCTGTTAAAGTTAATGAAAAAGGCTGGTTGTTGGATGATAAGTCTGGGTATTGAAACCGGTGATCCCGAGTTGTTGAAATTGCACCGTTCAAACTCCGATCTGGATATGATTCGTAATAAAGTGAAACTCATCAAACAAGCGGGGATTCGTACCAAGGGGCTGTTTATTATGGGTCTCCCCGGAGAGACCGAAGAGAGTATTGACCGTACCTTTAACTATGCACTGGAGTTGCCGCTAGATGATCTGAATTTGGCCAAGTTCACCCCGTTTCCCGGTGCACCGTCCTATGAAGGGGTGCGGGAGCATGGCACTTTTAATGAAGACTGGGAGTTAATGAACTGCGTCAACTTTGTTTTCATTCCCAATGGGTTGACCAAAGAGCGTATGGAGGTGCGGTACAAGGAATTTTACTATCGTCATCATCAACGTTTCCATATATTATTCGACTACTTTACGATGTTGTGGCGTTCGCCAAATAGCTGGTATCGACTATTACTCAATTTAAAAGATTTTTGGCGAGTGCGAAAAAGTTTTATAGCCGGCATACGTGAGAATACAGAAACAGAGTGTTCGCCGGGTTAAAACTAAACCCATTTCACATCCTCTCTTTATACCGTTCTTAGGCCGGTCTTTATTCGAACAATTCCTAGCCTAGACCCCACTATGCCGGAGGATGTGCCCCCTCCGACCCAATCTTTCGCCTCGGCTCCCATTTTATGCCAGCGGTTATCTATCGGCCCTTGCAGACTCAGATTTTTAAGGTTTGGAAGGATGATGGGTGTATAAAGGGGATTGAGTTTCCGGGCAGCAAAGACGTCCTATTTCTAATGCAGCTTGTTCGGGTTATTGTGAACCAGCACAGTGCGTGAGGAAGGTAAGGAACGGTGCGGCTTGTAAATGATTTTGCTTCATGGCTGCTGGCTTCGGCTTGTTCCAGCAAGGCATAGTCAGGAAAAGGTCGATCAAGGCTAAAGAACCTGTAGGTGGCGGACGGAGGAAGAAGATCTATTCGGTTACGGTTTGCACCCAGAATAGTCTCTGAGCAAGCCACCGAAGAGGGTATATTGTTGGCTTTGCGCAAAGCCGGCGTCTTCTAGGGCGTGGAGAATAGTTTCAGGTGGAACACACGATTCAATGGTATCCCAATAATATTTCATGAGTTTGTGAGCATGTGGATTTTTGGTCCCAAAATACGCCATCCATGGGACGATCTGTTTTAAAAAAAACCGGCTCATTTGGTAGGAAAGAAAGGAATCAGGCCTGGCGATTTCCAGGATTAGCACTTGCCCACCGGGTTTCAGCACTCGAAGGTATTCTTTGAATGTGTGGGTAAGGTCGGTGACATGACGAAGGGCATAGCCCATGCTGATGAAATCAAAGGTTGAGTCTGGAAAAGGAAGATCTTCGGCTTTGCCTTGTATGACTGTCGAGACTCCTTGTTTGCGAGCTTCAGTCACCATCCCGATACTAGGATCCAATCCAACAACTTTTCCGGTTTTCCCGACGATTTGTTGGGCGGAAATTGAGACAGTGCCAGGGCCACAGGCGATATCAAGAATCGTATCCCCTGCTGTCAGTCCTGAACGTTTCAATGCCTCCCGTCGATATCGTTTTCCAGAGCCGAAGGATGTGGCTTGAGTAATCCAATTGTAATCGGGCGCCACATGATCAAATTGTAAATCTAAAAGTTTTCTGCGTTGTTCTTCTGTTTGATAATAATCCCGAAGGGGTGGGTGTGGAGCGACCGAAGAGGTTGATTTCCTAATGTTGGAAGCCATAATTGGAGACTGTTAAATAACTAGTGGATAGTTGGATCTTGGATTCTTTACTATGAAACTTTTGAGATGAGTTTCGCTGTAAAATCATTTTGAATAGATAATATCTCATGTTGACCCTATCGATGACAATATGCCTAGGGCTCTGCAGGTGGCGGTCTTGGCTGTTTTCCTCAGGAATGGCTCAGAAGTAGCCATGGAAGACAGCCAAAACCTCGTTGTCGCGATCATGATGGGTAAACGTGGAACGAAAGGCGAAATTTTTGGCAAAGGACCATCGTTGTCCCACTGAAATCTTTACATCATCAGAACGATCACCAAAAATATATCCCAAATATCCGGCTGAAATTAACCATTTCCAATTGTCCGTCATGTTGGCCATGACTCCTCCAGATACGCCACCTCCTACGCGGTGATGTTCTTCATACGCCTGACTGACATTTGCCTCTGCTTCGCCAAATAGAAAAAAGACTTCTCGTTGAAACAATTGGGTTTCTAGTGCTCCACCGGCCCCGACGTTCAAATGTCCATTGGAGCAGAGATCACACGAGTGTGTTTTGACGGTATTCATCTCAAAGTTCAATTTCCACGAGGGTCCAAGAAACCAGGAATCAATAGGTGCAAGTGCCAACATATTCACCAGCGTCAATTGGTCAACCCTGAATTGGTTGCGACGATGGTAATGTCTCAGTGATAAGGCACCCAATGAAATCTGGGAATCCGGTGTATACCCGAGATCCGGATCCAACAGGTCATGATACGCAGCCCGAATGCCAATATGCTCAAAGAGTTCGTCGTTTCGCCAACCGAATCCCACCCCCACGCGGGCCGTGTCATGGCCCTGTTCGGGGGAGAGGGTAAAAGGAGTTATAGGAAATGAAGGAGATGGTACGGGGATGTGACTTCGGTTCGATAGAATGGTTTGATTTTTTTGAATGTATTCTTCTTTAAGGTTTTGGTCGGTTCGGCTTTTATAGAGAAAATAATCGGAGGCCAAATCAAGTAAAAATATTTGGCGAGCTTGATGTAGTTGAAGGAAGGCCGTTTGATGTGCGACGGATGGTTCCTTTGTTAATTGCTCAAGGATGAAGGATTCCGAAGGTTGTAGCGCCGCTCGTTTACGTTTGAGTTGTGTACTACCTGCAGGTCGGTAGGTCACGTCTTGAACAAAATTTTCATGTTGGAAAAGGAGACGAATCGTATCGGTAGGAATGGTCCAAAAATGAAATTGATCGGTGAGATGAAGGTGGGGATCTGCGACTTCTAAGAGAGAAAGGATATGATACGCACAATTTTCTTTGAAAAAGAAATAATCAAAATACGCGTTGCCCATTTCCCAAGTATGCATGAGCAAACGATGAATCTGTTCGGGAGAAAAATTTAATCGGTATTCCCAAATATCCCGGTTTTCAATATCACGATATTCTTGCACTTTGACATAGTAGGGAATAGTGGAAAAACTCCCCTTGTACCCACCGAAAATGCCTTTAAACGCAAACTCCATCCCAACGTCAGGCGGCACTTCTGCGGCATAGTTGATCGCATAAGCCAGAATACGGGTATGCTCAGTTTGACCCTTTTGATCGAGTCGAATAAAGGAATGGCCAAACATGGAAGCCGGGTTGTTCATAAACGTAGATGGGAAAATGAGAGTAATAGAGGCGGGATTCAATTCATGTAACCAATTCTCGAATCGTTCACATTTTTGAAAAGGTAGACGAGTCTCATCGAATTGCAACTGATGTCTAAGCCAGTGAAACCTTGCGATAAAGGCACATTGCGCGACCTGCTTGGATCGACCGACTAGATCGGTTGAAAAAAATTGTGCAAGGGTCGCATACAATTCGGCTTTTGGGTCGGTTTTTCCTTCTTGGGAGCTGAAAAAACCTGGATCGTCCACCTCGCTGGTGTATTTGCCGAGAGAATCTTGTCGATAGTGTAGAAGCAGGTGCCAATACCGTTGTTGGTGGAGATTTTTTTTATCCGCGAGCTTAAAAAGCTCCTGAAGATATGTCGAGGACGAGTCTTGAGCCACTGCATAAAATGGTAAGCACAAGAGTCCTACCCACAACAAAAAGATTCGTATAGCCACTGGCGGATGGGGGGATAGAAGAGAACTAAGAACCAGGCTCCGACTTCGTCTCGGGAGCCTGAAGTGATCTTATGTTACTCAGGGTTTGAAGCTTGGGCTAAAACGGGATGGTTGTCCATGGCACTATAGATCGCTTTGATCACAGCTTTTGGAGAGGCTTCTCCGACTTTAATCAGCGTTGTATATTTTTCTTGGATCATAGCAAAAAAAACTTTTTGTTGATCGGTAGGAATTTCCATCAATGTTGCCAGGGAGGTTAAATGTTCGCCATGGCCTTGGGCTATTTCTTGAAAAATTTGGTCGAAATTGATGGCTGCAAACACATTCACTTTTTCGGAAGCCAAAATAGTTCCGTCATTGGTACATCCCAAAGTTCCCGAACTGATGCCGAATGTTTGAGTTGCGAATGTTCCATTTGTCGTTGCCTGTAAAACTTGCGATCCAATTGACTGTTGGCCGGGGTAAGAGCTCCAAGCCAATTTCCCTAACCCGCATCCTGGACCATTGTCTGGATGTGCGCCTTGTGACACCCCTTTCATCCCAAACAGAAAAAACACTGTAGTCAGTACAATAAGTGGGCGTTTGAACATGCGAATCCTCCCAAATTTATTGTTGTAGAGGGTTTTCCATGAAGGCCAGTCTAGCACATTTGGCCGAATTGAAAAATCCAACATGCTGAAGATTATCAAGGAATGGGTCGTTCCTTAATTAATGAAGGATTATGAGAGAGGCCTGAATCTCTTGGTCATCGGAAGATTTCGGAGTAATGGTTTCTTGAATTCAAATTCTCCAAATGTTCCTGTTGATGTTTTGTCCTGCAATTATTTTGTAATCGTTTGAGGACGGCCTGGCCTTCTTGGTACCGTGGATGAAGAGCCGTTAATTTCTGTAGGGTGGTAACGGCTTTCTCGACTTGTCCGGTTTCTAATAAAAGAGCCGCTAAGTGCAGCCATCCTGGTAAATACTGGGGATTACGTTGAACCAGGAATTGTAGTGTTTCAATTCCATCCTGGGGGATGCCCATTTTTACACAGTTGTCAACATAAGTCTCGTAGAGGTGCATGTCCAATTGGGAGGTATTGTGTGGATGTTCTAGTTGGACCCATTTCACTCTTATACCGGTTTTGATTGTTTTAATTTTTTTAATCAGGTGAAATCCGTGGTCAAATGGTTGATTGATAGAAGTAAGGTTGGGATGACTATGAAAGTTGTTGCAAAAGGCTAGGCCGTTGCGAAGAAGCTTTTCCTCAATTTCTTCAATGGGGTATGAGCGTATCCCAATCGTGTCTTCAATCGGACCGTCACAATACTCACCGATGGGAAGTTGCATGGCGAGATAGCCATCTGGTGACAGAACACGATTGATTTCGAGTAAATATTGTTCAAAAACTGGACGAGGCATGTGTTGGAAGGCTACGTAAGAATATACTAGGTTAAAGGATTGATCCTTGAATTCACGTAAATCGACGCCAGAAGTTTCCAAAGTGGTGATTTGGGGATATTCGGAGAGCCATGCTTTACTTTGAGCAATCATGGTTGAGGACACATCGATACCAACCAAGGTTTGAAAATGATTTGCGAGGGGCTTCAGCACACGTCCTATTCCACAACCGATGTCCAGGACTTTCCAAGACGGTTGATGGAATCCGGTTAATGTCTCTAAGAGGGCTAGTGCTGTGTCCTGCCCCGACTGCGAAAATATTTCTTCGGTTTGATAGTTCTCGGTGGCGATCCAAAATCGTGCGTGATGTTGCGCACGTTGATCCCAGTCCTGTTTCATTTTTTCAACGATGTTCATGGGTGATATCTTCTCGATATGTTGATAAAAGATGAAAAATTTGAATTGGTTTGATGAATTGTTAAAAACAGAGGGCGCTTTCAAAGGTATTAGCAAATCTTTTGCCAAGTTATTTTTATGATGGAGGGTATGGATAGTAAAAGGGTGATCTCCTGATTTCATGGGATCAAAAGGGTTAATGGGAGGAGGGGCCGGGATAAGTCCAATACGAAGGTCGCTGGGCAAAACTGAAGGGGGTCAGAAAAGTCTGCCTATTAATGCAATCGACTTCCGTGGGACCAGATAATTTTCTGAAGATAAATGGAAGGGGAAAACCTACACAAAGAGATCAATACGAGGAGATAGGGGAGAAGTTGAATTTTCCCTTTGGGCTGCGTTCGTTTCTTGTTCCTCTTTTTGGAGTTCTTGTTGGGCTTGCGCCTCTAAGGCGGTGGCTGAAGCGGCTACCGCACGATCTTGTGCAGAGGGGTCGGCGGGGGCAAGGGCGGCGGCCCGGATTTGTTTGGCTTTTCGAATTGTCGCTTCAGGATTGCCTGATACAGGAGAAGTATCGATGTTGACTTCTCCACCTACTGCGTATTGTTTGCCGTCTGGACCTCGTTGAAAAGAAAAAGTGGCACCGCCCTTGATTAGACCTCCAGCTGAGGCGATATGGGCCTGTTCGTGGGAGCGAACCTCTTGGTCGCGTTTCCGGAGTTTGGCAATTTCAGCCTGATCTGCTGTTCTCTGTTCAGATGAATTTGGAGATCCTTGGGCGCCATCAGTTTTTGGTGGGAGGAGTGGGGAAAAGAAAGTTTGGGCTTGGAATGGAGAAATTTTCATCAATAGAATTCCTAATGAAATCTTTCGGATTCCATGATGAGAATATTGAACGCTGCACCGTCCATCCAGGTGATTATATTAAAGAATTTTGGTGTTCCCAGGAGCATGAACACCAATTTCCTAAAATTCGGAATTGAGGTTTTATCCTCTCCTCCCTTAATGGGAATTCGTGCCCATTAAGGGAGGTTACAAGGGGTTCTTTGCATAGTATCTGTTCTTGAACGTTCTCTATGTTCCTGTGATTTCTTAATTCCCTCAGTTTGCGCGACCACATTTTGTCGATTTTTACTTGCAATGACGGCGTAATTTCTTGATGACTTTCTCCGTTTGCACCACGGGCTTTGAAGGCCACACGGTTAAGGCTGCCATAAATATACCTAACACCACTAACAGTAAGAGCGTCGTTGTGGTATCTGGCCGATTGATTTGGTCCACGTATAATGTTTGGGCATTTGCTAACACTTGATCTGCGGCTGAAGAGCCGCCTAAAAGCATCATCGTCATGATAGATCCTATGATCATTCCACCAAATATTTGTAACATTAAGTTTCTCCTTTGTTAGTTATAGATACCTATTGCAAATGACGGACTGGGTTCTTTTGGAATAATGGGCTCGATGGCAAGGTCCGAGAACATCCCAAAAACCCAAATGCAAGGATCATCTGTTCTCTTGTAAAAATATCGAGAATGAGGGGATGGGGTAAATACCGCAGAAGGGTTAGCGATTGAGCTATTACTCAATCATTACCAGCAGTTATGGTCTGTTTGCAGGATGGGAAGGAAGGGGCTTTGTTAAAGTGGACGGGGGGTATGAGCTTAATGGAAAATCTATGTTTTTTCAGTCTGAAGGGCCAATTGAACCATCGAAATAAATTCGCTGAAGTTGCAAGGCTTATCCAATATGGCAAATACGCCCGCTTGACGTGCCCGAAATTTATCTTGTTCGTTGAGGTGTCCACTTAAGAGAATAACAGGAGATTCATTTGCAGGATTTTGTCGCAATTGGATTTGATCAATGAAGTCTAAACCGGTCAGAACCGGCATTTGATTGTCAGAAATTATCAGATCAGCCTGATTAGACGCTAACCATTCAAGGGCTTCAGAACCATTTCCTACCTCAATGCATTGTAGGTGTTGGGACTCCAAAACAAGGTGAAGTGCCTCACGTGCACTCGTATCATCATCAACCAAGAGTACTTTTTTCATCCTGTGTTCCATCCTTTTACACTGATTCGTCTCTGGTCCCTATTAGGGCATGTTCATAACGTGCCAGGTGAATATGAACCCGTCTATCCCTCGGTTGGACTAGTGCGTATTTCTTTACAAAATTGAGATCGTATCCCTATGCCTATTTAAAAAAAAAAGCGAAATTGTAATGATTTTTCCAAAGATATTCAATCATGAGGTGATGGAATAAAGCGGCCAGAGGATTAGAATCCATTCAGGTTTCTTGATCAATTTGGGCAATGCTCCAGGTTGCCCAAAAATGTACATTAGGAGTGGGGTCGGTTTCCCTGGCTTGGCGAAGTGCTGGAAGATCGGTAGGGCCTCCTAATTTTCCTAAACGAAAGGCGGCCTCTGATCGCACACCCACATTTGAATCTTGAAGGAGGTGGGTACGTATCACCAAGAGCCCGCGGGGGTCGCCGAGCTCGCCGAGCCCTGAAATAGCAGTTTGCCGAATCAAGGGATCCGGACTCTTGAGCGCCTGAAGAAAGAGTTCATAGGCAATAGGAAATTCAAACTGGGCCAGTGTTTGGATAATCGTGAGTTGAGTCGCTGGTGTAGAAATAGTATAGGCCTCAGCCAGAACCTGTATGACTTCTTCTGAAATAGAGGTTTGACCTAAGGCAAAAACTACTGCCTGGCGAACGGATTCTGAAGGATCAGCAACAAGCTGAATGAGGCCCACTAAGGCTTCCTGAGAAAGTGAGTCCGAAAGGTTTCCCAAAGCCCATGCGCTCCATTGGCGAACTTCTTCATCCGGGTCCGATAAGGCGAATATTAAGGCCGGCATGCTTTGAGGATCACTAATTTTTCCTAGGGAGAGGGCGGCAGTTCGTCGGGTATCTGCCTGGGGGTCATGTAACAACGCTATGAGGCGTTCCGTGATTTCTGCCGGAGAGTTTGGTTTAGTCTCAAGTACACATCCGGAAAATTCGAAAAGGCAAATTGAGCCAAAAATGACTGATAGAGATACTGAGAAAAGGTAGTTTCTCAAGAAAGAGCTAGACTGACCCTGAGGGTTCTTTTTGAGCTAAGGGTTGCTTGGCCGCTTCAATTGATTCCTTCATTTCCTGTTCAGCGGATTCCAATTCGGCTTGGATGGTCCGCATCTGGGGATCAATGGAATTTTGAATATCGGCTGCGGCGTCTCGAAAGGTACGTACCGCGCTTCCAAGACCTTCACCTAATGACTGCATATCTTGAGGTGCAGTAGATGCAGCTTTGGCTTTACGAGCTGCTTGTTGGGCTTGGACCCTTGCGACGGCTTGTTTGTTCACAATAGCTGAAGGTCGTTTCGCCAATGGTTTCGCCTGAGCTCCCTGCGGGAGTGGAGGATATTGTGCTGAGGTGATGGGTGCCGGTTGTGAGAGTCGGTCTTCCATGGATACTGGACCGGGAACCGTCATCTGCGGTTGACTAGGCACGGATGAAGAAGAAGTTGTTTGCGCTGGTTGTTGAACGGGTTTGGGCCCAGCTCCCTGGTAGAGTAACGCTGCTGTTGTGCCAGGAGTCTGCTCGGGGCCTGGCTGGTAGGGTTGGTTGGCTTGTGCAACTTGCAGGGCATCCGATGGTGCTGATTGAGCCACAGGTGTTGACGCATCACCTTCTGGTTCACCAGGAGGTGGCGTAGCCTGAGGATCATTGGGATCCATGGCTGAAGGAAGGTCAGCGACCTCTTTCTTAAACCCTTTCAGGGCTTTTCCGACACCTTCCCCAATTTGCGGCAGCCGACCGGCCCCAAAAATAATCAAGATTATCACGAGAATGATCATTAATTCTGAAAAACCCATGGTGCCGAACATCGACTTACCCCTTTTTATTTAGGCAAAAATCTAAGACTCTGATTCGTCCACTGAAAAGACTCTATCGTTCAAGATTGACGAGTGTCAACCCAAATGCGGTAGGCTTTGTCCCTATCACATTAAGAGGCGCCGGCCTAATCTTGGTGTATGCAGCTTCTTCAAGAAAGTGAATAGTGGTCTGATGTCTCTCCTTTCGCCACCCCAAATTCCGCTCTTTCGAATTACCCTCTTTTACGGTCCTGAAGTATTTGAAGGTGCTTCAGAAACAATACACTGTGTCTTTAATGTCAAGAAACGGTCCTGGAAGGGTGGGGTTCAAGTAGACATTGTGGTTGGGAAAAGTCAAATTCAAAGATTGGAGAAACAACTGAGATTTGGCTCATGGATTGAGGATTTGCTCCAGGTAGTCCCATGTGACAATCGAGAAGAATATTCCAGACAGGGGTTGGACTTATTTATTCAATTCATTTGTTTTTACAAGCTGGAGATCTATATTAGACAGGGGATTAAACAGGAGAATACTCAGGTCGCAGCGGGATTTCTCGTTCTCGAAACGGATGAAGTCATCAAACGGGAGGCAGAAAATATTAAGCAACAGATTATGGTTGAGTTGGATATTGAAGAATTTAAGGTCAGATAGAATCAACTTCGGCATAAACTTTGCTGCTTGTTGTGTACTTTAAGCAAGAAGAAGGTAAAATAATTAATGTGGGCGTCTAAACATTTGATTTTTCTGGGTGCATAGGGAAAAGGAGGGTTACGCGTGATGAAACAATTTCAGAATTTTTGTTCAGGTTCACTCAAAAAAGGGACAAGCTTTTTAATGCTTATCGTTTTTGCTCTGGTCGTGGGAATTGGGACACCCGTCGTCAGCTTTGCGGCTGAAGAGGAAAGTAGCCCAAGTAATGAGGCTGCTTTGGGCGTTGGAAGTTTTTTCTTAACATTGGTATATACGCCTGTGAAGATGGCCTATGCCATTCTAGGGGGAATTGTGGGTACATTTACCTATGCTCTCACGGGGGGGGGTATGGATACGGCACAATCAGTGTGGGAACCGAGTGTCTATGGCACCTATGTGATTACTCCTGAGCATCTGAAGGGCAATGAACCCGTCAGATGGTTTGGGAAATCCCCCTACGATGAAGAGGCCTATCTAACGGAAAGACTGGATTAAATTCCTGATTCCTGCAAAAAAAATTGCTAAACCTATCATTGGGGTAACCCCAGATTTCAATGCCGGCAATCGTAAGGATATGGGGGGCAAAGAACCCACCTATTTCTTGCGAGCCCGGTATCTTCAAGCTATCCAGGAAGCAGGGGGAGTGCCAATGGTGCTCCCTCTGGTCGTAAGTCGAACCCAACAAACATTTCTTCTAGAACGATTGGATGGTTTGCTGGTAACCGGCAGTGGATCGGATCTGGCCCCTCAATTCTATGGAGAATCCCAACAATATCCTTTTAAGCACATGAGTGACGACCGGGCCAGATTGGAGCTCGGTATCTCAAAGCTCGCGTTTGAACAGCAAGTACCCACCTTGGGAATCTGTGGAGGGATGCAGTCGATGAATGTGGCGTTGGGCGGGACTTTGATACAAGATATCACTGCTCAAATTCCCACAAAGATTCAGCATCTTCAAAAAAAATCAGCTGTACATACGGTGCATCCTATTCATATTGAATCGAAGACCTTGCTTCGACGGATTTTAAAAAAATCCAGTATCCCCGTGAACAGTTCACATCATCAATCGGTCAAAACCATCCCCCGCCCAGTTCAAATAAGCGCCGTGGCCCCAGATGGCGTCATTGAAGCTATTGAGGCCGCAAGCCACCCATTTTGGTTAGGTGTTCAATGGCATCCAGAGTTTCTTTACCGCAAAAACGTTTTTCAGAAACGCCTATTTTCCGCTTTTATTAAAGCTGCCCGCCACTTTGCCAATAGCTAGAAAGCCATAGAGTTACCTAATATTTTCCTTGGGCATTCTGTAGTTGCAAACGAATAACAAGAGAAGAATTATGGGGCAGGAGTTTCTTGTGGGGCCGATTCGTCGGAATGAGCGGGTGGTGTGGATTTAGGTTGTGCCGAAGGCGCAGGTTTTTCAATCGTGGAACCTTCGGTGGGGGATTTAGGTGTTGCTTTGGCTGCCGGAGCGGCAGCTGGCTTTGGTGGTGGTTTAGGTTTCTCTGGTTTGATCCCGCCTTCCCAGTGAGGCCCCGTGTACATGTCGTCGGCTAATCCAGCGTCCTTCCATTTATTTTCAAAATCAGCGGCGGCTCGGTTAGGAGAATCGCCAATCCCAACCGTCCGGTTCCAAGGATAGATACGGGGAGAGATTTGGCAGATGGAGCCATCTTGTCGCATATAGAGAGCAATTGGGTTGCCCCGGTAGGGACCCAAAATGATATGCACGGTTCCGACTAACTCAGGGAGAGACTCCATAATTGACATCCATCATTATTCCGCATGAAAAGGGGGATAATAGTGCCATAGCCCTTCGCGGAGTGCAAGGTAGATGGAAACAGAAAATATCTATGAAACGAACAAATTTCGAGTGCTTAGGCTTTACGGCTATCGAAAAAAGATGCGTGAATTAAGGAAGGGGAAAACTATTTGGTGAAAAGGGGTTCAACGGGTGTTTCAGTCTTTTTCAATAGATATAAGGAAATCATCAGAACAAGAATGACGAGGACATGTAACCCCATATCCATCAGGTAATGCCGAAAGACTTCTTCTGGAATGTTATCCTGATGTGAGAATTCCGCCCCAGCCGTTAATATCCGTCTGACAGAAGCAATGATTCCTACATGAAGGAAAGGCTCAAGACGAATGCGGTCAGATTGTAAAAAACCTAAGACCGTGCGAAACAATTCTAAAAGAATAATGACAAACAACAAATCATTCAGCAAGGTAATGGTTGCCGGTAAAAATGCCTTTCCCACGGATTCTGCATAGGCGAACCAGCTATACCCAAACACCAACATGCCTACTAGGAGAAAACTCAAGCAGGCGGTGATATAGCCCCACCGATCCAGGAACTGCATCCACTTGACCCATTGCTTGATTGATTCCGGCGTCCAACCCAACATAATAAAGAAAGTTTCCTTATGCCGTTCCTTGATGTGGTGTATTGGGCGTGGCTTCCGGACTTTTCTCCTGGCTCCGCATTTGGCCAAATTTCAAATCTTGCATAGCACTAGCTCTAATTGAATGTCCGCAACAAATAACTTCCTGAAATCCTTCCCCACCTCCCATGACCATTAGACGAAGGCCACACGAATCGGTGGAAACCCGTTTTTCATCAATGGTCATTCCAACGACCAATGGACCCTTTCTTCGGCCCCGTCCCTGATTCATTGAAGGCACCACGTCTTCTTCAGTCAATTCGTGCCCACAACAAATGATTTTTTCAAACCCTTCCCCGCCGTTCATCACTTTGACCACTAATCCACAGGAATCGGGGTAACGCTTGTGTTCATCAATGATATCACCTTTTTTTAGTGCCATTGGCCTTCTCCTTACATGGAAATGAAACATTCCCATAGTGGGTAGGGTTAAAAATAGAAAAAACACCTTTTAGGAACGTTGATAAAGAATTGATGAGTAGCTAAACAAATTGCCGAGGGAAATGTCCAGGAATGCAAAGGGGTATTCAGGGCAGTTGGAAATCTTAGGCCAGAGGACTCGCCTGATTCAAAATGCTGGCGAGGACATCTCGATGGGGAGGAATGCCAACGATTTTTGAAAGCGACGAAAGATGGATGGGGTGGTAGGGATACACGAAGCGCTGTTTAACCGCCTGAATTCTGGTCAAACTGGCTTCTACCTGAAGAGTATCCAGTTGTTGAGTGCGGAGCGCATGGCCAATGGCTTCGAATGTGTCTGTTGCCAATGTACGGCTTTTACAAATCAGCAACATATCTGCACCGGCTTGCAAAGACCGGATGGCAGCATCACCTATACTTCCATGGTCCAAAATCGCCCGCATTTCTAAATCGTCGCTCAGGATCACACCCGAAAAGCCCAAGTCTTGGCGCAGCAATCCAGACAAAATGGTCGAAGACAGTGTAGCTGGATAGGTGGGGTCGAGAGCCGGATAATGAACATGGGCTGTCATCATCGCCTGAAGCCCGTGATCAATGGCATAGCGAAATGGTTGTAATTCTATTTTCTCCAGCCGTTCGCGGGAGGCCTGAACGGTAGGAAGTTCGAGATGTGAATCGGTACTGGTATCCCCATGTCCGGGGAAATGTTTCCCGCAAGCCAGGACTCGATGATCCTGGAGTCCGGCGATTGTCGCAGCGCCCATTTTGCTAACTTGTTCTGGTTCGGTACCAAATGCGCGGTTCCCAATGATGGGATTGTCCGGATTGGTATGAATATCGAGCACCGGGGCCATATTCATGTTAATGCCCACGCTTCGCAATTCTTGAGCAGTCACAGCGGCGGCTTGATAGGCCAGGTCGGTTGAGCCGGATTGCGCTACCGTGGCGGCTGGCGGGAAAATCGTAAAGTTGGATGGAAGTCGTGAGACCCGTCCCCCTTCTTGATCAATGGCAATAAGAAGCGGATTGTCTCCGGCTATGGTCTGCAATTCGTTGGTCAGTGTGGCGATTTGTTCAGGATCGAGCAAATTGCGTGAAAAGAGAATCACGCCGCCGGGTCGATAGTCCTGCATCCAGGTTCGAAGATCCGGAGTCACCTCCGTCTCTTCGAACCCGATCATACACAATTGTCCGATATGGTCTGTGAGATTCACGCAATCCCGAGGGTTAAGAGCCGTTGGCGCGATTGATCAGATACTGAATCAATAATCGAGTCCCAGCTCCTGACGGGCCTTTAGGAATGCATGGTCGATCCGAGGTACTCCAATCGGTGCTGGCAATATCTAAGTGGACCCATGGATGATCCCCGACAAATTTGCTGAGGAACATCGCAGCGGTAATCATACCACCTCCGCGTCCGCCAATATTCCGCATATCGGCTACATCGCTTTTCAATTGTTCAAAATACTCGTCCCAGAGAGGCATTTCCCAGACGCGTTCCCCCGAAGCCAAGCCGGCTTTTTGTACGGCGGCTTTTAGGGCATCATCATTGCCTAACATACCAATAGCAAATTGGCCCAAGGCCACCGCGCAAGCTCCCGTTAAAGTGGCCACGTCGATCACACAGGCAGGTTTCAGGCGAGAGGCATAGGCCAAGCCGTCCGCCAAAATCAGCCGTCCTTCTGCGTCAGTATTTTGCACTTCCACCGTTTTGCCAGAAAGCATTCTCAGCACATCGCCGGGTTTGGTGGCCCTCCCACCTGGCATATTTTCGGTCACGGGGAGAAGTCCGATAACATTCATGGGAAGTTTCAATCGCGAAGCCGAGCGTACCGCAGCCAAAACCTCTGCGCCACCGGTCATATCCGCTTTCATCTGTTCCATATTTTCTGATGGTTTTAGGGAGATCCCACCGGAATCAAAGGTCACAGTTTTCCCGACCAAGACAACCGGGCGTTGAGTCTTAGGACCGCCAGAATATTCCAAAATAATAAAATGCGGGGGTTCAATGCTGCCTTGTGCGACACCCAACAAGCCGCCCATACCGAGTTTTTTCATGTGTTGGCGATCCAACACTTTCAAGCGGATTTTTGATTCCTTCGCGATCGTTTTGGCTTCCCCTACGACCCGTGAAGGTTTCATAATATTGGCGGGGTGATTGCTCATGTCGCGAACAAAGCTAGTGGCTTCCCCGAGAATTTGCCCTCGCTTCGCACCCACGTTAATTGTTGACTGAGTTTCCGAAGTTGGGGCCAGCAATGTGCAAGATTGCAGAATTTTCGGGTCTTCAGAATTATCCGTGCGATATTCCGTAAAACGATAATCTCCCAAAATCGCACCTTCTGCCATGGCTTGAGCGACGGTATCGAGGTGACCCACCGATTTAGGCACATCAGGCATCACACAGGCCATGCCTTTGGCTTTCACTTGCCGCGCCCGTTTCACGGCAGTACCCATGGCTTGTCGCACACGTTCCAGGGTCAGGGTTTCACGTGTCCCGAGTCCCACCAGCAAGACCCGCTTTACCGGGAGATGGCCATTCATATGCACCAGAGTTGTTTGGTTAGGCTTTCCAGAAAATTCACCACTTTTTCGGACATCGCTGAGCTGTCCGCCCAACTTCTTATCAAGTGGCCCAATGGCTTTGCTCCACGACTTTTCTTTCTCATAGCTCATACAGACCAACAAATCCGTCGTAACAGTGGTGGCTTCACCACGCTTGACCAGAATATTCATACGCCTCCTTCGAATAATTGAATAAGTGTGTGACAAAAAGTATCGAACGTGACCTGAAAAAAATGATGCTAGACACCGCGAATTTCCGGACCCCAAATGAGCTTATGGAGTTGCATTTGAACACGAACGGGAAGGCGATCCTTCAACACCCATTCGGCTAAGGGTTGCAATTCCAGAGATCCAAAGACAGGGCTAAAGAGTACGGCGCACCGCTCTCCCAAACGGTATTGTTTGAGCATGTCTTTGCCCCATTCATAATCCGCTCGGTCCTTTAAGACAAATTTCACCTCATCTTTTCGCGAAAGGTGTTCCATGTTGGCCCACCTCATTCGATCAGTCATGCCGCTGCCGGGGCATTTTACATCCATAATGATGGACACGCGGGGATCAATCGCAGAGATATCAAAGGCCCCGCTGGTTTCAATCATGACCTGATATCCCTCATCGCATAATTTCTTTAACAATACCAGAGCGTTCGGCTGATGCAACGGTTCCCCGCCGGTCACTTCTATCAAGGAGCAGCCATAAGATTGGACCCGGTCCAAAACGTCTTGTAGGGTCATGGTTTCGCCACCATGAAAAGCATATTCGGTATCGCACCAGGTACAGCGAAGTGAGCAACCCGTCAAACGGACAAACACGCAAGGCTCTCCTGCACGAGAGGATTCCCCTTGAATGCTATGGAATATTTCGGTGATCTGCAGCGTCTGAGAAGTGGTCATCATAGAGAATGGAGTCAATCTTGAATACGCGGATTGTCCCGAATCAAGTTAGGGTAGGGGAAAGAAATCGACAACGTGAGGGTCTAAAGACTATGCCCATTGGGTTACGGGCCAGCCGTGCTGGCGGGCAATTTTGGCCATGCCCCGAATGGGATTGACGACAAAAGGATGTCCGACCAATTGTAACGCCTGAAAGTCACCGGGGCTGTCCCCATAGGCATAACTTCGACTCAAATCCAGATTGTATTGGGTGGCAAGCCGTTCAATATATCGTCCTTTTCCTTTCCCATAGGGTAAGGGCGCAAACACCCGGCCCGTATATAGGCCAGATTGAGTTTCTAATTTGGCACCATAGACCAAGGACACCCCCAGTTTTTCAGCTAAAGGTTTCACCAAGCAGTCGGGTGATCCACTCACCACGGCGACCACATGCCCTGCATTTTTGTGGTGAGCCAGGCGTGCTAAGGCTCGAGAGGCCACTCGCGGCAAGACAAACAATTCCACATATTCCTTTGCCAGCCGACCAATGTAGGCGGAATCTTGTCCAAGAAGATAGAGTTTATTTCGTCGAAGAGGGCTGAGCGAAAGGGGTGGCATGTGTTGAAGCGCATAGCGGAAACTCTTCCACAGTTCAGGCCATCCGACCACATCGTCCTGCCACAAATATCGAAAAAACCCGATTTCAATAGAAGGTCCGGGTACAAGCGTATTATCCATATCGAAAAATGCGCCGACCCAATGTTGCGATTGCGTGAGTGGCGCGGGTGAGGAAGAAGAGGTGATCATACGGGCGTGCGAACCAAAGAGAATAAACAATGATGGGTTGATGCCGATTCTACCCGCCATTCTATGCGTTGACAAGGACTGCGGGAGGTTTCATAATCGTAGAATTGAGTGCCGAAGTGGTGGAATGGCAGACACGCACGTTTGAGGGGCGTGTGGGGGTTTCCCCATGCGGGTTCAAGTCCCGCCTTCGGCACCAATTTAATTAAAGTGATGAGATTTCACGAATTTGAGAGAGCGAGTTTTGATGTAGTGTTATGAGAGTATTAACGCTGAACATGGCGGCATTTAACTCCTCAGCCTTGATGGTGCGGTAATGGAGAAACATTTCCACGGAAGAGTGTCCGACAATCTTCTTTATCATTTCCGTATCAATTCCAGTATCTGGTAAACCTTTCACAGCGCAAGGCCGAAGGTCATGGAACACGAAGTTGAGAATATCGCGATCCTGACAAATGTTCTTGACCAGTCGGTAGCTATGATTGATTTTTCTGCCATCATTTTGAAATATTTAAACTTATCGAAACTGTTTGTGTATGGTGGCCCCCTATCTGGTTGCCGCATGTTGAACCAGATTCCCCAAATTATGGGGACGTCAGGAGTTTATGAATTGTCCGTTGACCTGAAAGATGTCAGATTGGCCAGGTATGTAGAAAAAAAGATCGGGGATTTTGTGCGAGTCATGAATATGGGTTCTGGAAAAATTTTATATCCCACCTTGATGCGAGCAGTTGCACAACCTGGCGAAATGATTTAATTCACCAAGACCGATGTATCCCTCAACCTCACAGCCTGTTGACCACACTCGGGATCTCGAACATATCGTCCTTGATGTCGTTCGCGAGAATCTCCTTCCGGATCTTCCGGCAGATTGTGCAACCGATGCCGACCTCTTCGGTGTCGGACTTGATTCGATGGGCATCATGCAAATGGTGTTGCTCCTGGAGGAACGATTTGGTTGTACCGTTCAGCCAGCCGATCTGACCCGGCTGAATTTTTCCACCGCCACCGCTCTCGCAATGCTCATTCGCGGCAAAGCCGGCGCCTCCGATGCATGACATTCGCATCCAGCCAGATGCAGGTGTTTCCATTCACTCCGAGTGATGGATTCATTCTGGCGCTCGATGGCCTTTGCCACCGCGCGTGGGGTGGATGCCTCTCGGTTAGCACGGAGATCGAGATCGAAGGCGAGCCTGATCTCGAAAAGCTGAGGTGGCTCGCGCACGAGATCCCCCGACGTTTCCCGTTCCTCGGTGCGGTTTTGCAACGTGGTGTTTTGTTTCAGGCACCATGCTGGCAACTGCCCACCGATTCGCCCTCCGTTCCGGTGCCGCTGGAGTTTCATCGACTTGAGGATGTATCGGGCGATGAGCCGGTGGTCGCATCCGCAAACGCATTGCGTAAGCGGCTGTTGAAGCTGCCTCTCCATAAAAATGGCGGCCCGCCGCATCTAAGGCTCGACGTTGTGAGGCATCAGTGTGGCCGATGGTTGCTGCTCATCACCTGGTCCCATTTATTGCTCGATGCAGTGGGCATCGAGCTTTTTGTGCGTGCCCTTGCTCGCCTCTGGGATGATTCGGATGCCGTGGTGCCCGGTCACCGTGCCCAGTATCCCGAAGTCAGTGCGTGGCAGCGATTCCAAGACAGCGAGGCCATCCGTAAATTTTTTTCCCATCTCTCCGGTAAGCATTTCCCATCCGCCAGTGGAGGCCGCTACGTGAAGGGAGATCCGCTTCATCTCGTCGAGACATTCACCGATGACGAGAGCCGTCGGTTCGGTGAGGCGTTGAAAAGCGTCGGGGGTGATTTGATGGCCGTTTTCTTCCATGCCGTCCTCGCGGCGAGGGCGCATCGCGCACTGCTCCACTCGCGCGGCATGAAGCATGCGACGATCATGCTCCGCGTCCCGGCGCAGTTGCGGTCCAAGACGCCCGCTGGTGATCCCGTCATCTTCCAGAACCACATGACAATGCTGCACTATGTGCTGGAGAATGATGAACTCGACAACATCACTTCCGCCTGCCATCTCCTGATGCATCAAAACGTCGAGCAACTGCGGCGCAAACATCATCTGTCATTCAGTGCCTTCCTCTCGTTCGCCCGTCACATTCCGAGCGGCATGATGCTACGCCTCATTCACTGGCTGCATCGTGGCGAGCTCGTGTCTCTCTTTCACTCATGGACCGGAACATTTGCGCAAGGACTTGATCACGCCTTTGGTGGTCGCGTGCTCAATGGCGTGCACATTCCTGGCATACCCGCACCAGCTGGATCGGGGATCTTCTTTTCCAACTGTCAGGGTCGAATCTCCTTTGTCTTGAGCTGGGTCGACTCTTGTTTGAGGGCTGACGAAGTGGCCATCATGCGCAAACAATTGCGGCACGATCTTCTCGGCGAACCCACCTCATGAACGAGCAATACGATGTGGCTGTCATCGGTGGCGGCAGCGCGGGTATAGCGGCCGCGCTCGCAGCCGCGCGCCGTGGTGCACGAGTGGTGCTCATTGAGCGTCATGGGTATCTGGGCGGTGCTGGCACAGCCTCACTCGTCCACACATTCTGCGGACTCTATCTTCCTGGTGATGAACCGCTGTTAGCCCACCCCGGCATTCCAAGCGAAGTGGCGCGACGGCTGGTTGCTGATTGCATTGCGCAACAACCCGTGCGTCTCGGTCGGGTGCATGTTCTGCCGCACCATCCGATGCTCCTCGCTGCCTGGTATGATCGCATTTGCTCCGGGACTCGGGGTCTTGAAGTGAGGTTGCACACCGAAGTAATTGCGGCATCGCTCACTGGCACGCGACTGGATCAAATCGAAGCTCTCTGCCGTGGCGCGCGCTCACAAATCAGTGCGCGCTCGTTTGTCGATGCCAGTGGTGATGCGGTGCTTGCTGAATACTGCCGACAACCGTTTGACACGGTGCTCTCGTGCGAATTGCAGCGCCCGGCTTTTATCGCTACGTTGCAAAACGTGGGCGCGGGTGTGCTGCAAAACGAAGGACCGATAGCGCTCGCAGGCCAGATCGCACAGGCCGTGAGTGTCGGCAAACTGCCGTATGAGTGTCTCGGTGCTCACTTTCGCGCGAGCCAACATAGCGGTGAGGTTTTTGTCACCGTCGATCTGCTGGGCGGCAATGATTACGATCCCGTATCTTCAAGGAGTCTGACTACCATCGAAATCGTCGGACGCAAAACAATCACGGCTCTGCTGTCGCACCTTCCGGATTTCTCCAGTGCCTTCGTCTCCGCCTGGCCCGCGCGCACCGGCATACGCGAAAGCAGGCGTTGGCGAGGGCACTACGAATTGAGCGAGGAGGATATCCTGACCAGCGCCACTTTTGATGATGGAGTCGCCGCCGCCACATGGCCAATCGAGTTGCGGGAAACAACCAAAGGTCCGCGGCTCTTATATCCGCATGAGCCAAAGGCCGCGGACATCCCGTTGCGGTCGCTGCGAGCCGCCGGGATCGAGAACGTTTTCATCGCAGGTCGTTGCATCAGCGCCACGCATCGCGCACAGGCAAGCATTCGGGTGATGGGCACCGCCCTCGCGACTGGACAGGCCGCAGGCATCGCATCCGCGCTGCTCGCAGGTGGCACAGCCGATGAATCCCTCCCTTCCGTCGTGGCCAAGGCATTGCGTGAATTGCCCACTGCATGATGAACATCGTTTCCGCCATCTTCGAGCGAAACTCCGACGACGCGTCGGCGATCATTCACGACGGTGGAGAGATCAATTACCGCGAGTTGCATGATCGCGTCCGCTACATTTCCTCAGCTCTAAAAAGCAACGCGCTTTGGCCACGATCCGGCATTCCTCGCGTCGCCTTGTCCTTCCCGAGCGGTCACGATTACGTCGTTCTGGCTCTCGCGATTCTCAATGCGGGTGGTTGCTTTCTTCCCGTGCCCGATGAACTCACACAGAGCGAGCGCGACCAGTTGATCGCCATCACTGGGGCTGATTTGCTCATGACCGGAGAGTCAGAGCTGGCCCCATTGCATCACGACACGCCGTCCGGGTTTTCAGTCGTTGCGCTCGACGCGTTGCATCCGGCCTTCATCCGCTTCAGTTCAGGAACCACGGGCCGGGCAAAGGGAGTTGTGCTATCTCATCTGTCGCTTCTTGAACGCATCACGGCTGCAAATCAGGCGCTTCGCATCGGTCCTGGCGACCGCGTGCTCTGGATGCTCCCGATGGCACATCACTTTGCCGTCTCCATCGTGCTTTATCTCTATCATGGCGCCACCACGGTTCTTGTGCCGCCCGGCAATCTTCTGAAACCAGCGCGCGATCATCGCGTCACAGTCATCTACGGTTCGCCCTACCACTTTGCGATGCTTGCCGCAGAGCCCGACGCCGCACCGCTTCCTGATTTGCGTCTCGCCGTCAGCACTGCGTTTGCACTTCCGGAATCAACAGCGCTATTGTTCCTGTCAAAATTTGGGCTGCCCCTTCAGCAGGCGCTTGGAATCATCGAAGCCGGGCTTCCCTTGCTCAACCTCGATTCAACTGAATCCAATCCTTGCTCCATTGGAAAGCCGACCCCGTCATTCCAAGCAAAGCTTGATGAGAAAACAGGTGAGCTGCTATTGAAAGGTCCCGGCATGCTCGACGCGTATCTCTCACCCTGGCAATCCCGCGAATCCATTTTGCAGAACGGCTGGTTTGCAACGGGCGACATCGCGGAACGTGACGCGGCCGGACGCTATTTTCTGCGCGGCCGGACGCGCACGGTGATCAATGTTGGTGGATTAAAATGTTTTCCAGAGGAGGTGGAGGGCGTGTTGCGCCAACATCCGTCAGTCGCCGCCACGCGTGTTCTTGGGCACGCACATCCCGGGCTTGGCGCCGCGCCGATTGCAGAGATCGTTCTCCGCGATCCCTCGCAGCCGCCTTCCGTTGTTGATCTGCGCCGGCATTGCCAGCGGCAGCTTGCCGCATACAAGGTCCCTTTCGAATATCAGTTTGTCTCCGCACTCCCTTTGACTTCCAGTGGCAAAATTCTCCGTTGACATCATGAACTCGCCAACCATCGCCATCATCGGAGCTGGTCCAGCCGGAAGCACGCTGGCGGTGCTACTGGCTGAACAGAACATTCCTGTCGTTGTTTTTGATGATGAAAAACGCCCCGATCTGCTGGTTGGGGAGTCGCTCGTTCCCGCAGTCATTTCCATCCTGCGCACACTTGGAATCGAGGATCGCGTGGCGGCTATCTCGATGCACAAGCCCGGTACATCCTTCATTCATCGAGAGGGCTTGGAGATGCATTTTAATTTTCGCTCAGTGGAGGGAGTTCTCCCGACCTATGCGTACAACGTCCCACGCCCGCAGTTCGACGACTTGATACGCGAGCGTGCCAGAGAGCTTGGTGCGCGCTTCGTCAAGTGCCGCGCCCGCCTAAAGGCGCAGCCCGGCGATAAGAAAAACGAACTGGTCCTCGATGATCCCTGTCTCGCCGCCTCCGGACTCAACGCCCAGCCTGTGCTCATCATCGATGCTGCCGGACGTGCCCGTATCTCCGCGCGTGCACTGGGGATAGCCGCCAAAACCGGCTTGCGGCGGGATCAGGCGCACTTCGCGCATTACGAGAATTTTGATCATCCGTTCCCCGCAGGACAAGTCGTGATCACCTATCATGAGTTCGGTTGGAGCTGGCGTATTCCGCTAGCGAATCGTATGTCGTTTGGCGTAGTGATGTGCGGGGATCACGCAGACCGCTGGGGCACATCCGCCGGGGAGAGATTGGCATGCATCCTCGCCGTAGAACCCCGACTCGCACCGAACTCGCAACGCGCACGTCGTGTGACGGACGTGTTCAGTTATACGAACTATCAACTCATCTCGGAGCGCGGTCACGGCCCCGGATGGGTGGCTATCGGCGATTCATTCGGTTTCGTCGATCCAATGCTCTCTCCTGGCGTATTTCTAGCGATGGAGGCAGCATTATCCGTCGCTGCGACGGTAGCAGGCAAAGGATTAAATGACTCAACCCGTCTTTGCCGAGGTATAGAGAAAAACGAGCGAGAGATGCGCGGGTGGATCACCGCGTGGCAAGAACTGATCGACTATTTCTATGATGGCCGTATCGCCAACTTCTATGTCGAGGGCAACGAGATGATGAGAAAACATCCCGGAAGATTCAGCAACTTCATCGAGCGCAATATCGAGCGCCGCCTCGCCTGCATGGCTTCGGGAGGAACAACCCGGTCCACATGGAACCGCAAGTTTCTGGCGCACTCGATCAAGTGGCTGACCACGCAATCTCAAAGCGCAAAGTACGCCGTTCCCGGCAGCTAAACCCTCGCTTCCCGTGCGACGGCGGAAGCAGGCGGAGATGGTTTGATCGGAGTTTCGCCTGCAACCACACCATGAGAGAATAGGTTAAAGCCTCTTGAATTCAAGTAGTAAGTGCAATTACTTCTCCACCAGCAGGACGAAATGCTTGTGCAATAAGTTGGTTGGGCGTTCTATATCCACGTGTTTTTCTGAGTCGATTATTCAGGTGGTCCACGGCCTGATTTGCCAGAATCTGCACACCTGCCAACCATTGCGAGAGAATTTCAGTGGGTGCGACAAAAATGCTCCACCATAGGGTGAATAAGGATATAGATAGTTGGAACCGCCACATCACTGTCCTAGGGATGAAATTTCCCTTTCTGACTCGGAAGAGAAATAAATCTTTCGGATACTCTTCAAATTCCTTTTATTTCTTAATACATTGATAAAGGCAGGTTGTGGGCATAAGGAGTGGACTGCCTACGCATTCATCAGTTTTTCAAACAGGAGCATCATAGAGTGAGATATGTGAGCAATCATATTGAGCCAAAGATTGTGTTGATCGTGATGAGCGTTTGGCTGGGTAGTCTGGGATTGTCTCTTGGTCCTTTGACTGGGGCTGCTGAACCTTTGGAAGATTCGTTCCCTCGAGTCGAGGAGGAAATCCATGAGGCGAAAGAGCATCTCCGACTTGGCGTGGATTTTTATCTGACGGATGAATTGGAGGTGGCGATTGATGAGTTTCGAGAGGCAACTCAGCTCCAACCGGATTACGGGGATGCGTATCACAATTTAGGAGTGGCTCTGGCGAAAACTGGGGATCTCAGTGGGGCCATCACGGCGTGGACGAAAGCGGAACGTCTGGATCCAGGTGCGACGAGCTTGGGAATTTCGCTTCCATCGTTGGTGGCCTATAACTATGGCGTGTCACTGGTACGCAGAGGGCAAGTCGAACAGGCCATGAATGAATGGCAGGCTGCATTGAGAATTCAGCCAGATTTTCCTGAGGCACATTATGCGTTGGGTTTAGCCTTTTTGGCGGTAAGCAATCCCGCGGTGGCCACGGCGCATATTCAGGCTGCCCTTTCTTTGGCTCCGGATTGGGCTGAGGCCCAGGTGGCCCTGGGAAGGGCCCATTACGAATCCCATGAGTATGGCCAGGCGCGAACAGCGTGGCTGAAGGCCCTGGCATTGAATCCTCGTGAAGCTGGGATTTATGCCAAATTGGGCCACCTGGCTATACAGGAAGGGAATTATCATGAGGCCATTGATTATTCTCGTCAGGCCGTGGCGCTCCAATCTGATCTTGGTCCTGCTCATTTCCATTTAGGTATGGCCTTTTTGGCCCAGGGGCAACAGCAGGCGAGTATCGAATCCTTTGATCACGCTCTGGCTTTGGATGCCCGATTCACACCCGCTCGATTGTGGTTGGGAGTCGCGTGGAGTCGGATGGGGAATTGGGCAAAGGCGGCAAATAGTTGGCGAGAAGCGCTACAGCAAGATCCATTTGGCCCGGACACCTTTTGGCTACATCACAATCTGGGGATGGCCCTAGCAGCGATGGGGCATGTGCAGGATGCTATTAAAGAATTTCAATGGGTGGTTGAGCAACGACCGGAATGGGCTGAAGGGTGGTCACAGTTGGGTGTCACGCTGATGTCTGAGCGGCGATGGGGTGAGGGCTTGGCAGCGCTAGAAACTGCCGTTCAACTGGAGCCTAATTGGGCGCATTTATATTTTGCTTTTGGTAAAGCTCATGCCGAGCAAGGAGATCTGACCTTAGCGGTTCAGGCGTTTCAGAGGGCGGTGAATATCGCCCCGAACTTTGTGGATGCGCTGTATCATTTGGGGATCGTGCTGCGTGCCAACAATCAATTGGGTGACGCGGTTGACCCTCTTCGTCAAGCCGCCGAAGGCGGATCACGGGATGCGCAACTATTGTTAGCCTCAATGTATGTGAACGGCAATGGGATGGATCGCAATGTACCATTGGCCATGTTGTGGTGGTCTCGGAGTAGTCGAGGATCGATTTCTGACACGATTACTCGAACAGCTCAGAATCAGTTAGCGCAATTGCGTCGTAGGTTGCATCGTGAACAATTCACTCCGATTGAACACCAGGATGTCCTCACGGGTTTTGGATTGATTCGGCAAGATCTGGCGAATCACGCCCCTGCTCAATTGCTGGGAAGGGTACGGCCAGGGAAGGCAACTGCATGGGATCGTGGCATTTCCCCAAGGATTCTCCTTCCGTGGATGATTGAACGGGCATTGGCCTTAGATATGACCGCTCAAGCGGCGTTACGCGAATGGTTTGTGGATGGCGTGACCAGTCAATCGCCTGTGCATCATTCTGCTCTTCAAGATTATTGGCTCCAGGTGGCGAAGGAAGGGGATCCGGTGGGCTGTGAGCTTATTGAATCAACCTTCCCTCAAGAAACCGTTCCTGCAATTCGGAAGGCGTGTTTTTCTTTAGAACAATAAACACAGGCATGCATTATTTAAGTAGTGAGGGTGTTAAATTATTATTTCCAAGGGCAAATAGGCTCACAGGCACGCTGCCTATCAGAGGCCTCGGGGCGGTTCAAAAAATTTCGCCTGCCTGCACGAAGCCGTTTCGGCGGAGGCAGGTCCAGCAAGGCCGCGAATGGCTTGATTCATCCCTTAGGGTGGCTCGCTTGTTTAGCGGGCAGAGCGCACTTCCAGTACGTGAGCACGGAAAAATGGCGACCTGCCTGCGCGAAGCCGCTCCGGCGAAGGCAGGGAACGCCGCCTTGCTTATTCCATCCTGAACGATGGGCCATTGGTTTTCAACAGCCCAGTAGAGGAATGAACAGAGCATGAATGCTTGCACGCAACAGAGACTAACCGCCGGGGCATTTGTGGTGTGTTGTGTGATCGTAAGCTTTAGTGTTTCCCACATGTTTCCTCAGGGAGAGCAATGGCTGGATGATGAGCAACTTTCGCTTTGGCCGTCTCAGCCCCTTTCGGCCTCCATTGTCATGGTTCGGGCCGATGACAGGAGCCCAGCTCTGTGTGGGGATGGACGATGGAATCTCAACGTGTTGCAGGCCACATTCTTATCGCTTCATCAGGCTGGAGCCATGAGAATTGCCCCCATGCTGAATGTTTCCCTGCCGGTGGCTCCCGAATGTGGTGGGTTGTCGGGTTTGGTGCAACTCGCAGAAGTCACGAAACAAGTCGGAACCGTGGTGTATCCAGATACCGTCGCACCGGCCTTGGCGAAGGCTGCCCTTCAAACCGGATTCACAGGATTGTCTGTAAATGAATTCAGGAAGTCCAGAGGGTTTACCCTGCCCCCCTCGTCTTTATTGCCTCCTAAGATTCCCCTCGGGATCGAGGTGGGATCATCCATGGAAACTAGCCAAACTCTGCTCCCAACCGGTTCATCGCTCTTTGTCCCAGGTGTAGACAAAACCAATGGAAGGGAGGTTTTTCCTCACCAGCACTTCCGCGACGTGTGGAAGTTGGTGCAAAGGGGGGAATCGGAAAAATTAAAAGGTCTGTTTCATGGGAAGATCATGTTTTTCTATGCCGACGTCTCCCGGGGTGTACCCGCTTCAACAGAACAATTTTCAGGTCCACCCGTTGCCTTTCTGCATGCGAGATTAGCGAATGCCTATCTCACAAATGCCTGGGTGGTGCCTGCTCCCTTCTCCATGGCCTTTTTCATATCTGTAAGTTTGGGGTGGGGACTTTTCGCATCCTTCAAGGGTGAGTGGTCTCTACGGCGCCTTGGTTTCGTCAGTGGGATCGTGGTGTTGCTTGGGGCCTTGCTGATTTTTCTCGGGTTTCAGTGGGGGTGGATGTGGCCGCTCTTCAGTATGGGTCTGACGTGTGGCCTGATACTGATTGGGGTAGGGGCGTGGAAATGGTCGCGATCCCGGTCGACAGTGCACCAACACATCGCTACGCGGGAACAGCAACTCCGGGAATTGGAATATGAATTATCTGGAAAACAAGGTCTGGTTCGACAGTTAGAAGCCCAGCTTTCTGATGCTCAGGATCAGTCTAGCCAATCGGTGTACGTCATTGAAGAATTACGAATGGCGAACGATACCTCGCGTTCTCAATTAGAGAAGTTTCACCAGGAAGTTCAGGAGACTCGTCGAAAAATTGTCTGTTTGCAAGAGGAAATACAAGAACTTCGTCAACAGATTCCGGTGTCTTCGGTAGAGGGTCCTACCGGGGTCCAGGCAGTCGCTGACCGGGAATTGATGCAAGAATGTGAGGCGTTTCAGATTGTGACTCGTGACCCAGGGGTTCTACGGCTGTTTCACCATCTCAAAAAAGCCGCGGTGACCCAAGTCCCTATTTTGTTATTGGGTGAAACCGGGACAGGCAAAGAAGTTTTTGCCAAAGCGGCTCACGCGTTGAGCGCTCGGCGTCAGAGGCCTTTTATCTCGGTGAATATGGCGGCGATCCGTTCGGAATTATTTGAGGGAGAATTATTTGGTCATGTGAAAGGGGCATTTACCGGAGCGGTTGGTCGTAAGGGTTTTTTAGAAACAGCCCATGGTGGGACTCTCTTTCTCGATGAAGTGGGTGATCTTCCGGTCGATGTCCAAGCCAAATTGCTCCGATTTTTGGAAGATGGAGGCTTTTATCGAGTGGGCCAAAGTGTGGTCACGCATGTGGATGTTCGTATTGTGGCGGCGACAAATCGTGATCTGCAAGATGAAGTACGGGAAGGGCGTTATCGGGAAGATTTGTATTACCGGTTGCGAAGCATTGTGTTGACACTTCCACCCCTTCGTCAACGGAACCCAGCTGATCATGCGCTGTTAGCACAGTGGTTCCTTCGAGAATGTGTGCAATTGCAGCAACGAGCTAGTTTGACCTTTACGCAAGGGGCGTTGGAGGCCATCATGGCCTATCCATGGCCCGGAAATATTCGGGAATTACGACAGACGATCGCGCAAGCTGTGGCACTTGCCCATGGGCCTGTCATTACAGAAGCCGAGTTGAACTTACCCGGACCTTACGCATCCGGGTTCGGGGAAGGTGGAATCAAGCATGATGTGGGGTGCCAGGAAGATGCCATGGTGTTGGAGTGTTTGCGCCGGCATCAATTTGACATGCAAGCCACCGCCGCAACCCTGGGATGGGATCGGGGAACCGTCACGCAGCGATTGAAAGGCTTAGGTTTTCAGTCCCTCATGGAATATCATGGAGACATTCATGCTGCGGCGCAGGCATTAGCAGGTGAAGAAAAATATGTGAGGATCGTTGAGGGGCGGTTACGGGAATACACGAAAAATCTTGTACCCGCTTCAAAGCGCTACGGCTCGGTTGATGAAGCGATTGCTGATTGTCGAAAACGGTTCCGAAACTTGCCAGAGCGCCATTTCCCAGCCGTTGAGCACTTGCTTCATGAACGCTTTGGTGCCACGTGAAAAGTGGAAAGGAAAAAGTAGGAAGCTTGGCCTGCAAAAGACTGGATTGGCCTCCTCACTTTCCCCTTTTTCCTTCATGCTAGGCAGGCACAAATTTCAAGGCTGCTGAATTGATGCAATAGCGCAATCCTGTTGGCTGAGGGCCATCATCGAATATATGCCCCTGGTGGCCGCCACATCGCGCACAATGCACTTCCGTTCTGGGATAAATGAGCTTCCAATCGGTGCGAGTTTCGACTACTTTTTCTGAAATGGGTTGCCAAAAGCTGGGCCAGCCGGTGCCACTATCAAATTTGGCCTCCGATGAAAACAATGCTAATCCGCAGCCGGCACATTCATAGATGCCTTTGGCTTTGTTGTCATTGTAGGCATTGGCAAAAGGCCGCTCGGTTCCCTCGTGGCGCAAGACTTGATATTGCTCGGGTGTCAGGAGGGCCTTCCATTCTTCATCGGTTTTGGTAATTTTTTGAATCTCGGAATGTTCAGGTACGGGATTACTCGCTGCCAAAGATACTCCTAAGGATTTGGCGAGCGCACCGAACCCTAATGCGACACCCACTTTCATAAAATTCCTCCTATTTATTGACATGGTTAACCTCCTTCTGGCTAGTTATAGATCAATCTCATCCTCAGTTTTGACCCTGTGTGAGGCCTCAGCCTGATCTACACTAACAGTCTATCAAAGTTCACAATTGTTACGGAAATATGGCCAAATACTTTGACGCAACTCGGAATAATTTTTACAATATGAGCATCTCAAGCAGTCAAAAAAAAATGAGAGATGCTCGTTCATACAAAGTGTACATTTACAAGGGAAAACGCTGTTCCGACCAAGTTTAATCACATGAGTGAGGGAAGGAGATTGTATGACTGGACAAACGCTCGATATTAAAATTGAAAGCCGAAATGTTGGCATGACCCCACGCTGGAAAACAGAAATAGAACGCCGAGTTCAAGCCTTAGAATCCGGAATCATTCGTCCTACACATGCTCGCGTTACTCTCACCAAAAATGCCCATCATAAAAAAGGCGCTGATAATGCTGAAGCGTTGGTTGTCATTACCCTTCCTCCAAAACGGACGGTAACGGCGAGAAAAGAATCCAAAACGTTTGAGGAAGCCATTCGTGCTGCCTTTCAGGCCGTTGATCACGAATTAGAAAAAATTGAAGAAAAACGCGTAGCCCGTGCCGCCAAAGCGGCCGGCAAAAAAGCCCTCAAACGAGAAGCCCTCTCCGTGGCTTGATGTCCTAAGACCTCGATTTCTTTTCTTTTTTCTACACCACGAGGCAGCGGGTGGATGACAGGCCCACCCGTTGCCTTCCCTACTCACCGTCCCTTACAGAAGAAACGTAATAGGGGCTGTTGAAAACCAATGGCCCATCGTTCAGGATGGATTAGCCAAGGCGGCGTTGTCTCCCTCAGTCAGGAGTGAAAAGTATAGGAGCCATGAGCAAGAGCGTTACCGTGAAGCGTCAGGCGGAAGGTGTGAAGAGGCAGAAAGCCATTCGCAGAATTTGTCGTCCCCGCATTCATCTTTTCCGTCATCCCGGCAGGTGGTAGGCGGGGATCCATCTCTGCCTTCGCCCCTTACGTCTTCGGACCCCTCGCGCCTATTTTCTCACGATCTTTTTTGGAACCGCCCCGAGGCTTCTGATTGGCAACGTACCTGTCGGCTTATTTGCCCTTTAAAATTTTTATTATTCAACACTACGAACTATTGAGAATAGTTCGGCTGTGGGAAAATGAAAGTGATCAAAAGATGTGGGTTGAAGTGAAATAATTAATAGATTAAGTATGAATTCATACAATGAAACTTGGATTCAACTTATAAGTGCAACTCACAAGCTTGGTAAGGTGGGCGAGCTGCGGTCGCATTGTGGCTTGATCTCACCGACCAAAGTAAGAGGAGCACACATGAGCGGCTACACACAGCTAACCCAGGAACAACGGTATCAAATTCAGGCTCTCATGAAAACTGGACAGAATCAAGCCCAAATCGCGGCCGTGCTTGGTGTCCCTAAGACCACGATCAGTCGAGAACTCCGGCGGAACCGTGGACGACGTGGCTATCGGCCACACCAAGCCCCTTGTCTCGCCCAAGCGAGGCAAGGCTGCAAGCGGCGGGCTCGATTAACTCCAACCACCTGGCAACAGGTGGAGACCTTGATACGAGAGGCTTGGAGTCCCCAACAAATCCATGGTCGATTACAGCACGAACATGGCCCGACGATCAGTCATGAATGGATCTACCAGTATATCGATAAGGATAAAGAGGCAGGCGGTGATCTGTACCGCTCACTGCGCTGCCAGAAGAAGCGGCGGAAACGTTATGGCACCTATAGTCGACGTGGACGGATCGCGAAGCAGGTCTCGATCGATGAGCGACCTGCGGTCGTAAATGCCCGCAAGCGCATTGGTGATTGGGAGGGGGATACGGTGATTGGAAAAGGCCATCATGGTGCATTGGTGACGTTAGTGGAACGGAAATCCAAATATACGGTGCTCCAAGGCATTCCACACAAGACGGCCGCCACGGTGCGGAAGGCCGTGAACCATGGACTGCAGCCTTACAAATCACACGTGCGGACGATCACGTATGACAATGGTCGTGAATGTAGTGATCATGCCGGCATGGCACACGATCTCGAGGCGCAGATTTACTTTGGGCATCCCTATGCGTCCTGGGAACGGGGGGTGAACGAAAATACGAATGGGCTCATCCGTCAATTCTTCCCCAAAGACCGAACCCTGACTCAGGTGACCGAGGCTGAACTCCAAAGCGTGAGGGACCGACTCAATCATCGACCGAGAAAGACGCTCGGCTATCGGACTCCTCATGAGGTATTCTTTGACACGACAACACCATTAACTGTTGCACTTACGACTTGAATCCAAGAAAGTATGAAAACTACTATATCCGAAAAAGGGCAAGTGACGATCCCCAAACCTCTTCGTGATCGGCTAGGCCTTCATCCCGGGCAAGTATTGGATTTTCGAGAAGAGAAAGGTAAGTTGGTGGCCACGAAGACTCAGACGACAGATCCCGTGGGGGCGGTATTTGGTATCTTACAAACCAAACATACCACTGACAAAACTATGACAACCTTGCCTGGGAAACCGGATCCTCGGTGATCACTGTCGTTGATACGAATGTTCTTATTGATCTTTTTGGGGCCGATTCGATTCATGTGGTTCCTTCAAAAGAGGCCATTCGTTCCTGTATTTTTCAAGGATCGTTAGTGGCCTGTGAGGTTGTGTGGGCTGAGGTCTCAGCCGTTTTTCCGTCCGAGAGTCTTGCTCAGGAGGCTCTACAATCTTTGGGCGTGCGGTTTTCCCCTTTAGGGCTTGAAGCGTCCTTGTTTGCTGGACGATTGTGCAAGGCTTATCGGCAAAAAGGGGGCCGCCGAGATCGAATGAGGGCCGACTTTCTGATCGGAGACCATGCTTTACACCATGCAGATGTATTGCTGACTCGGGATCGGGGCTTCTATCGATCTGGAATGCCCAAACTAAAAATTATCGATCCATACAAAAATTAGAAGGAGAATTCTAGGCTTTTTGGGATTGTTTCTTCCCGCCTCAAGGTTTTTCTGGTCTTCTTAACGCAAGCAGAATCATTGCAGAGGACTTCGAAGCAGTTCACGGCCGGCTTGCATGATTTCTTCGAGACGTTCGGGTGTGCTGGCTTCGCCGTAGCATCGGACGATGGGTTCGGTGCCGGATGGACGAATGAGATACCAACTGCCATCGGGGAGGAGCCATTTGCAGCCATCTAATTTGTTTATATGAGTGACTTCTGTGGCAACAAATGTGGTTGGGGGATGATCGATGATGTGTTTGACTTGTTCTTGCATGGATGCACTGATGGTCAAGTCCTGCCGAATAGAATAAAGCGTTCCCACGCGTTTAAACAGATCGGCTAGTAAGTCTTGAATGGGTTTTCCGGTAAAGGCGACCATTTCTGCCACCAATGCTCCAGCCAGAATTCCGTCTTTCTCAGGGACATGGCCTTTGATCGACAACCCGGCACTCTCTTCTCCGCCGAAGACAATTTCGCCTTTGGCCAGCAATTCTCCGATGAATTTAAATCCTACCGGTGTTTCATGCACCGACAAGCCATGGTGCGCAGCCACCGCATCGATCAGATGGGTCGTTGCGACTGAACGGGCAACGGCTCCCGTCCATTGTCGACTTTTGATCAGATAATCTAAAAGTACTGCCAAAATAGCATTCGCTTGGATAAAGGTTCCGTCGGCATCGACGACTCCGAACCGATCACCGTCTCCGTCAGTTGCGAGGCCAAGATGTGCGTCCTCCCGGCAAACGGTGTCTTTCAATTCCTGCAAGGTTTCGTCGGTGGGTTCTGGGCGAAATCCACCAAAATACGGATCTCGCCAATGATGTAACACGGCCATTTTGGCTCCGGCTCTTCGAAGAAATTCGTCGAGATAATTTCGTGTGGTACCAAACAGTGGATCAAAGATCACACGGATGCGGCCATTACGAATGCGATCACAATCAACATGGCGTTCCAATGCTTTGAGATAATCTGGTTGCGGATCAAAATAGCGCACCATGCCGTCATGTTGTGCACGTTCCCAGGGAGACCATTTAAGGTGTTCGCCATGCAACAACGGAAGGATTCGCAGTGCAATGGCTTTAGTCGTTTCGGGTAAGGCCGGTCCTCCCCAGTACGGTGTAAATTTAATGCCATTCCATTCAGGGGGATTGTGACTAGCTGAGATATTGATCCCACCGGCCAGTTTCCTATTGAGTATGTGATAAGAAATGGTTGGTGTTGGGGTGTCCCGGTCACACAGCAAGCAGGGAATGCCATGGGCAGCCATTACTTCCGCCACCACCTTCGCGAAATTTTCCCCTAGAAACCGCGCATCATAGCCAATGATGAGGCCCTGTTGCCCGATTTTTTGCTGACGCAAATATTGGGCAATGCCTTGGCAGACGATACGGATATTTTTGACCGTAAAGTCTTCCGCAACAATGGCGCGCCAACCGGAGGTCCCGAATTTAATAGATTCCATCACTAGTGTCCCAACGTTTCAAAAAACACCTGTTTTTCTATCGTAACTCATTGAATTTATTAGCCATCGTTTTCAAAAGAAAATTCAAATCGATAACACTGAGCCTGGGCTTGATTTCCCATATTTTATGCATACAAAACCATTTTTTGTAAGATAACGTTGGGACACTAGTGATATCTTTTATCAAGTTGCGCTTGAAGCCACGCTTCACTTGAACCTTCCTTCCTCATAAAGAAGTTTTCTTGCAATGGAATAAAAAGTTCCGTTGAAGATTTAAAAGTAAGGCAGTAGGCACGATGAATAAAGGGCATTTGCCAAAGAAGATCGTTGAGAGTAAATTCTTTTCCTGCATTGTCTGCCTCTGCTAAATATTTACATAAGCTTGGAAGCATCCCACCGCCTTTGAAGTCAACGATTTCATTAGCAAGCGACTTTGGCCCAGTTTCGGAGCGGCCACCCACTCCATGGTTTTCTGTAAAAGGATGGTTTTTAGCTGAAAGAAGTGCCTTAGTTGCATTCAAGAAGCAATAATATGACGTCAATGGCGCAGATAATTCTGGAAGGGACAAGGACGCACTAAAAAAGTGGTGGGATTGTTCCCAGTATAAAAGAGCTTCTTTTTTGTGTTGCCTTTTTAACCATAAAGAAACAAAGTCCCAGGGATCCGAGCATAGAACACGCTGCGTTCGAAAATTAGGCTCAATAAGACTCCCATGTAATCTAACAATCTTTCCTGCAATGTGAAGTTTGTGTTCAGCCATCTTTTGACATCAAACTATTGGGCATATAGGAAAGTCAGACATAATATTTCACCTTACTCAGGATGTTCAAAAAGGTTCGTCCAGCAAGGCCGCGGGAGCTTTGGCGCCCGGAGCATACGGGGAGTACGTGAGGACGGCAAAGTGCCGAGAACGCCGCTGGGGGACTTTTTCAACATCCTGCTAGTGACTATGGCCATCACCCTCATGGGTATGCCCATGATCCAGCTCCTCTTTCGTCGCTTCCCGCACGCTGAGAATGTTGATATCAAAGTTGAGGGCGACTCCGGCTAAAGGATGATTGATATCAATGGTGACATTATCACCCTCCACTTTCGTCACCATAATATGTTGTGCACTACCGTCGGGCGCCTGTGCTTCGAATGCCATTCCCACTTCCACCACATCGACTCCTTCAAACGCCGCACGTTCAATGGTTTTGACTCCGTTCGGGATGACCTCCCCATAGGCCTCGGCTGGCTCAACCCGTACCTTCAGAGAATCGCCTTCTGTTTTTCCCGTTAAGGCCTTTTCCAAACCGGGGACAATATTTCCCGCGCCATGTAAATACATCAAGGGCTTTGAACCATCAGAACTATCCAGCACCTTTCCGGCATCATCCGTGAGAGTATAATTCACGCTAACTACCGAATTTTTTCCAATCAATAATGACATGATCTCTGTTTCCTTTCATTAGTAAGTATGCAATATATATTTCCTGAGATCTTTACCTAAACATCATGGCACCTTCTTTTCTTGAAAGCCCTGAAGAAGCTACCTCCCCTCCACAATTGCTTCCTGCGTCCCGCAAGGCGCGACCACAGCTTACAAAGGAGGGGGAAACTCAGAATGCTCAGCTTTGTCTCTTCACCACCATTCCGTAAATTTTGATCGGGGCCAGGGCTTGTCCATCCAGGATGTATCAGGTTCCGGTAACAAATAGGCTTCTTCAACGGTTAACCACCCGCCGGGTAACTCGAAGTGAGACATGGTCCCTTTTTTGGTGACCCAGCTGATTTTTTTGGCTTTCTCGCTGGCTAGGGCGACATCCAAGGTTAACCGGCAATCTTGGGCCACATAATCTAGCACCGTTTGATAATCGCCCTCTTTCCAGAGCTTCGGGGCCACGGAGCCATCGACATCGGCTGGCTTGCTGACGCCGATGGCTTTGGCTGCAGCATTCAGCCCAATGCCGAACCCCTTCCCGCAAAAGAAATGAAACATCATATCCACATGCGTCATCGCCAAGTCACGACACTCATCAACTTTCCCCGATTCTTCTGCCACAATCACAAAATCAAAACCCAGCCCATTGTGCGTAATGATGGTATAGCCTTCCTGTAATTTAGTCTTGAGGTGTTCCACAAACGCTGCAACGTCCTCCTTGGTCATTTGTGGAGCCGGAGAGCCATCGGCATTTTTAGAATAAAACGTCCTGGCGGAAGGTTCGTCGCTACACCAAGTGGCCATACAGGTAATGCCCAGTGGCCGATGATCATGTAAGTCCCCGAAATTTTCCGGTAGGATTTTGGCTGTTTCTATATCAAACGCCACATACTTACGGGACATGGATTACACCCTCCTCAGGATTGGGAGCGGTACCTTAACAGTTTGAAGAAGTTCAGGAAAACTTGAGGAAGAAAGGATTAATTGATTGGCAAAAGAAAGACAGGACTACCTCCCTAACGAGGACAGAGCATTGAATTCAGAAGAAATGGATCGCCGCAAACATGCCCACTCCAAAAGTGTATGCTTAACTCAAAACCGATTTCACCGCCTCGCCAATTTCTGCTGGATTTTTCACAACGGTCACACCTGCCGCTTCTAAGGCTGCCATTTTATCGGCGGCAGTCCCTTTACCACCAGTGATGATCGCACCCGCATGGCCCATACGTCGGCCGGGAGGCGCCGTGATGCCGGCAATAAAGCTGACCACCGGTTTGGTCATTTCTTGCTGAATGAATGCCGCAGCTTTTTCTTCGGCATCCCCACCGATTTCACCGATCATAACCACGGCTTCGGTTTCATCGTCTTCTTGGAACATGTGTAATAGATCAATATACCCGGTACCAATGATAGGATCGCCACCGATTCCCACACACGTGGTTTCCCCAAGCCTTAACTGCGTGAGTTGATTCACGGCTTCATAGGTGAGCGTCCCGCTGCGGGAAATGACACCGACGCGTCCTTTTTTATGGATGAAGCCTGGCATGATGCCAATTTTGCATTCGTCGGCTGTGATGATCCCGGGACAATTGGGGCCAATGAGACGAGTGGCCCGGCCATGTAGCGCACGTTTTACTTTCACCATATCATTGACGGGAATACCTTCGGAGATACAAATAATCAGCCAAATTCCAGCTTCGGCGGCTTCAAGAATGGCGTCCGCCGCGAATGGGGGAGGCACAAAAATTAACGACGTGGTTGCTTCCGTTTTCTTCACCGCATCCCGAACGGTGTTGAAGACAGGAATTCCTTCGACTTCTTGACCGGCCTTTCCAGGAGTCACCCCTGCTACAACCTGTGTCCCATATGCCTTACACTGGGTCGCATGAAATGACCCTTCTTTTCCGGTAATCCCCTGAACAACCACTCGTGTATTTTTATTGACCAAGATACTCATGCCACATCACCTTTCACCAATCGAGAAGAATGATTCCAAAACCGGTTTTATTTTTTCTTTTTTCGTAGCTCCACAATGCGTTGGGCCGCTTCCCAAAGATCGGCAACTCCTTCGACCTTCAAGCCTGATTCGGCCAGAAGTTTTCGGCCCTCTTCGGCATTGGTACCTTGGAGCCGAACCACGACGGGCAGTTTGATACCCACTTCTTTCGCCGCTTCGATCACGCCATGAGCGATGCGTTCACAACGGACAATTCCCCCAAAAATATTGATAAATATGCCTTTCACCTTTTTATCTTTGAGCAGGATGCGGAATCCGGCTGCCACTGTTTCTTTTGTGGCTCCTCCGCCCACATCCAAAAAATTCGCGGGCTCGGAACCGGCGAGCTTAATAACATCCATTGTCGCCATGGCCAACCCAGCCCCATTGACCATACATCCAATATCACCATCAAGCTTCACATAATTGAGGTTGTGTTTTCCTGCCTCAATTTCCATGGGCTCTTCTTCATGAAGATCTCGAAACTTTTGGATGTCAGAATGTTTAAAGATGGCGCTATCATCAAACGACACTTTTCCATCCAACGCGATCAACCGCTTATCAGTAGTAATAACCAAGGGATTTATTTCAACCAATGATGCATTTTTCTCCATGAACAGACGATACAAATTATCCAACATTTGAAAAAACGGCTTCACCACAGCAGGCTCAAGATCAGGGAGGCCTAAGCCAAAGGCTAGATTGCGTCCATTGTGAGCTTGAAATCCTACAGCCGGATCAATGGATTCTTTGAGAACTTTTTCCGGCGTATGTTCCGCCACTTCCTCAATATCCATTCCCCCTTCGGTACTGGCGATAAAGGTAGGGAACCCAGAATCTCGATCCACTAAAAGACTCAGGTAAAGTTCTTTGGCAATCCCTGCCCCTTCTTCAATCAAAAGGCGTCTCACCTTCCGTCCCTTAGGACCAGTCTGGTGGGTGACCAAAGTTTTGCCAATCAGTTCCTGTGCAAGTCCTGGAACCTCATCGCGATTCTTGGTGAGTTTGACCCCACCGGCTTTTCCGCGTCCGCCAGCATGAATTTGTGCTTTGACGACATAGACAGAAGTCTCAAGAGCTGCTGCCCATTTTTCCGCGGCCCGGACATTTTTCACTTCCTTGCCTTTAGGAACGGGAATACCAAATTGTGCAAACACCTGCTTCGCTTGAAATTCATGAATATTCATAATCGTCCTTTAAGTATTAGAATGACGTTTGTTGTCCTCAAACTACCGTCTCACCGCAAACCACCCATTAACAACTGCGTCATTCCCGCGAAAGCGGGAATCCAGATTTCATACAATTTCACTCCAAAGGTCACACCAATTTGGATTCTGTTCTTCAATCAAAGAAAGTTTCCAAGCTCGACGCCATTTCTTGATCTGTTTTTCACGTTGGATGGCATCCATCATCGTCTCATGAAGTTTATAAAAAACTAGATCGTGAATGTCATACCGCTTTGTAAACCCTTCAACTAAATTTTCTTTATGCTCCCAACAGCGCTTGACCAAATTTCTCGTCACACCAACGTAAAGCGTTCCATTTTTTTGACTTGCCAGAATATAGACACAGGGAGTCGTTCCCATAATTAATATCTGCATGCCCGCCTTCGCGGGCATGACGGAAAGAATCATTTCTCACATTTTTTTCAAAAAAACCCATTTTTTATTTTTGTCTTGTATAGGCTGGCAACACCATAGGTGAGGTCAAGCCTGACGACACATGATGACGTTTGGCTTCTTCCCGAAACTGGCTAAGATGATCAAGGGTGAGCTCTCCCTGCTTCAGTGATTTCGCTCGATCCGCCGCGGTCTGCCCTGCACGTTTCCCAAACACCATTAAATCCAAGAGAGAATTCCCCATCAGTCGATTACGACCATGCAACCCACCGGACGCCTCACCGGCCACGAATAAATTTGGAGCCGGCGTTTCACCCTGAGCATCTATTTTCACTCCACCGTTTTGATAATGCAGCGTGGGGTAAATCAACACTGGATCTTTACGAATATCCACTTGATACCGTTCATATTGCCGTACCATCGCGGGAAAATGTTTATCCAACGTACCTGGTCCATGTGCCACGTCCAATAAGGGAGTATCCAGCCAGACACCAACCCTCCCAGCCGCTGTTCTGACGCCACGACCTTCTTCGCATTCTTTGATGATTGAAGATGAGACCACATCTCGAGTATCCAACTCGTTCACAAAGCGTTCCCCTTTGGCATTCACCAAATGCCCACCTTCCGAACGAATACCTTCGGTCACCAACGCGCCAACCAATTGTTCGGGATACACCCCGCCAGAGGGATGATATTGAAAGGTATCGATCTGCACGAGCGGCACACCCATGCGATAGGCCAACACCAACGCATCACCAGTTGCCCCGTAATGGTTGCTGGTTGGGAATCCTTGTATATGCAGCCGCCCAATCCCACCAGTGGCTAGAATGACGGTTTTCGCCGCCACCACAACATATCGTTTATTATCTAAATCTTGTAGTAACGCGCCGGTACACGCACCTTTTCCATCACTCAGGAGTTCGACCACGGCGCCAAATTCCAATAGGGGAATTTTTTGGTTGAGGACTTCGTCCTTCAGCACCCGCATGATTTCGAGGCCGGTATAATCCGAACACGTCAGCAATCGCGCCTTGGAACTGCCTCCGCCTTTTTTGACATGTAAATTGCCATCGGCCTGGCGATCAAACAGCACGCCCAATTCCAACAACCATTGTCCAATGGAAGGTCCTTCTTCGACCATGACCTTTAAGAGATCATGGTCATTTTTCATATGCCCGCCTTTGAGAGTATCCAGAAAATGTTGGACGGGGGAATCATCTGGCGCGACAGCAATTTGCATTCCGCCTTGCGCCATCACGGAATTGGAATCGCCCAAGCGGAGCTTTGTCGCCAACAACACATTCGCGCCTTGAGCATGCGCATGAAGGGCGGCTGCACAGCCTGCGCCCCCTCCCCCCACAACGAGCACATCCACCGAATATTCAGGAGTCAGGTCAAAGTCAGTCGGAATCGGACTCTCTCCTTCGAGAAGGGTCGCGACTTCCGTAACCGTTAAGTCGCCAGCATTCGGTCCAAATTTGATGGGTCGGTAGGCATGCGCACGATGGTCAGGATGATATTTTTTGATGAGACTATCGCGTTCGGCCGGAGAGAGCTTAGGAAAATCTATGGCTCGACGAGCCTCTCGAGTTTGATGAACGAGATTTTGTTGCGCGACGATGTCCATAGAACGAGATGGTAACCCTATTAGAATGATGTCTTACGAAACTTATGAGACAAAGCAGCTTATGAACTCTCTACCCCACCTTTGTCCTCCCCTTACAAAGGGGAGGATCTCCAAAAATCGTTAGGTGATAGCAGCCGTCGTGTTTTGCAATTCCTCATCAGATAATTGCAGAATTCGGTCCCATTCTTCTTGATACTCCCCATCAGCAATCTTTTTAATCCGTGTCGCCAGGCCTTCTGGTTTCTCCGAAAAATGAACACCCTGGGCTCGGCTGGCATAGACGGCAACCAGATTTGGCGCAATGTCCGCAATACAGACCGGAGCACACATTCCACACATGACACAATCCATGAACATGTCCGACACAGCTTTGAAATCACCAAATACCGCTTTCCATACCCCTTCCCGCACGTCGATTTTCTGCGGACAGGCCTCGGTGCAGGCATTGCAATTTCGGCACAGCGGAGCTTCCGGATAGAGTTCAAATAAATCCTGTTTGGGATCTTTAAGCTCTTGAAGATTATAAATGGCTTTTCTGGCTGGGAAGGCCGGCATAAAGGAAAAGGACATTCCATCTTCCACGGCCATCGAACAGGCCAAACAGGTTTTGACTTTGGGGTCATCTTTGGTGCGGTAATAGGTTGCACAGGCGCCGCAAAATCCACCTAAACACCCTGCACCCCGCAACACGTCTTTTCCGGCATACCACATCGCTTTCATCAACGTCTCGCCGGCAGGAACCTGGAACGGTTTTCCTTCGATTTCAACCGTCACCATTTGTGGTTTGATTTCACTGGCTTGCTCAGTGAATTGCTGCGGTTTGTTAGAGTCGTTCGCCATAATTAAATATCCACAAAAATAGAGCGCCGTTGATTCCCTATCAACGAGAGGGTGCCAAGGAAGGAAAGACTTGAGTCTGCGTACCCAGAGGTCTGACGGTACGATGCTTAATTTAACGCGTTCAGCGCTGAGCCGGCTTGAAACCAGGTTATTTGTGGCTCAGTCATACTATGATTCGCTTTAATGGTGATGTCCTTCCCATCTTTTTTATGAATCGTAATCGAAACGGGTTTCCCTGGTGCCAAATCTTTTAACCCGGTAACGCTCACCCGGTCCTCTTGTTCGATTTGATCATAGTCTGCCTGATTCGCAAAGGTCATCGGAAGGATACCTTGCTTCTTTAAATTGGTTTCATGGATCCGCGCAAAACTTTTGGTGAGTACCGCCAAGACTCCAAGAAATCGTGGGCACATGGCTGCATGTTCTCGGCTACTGCCTTCACCGTAGTTTTCATCACCGACCACAAAGGACCCAACGCCTTTAGATTTATAATCACGGGCAATTGCTGCAGGGGTGAGATTCGTTTCCCCTGTGAGGACATTATTGGCCTTGCCTGCTTCGCCCGTGAACGCATTGTTCGCCCCTAAGAACATATTGTCGCTAATCTTGTCCAGATGGCCGCGGAACTTAAGCCATGGACCTGCTGGAGAAATATGGTCCGTCGTAGTCTTGCCTTTGGTTTTAATCAGGATCGGTAACTTCTCAAAATCGTTGCCACTCCAACGAGGGAACGGTTGAAGCAATTGTAGCCGCTCACTGGTGGGCGGGAGATCGACTTCCAATCCTTCACCATTTTCTGCAGGCGCCACAAATCCTTCTTCCCCTTTAGCGAAGCCTTCACTAGGCAATTCATCACCCTGAGGAGCTTCTAGTTTAATTTCCTTCCCATCAGCCGTTTTAATCGTGTCATTGACTGGGTCAAAACCCAAGTCCCCTGTTAGCGCATACGCAGTCACAACTTCTGGACTGGCAAGAAACGATAAGGTGTCGGGAATCCCATCATTTCGACCGGGGAAGTTCCTATTAAAGGTACTCACGATAGAATCCGCTTTACCCTTGACCCCATCAGCCCGCTTCCATTGTCCGATACACGGGCCACAGGCATTGGCCAACACGGTGGCACCCATATCTTCAAAGGTTTTCATAAACCCGTCTCGCTTCATCGTATGGAAGATCCGCTCAGAACCTGGGGAAACCAAGAACGCCGTTTTCGCTTTAAGACCAGCTTTTAACCCTTGCGCCGCTATGTGCGCCGATCGACCAATATCTTCGTACGAAGAATTGGTGCAACTACCCAGCAAGGTGGCTTTTAATTCGACGGGATAGCCTTTTTCTTTGGCTTCTGCACGCAACTTTGAAATGGGCCGGGCTAAATCAGGCGAATGCGGCCCCACAACGTGAGGTTCAAGCGTCGAAAGATCAATCTCGACGATTTCATCATAATATTTTTCAGGCGATTTATAGACTTCCGGGTCGGCCACCAACAGAGCTTTATTGGCTTCGGCCAATTGGGCGATATCCGCCCGTTCCGTGATATTTAAATAGTCCACCATTTTTTGATCGAACGGGAACACTGAAGTCGTAGCACCTAACTCGGCACCCATATTGGTAATGGTGCCCTTCCCAGTCGCACTAATAGTTTCCGCACCAGGGCCAAAATATTCCACGATTTTATTGGTCCCACCTTTGACGGTGAGCTTGCCACAAATATAGAGGATGACATCCTTAGGAGACGCCCATCCATTGAGTTTTCCTGTCAGTTTGACGCCAATCAGTTTCGGATGCAGCACTTCCCACGGCAAGCCAGCCATCACTTCACCAGCGTCAGCTCCGCCCACGCCAATGGCCAACATGCCCAATCCCCCGCCATTCGGTGTATGGGAATCGGTACCAATGATCAGACCACCGGGAAACGCATAATTTTCAAGCACGACTTGATGAATAATTCCGGCTCCGGGCTTCCAAAAGCCTATGCCATACTTTTTGGCGGCAGACGCAAGGAAATTGTAGACCTCTCGGTTTTCTTGATTCGCGATCGCGAGATCTTTTTCCGATCCCATTTCAGCGCGAATCAAATGATCGCAATGAATGGTGCTCGGCACTGCCGCCTTGGATTTGCCAGCTTGAATGAATTGAAGCATGGCCATTTGGGCTGTGGCATCCTGCATGGCCACGCGATCCGGACGAAGAGCCAGCATCGCTTTTCCGCGTTCCCAGGTTTGAGTGTCGAAATTATCGGCGTGGCTCACAAGGATTTTTTCTGCCAACGTTAATGGACGCCCAAATTGTTTCCGGGCTTTGTCAACTATTGGCCCCATTGACACGTAGAGTTTTTTCACCATATCTACTGACATAAGATGTTCTCCTGAGTTGAGTTCAAATTTGAGTGCCCGCTATGCAATACAATCGTTCCCTATTGTAATTTTGGTACTTCCCGACGTTTGGGCGACGCATAATTCACCAAATAATCAAACAGACGAATGAGCCGGCTGCCCTGTCGTTTTTGATCGGTCCAATGACCAATCATGCCGATCGTCCGAGCCAGGATGAAGAAGCCGTTCAAGCTGTCGACCGGGAATCCAATATCGACCAAGACGGCCGCCATCGTCCCATCCACATTGAGAATCAAATTATCTTTTTTCACGGACGTAATTTTTTCAACTTCCAAGGCAAAGTCTAAATGGGGAGTCTTGATTCCCAAACTTTTGACATGGCCCACCAGTTCTTTCACACGTTTATCGGGATTCTTCAAACTTTTGACACGATGTCCAATGCCAGGAACCGGCCCAACATTTGCTTTCATATAGACGAGGAAGTCATTAACCGTCAGCTTGTTATCAATGGCATATTTAAACCATCTGCCCGCATCGGTCACAGCACCTCCAAAGCGTGGACCAATCATGATCATGCCAGCCGCCACCGCTTGCGATAAGCCGATCCCTGCACAGGCAGCAATCACTGTCGTCAATGCGCCACTGACACAAGGGCCATGGTCTGCCGACAACATGATAATCCGTTTAATGATTTCTGCTTCTTGTTTGGAAACCAACCGATTGTCCCAAAGTAATCCAATAATGTGTGGGATATCATAACCGGCATTAATGAGTTCGGAAGCCGGATATCCTTGATACAGTGGTTCGTCTCCCCGATCATCACTGATGGTGGAACGAATAAGCGGCGCCACCAAAACTTCTCCATCTTTTTTGGCTTCAGCCACCGTTTTAGGAAGTCGCGGCACATCAGCAGAAGCCAAATCAGGAATGGCTTTGACCACCCCACTCTTAAGTAATTCCTCATGCGTAGCTTTTATGGCCGGCCCTAATGCGCCAAAGGTATCAGGCACGGTCGCACCAGCTTTTTTCAACGCCTCCGACTTTGCACGAGCAGATCCTTCCCCCTTTAATCCTTCTTTGGCACCAGCATGGCCGAACTTCATGCCCTTTGGGAGACTTTCTTGGCAGAATCCTGAAACGACTGCCAATAATTTAATCCTACGTTTTTTTGCGCCGTACCATTCAGCGGCACGTTCTTCCAGATCTCCACCCATCTCGCCAACAATGACCACCGCATGGGTTTGCGGATCGTTTTCAAACATTTCCAAATAACTGACGTAATCCGTTCCCGGATAGGCATCCCCACCAATCCCAATCGCCGTGGTAATGCCATCAGCAAATTGCGAACAGATCCAAATAATTTCGTTGGACAAGCCACCCGACTTGGTAATGACACCAAATGAACCTGGGCGATACAACTTACAGGCCGTTAAATTATCAAAGGCCCCACCGATCACACCTAACCGACATTCCCCAGCAGACACTACGCCAATTGAGGAAGGACCGTTAAACGTTTTCCCTAATTTTCTGGCATGTTTCCCAAGAAGTTTGGCATCCTTTTCGGGAACCCCTTCGGTAATCATAGAGACCGTGTGGATTTTTGGATCATTGAGAGCATCCATCGTCCCTTCATAGGCTCGATTCGCTCCGATATAAACTAAGCTGGTATTAATTTCTGGATGATTAGCCGTGGCTTCGGCAACCGTTTTATAGATAGGGATCGCGACAAGTTCGGTCCCACATACGATTTCATTCGTCTTTCCGGCATCCGGTGGATACACAAACGCGGAAACATTCAACGGTTGCTTAATCATATAGCGGAATTCCGCCATTCGACGGGCAGCATTGACACCAGCCACACCACCCTGAATAACAACATACGTGTCTTTCGTGGCAAGAATACTCATTGAAGCAGTCTCCTAATTCCTCAAATTCAAAAAGATTATTTCGCCGCCATCGCCATATCGACGATGTCCGTTAATGGGGTCGTGCGGTCAAACACATGAATATCAAAGCCTTCATCCTGGAGAGCGCGCATGGCAGCTAACCCTTGCTTCTCATTAGGCCCACCACGTCGCACCCAAATTTTCACACCATTCAGTTTGCCTTCACCTTTGGCTTTTCGAAACGCATTAATAATTCCACCAAAGGTCTTTTTCACATCGGTGAAATTTGCAATGGCGCCACCGACGATAATATGTTTGATGTTGGGCAAGGAACAGACTTTGTCCGTCAGGACTTCCACAGCCCAATCAGGAGGATCGCCGGAATATTCGGCGTAGTTGGCTAATTTCCCGCCACGCGCGACAACGGCGTCCGAATAGTACACGCTGGCCCCACCGCCCGCGGGCAACATGGCAATATTGCCGCCAGGAATTTCAATCAATTTCACAGAGCCCTTCACCTTGGCGTCCACAGCCATCACTTCTTCTTCATTTGTTGTATAGGCACGACCAAATTCAGCCGCAAAGGGGAAGGTCCAATCTTTATGACGGAACTTAGCATCACCATCCAACAAGGTCACCGCATCAAGGGCCACCAAGTCGCCGTTTGAATTTTTGACAACCGGATTGATTTCTAGGTATTGCGCATCTTCATTATCAAAACAGGTATACAATTTTTTCAAAAATTCGGCCATTTTGGTGGCCGTATCACCAGAGAACCCGGCGTCTTTCGATAATTTCGCCAATTGCGCATCGGTCGGCGCTTCCCCAATTTCAACAGCCAGCTTTTGGACTTTTTCCCAATTGGCTTCAACTTCCACGCCGCCATAGGTCGTCACCATCACATCAACGCCCTCGCGAGTAGATTTCACGGAAGCATAATATTCTTCTTTGTGGTCGATGGCTTCCGAAACAATGACTTCGCGAATGGTTAAGGACTCCAACTGTTTTCCCAGCATGTCCTTCACCGCAGATTTGGCCCCTGCCAAATCTAATCCCACCTTGACCAGACCTAATTTGAAACGCGAGCCCAAGGCTTCATGAGCTTTGACGACCAACTTGCTCTTTTGCAGCCAATCATTCACTTTTGAAAGTTCTTCAAACTCTTCGTTTGATGTCACCACGACATAATTGGGGGTTGAAATTCCCCATTTTCGTAGTAAGCCCATTCCTGGGCCTTCAAGGACTTTTGCCATAATTCTACCCTTCCGTCAGGGACTAAAATGTGAAAGACAAAATCAGACTCTCCCACCCGTTCGTGAGAACGTGCATTGTACGAACGGGCTACAACTGTCTGCAATCAATCAAAAGACCCATGGAACGTTTTACAAAAGTCCCAGCAATGACGTTCTGAAGGGGAAATCACTTAAGAACCAGGTGATAAATGAAAAGTCTATTAAAATCAATATATTAAATGTCATTTACTTACACATTAACGCTAACCTACAAAAGGCTAGACAATAAGCTGGAAGCTGCCGATTAAGGAACGAAGGAGGGAGCTTTGAAACTTAAGGGAGGAAAAGAGAAAACGGAAATTCCTGAATTAATTAATGCCTAAGTTTTAGGCAAAGACCAAAACCATAGAGTCATGCAACATTCATGATCTCTACGGTTCGTTCGACGACATCTTTGTTGCCAATGATGAGGGCTGTGCGCTGATGGAGTTTTTGAGGTTGGATATCCAGGATACGCTCTTTACCGGAAGAGGCGGCTCCACCAGACTGTTCGGCAATAAAGGCGAGAGGGTTGGCTTCATACATCAGACGAAGTTTCCCTTCGGGGTTTTTCTTTGTACTCGGATACAGAAAAATTCCGCCTTTCACCAAATTCCGGTGGAAGTCAGCCACTAAAGATCCCACATACCGAAGAGAATAGGTGTTCCGCAGCTCTTCCACAGCCTTTTGGGTTCCTACATCCATCCCCTTGAAATTACCTTCATTGGTGCTATAGCAAGAGTTTTTTTCGGGAATGCGAATATTAGGATAGGTGAGACGAAAGGCTCCATCAGCCGGATCCAGAGTAAAACCTTGAACACTGTTACGAGTCGCCACCACCATCGTGGTACAGGACCCATAGACCGTATAGACCGCAGCCACCTGTTCCTTCCCTTTTTTCAATAACGTCGTATCGGTGACATTTTCACTGGCTTGACGTTTCCAAATTCCCAAGATTGAACCAACACTTACTGCTACATCGATATTGGAGGACCCATCCAACGGGTCCATTTGCACAAGATACTGGTGCGCGGGGCTATCACCTACGATAACCGTCTCTTCAATTTCTTCCGAACCAATGGCTGCAACTCGACCGCATTGAGTCAACGTGTTCACTAGCGTCTTAGAGGAAAAAGCATCCAAAATTTGGACCACCTCGCCTTGTACATTGGTCTCGCCAGTGACTCCCACCGCATGGGCAAGCACCGCCGCGCGCACTTTGGCTTGAATCTGTTGAGCACCATCGGCAATCCCAGCCACAACAGCTTCTAAGCCATCGTATTCCTCTGATCCCTTCCAAGACGATGCTGCATAATCTGCAAGTGTTTGAAACATAAAGAAAATTGTATCTGGCCTCTCAGACCCCGTCAATTTTTATGATTGAGAAATCAGCTCTAGAATTATTTTTTCGAATATGATTTGAGTCTTGCACCTCACTCCTATACCACAAATCGTTTAAGGGTCGGCCGCACAACCAAAATTGAACAACCTGAATATGCGGCCACCCATTCCGACACACTCCCCATTTGAAAACGCTCAGGTCCCGTCAAACCCTTTGCTCCTAATACCGCAAGGCTCGCTTCATGGTTGACCAAACTTTCCAAAATGGTCTCCCGAGGATTTCCAGGGACCACTTCGGAGGTCACCGCGAATTTTTTCTTCAACAAAAGCGCCCGAACTTGAGCGGTTGTTTCTTGCGCTTGCTTTTGAAATGCGGCGGTTAGGGCTTTGGTATAGGGTTTGGCACGGGCACCTGAACCGAGACCCCTTTGGGCTTGAGGCACAACGGAAAGGACATGCACAGAGCCCGCATCAGGAGAAACCAGAGATTTCAAATAATTCGTAGCACGCGCAGAGGCCATGGAACCATCAACGGCAAGAACCACCTGGACTGGGGTTTGAATAGGATCCTTCACGATAAACACCGGACAGGGTGCATGAGCTAACACTTTTCGGGACACGCTCCCCATGAAATATCCTTGAATATCATGAAATCCTCTCGATCCAAGAACCGCTAAGTTGGGCTCTCGCTTTTCTGCTTCCTTGACAATGGCATGGGCTGCATGACCTTTGGCCAAAACAGATCTGATTTTCACTAATGTCTTCCCTGCTTTTGGGTTAAAGACTTGAGTAGCGTGGCTTTCCGAAGCCTTAAGAACTTTTTTCCCTTCTGCTTCTAACGCTGCGAGAATCTTCTTGGTCTTTCCTGCTTTGGTTCCCTCTTTCTTGAGGCCTGATTCCAAAAGACTGATATCAATCACATGAACGAGAATAACTTCCCGAAGAGATTGATGAAACAAGGCGCCTAAAGCTTCGACGGCCCTCATAGAAAATTTTGACCCATCCACCGCGCATAAGGCTTTCATCGTTTGACCTCCCTTAAACACAATCTTCGCATTTTTATTGAGTCCACACTCAAGTTTACAATTACAGGAAAAGATATTACAGTAGAGACTCTCTCTACTGTTTCTAATATTTTACGTCCTCCTTTCCTTTTAAGGTCAAAAGGGAAGAGCCAATTTTCTATCTTTCCCGCCTATCACTTCGTCTCTATAATGAGGGCATTATAAATGAAGGGCGTAACCATATAGAAGGGCGAGATAACATGGGCCAGTCCAATCGACTTTTGGATAGAACATGTCTTGGAGGGGAAACCGCTTCGCCAATAATAGGAGATAGTCCGCACAATGACCATTGACAAAAAACTAAAACCCGTGCCCATTACCAAGGAGGTTCTGACGTTGACGGCGGAAGATCTCGCCGAGCTGACGTCCAAGCAGGGGCTGATCAAACTCCTCAAGTCAAAAAACATCAGCCCTAAGAATGCCTTACGAGTTTTGCGCTATGAAGCAGAATTACGCCAATTACAAGTTGAATTGGTGAAGTTACAGAGAGATGTGCAGATAACTGGGCGGCGCGTGGCCATTATTTTTGAAGGTCGGGATGCGGCAGGAAAAGGGGGAGCGATTCGACGATTTACGGAGCATCTGAATCCCCGCTCCATGAGAGTGGTGGCCCTGCCCAAACCTACGGAGGTGGAAAAAGGACAATGGTATTTCCAACGGTACGTCAAGCCTCTTCCCAATCCCGGAGAAATCGCCTTCTTTGACCGCAGTTGGTACAACCGGGCAGTCGTCGAGCCCGTCATGAATTTTTGCACGAAACAGCAGCACCAGACTTTCATGCAGCAGGTTCCCGAATTCGAACATATGCTCTATGAAGACAACATTGAAATCATCAAGTTCTGGTTCTCCATTTCCAAAGACGAACAGGAACGCCGGTTTAAAGGTCGAGTCAATAATCCCTTAAAACAATGGAAAATCAGCCCTGTTGATGATAAAGCCCAAGAGAACTGGGATCTGTACACCATGTACAAAGAAGAAATGTTTAGTAAGACGCATACCTCCTATTCCCCATGGGTCATTGTTAAAGCGAACAACAAAATGAAAGCCAGACTGGAAGCCATCCGACATGTATTGAATACCCTCCCCTATAAAGGAAAAGGTGATTCGAAAGTAAATCTCCATCCTGATCCCAGTATTGTTTTACGATTTCATCGTCGGAGCAAAGTCGTAGATTAGGACCATCCTAGTTCCGCAGAGCCCCAACAAGCGGCTTTGCCACATGAGTGATGATTAGGACGTCACCTGCGCTTTGCCGGTGAGTTCGTAAAGATACGCCATCTTTTCTCCTGTAGTTCTTTTTCGAGAATGCCAGTTCAGGGGAATTGTTTCGACTGACAGATGGAATTTTTTATGAAATGCAAGTTCGACCGTATCCAGCCCAAGTCTATTGGGATCACAAAACAGACCTTTTCCCGCTGGAGCGAGCACCTGTTCAAGAACGTGAGCAATATCGGCTAGGATCGCCTCATCATAAAAGACCTCACTGCCAATCACATAATCATAGCGTTCATTTGATTGAATCTTTCCTGACCAATCCAAGGTACACGTATCAACATTCCTGAGTTGATTCTTGTGGCAGGTTTCTTTGACTGCTTCCAAGGTGACCGGAGCCATATCTGAAAACATGGTGAACGCCCCTAGATGAGCCGCGACAACTCCAGCTACCCCTGTTCCACAGCCAATTTCCAACACCTTGGCCCCTGTCAGTTTTGTTGGGAAAAATCGGCAAATGAGATATTCAGATAGGGCGACTTCCGACGGCCAAATCCGATCCCAATAACCCCACCCCAGCGATTCATCATCTCGTTTATCTAACGGGGTTTCCACGGAGATGTCTCGTTTGGTCTTACAAACGATAGAAACATCTCCGATTTTGGGAAGGGTCACCACTTGCACACGACTCATGTTTGGCACCTTCAATCCTGAGGAAAACCTCGAAACAGAAATCGGGAAAAACTTTAACAGATTGGAGACGTGGTCAGGAAACCTATATAAAAAGGGGCCAGACTCGAATTTATTTAAAAGGTTTTTACTTGCAATTCCCCGTAGCTTACTACGCGGGTTACCGCTTGAGAATGTGTGATTAATCCCTAAATTTTGTTAAAGGGAATTGATTCAATTAAGGCCCCAAAATTACAAGATTAAACGCTATACTTCAGCCTCAAGTCCCAAGACCCAATTACTCATATTGCTTGCTTGCGCAATCTTTAGTCACGGAATACATATTGTCTGGTGATATGCTATTTGCCAAATCTAGACAGGCTTGCTGAACTTTAGGATCCTGGCTGTTAGAACGCATGCAAAAGCAGAAGTCCACGCCGTTTTCTGGTACGGCAAGTGTCTCGCGACACTTCAATGTCTCAGTGGCGAGCACGTTGGGAGAGAAACTTTCAGTAAGCTGGCCGCATGCGAGCGCCATCGCGTTCCCTTTGATGGGTTTGTTCACACAGTCACACAATGTCATCCCCCTCGCAAAGCCAATCCTGGCAAACCTAACAAAAAAATCCCACCAACAACGACAACTATCCTACGAATGATGACCGCGTCATATTTCATAACCATGCTCCTCCGATTCATCAACGCCATTGTTGTACGTTTTAATGTTATTATACTTGGTTTATAACCCTTTATATTACTGAAATAACTTGGTTAATCCTCATGATCATGAAGTATGGTACACACGATTCGGCGCTCAGCACGAGGGCCATCGAACTCGCAGAAAAAGATGTTTTGCCATTGAGACAAACCCAATTGACCTTCAATAATCGGAATGGTTTCTGATGGCCCGACAAGGCCAGCCTTTAAATGCGAATCACCATTGTCATCTTGCGCATCATGTAACCACACTCCAGGAGGAATGAGTTTGCGTAGTAAATTGACCACATCCAGCGGGACACTATCATCCCAATTTTCCTGAACCATGAGTGCGGCCGTTGCCCCCTGCGCATAAATATGTATGATGCCATTTTGGACGGAGCTCCGCTCAAGAATCGCACGAATGGCTTCGGTGATATCTATCAACTCTTCTCTTCGAGTGCTCTTTATTAATATGGTCTCACGCATGACATTCAAGGATCACAAAATATTCACTGGCCATTTACCTCTACTTGACGACAATATCAATCGAGTCGGAGACAGTCACCATATCATGATCATGCGTCGCGACCTTAACCGTAATAGTATGGCGCTCTGATGGTACATCATGAAATTGACCCTTAAATCCCTTCTGATGATTTCCATCCATAAACACATGGACATGGTCCGCCATCAGACCCTTCCTAAAGGAATAGACCAACTCAAATGAGCCCTCGACGGTGGCACCATTCTGGGGAGACATAATCGTAATCGCTGACCCATCATGCACATCAAGCTGCTGCCCGGCCCCAACAGATTGAGACAACAAAAAGCCAAAACAGGCTACTAGGAAAATCACCCTTTGGAATTGACGCATTCGAAACCTCCTTTTCATTCATCTAGATGTTCAATGGGCACAAGCCTGTTATTATTCTATACCGTATAGGTGGAACAGGTGAAGATTTTTTAGCGTGAACCATGATTTGATTCTTAAGATACCTTGTCTTCCTGATTTCGATAACCACTTTGGGCAGCCAGAGCGTCTTCGCGTTCCAAGAAGAAGTTGATTGGATATGGAACGACGTGAAACCCACGGCTAGACAAGGACCAGTCTGCATGAAATATATTGTGAAGGCCTACCCTATCAGGATTCTTAGAGAGAATGTATCGGGCCGTACTTGTCTGTTAAATTCTATTGAATCGTATCGAAAAGGGGACCATGAGGAGGCGCTTGGCTGGATACTCGCCGGGCAATGCCATGATAGGCTCGCAAGAGAAACATTAGTGAAACATGCGTCAAAGGTCTTGGGGTATGTGTTGCAGGAGTATGGCAACGAAGTTTCTGTGAAGTGAGATGAAAATTCAACTCGATGGTAAAAGAATCGAAAATGAATTTTCGACGACACGGTTTACTTCAATAAGAGTACCCAGGTGAGGAAGAATTTACTGAGAAGTCATTCGTAGGCAGAAATTCTCTACCGTTTTTTTAAAGAGAAAAAGTGCTGTGTCTTGGGGAGACGCATTGATCGCCGATGCTGCCGAACTTTGGACATCGGCTGGCAGGACTTGATACTGGGTCGCCACGTATTCGGCATCGTCTAGATCTTGGTCGGTCCCACGCCTTAGCTTGGCAATAATAAAGTCGACGGGCTCTAAAAGGCGCAACCGCAATCCAGATTCTTCATGCCAAACAGACGTCCGGTCCCGATATCCTGGCGGCATGGCAACAATTGACCATCCCGATATGTTTTCACCCAGATCAGCAGGTATTTGACGTTGCTGAAGAAAAGTTATCAAAGGATTTAATTCTCCGATTAACTCTCCATCCACATCGACGGTCACTCTTTCGGAATATCCATAGGCTTGTAGCGCTAACCCTCCAATAAGTAGAAGGTCAACAGCATTCCCTGTTTGCCCGTGGTATTCGGCTAAATCCCGAACAATTTGCTTAAGAGTGAGCGGTTGCAAAGCGAAGCGCCTCGGCAAAGATTCGATATTCACGGAAATCAATGGGTCGAGGATCATGTGGGAGAGGCTGGCGGAGAATCATTGAATCAATGAGAGACCTATAGGCGGTGAACCACTGACATGCTTTTTCGTAGGCATGTTGCACGGCAGAATCCTGTTGCCAAGCAGAAAGATCAAGATGTTCATTCACAAGAATTTCTAACCACAGAAGACGGACAGCTCGTGGGTTATCCAGAACCTCATCAAGAGAATTTAGGCCTGTATAAGCCGGCAAAAGTTTCATTAAGTGAGAAGACTGAATTGTTCGGGAAACTTCCATACAACAAGTCTATGCTAATAAAACATTTGGAACAAGTCAGTTTTTTGATATGCCCTGAAGTAGCACGAGCCGGGCCCCCCAATGGGAACCCGGCTCATTTGCAGGTCGTAGATATTTAATCGATCTGCTTTTGAGTCTAATTCAACATCGCCAAAATTTTGTTGAAGGTGGCGCTGGGGCGCATCCCCGCTTCCACTTTATCGGGGCAGGGGTGATAATAGCCACCGATATCGACCGGCTTCCCTTTGACTGACTTGAGCTCTTCCAGAATGGTCTCGATATTGGCCTCCAGCTCCTTGGCCACGGGAGCAAATTTGGCCTTCAATGCGGGGTCATCATTTTGAGTGGCCAGCTCTTTGGCCCAATATAATGCCTCCCACACATGGGTGCCGGCATTATCCAACTCCCCTAACACCCGACCTGGCGCCTTACGATGATCCATCAGCTGCCCCGTGGCACGATCCAAGGTGTCGGCTAACACTTGCGCCTTTTTATTGTTTTTGCTTTTACTGAGATGGGCAAAGGATTCGGCTAAGGCCAGAAATTCACCCAATGAATCCCATCGTAAATGGCCTTCTTTAACAAATTGCTGGACATGTTTGGGCGCGGACCCGCCCGCTCCCGTTTCGAATAATCCCCCGCCATTAATTAACGGAACAATGGACAACATTTTGGCACTGGTGCCCAATTCCAAAATGGGAAACAGGTCAGTGAGATAATCCCGTAACACATTGCCGGTGGCCGAGATCGTGTTCTTGCCGTCTTTTGCCCGTTGCAACGAAAGTTTCATGGCATCCACCGGAGCCATAATTTGAATATCTAGTCCGTTCGTATCATAGTCCTTCAGATAGCGGTTCACTTTTTCGATGATCTGGGCATCATGGGCCCGATCTTTATTCAACCAGAACACCACGGGCGTGGAGGAGGCCCTCGCTCGGTTGACCGCCAGTTTCACCCAATCTTGAATGGGAATATCCTTCACAATGCAGGCCCGGAAGATATCCCCTTCTTCCACCTCTTGTTGATGCAAGACCTTGCCTGCGCCATCAATCAGCCGGATACTGCCCTTCCCAGGCGCTTCAAACGTTTTGTCATGGGAGCCATATTCTTCCGCTTTTTGCGCCATCAAGCCCACATTCGGCACACTGCCCATGGTGGCGGGATTAAATTCGCCATTTTCTCGACAAAAATCGATGACGGCCTGATAAATCCCCGCATAACTCCGGTCCGGGATAATGGCTTTCATGTCATGTTCTTTGCCATCGGGACCCCACATTTTTCCTGAGGTCCGAAGGGCGGCCGCCATCGAGGCATCGATGATAATGTCACTGGGTACGTGCAAGTTGGTGATCCCTTTATCGGAATCCACCATCGCCATCGTGGGCCCATTCTTCAAGGCCGCTTCAATATCGGCTTTGATTTCGGCTTGTTGCGCCTCAGACAATTTCCCAATTTTGGCATAGACATCGCCTAATCCATTGTTGGCATTGACGCCAAGCTCGGCAAACGTCTTTTCATGTTTGTTGAAGACCTCTTCGAAAAATACTGTCACACAATGACCGAAAATGATGGGATCGGACACCTTCATCATGGTGGCCTTCATGTGCAAGGAAAAGAGCACATCCGGATCCTTCTTGGCATCCGCGACTTGATCTTTGAAAAATTGCCGTAAGGCGTTGACACTCATCTTGGTCGCGTCCACCACGTCGCCCTTCTCCAAGGTTACGCCATCTTTTAAGACCTTGGTATTGCCATCGGATCCGACAAACTCTATCCGCCCGTTCCCAGCTGTTTGCTCGGTAATGGTGGCGGATTTTTCGTTCCCGAAGAAATCGCCCCCGGACATGTGCGCGACATGTGACTTCGAATCTTTCGTCCACTTGCCCATGCGATGCGGATTTTTCTGGGCATAGTGTTTGACCGACGTAGACGCTCGACGATCGGAGTTCCCTTGCCGTAACACGGGATTCACGGCACTGCCTTTGACTTTATCGAATTTGGCTTTGATCGCCTTTTCTTCCTCCGTCTTGGGTTCTTCCGGATAATCGGGAATGTTATAGCCCTGCGATTGCAATTCTTTCACGGCCGCCTGGATTTGAGGGAGAGACGCACTGATATTCGGCAGTTTAATCACATTGGCTTCCGGCTTCATGACCAACTCACCTAATAACGCCAGGTCATCAGGTTGCTGTTGCTCCGGCTTCAAGCGATCGGGAAATTGCGCAATGATTCGGCCGGCCAGCGAAATATCTTTTCTACCCACATTCACCCCGGCCGTTTTGGCAAAGGATTGAATCACAGGCACAAATGACCCGCTCGCAAGTTCCGGCGCTTCGTCGACTTTGGTGTAAATGATATCGGGTTCTGCTGACATACGATTAGCCTCCTCAATAAAAATGACTGAAAATACATTATCTCAGGAAATGGTGAAACTCTTAGAATGACAAGGATTGTGATTTTAATAAGATTTTGGAAAGTCGACAATCAACCGAAAGGCCCAGTCAAAGTGGAGAGACTAAAGACCCAGACATGGAAATTTTTTGAGAGGAGGTGACACTCCCCTCAGCAAACTGAGGGGTATCCTGCGCTGCTTTTATGAAGTTAGGATAAATAGAAACTGCAAAAACCATTTAAATTCAATTGGTTGTAGCATTTCCCTAATTTCTTATGAATCATTGGAAAATTATGGCACCCAATAATAGTTGATAATAGGTCCCTAGAGGATTTTGGGGGTGAAGGTTTAGAGTATTTGTCGCCAGGTGAGGACTTTAAGTGGAAGTGTGCGAAGAGTCGTGGTAATAGGGCAAGTATCGAGTACGATGCTGACATCATTTTGGAGTATTTGGACTCGCTCGGCATAGAGAGCACCGTTGAGGGTTGAGGATCCCAGCCCTCCGACAAATGTAGCTTGGCCCGAAACAACAATAAGCCCTTCCCATTGAAATGGTGCGGCGATTTGGACGTTGCCTTTGACAAGCAGGATGCCAAACCCAGTGACCTGAGAGACGTTCAACGTCCCGCTTGAGGGTTCGGCGTAATGTACAGCCGGGGAAGCGGACGAACCCAGTGTCACGCTCATCAAATCGGTTAACACAGGTGTCGCACCTTGCTTCAAGTCCTTGATCTGTTGATCCAAATCCAAAGAAATGAGACTGACTTGAGGTGTGGCAGGATTACCGGTCAGACCAGCTGTTCCTACCAGCGATGCCGATGGTGCGAGTGAAATAGGCGGAAGGCCAGAAGGGAAAAGTCCACAGACGTCCATGCCTTGAATGGTGATCATACTACCTGAAAGCACGACTTCATTGCCCCCGTAAATTGGAGCCCACACTGGGGGACCGGCAGGATGCATCACGTCCGCCTGAAGAATCGCATCCGCCCCTTCAACCTGACCATGGCTCGTGATCATTTCTACTGGTGGATACACGCTCAGAAGAGTGGTCGTGAATTGCTCTGGTTCCACCGACGTGGGCAATGGGTAACCAAACCGAATGAGTTGCCCTCGATTGTTCGTGGAATGCAACGTGGTGACGCCATCTCCGTCCACATAATGCGGCGTAGCTGGGCGATGCCCAGCCTGTTCTGCGTCGTTTTCTGTTTTGTGATGTACTTCGGTCCAATATGCGAGGTCACTTTGCACACTATTGGGCTGGGCGAGCGTATTCGTGGCATTTCCTGAAAGCGGGATGTAGTTAGTCAATAGGGCATTGTAGGTTTGATCATCCGTCGGTTGCCACCCAGCGTCGGAGAGGACATAGGCTGCCCAATTTTGTTGAAGGGGTACCGACTTATCTCCCAGATACGTGGGGTTTGAGGCTGGCGATCCGCTTAATCGTTGTTGTGTTTCAGTCAGGCCTGCTTCTGCTGCATAAAAGGTCTGGATGGCTCTTCGATAATTCCCGCTGATCTGCAACTCCGTAGAGGTGGCAAACAAAATCGTGGCTCCCATAATGCCAGAAACAGCTACCAACAATAGGGCGGCGATTAGGGCACTGCCTTTATTGTTGTCCAGTAAAACTATATGTCGGACCCATTTCCCCCCGGTCTGCATGTTTAGAGATTCCTTGGCGTGAGACGAGATTGTAGGCTCACCGTTCGATACCCTCCGTTCGGCAGATATTGGAGGTCTGGATCTTCCGTACGGGCGGTAACGGTGATTTTCACTTGCTGAATTCTTGCGGAGTCGGTGGTTGGATTTCCCCCCTCATCGAAATATTCCACCAAGAATGATTCGATATTTTCGCCAAAGGGTTGATTGCCGCCACCCGTATTGCGTCGCAAAGTATGTGTCTTGAAATCGTAGACATACGAGATGGACTCGTTGGGATCTGCAATCAGGCCATTGCCATTCAAATCGGCCTTGATCATTAAACGATCAGGATCGTATGTAATCCCTAGAAAGTCATTGCTCAAATCCACATCGTCATTGACCCCACGCGGGTCGTACCCCGCCATCAACAATTCACGACTGATGACATCCATGACCACCCGTGCTTGCTGTTGCATCTCCAACCGATCTTCCCGAACATACTGGGCCCTGAGTTCTGTGAGGTACAGAGAATAGACCGCGCTCACGGTCACCAAGCTCAAAGCCAGCGCCACCACCATTTCGATGAGGGTAAAGCCGTTTGGTGTTTTTTGAGAAAAGCGAAACATCTTTTACACATTAATCTGACGCGAGGTAGGTTTTAAGTGAGGTAGAATGCGCCCCTTTGTCCCATTGCATTTGGACGGTGACTGAATGCAAGCCCGGCATAGGATGGTGGGGGATAATGGTCAGAGTACGTTGATGTTGAAGTGCTCCCGCAATGGAACCATAAGATTCCGTTGTACTCAATGGACTCGTTAGTCCAGACGGCACACCACCGCGCTTTACATCTTCCATTTTTTCCTGTGCTAAAGTGACCGCTCTCGTCATTTTTTCACTGGCACTCATGCCCGTATGTGCCACCACGGAAAACCCTGCAAAGCCCAACATCGCAAGAAAGACCACCGCCATTGCGATTACAATCTCCAGCAAGGACAAACCCTGCTGATTTCTTGCCAATCGGGAATTGCCCGGAAGTCGTTTTGGCGAATTGGCCATTTAGGATTGCACCTTCACTCGGCCCGTAATACTGACGGTAATTTTTTTTGAGCCTGCCGAATTGGTCAGGGTGATGGAGGCAAGATTCGAGGCTGTCCCACGGGGTAAAAAGGAAGGATTGTTTGAGGCGTTTAGCGTGACATCGTGATAGTCGGCCTGAATATCGCGAGATTCTTGGTTTTCACCGACATCGATTTTTCCATTGTTGTTCTTATCATCCAGGATCAGGTAATGCCGATTGTCTTGAAAAAAAATCCGATGTCGATTCCGCTCAACTACCGCATTCATTTTTGCTGCCGCGAGATCGGATATCACTTGCCGTACAGCCCCGTTTAATCTCCAATGAGGCAACTGCGAGGATAACCACATGTTTGTCAGCATTAAGATAATGCTCATGATGCCAAGCACAATCATGAGTTCCACAAGGGTAAATCCCTTTAATGTTGCCGGGAATCGGTCTTTCATCTACATACGCCCTTCCAACCAGCTGCAAGATTTACTACCTACTTCAGTTCAAATCAGCCCACGAAAATACCACTGCCAAATGTCCGCACCCCAGAGCATGGCAATGAGGGCGCCTAGAGCTAAATACGGGCCAAAAGGAATGTATTGGCCTTTTTTCATGACCTTCAGGACCAAAAGCCCAATTCCAATCACCGCGCCAAAAACCGATGCAATCATTAAAGTGATAAGGGTTTGCTGCCAGCCTAAAAATGCTCCTACCATAGCCAAAAATTTGATATCTCCGCCCCCCATCCCTTCTTTGCCAAACACGTATGGACTGATCCAGGCCAGAAAGAACAAGATGCCACCCCCGACAAGAATCCCCAATAGTGAGTTCAGCCATCCCGTGGGCAACAGGAGAGAACTACAAAGTAACCCAATCACGATTCCTGGCAGTGTAATCACATCTGGAATGATTTTGTGATCCCAATCAATCCAGGTCACCACCCAAAACACCGAGAACAATCCCGCGTAAACGACCGAAGCCCAGGTCAATCCAAATCTCCAAAACACCAAAAGATATCCCAGGCCGTTGATCAACTCAATGACGGGATACCTTGGGGCAATTGCCCCTTGGCAAACCCGGCACTGGCCCTTTAGCCAGAGAAAGCTCAACAGCGGCACATTGTCGTACCAACTAATTTGTTTTCCACAATCCGGGCAGGCTGACCGTGGAGCGGCGATTGACTGTCCTTTCGGGACCCGATGAACGCAGACCGTTAGGAAACTGCCAATGATGATCCCCAGAATAAAGACGCTTAGCCAAACAATCCAGTGAGACATAAATGCAACATATTCCGTAGTTAATTCGACTGGGGTGAGTTTACGTATATTTTCAGTTTACAATGCCAAAATGACCTGATATTCTCCCTTAGATAATTTGCCTAGCCAAGGATGCTGAGGATTCCATGAATACGCGACCGAAACCCAAACCTGCAGATGACGCACCCATTAAACGCAAACGTCCGGAAGCCCTGACCCAACGGGAACAGGAAATTCTTCAACTCATCTGGTCCGGGCTGAAAAATAAAGAAATTGCGCAGCGGTTGAAAATCAGCGTCAAAACCGTGGAAGCCCATCGGGCCAATATGATGAAAAAAGTTCGCGTGTCGAATGCGGCCCAGCTGCTCAACGCGGCCATTCAAGAAGGCCTCATTCAAATCAAATAAGCCCAGCCCGCCTCTCCATCTTTTGAGCCCGTTGCCTGGCCGCCTCAAAAAGAGTGACAGCGACTGCCACCGATACATTCAATGAATTAATTTTCCCCAGCATGGGAATCCGCACACGGTCATCGCATTTTTTTAGAACAATCGGCCGAATCCCTTCCCCTTCACTTCCGAAAACCAGCGCAAGGGAGTCCGTCAGGTCAACGTCAGCATAGGGAGTCTTGGCTTCCGCATCCAACGCAATGGTGGTGATGTTTCGTTTCTGGCATTGTTCAACAAATTTTCCAGTATTGGCCACTCGTGCAATTGGTACATGTTCCAAGGCCCCTGCAGAAGCCTTGGCCACCCCTGCTGTTAAGCCCACGGCTCGATGTTTTGGAATGACAATACCATGTCCTCCTGCTCCGTCTACTGTCCGAATGATGGCCCCCAGATTATGCGGATCTTGAATCTGGTCTAAGACTACGAGCAGCGAGGGAGTGGTATCTTGCTCGACCTTATCTAATAATTCTTCTCCTTCCAAGAACTGCTTCGCCGCCACACTGGCCACGACCCCTTGATGATGTCGATCGCCAGCTAGGCGATCTAACCGTTCACGAGACTCAATGGAATAAGGAATGTGCCGTTCTTTGGCAACACGTGTGAGTGGGAAAAACCGGCCGTCAGATTTGGCTAACCAGAGCCGCTCGATGCAACGGGAAGGTGATTGCAGAGCTTCGGTTACAGCATGGAACCCATACAACACACTCGTGGGATCATCGTTTCCAGCGCGTGGTGCCATCGGGTCGGTCTTCGAGGATAATACCTTGGTCGGCTAGTTCTTTTCTGATGCTATCAGCGGTCGAAAAATCTTTCTTTGCCCGAGCGTCATTGCGAGCCTGAATCTGTTTTTCAATTAACTCTGCTGAAAGATTCAATGCCTGGGTACCCAATGAAGCTACTGCAGATAATTCAATCGCGGCCTCAATTACCCTTCCTTTACCAAACCAAATATTTGGATGGATTTGAAATAATCCAAGTGACTCACCAAATTTCAAAAACACCTCTTTTACTTTATTTCTTGCCTTTTCATTTACCCCTTTCACCAATAACTTGTTTGCTTCTCCTCGAAATTCGTGAAAGGCACCTAGCGTTTTTGGTGTATTAAAGTCATCATCCATACTTTTTTGAAATCTTTTGGCAAACTCTTTCGTAACTCGTTCGTAATCTACATCGCCTTTGTTGCTTTCTTGTGAATCAGATTCCTCTAATCGTTGGATAAGCCCATACATATTATCGAGCGCCGATTTGACTTCCTCTATGGCTTTATCCGAAAAACTCAGGTCACTTCGATAATGTGTTGATAAAAACAAATAGCGTAGGCATTCAGCCGTAACGGGTTCAGAATACTGAGATTTGTCAAAAATTTCTCGAATGGTAAAAAAATTGCCAAGTGATTTGGACATTTTTTCTTTGTCCACCGTGACAAAACCATTGTGGACCCAATAGCGGGCAAATTCTTTTCCGGTATAGGCACAAGATTGAGCGATTTCATTTTCATGATGGGGGAAGATGAGATCCTTTCCTCCGCCATGAATGTCAAAAGTGGCACCTAACTCAGCTACCGACATCGCGGAACATTCAATGTGCCAACCCGGACGCCCCTTTCCCCATGGGCTGTCCCAGCCAGGCTCTCCTGGCTTTGCGGCCTTCCACAAAGCAAAGTCCATCGGATCTTGTTTCCTTGTATCCACCTCAACCCTCGCCCCAGCCTGTAGCTCTTCTAGATTTTTCCCGGATAGTTGGCCATAAGGAGGGAATTTCTTCACCGAAAAATACACATCGCCTTCTATCGGATAGGCCATGCCATTTTTTTCTAAGCCTTCGATCATGTTGAGAATATCTTGCATATGTTCGGTAGCTCGGGGTTCTGCGGTGGGTTTTGTGATACCCAATGCTCCCATGTCCCGGTAAAAATTTTGAATATAGCGTTCACTGATTTCACTCCAAGGAACATTTTCTTGCTTCGCTCGATTTAAGATTTTGTCATCGATATCGGTGAAGTTTCTCACGTACTTCACCTGGTATCCAGAAAACTCCAAGTAGCGCCGAATGATGTCGAAGGTAAGCGCACTACGGGCATGGCCTAGATGACAGTCATCATAGACCGTGACCCCGCAGACGTACATACTAACCTGGCCAGGAACCAAAGGGGTAAAGGGCTCTTTGTTCTTTGTTTGGGTGTTATAAAGAACTATCGACATAGCCTGCCGTTATCACATAGATGTCTTTTGACCGATTTTCTGCCCTTGATGTTTCACAATCCAAAACCCTAGGACTAATAACACGATAAACACAATGGAAAAAATATTGAAATACTTTTCGATGATATCTTTCATCCATGGCCCAAAAAGCTGTATGGCACCGGCCACGAGAAAAAAACGCCCACCACGACTAATTACCGAGGCCGCCATAAAGGTCTTAAAATCAACGTAAAATGCCCCAGCCCCTATCGTGAAGATTTTATAAGGGATTGGGGTGAATCCGGCAATAAGAATCGCCCACGCTTCATATCGTTGAAAATACTGATGCACGAGATCCATACGGTCTTGCCCCATGAATTTTTTTACCACCGGGCGCCCCCCATACCAGCCAACGCCATAGCCCAATGCCCCTCCTAGAACCGACCCGACGGTGGCCACCGTCGCATACCACCAGGCATTTACAGGATTGCCCAATGTGAGGGCTATCAATAACACATCGGGAGGGAGAGGGAAAAAGGAAGATTCGGCAAAGGCCAAAACAAAGAGGGCCGGAATCCCATAGGGCGAGTCCGCCCAGGACAGCATCCAGTCATATAATTGCTTAGCCCAATCCATAATATTTCGAGCTCGATGTGTGACGTTTGATTTTACAAAAGCTTAGAGTCTGGGCTTACTTTTTTTCACTTTTGGCTTTCTTCGAACGAATGAGGCAGAACCTGCCTTCACGGAAGGAAGGGTTTTTCCCCAGCACTTCAGCGTATTGAGCGCCACGTAATCAGTTAAATCCAAATGCAGTGGGGAAACGGACACCATATTCTTTTCCACGGCGTCATGATCGGAGGGCTTCTTTCGAGCCCACGATTCTCGTTCCCCAGCGATCCAGAAATAGGACCCTCCTCTAGGATCAATTTTTTCCACCACCGGGTTATGATATCGACGTTGGCTCAAACTAGTGAACTGTATGCCGGCAATCGCTTCTTTTTTCGAGCCAGGAACATTCACATTGAGAATCGTCCCTTCCGGCAAACCAGATTTCAGCATCCGCTTCGCCAGTTGGACCGCATAATGGGCAGCCATCGCATAGGAAGCTTTTGGGCAATCTTCTAAGGACACCGCCATGGAGGGTATTCCGTGGAGCATGCCTTCCAGCGCACCTGCGACAGTGCCAGAGTTGGTGACGTCATCTCCCAGATTCCACCCATTATTAATTCCAGAGACCACCAGTACGGGCACAGTCGTTTCTAGAAGCTTGCAAATCGCCAAGGTAACACAATCTGCTGGTGTCCCATTTACGGCAAACCACCGGGGGCGAATTTGCTGAAGTCGCAAGGGCTTATGCAACGTCATCGCTCGCCCCACCGCATTTTGTGTTTTTTCTGGAGCCACGACCCACACTTCGCCCAACGCTCCCATGGACTTCGCCAGGGCACGGATGCCCGGCGCATCAATACCATCATCATTGGTTACGAGAATTCGTCTTGGTTTCGCAGAAGTCATGTTGTCTTGGGAGTTTGTAAAAGATACAGAAAAGCCCGCCCCAATTTCTTTGGGGCGGGCTTATAAATTTACTCAATTTGCGGACAATTGAGTTATATGCTTTTCATGAATTCTGCCACGGCCGCTGGATCTGCCACTCCCATAATGGCTGAAGGAGGAACGGTATTGGACTTTTTACCAGTTAGGCCACATTCTATTTCATCTGTAATCATTTCGACGGGCATGGACATTCCCCCGTAGACATGTGGACCAGCCACAATTTTTGCCTTGGAGAATCCATAAATTGCGGTCGCCACATCTTTAGCCAGCCATCCGATATAATTAAACTCGGGAATGACAATAAGCTTAGCTTTCGTACAAAGTTTCCTCAGTTCGTTTGTAGGGAAAGGTCGCAAGGAGCGAATCTTGATCAATCCTGCCTTAATGCCTCTTTCCTGACATTGGCGTACCGCTTCGCGAGATTGGGCCGCTGCACTCCCCGAAGCAATAAGGAGAACATCTGCTCCGTCCACATCCTGCGCTTCTAACAATCCATCCATATATTGCTCAATATATTTCCTTGACCGCTCAACACCAGCCCAAACTTCCTGTTGCCATACTGCGTGAATGTTATAGGCCATAAAATTCGATTTTTGGACCGGGGCATCACGAGACAATCGAGCTGGAGGATTTTCAGCATCTAACACTGGCACCGACCCGCGGTAAGGATCCCGCCCCGCTAACTTGTACTTTTTATCTGGCATCGCACAATATCCACGGGCATGCGTCACAAAAAAACCATCACAGCAGACACCTACTGGGAGTGTCACATCATTTTTTTCGCTGATGATAAAGCCCTTCATAATAAAATCGAACAGGTCCTGCTGATTTTCAGCATGAAAAACCAACATTCCGCTGTTCAAAAGGTAGGCAATTTCTATGTTATCCGGTTGGATAGCTAGCGGAGCATTCACAACTCGACATGTAAACATGCAAACGGCAGGAAGACGATGACCAGCCCAAGACACAATAGGTTCAAGACCTCGTAATGTTCCAGGGCCTGCTGTGGCAGTAAAGGCTCGAACACCTGCGCGCGAGGCGCCAGCAATGGCCGACATGACTCCATATTCTTCCTCGCCTCGATAGAATTCCTTCACATATCCTTCCCCATACAAGACCCCAATTAATTGCAAAGTCTCACTCTGTGGGGTTATGGGATAGGCCACGGACATATCGACATTTGAGCGCCTTACCGCTTCTTTTGCACATTCACTCCCCGTAATAAATTCCCGTTCACGAGGAGCCTCATTAAACATAAATTCCGGAGAAACTTCCACCTGGCTTTTGGCAGCCCCATGGGGATCTTTTCTTCCTCCATTAGTAGAAGGTGCCGGCGCAGGAGCACTCGTAATTGGATCACCCTGGGGATTGGTTTTGACTTCTGTTTCTAAACCTTCACTCATGGCTTTATCCCCCCATTGCTAAAATAGAAATATTTCATAAACCTTACGCTTCGCTCTGCATCTGTTCAGCTTTATGACCAAATGCTGCCGCATTGCCGCTCGCAGGATCAACTGAAAGACCAAAATCTAAGGGATTGGTATGCGTTAAACCACCATGAACCCGCGATTGCAGACCGGTAAAGCGTACATTTTCTCCATTCTCTGGCAATTTAATCCCCATTTCCTCCCGCACCCGTTTAAAGACGGCCACAACCCTTCTAATCTTTGCCGCATCAGAATCTCTTACCGTGAACATGGCGTCTTCATGGCCTTGTTCCGCACAGATGGCCGACGTCCAACAGTTGGTTCCAGCTCGAATCATCTTGAGGGTCAGATTGGCATAATGACAATGTACGCCAATGAAAATACACGCCTCAATTTTATTACCCCAAATGGTGAGATTGGGATGATTCGGATTGATGACTTCTTCCGGTTCAACCTTCGGATACTTGGGGCGATAATCCGGCATGGGAATAACAAGTACATCAGGTAATTGGGCTGCCAGTTCTAATACAGCCTTAGCCTTATCTGCAGCATGATCGTTCCAATTCCACAATACCAAGGGACCAGGGAAAATCGTTGCATTCTTGCGCGTTAACATCGTACGTGCCATGGCTTCCATGGCCTGCTCTTCCGCAACAACATGACCAAATTTTAGACCATGGCCTTTTTCGGGCGTTAGTACGCCAAGTTCCGCAGCCGATGGTGGATGGAACCCTTGTGGCCCTGGAGCCACAATTGCGTCTTCTAGTTCTTTCGTTAATTCCACGTTGGACTCCGATTCACATTAAATAGGAAATCAGCAAGTACGCGATCGAGTTTAAGACTGCCACGGACTTGCTAAAACCGCTTTGGTGTTTTTTTCTTGGTAAGTAATATTTGGGGTGAGTGCTGCATCACCAATCTGGTCAATCATTTCCATCTTAATGGCCTTATGTTTCGCCATGTTATCGCACACCCAGACACATTGGGCACAGCCTTTACAACGGTCTACAGCCACATAAGCCGACCCATACTTCAAACCCTTATCTTTCCCTGCCTCGGTATCATATTGAATGGTATTGGCTTCTGGACAATATTGCGTACACAATTTACAACTGGTGGCGGCACATATTTCCTGATCAATATTCGCTACAAGATACATCGTGTTCCCCTTTCAATTTTCTCTTTTTAGGCCGACGCTTTTGCTGCTGCATCTGTTTGATCGGCCATTGAGGACGCTCCAAGGGTCCATCCATTCTCGACGGCGTAATCCCAACCAGCCTTTACCACCGCTAAGTTCTTCTCAATTAATTCTGCCTTTTTCTTGAACTTTCTTTCCACCACACTATCCAATGCGGCCGTTCCTCCAGAAACCACGAAGCCTTTTCCGAGAAATCGATCTTTCACAGCCGTACCAGTGGCCTCTAAAGTTGAAAGGCCCGTAATTGCGCCGATTGCCCCAACCATCGCCATATTCGTGGCCAAATCTATTCCCGCCACATCTAACGACATTTGGGTGGCTGGGAGGTAATAAATTTTGGCATTTAAGTCTTTTAATTCCGCAGCTTGATCCGGTTCAAGAGTCATAGGTGAATTACTATTGATCAGGACAACTCCATCCTGCTTTAACCCATAATAAAAAGGATTCGTATAACTCTTCCCATGGGTGATGCACTGCGGATGAAAGACCATGAGAATGTGAGGAAAGGTAATTTCTCCAATTTCATAAATTGGCTCATTCGAGACGCGCACATAACTTTCTACAGGAGCCATTCGCTTTTCAGACCCATAGAACGGAACAATCGTGCTTTCCCCTCCAGCATTAATGACCGCCGTACTAAATATGTGGGATGCAGTCACCACACCCTGGCCACCAACGCCTGCCATACGAATGTTATAACGAATAGCCATTTCTACACCTCCCTCATCACAATGTGAGCAACCAACACTCTTAGTACCAAACTCAAGAAGTTACCCCTTCGTCACTGCAGCTGCAGGTTTCGGGAGATACTCTTTATATCCATAGAGCCTAGCCAAATGCTCTTTCGCTTCGTCCGTTATATACTCTTGGAATTTATAGCGATCATTTTCAACATCCTTTGCATCTTGCATCACTTGATCCGTTGGAATCGCATATTCAATGTTACAGGAGGTATAGGCTTGGATATACGTTGGACCTACTTCTCGTGCAATTAAGATCGCTTTTTTAATGACGCTTTCTACTCGCCTTGGATTGTTGGGAACCACCGTCGCCACATAAGCACATCCCGCAACTTTAGCCATTCCTAACATATCCATCTTTTCAAATTTTTTCCCCAAAGGCGCCATCTTCAAAACCTGACCCTTGTTAGTCATTCCACTTTCTTGGCCACCTGTATTTCCATAGACTTCGTTATCCAACATGATGGTCGTAAATTTTTCTTTTCGAAACCAGGAATGCAACGTTTGGGCAAAGCCAATGTCTGCCATTCCCCCATCCCCTGCCATCACAACAACATCTTTGGGACGATCTCCAAACCGCAATCGAAGTCCACGGGATAACCCACTGGCCACGCCATTCTGATCGCCATAATTTCCATAGACAAAAGGAACAGCGGCTTGGGAAATCGCCAACCGGCCACAACCAGCCGTTCCCACCGTAATAGTATCTTCAGGATTTGGAAGGGCAATAAACGCTAATCGAATAAATAGGGTCATCGCACAACCCGCGCACATTGGATGCTCTTCCAAAATTTCTTTAAAAGTCCCAACTTGGGACACCGTCGTCTTTTTGCCAAAGGGGCCACTCTCCACCATATCGCGATATTCTTTGGGCATAAACTTTCCAAAGCCGGGGGTAAATTTCACATAATCGAGACTCATATCCTGTCTCCTCCTTGTTAAAAAAAACGATCTAAGATGCAGCCGTTCATTAAGTGATAAACTTCATCTGTGTGCTAAAAAAATAACTGAAACTACTTATCCTTCAACAAACTAACAGAGAAACCAGACTTTATCAATTTTAGAAGGTAATAATCTAGGTGAATTTGATTGACAATTCAATACTAAAGAAGGCCCACTACCTAAAAAAGAAGCCCCATAGGCCTTCTGACCGCTTAGGTCCTTTGTCCCAGACGACCCGAAAATCAAAAATGTGGAGAAACTAACTTGGAGAGATGGAAATGAAAAAGGGAAAGGCGACTGTTCTTGCTAAACGAAGAAAGGACTTTAGTCTAGGATGTAATGGATGGGATTGACAACCTTGTCATTGACTGCAACCTGATAATGCAAATGGGGCCCAGTTGAGAATTTTCCAGTGCTACCCACCAGCCCAATGAGATCGCCTCGATGTACTCGATCACCATATTTCACATGAATTTTGGACAAATGCCCATAGGTTGTTTCAATACCATATCCATGATCAATCCGAATAAATTTCCCCATTCGGCCATCATAGGCAGCCACCACCACTTTTCCTGAGGCCGGCGATCGAACCTCAGTCCCCCTTCGCGCACCAATATCAATACCGGCATGTAACGCTTTCTTACCGGTGAAGGGAGATACCCTTGGCCCAAATTTTGAGGTAATCGATCCTTTGACGGGCCAAATTGAGGGAGTTGAGGCCCACTGAACCGCCTTTTTCTCGGCCACAGTAGACAGTTCATCCAAAATTTGGCTTTCTAGTTTACTCTGTTGGTTCAGCCAATCAAGCCCCGCTTTGATTTCAGATATCTTTCGGTCCATGGATAGAAATCCAGGGGCAGCGGGTTGGTCCAGTCCTGTTTTTTGAGCTTCGCCATTAGTCAGAGACGAGGGTTCTTCAGTGGCCATTTCATATGGAATTTCTTCCCCACCTTGCCCAGGAACCCCGGAAGGGAAACCCTGAATCTCGTCTGTTTCCAAACCAAACATTGTTTGCAATTTGCGATTAAGCGACTCCAGTGCCAGCATGCGCTTTTTCATTCCATCGACTTCAGTGGAAAATGTGCCGGTTTTAGCTCGAGAGGAATTCAATTCCTTTTTTATTTCTTCCAGCTCACTCAACTGGCTCCATTGGTAGACATAATGCGTGATAATCCCACCCTGAATCAACAGCAAGGCTAAGCCCCAGATTAAGCCATGCTTCACAAAGGCTTTACGAATTTTAAGACGCCAGGGGTTAGCTCGGGCGCCACGAAAAACAATAACTGTCAAAGTATCTTCGGATTCTTTCATTCGTTCACCGATAGAGTTGAAGAAGGTGGTTAAAGGTTACTTGGCATGTTCCACATGAAAAGGAATACGTGTCGGTTAACTAGCCTGCTTGGTGACATCTCCAATCCAGCTTAAATACTCGGGAAGACCATCCTGAATCGGGAGGGCTATCACCTCTGGAACGGAATAGCTGTGAAGGGCCTTTACCTCTGTCACCACCCGTTCAAATGCCTTATCCACTGTTTTGGCGATTAATAAACACTCTTGTTCTTCCATGATTTTGCCTTCCCATTGAAAAATAGAGCGAATACCAGGAAGAACATTTACACATGCAACTAATCTTCGCTCCACTAAGGCACTGGCAATTTTCATGGCCTCTACTTCAGACCCCGCCGTTATCAACACAACAACATGGTCCATGTTCAACAGGCCGAGGTTCCAATTTGGTCGTGCTCTTGATAAGGAAAAGCTGCGCTCAAATCAGAATGAGGAATGTACCTATTCAATACCCTTCATTCTTTATCATTATCGGTTGTTTTTCCGATTCCTGAAGGTTAAAAATAATCTTCTGGCCACAAAAGATCAACCCGTTAGGATACCTTTTTTTGAGTTTTCAATAATTCCAACGACTTAGCGTGGCAACAACCGATTGGGGTCCTGGTTGGCCAATCCAACCAAATCTGCAATTGCTGGTTTCAGAGCCTCTTGTAACGCCAAAGGGTAACTTTCCACAGCATCTTCAAGGCCGTAATAGGGACTGTCAAACTGCTTGCCTTCAAAATCCATAGTCATATTCCAAATGACCTTGGTTGGGTCATTCACTGGAGTCAGACGTAAATCAAGTTCCAGGCCAGTAGTTGTTTTACTCATGGGCGCCCCCAAAAACCAAAATATGGTCCCCACAGGACCAAACCCGTATGTGTATAGTCTCCGCTTCCAATCAGTTGAACGTAATCGCCCATGAAACGCGACATCTGCAGGTTCTTGCTGGGTATCTTTGGCAAAATTCACAGATGAATAAATTCCTGCCTGGGAAAGCTCGGCCGCAATAGCCTTAGCAAAATCCTGAGACGGATCAAAGCGGACAATATCCACTTTTTCTGGATTTTCAGCTGCCTCAGGACGTTGGTATATAGTGTCGCCATAGCTAGGAGCAATGGGAATCGTGGCTTTCCAATATTCTTCCTTCACATCCTTCCCTCTTAAGTCCTCTAACGGAAGCACAATGGCTTTGACTGGAATCACTGAGGTTGCCTTGCTCCCAAGATAAGTACCGGTGGCAGAAGGTGGGTACTGCCAATTTCGATTACCCAGGCAACCAGAAACGGCCATCATGGCCATCACAAGAAGAATGATAACCCATACTCGTGTGAGAGAAACACGCATTCTTAAGACTCCTTTCTTGTTTTTGGTATTAAGCCCCTTCCTCTTCCTCTAGGAATGGAGGAAACCTGAAGGGGAGGCATTTCATGGGGGAGGCAAACAACCAGAGATCAATGGAATCTCCAGAGAGGGAGAAACATAGCACAATCTACCTGACATGGCACGACATCTCAAGAAGGAAATCCACCAGCTTTTCCTAAATGCTCTTGAAATTCTAAATATGTTTTGGCCACCGGAAACTGTGGATATTCCTGAGCAATGGATTCGGGGGGACAGAAGAAAAAGCCCGCATCTGCTTCTTGTAACATGGAAACGTCATTATAGGAATCGCCTCCGGCCAAAATTCTGAAGCCAAGATTCTTGAGCGCACGGACTGCTTGCCGCTTCTGATCTTTCTGACGGAGAAAATAATCCGTGATCATTCCTTCTGAATCAATGCCGAGACTATGGCAGAAAATCGTAGGAAATTGAAGTTGTGCCATCAGAGGTTGCACAAACTCATAAAAGGTATCCGAGAGGATAATCACTTGTGACCGTGGCCGCAACCATGCCATAAACTCTGGAACACCTGGCAGAGGTAAAATAGATCGAACAACTTCATGAATATCGTGAATGGTAATGCGATTTGTCCGCAACACATCCAACCGCTTCTTCATTAGGACATCGTAATCGGAAATGTCTCGAGTCGTGAGACGTAATTCCGGCAAGCCAACCTTATCGGCCAAACCCAACCAAATTTCAGGAAATAAGACCCCTTCCATATCCAGACATGTGATAACCGGTTGTACCAATTTTTATCCTTACCTAAAAATGAAGGGTGAGCAATCGTTATCTTAGAAAATTCAGTGAGACAAAAACCTTGGCGATCATAAAAGAATTCCTGTCTATGTCACAACTACCCAGACAAAAATTCAATGGTATTTCATGGGGAATTTACCACAGATCGATGAGATGATGAGGAGACTCGCAATAAAAATCAGGATGGAGTGCCGCAACGCGTTCTCGATTGCCATATCCATAGCCCACGGCGCATGCTCGAATACCTGCGGCTTGAGCCGCTCGAACGTCATTCGTACTATCCCCAATCATGACCGTGTCTGCGGGATCAGCCCCCAATACTTCGAGGGCGCGTTCTAACATAACCGGTTCGGGCTTCAGTTCAGTCGTATCTCGGGGTGCTTCCACGTGTTGAAACAAATCCCGGGCCTGCAATCCATCGACAATGGCCAGGGTATATTCCAGGGATTTATTCGTGACAATCACTTTCCTGCGATCTTTATAGTGGTGCAGGACGTCCCAAATCCCCGGATACCATTTCGTCGTTTCCACACAATGCTCCAGATAATGGTGGCGAAACACCGAAAGAGCTTGGTCATACTTGTCGGGATTGTCCTCTCCTACCGAAAGACGGAGTAGCCGTTTAACGCCATCCCCCACAAAACTAAAAATTTCCTCAACCGAACGAAGCGGTAAACCCAAATCTCCAAGCGTCAGATTCACGGCCGTCGCAATATCCACTTTGGAATCAATCAGGGTTCCGTCAAAATCAAAAAGTAACACTTCTGCCCGCCATCTTGTCATATCAATAAATCTTTCCTATTGCGCTTTCAGTTGATGATGTAAGGAAGCAAACAGGGCCTTTCGTGTTTCCTCCGGTTCACCCAATTCTGTCCAACGCACAAAATCCATCAGGCGTTGCCGACCAACATGAGGGGGCAATTGCGGTTGAACAATTTGCCATCGGTCATACACGGCTTTGATATGAAACAAATGTGACTCCTGATGAGGATCTGGAACAAATGTCACACTCTCCCAATGCATCGTTCCGAGCACATCAAACACCACGGGGATTTTTGCTTCGACGCTACTGACAATCTCCCATTGGGTGACATCCTCTACTATATGAAATCTTGAAATAACCACCACATGGCCCCATGCCACGCCTTCATCCCAGTCTGTATAGGGTTCGATGACCTGCCAGGAAGAAGTCTCGAGTCTCGCGCCTTTTTTATCCAACGACAAAAACTTGTGCAACGTTTTAGTGGGGTCTTCTGTGATATGGCGATTAAAAGCATGTAAAGACGTTGCACTCCCGATCGCCACACTAACTATTATTGACAGGACAATCTTGAGCTTTCTCAATTCATCATTCACAATCATTTCAAAAAAATCCTATTGAAAACCCAACAGGGAAAAACCACTGAGAGGAAGGAACCTGGACTACCCTTTAAAGAGGATGACCAGAATAATTCCAAGAAGCAGCCACAGAGGAATGGACAACATAAGACCCCAGGCCAGTCCCTGTGCGGTTTTAAGCCGGCCTTTTAAGGTTTGCTTTTCTAAGGCTTTAGAAATACGCAATTTGACATCTTCTAAATGAAACGGTTTCGTAATGTAATCATCCGCCCCACGATTAATGGCTTCCACCGCCGTGCCAATGGAGGGATGACCGGTAATCATCAAAAATATGACTTCATTATTTTTAATCTCACGAATACGCCGCAGCAATTCCATGCCATCCATGTTAGGCATAATCAAATCGGCCATCACGACATCAAAATCTCCCTTTCCATATTCGGTCAAGGCATCCTCGCCATTATCAACTGACACAACAACATATCCAAGAGACAGTAAAAACTCCGACAGCGCTTCCCGAACCCCAGCGTCGTCATCCACCACTAAGATACGTTCAGCCATTGTGGTTTACCCTTCTTTGAAATTTTCTGAGAATCCGCACCAATCTTCTTTCCCTGGCTCCTAAAAGGTGGGAAAATCAACCACGACCACATCCGGAGGGAGCGTAAATTTCAAAAGATCGGGCGAAAGTCCTTGATTCACTTGAATATCATCAAAAGACACCCGAGAAATATTCCCGCTAGCTTCAAAAATCGTAATCGTCTGAATAAGGTAGGAGTCAGGAAATAATTGCAATTGGATTTTTTTGATCGTCGGGGCTGAATCCCCATCCGGTTTAGGAATTAACGTCAAATCGGATACTTTTGTGGAATCCTTTGAAGGCTCAGGAGACTCTACCACCGTGAATTGTTGGGAAAGCTTTCCCACACCCAACAACAGTGCCAAGGGCCCTTTGGATGCCGCAATTTGCGTCAGGGTGCCTTTTACGACTTGTTGATGTTCAGGTACATACATCATCACCGCATCACCATCGACATAAATATGCTCTTTTGATGGTTCAAGATAATCCCATCGTAAGAGCCCCGGCTTTTTCAAATAAAACTTACCCGTTGATTTGAACCCTGACTCGAATCCTTCAATGATCGTCTCTTGGGTGAACTTGCCTTGCAAGTCTTGAGTTTTGGCATAGCGATCATCCACATGACCTACCACCTCGTCGACCTGAGTAGCTAAGGCAGGAACAGCCTGAGCGAGAAGTACGATCCCCCAGAAAACCATAAGGCGCAACCCAATGTGTCTCTTCATCCAATCTCCGCTGTGGCTGTTCCCCGGGCTAAGACTTCCCGTCTTCCATCACGACCGGGAGAACTAACAAGGCCCTCCTCTTCCATTTGCTCAATCATACGAGCCGCACGAGGGTATCCCACCCTGAGTCGTCGCTGAATAAAAGAAGCTGACGCCTGCCCCGTTGTCATAATGAGTTCCCGCGCTCGTTCATAAGTCTCATCTTCAGCTTGATCTTCGGTTGACGATTCTTGCACGGGCGCTAAAGCGGTTTGATCATAGACCGGAGACGCCTGGGCTTTCACCCACTCCACCACATTCCGGACTTCATCATCTGACACATATGGCCCATGTAATCGAACAATGCGCCCGGTCCCTGAAGCTAAAAACAGCATATCACCTTTGCCTAATAAACTCTCTGCGCCATTGGCATCGAGAATCGTCCGCGAATCAATCTTCGAGGACACTTGATATGCAATGCGCGCAGGGAAATTGGCTTTGATGATTCCCGTCACCACATCTACTGAAGGACGCTGCGTCGCTAAAATGAGATGAATCCCTGAGGCCCTCGCCATTTGTGCAAGTCGGGCAATGCGATCCTCAATATCTTTGGGTGCCACCATCATCAAGTCTGCAAACTCATCGATCACGACCACAATATAAGGGAGGGTCGTATGTTCCTCAATTGGAGTCGCCAGAGAGGGCGCCTCTTCGCGGTCCATCGACTGCCCTTTACTCAACCTCTTTTTGCTCCGACCGGTGGAGCCGGATTTTTGAAGTTCGACCACTCTCCGATTATAGGCATCAATATTCCGGACACCAATTTCAGCCAACACCCGATATCGCCGCTCCATTTCTTGCACCACCCAGCTAAGACCACGCGCAGCTTCTTTCGGGTTCGTAATCACAGGCCGAATAAGATGCGGAACGCCATCATACACTTGTAACTCCAACACCTTCGGGTCAACCAAGAGGAGTTTGACGTCATCCGGATGGGCGGTGAATAAAATATTCAACAGCAAACAATTCAGCCCCACACTTTTGCCGGACCCGGTCGCACCAGCCACGAGCAGATGAGGCATCGTACGAAGATCGGTGATCACTGGCCGACCATAGATATCTTTACCCAAAGCCAGCGCCAATTTTGACCGTGCCTTGGCAAAGGCTTCCGAAGTCAGCATATCCTTTAAGCCCACCGTCTCACGCTGAGGATTGGGTACTTCAATGCCCACTGTCGATTTGTTAGGCAGAGGGGCCACGACTCGAACCTTCAAGGCCTTCAGGGCCATTGCCAAATCATCCGCTAGAGTAACAATACGCGCCACTTTAATTCCGGGGCCCGGGGCAAATTCATACATGGTGATTACGGGCCCGGGATGTACGTCCGTGACGCTGCCTTCAATCCCAAAACTACCCAGGGTTTGGACCAATATATCGGATTGAGTCTTCAATACCGAATCAGTCTGATGCGCAGCCCGGGCGGCATGCGTGTCCAGCAGTTCAACAGGAGACGGCATTTCATAGGACTCCGAGACCGTTTTTTTCGACAGATACTCTGTATCCGTTTGATCAGTCAGCGCCAAACGAGGTTCGTTGTCCAAGAGAATTGGGTTAGTTTCGGCAGATGTTTTCGCAGCCTTTGTCGGTTCCAGAATAGAATCCAACCCCAAACTCCCGATTCCTCCCCGCCCAGCTATTTCGCGATTAATACGAATCGACTTATTCTTTTTGGGCTCGGAACTCGGTACTCTCCATTCACGTTCTTTCAAATTCGCAAGGAATTCAGAAAGGCGGTTCCACAGGACCCCTCCAAAGGCAAGTGTCCCACGGACCATTTGGCCAAGAGACACAGGCACCAACAACAAAAAGGCCACTAACAGCATGGCGGTCAAAATAATTGTCGCGCCCGTGATCGCGAAATAGGTTCCCAAGACTTCCGAAAGACCCTGTCCCACAATTCCTCCGGCATTGAGACTGAACGCTTCCGCAGTAGCAAGGGGCAAAGATTGCAAATGCAATAAGGAACTGACTGACAGAATCGCTAAGAGCGAACCAAACAATCCAACGAGACTCACGCGGAACTGCTCCGACCAGAGTACCGTCAACCCAAAACCGACGAGCAACAGCGGCACAACAAATGAGCCACCGCCTACCATAGTCAGCAAGGAAAAAGCAGCGGTCGAACCCACAAGTCCTACCGCATTGTCCGGAACCGACTGCGATGTAGAATGGGGAAAGAGGAGAACGGGGTCATCAGGGGAAAACGTTAAAAGACTCAGGAACCATAAAATTCCGACCGTAGCCATGAAAACCCCTGCAATTTGAACGGTTAACGAAGAAGTTTCTTGAGAAGGTTGCTTCTTTTTAGGCTCTTTCTTACTGGGGAAAATACTCATCAAAAAATCGTACCATAAGGGTTTCTATTGAGCAAACAACCCTTACACCATTTCAACAGTAAATATAAAATGGATATTTTAAGGAACAGAGGTCAAAAAGGAGGCAATACCCCGCTCAAATTCTGAAACTCTTCGACAGAGAGGGTTTCGGCGCGGCGGGTGAGGACGATGTCTGTCTCTCGTTGGGCCTGTTGTAAGCACTCATTCGAGATGCCTGCAGATCGAAAGGCGTTCAACAGCGTTTTTCGACGTTGGCCAAAGGCCGTACGAACCACCCATTGGAAATGGGTCAGGTCTTGTGGATTCTCCTGGTGATCCTGGCGCATATCCAAGCGCACGACGCCAGAATCCACAGCCGGTACTGGGCGGAAGCATTTTCTGGATACCTTAAAACCAAACTTCACGTCAGCTAAGTATTGCACCATCACTGAAAGCACCCCATAGTCTTTGGTACTCGGCTTGGCGACTAACCGCTGTGCGACCTCCAACTGCACCGTCAGCACCATCCGGGAAATGTTCTGTTGAGCCTCCAGCAATCGAAACAAGATTGGTGTCGAAATATTGTACGGCAGATTGGCGGCCACCACCGTTAACGGCGGAAGTTGGTCGAATGGATATTTGAGCGCGTCTTGCTCTTGCACCTCGAGATTAGTACGTCCAGCCAATTCCGTTTTCAGAAATTCTACCATTCTGGGGTCCACTTCCAACGCTAACACCTGCTTGGCGTTTTGACACAACAAACCGGTTAGGGCCCCGCCACCTGGTCCAATTTCACACACAAAATCCGAAGGCTGAATTTCTGCCAAATTGACAATTTTACGAAGCAGATTGGGATCAATCAGAAAATGTTGTCCTAACCGCTTGCGGGGATGGGGAGGAATTTTTGCCATGTTTTACGGATGCAGAAAAGAAGTCGTCCGGGCAACGGAGAGCCGGCACAATAGAACGGTCAGGGAATTCCCGACGTCTGAATATCTTTGGCAAGTTTTTTAAGATGGCGTCGACACATATCGACTTCATCGGCCAATTCATCGAAGACATCTCCCACAAAATACGTCGTTTCCAGCCATTCCTTCGTAATGTGCTGAAGATAGGCCGGACTAACGTGAGGGGCGAGACCATCCACCACTTTTCGCTTCCATTTCGTCACATGGTCTTTCCCTTGCACAGCATTCAACGCCTTTTCGGCCTGCTGATGAATGTCGGTCAATTCGTCAATGTGCTTCTGAATATACAACACCAACTCGGATTCCTGCTCAGTCATGCCTGACTCCTCTGTTGAATGATGCCCGCCTGTTCTATTGGGTGCCCCCGCATCAAAAGCCTTGTGAGCTGCTTGAGTTGTTCGACTTTCAAGGTGATTCTCGTATTATTGGGGACTGGCTCAAACGAATCCCAACTTCTAGCCGATGACCAGCCAGATAATCAGCCACCGCCATTCGTTTCTTATTGGCTGGCTGAATGTCTAGGAGCCGCAACACCCCGCGACCCGTCTGGACCCGAATGCCTTGTTTAGTCACCCCAATGATCGTGCCTGGGGCATCGCCAGTCTGTTCCGAAGACCCTATTGAATGCCCCTCAGACTCCTCAACGTGTGCTTTCCAAATTCCCCATCGCTCGCACTCCACAAACGTATAGCCACCCGGCCAAGGGGACAAGCCTCGTATACGATTGGCCAAGACTGTGGCAGGTTGGCTCCAATCCAGGAGTCCGTCTTCTTTTTTGAGAATCGGCGCCAGGGTAGCTTTGGTTTCATCTTGCGCCTGCGGCTCGATCGTCCCGGCCAGCCATTTTTTCAGGGTAGAAACCAGAAGAGCCCCCCCCATTTCGGCCATGCGGCTAGCCACATCGCCTGCCGTATCCTCCGTGGAAATGGCCAGCTTCGCTTGCTCAAGAATCGCCCCGGTATCCATACCCGCATCCATCACCATGATGGTCACGCCGGTTTCAAGTTCCCCATTGATGACAGCCCATTGGATGGGAGCCGCCCCTCGATATTTGGGTAACAACGATCCATGGACATTCAGACACCCTTTGGGAGGAAGATCAAGGATGACCTGGGGCAAGATGCGCCCAAATGCGGCCACTACAATCACATCCGGATCCCAGGCCTGAAGAGTCTCCAGAAACCCCGGATCCTTCATTTTCTCTGGTTGGAAAAGGGGAAGACTGCGAGCCACAGCCAGAGTTTTGACTGGACCATTCTGAATTTTTTTCCCCCGTCCGCTTGGCCGGTCAGGTTGGCACACCACCCCCACAACCGAACAGTCTGAATCTAGAAGATGTTGGAGTGTTGGAACCGCAAACTCAGGGGTTCCCATAAACACCACACGCATGCCAACTTACCCCTTTAATGACCAACAACAGGAAACGAGAATACCATATAACCTCCGGGGGAGAAGAACAAGAAGGTTTGGGGCATTTCCAGAACCTTTTTCTCACAGGCCAGCTGCATTGACTCCCTTTCAAATACTGTGATAGAAGCCCACGCAGAGACAATTATAGTATTCTTATAGTTCCAAAATTTGGAAATGGATTGTAGGTATGGGTGGGCATAGCCATTGGTCGACTATTAAGCGGCATAAAGGCGCGCAAGATGCGAAGCGCGGGAAAATATTCACCCGTGTAATCCGTGAAATTTCTATTGCCGCACGGAGTGGGGGCGATCCAGATGGGAATCCCGCCTTACGCCAAGCCATTGCGAAATCCAAGGAAGTCAACATGCCAGCCGACACCGTAAAACGCGCCATTCAGCGAGGGACCGGGGAACTGCCTGGTGTACATTTCGAAGAATTTATGCTTGAAGGTTATGGCCCCGGGGGAACGGCGCTCCTCCTAGAAATTTCCACCGACAAACGCAACCGGGCGGTGGCAGAAGTCCGAAACATTCTCACCAAAAACAATGGCACGATGGCAGAACCCGGCGCCGTTGCCTGGCAGTTTCAAAAAAAGGGATTACTCGTCATCGAAGACCAACCCGTCACGGAAGAACAATTATTCGATTTGGCGCTAGAGGCGGGAGCCGAAGACGTCAAACAAACTCCGAGCGGATTTGAAGTCATCTCAGAACCAGCAGATTTCGAAGCCGTCAAAGAAGCCCTACAGAAGGCCCAGATTGAAACGAGCCTCTCCGACCTCACGTTTCTCGCCCAAAACCACATTCAACTCGACGGCAAAGACGCGGAGCACGCTCTAAAACTTATGGATCTCTTAGACGAAAATGAAGACGTGGCAAAGGTCCATGCCAACTTTGAAATCTCTGATGAATTGATGGAGAAAATGGCCGCAGAAACGGCCTAGCCATTTCACCTTACTTGCATCTTCCAGCTTTTTTCTCTTCCCTGATTTCTTGAAACATTCACGATCTTTCCTTTAGCGTTCTCTGGTCGAGAAGGAAGGATGGCAAACGGCTTATGATCGCTTCCCTGTCAGGAACGCTCTCCTCTAAAACGCCGCAAGAGGCCGTCATTTCCGTGCAAGGCGTGGGTTATCAGGTGTTCATTGCCCTCTCCACCTATTTCACCCTGCCGGACATTAATTCCTCGGTGCAGGTTTTCGTTTCCACACACATACGGAACGACACCATTCAACTCTTTGGCTTTGCGACCCTAGAAGAGAAACAAGCCTTTTCGCTCCTCACCACCATCAGCGGCGTTGGGCCAAAACTGGCCCTCAGCGCGTTATCAACGTTATCCGTTCCTGATTTATGTACAGCGATTGAATCAGGCGACATTGAAACCCTGGGCTCCATCCCTGGCGTTGGGAAAAAGTCAGCCAGCCGCATCGTGTTGGAGTTAAAAGACAAAACAAACCGCATCATGCGTTCAGATTCCCAAAAAATCTCAACCTCTCCAACAGAACCAACCAACTTCGTACAGGAAGAAGCCGCCTCTGCGCTCGTCAATTTGGGATACCGCAGTCCCGAAGTCAAAAAAGCCATGAATCTCGCCCTCACAAAATTGGCCGAATCCTACGAACTCGAAGACCTCATTCGCACCACCCTCAAAGAATTAGCAAAAAGTTAAAGGCCACAAACCCTATGGGAACTAAAGAATAGACCTATTTGCCTTCCCGATTATTAAATTCGGACCTCTCATTTTGGGTACACCCTATTTGAGAGCATGTCACGAACACCAAAAACCCACTAAAAATGGGCGTTTTGAAAGTCGAATTTCGAGGGGACCCTATTTGAGAGTAAAAATGTTCCAGAATAGGTCATTCTGGTGGAGGCTAATCGTCGTGATGGATGTAGCCGATTTTCCGTCTTGACGATTTGGGCGGCTCTAGGAGTTTTTGAAGGTGCTGATAAATGTCCCGTATTTGGTTGTCATGTTTCTCCACCATACGGGCAAGGTCTTTGTTCGTGGCTAGCATTTCCCGTATACGGACAAACGCCCGCATAATGGCTATATTAATCTCAACGGCTCGGTCACTACGCAAGACACCAGACAGCATGGCCACACCTTCTTAAGTGAAGACGCGGGGTGGGAAACGGGGGTCTCTGTGCTTTTGAGAACCGGTCACAGTTTGTGACTGGTTGACGGCTTGAGTTTCTTCACTGGTAAGCCGGAACATAAAGTCATCGGGAAAACGATTAATATTCCGCGTGACGGCTTGATTGAGCGCTTTTGTTTGAACACCGTAAAGTTCTGCTAAGTCATAATCCACCATCACCTTTTCGCCCCGGATGAGATAAATGGATTGGGCAATACGCTCAATGGGAATAACGGGGGTTTTTGCTTTCTTGGCCATCGGGTGAGAGTGCCTGCCAAGGCCAAAACTGTCAAGAGAGCGTTATTTGAGCCATTTGGGTTTGCGGGTGCGCTTGCGGACACAGGGCTTTTGATCGAGGGGCGTTGATGCTGATAGGTCAAATTTGGGATTCCAAAATTTATAGCCCGTCGGGTGTGGGAGCACTTTGGCCGCTTGATAAAATGACGCAGTGATATTCTGAAGGGGAACAAGGATAGGCTGAAGCGTGAAATCTTTCTTTTCCACAAGGGAGCAATCTTGAAGTGGGCCTGGATGCTACTCATCGTGTTGGGAATGCCACTCTCGGCGCGGGCTGTGTTGTACAGGAAGGCGGAGACCATGCCGGGCGCACGGGTCGTGATTATAAGTGACACACTCGACATGCATGAGCGATCAACGGAACTTTTCTTTTTCATTGACCCACACGAAGGCGACGATTATCTCCGGGCCAAAGTGTGGTTGTTCATCCCCAAAGATCAATCGGCTGAGGCGGTACAGAAGAGCCGCCTTTGATGTCCAATAAGGCGAGAAACCACCAAAAGCCAAGCCATTTAGAGGGGTTGGCAGTGGTGTTTTAGAGATCGTCACCCGGTTTGAGACAGATACCTATCGGACCGTGTATGCGGTCAAGATTGGGCAACGGATCTATGTCCTGCATGCGTTTCAAAAGAAATCGCCAAAAGAACGAAAAACGGCGAAGCTCGATGTAGACATGATTGCCCGCCGCTATAAGGAAGCGGTGCAGATGGAAAAGGAGAAGAAGTCATGAAAAAGAATGGGGAAATAGCCTTTGAAGAAAGCTCCGGCAATATCTTTGCAGATTTGGGCCTTGATGATGCCGACGAACTCTTAACCCGGGCCAAACTCGGGCATTCCGTGCGAATGATCCTTGTGAAGAAAAAACTCAAGCAACGGGAAATCGGAAGCCTCTTGGAGATCAAACAACCCGAAGTGTCTAACTTGATGAATGGGCGCTATACGTTGTTTTCTCCTGAACGCCTATTCGGGTTCTTGAATAAGCTTGACCGAAAAGTCAGGGCGCAGGTGTCCAAGCGTCGAAAAAAGGAACCGCTGCAAGAGGTGGTCTTAGCGTGACATGAAAAAGAAACCCTCCCGCCCCTTTATTGAAACTCAGCGGCAACTTTTAAAAGACCCGGGAGTTGTCAGTCAATACTTAAAAGAAATGAAATGGCTTTCTCCGGAAACGCTTCCCAGGACCGATGGAGCGGAGGCGATTCTTTGGCTCACCACGGATAAAGGCTTTCCCGATGTGTCGGCACATTGTTTTTTGAAAGATGCCGTGTGGCATTGGATGGACACGCATGAAGTGATTAAGCGGCAGGATTGTATTAGGGCTGGCAACCGTGGCCGGAACCGCCATGTGAGTATTCGCTGTTACACGACGAAAACTAAGCCTTTGATTGCCCGGCAAACAAGGCGGATGATTTTCCGTAATCTATATTATCCGACAATTTTCATAGGTAATATTATCACTCAAAGGCATTAGGCTATTTATTCGATTCTTACAGATGTCAGGCTTCGGACTGGAGATTATAGCGAAGGGTGATGCGTTCATTTCGGTGTTGGGCGGTTTGGTCACGTAGTTCTGCTTCAAGTTGATACTGCTTTCGTTGATAAACGGCGGTGCAGGCGGCGACAGCCGCTTTCTTCCACGTAAACAGATGAACGTCTTCAACAATGTTGTTCACGTATTCCCAAAAACCCATCCCTTCATGGTAGCGGCGGGCACGGGAAATCGCACGAATAAACCGTTTTTTTCTTACTTGTGCTCGGATTTTTTCGAGGTCTTTGAGATATCGAGTGTGGAGTTGTTCGAGGGCAGTGAGGAGTTCAGCACGTTCATCGCGTTGCTGGGCATGGAGTTGTTGTTTTTCGGGCGCCAATTCCACACAACACCATTTGGAAAAGAGGGAGAGTCGAGTGTAGCAAAATTTATAAATGTTTCCATGTACTGAATACAGTACGCATTGAAGAAATACCCTCAAGATATAGAGCAGGTAAAATGGAACGCGAGGGGAAATAGATCGGAGGGAGGTAGACTTCTGACGACAACCTATTGAGAAGTTGAATTTCTTCTTAAATGCCCTCCAAAATTCAAAATATTTTCTCTATTCAGAAAAAGCGAAATCAGCTCCCAATACCATCCCAGCCCGTACCCGTACTTCCTGTTCTTGCAGGCCAAGTATCGGATGCCATACCCGAAGGGTATAGGGGCCTGGAGGAATGTTGTCTATGTGAAATTGTCCCGTTTCATCGGATATCGCGAAATAGGGATTTTTTACGACATAAAGCCAGTTCTGCATAAAATCGTGTCGATTACAGGTCATTCGTACCAGACGACTTTCTTTCAACTTGTCAGAACCAAACGTCCGGTCAAATGCACCGTCCGGCTGGATATCCCGATTGTGCAAGGTGCGTAAAACACTTCCTCTCATATCCATTGACACAAAGGTATGAAGCACATGCTTGATGGAATCCTTGTTGCCAAACCGCACGGCCTCATCCGGAGTTAGGACTCCTGTGAAAGGGCCGAAATTGCAATTTTCCGTGTTCACCCGTAATCCCAACGTTTCTCCACCCTCATATTGAAAGGTTCCTTTTCCAAGAGGATTTCCGCGAAATTCCTGTTTCGCGAAAGGCTTTCCAGACTCAATCCCTTCCAAGATTACGACTGCGCCCTTGAGTAAACCGTTCTGCACCTCAACTTTTACCAAACTCCTCTGGTGACCACAGACCTCTGGGTTCTTCTCGACTTCAAACTGGAGTGGCTCTGGGGCTGTGCCAGAGAAAGTGACCTTCCCATTAATGGTGGCCCCATCTCTCACTTCTGCCACTTCATAAGCTTGGGCCTTCGTGGCCCAGCCTATGAACATGAGGGTGGCCATAAGTATATATGTGCTGACTTTACTCATAGAAGTTTCCCTCCATCTTTCATCCACAGCCATAGATCACTTTAGTTGATGATCTGCCATCCAACAAAAAAGGTATAGTCCGATTCCAATTGTGGCCCATCAAGATTTTGATAAATCGGCACCCCCACTTCTACACCCAGATGATTTTCCAACTCCATAAATTCAGGGAAGAGTATGTTGATACCGCCAAAAATATCTAATCGTTCTCCCGCACGATGATTGGGGTCCGCTGTATGAACAAGTGGACCCATCCCGACGAATTGCGTAATATTGGGATCTCGCCCTTCATAATTGGCCCAATCTTTCCATTTAAAGCGAAGAGATGTGCTGAGCCATTCAATCCAACGATAGGCCCCATAGGCACTTACTTCATACTCATCTCCCAACGCATACCCTTGATTATTATCCCCAAGGCGGATCGTCCCCACGGCCTGTAGTCCCCAACTTGCATTATCCAGATTACCCCCGTAGGTCAATCCCGGAAATAAATCCACAGTGCCTGACCCTAACTGCATGGGATAGGGAAGCCGTGTATTCGGGCCTAATGGCGTGGCACCTGTGGCTTTAATGTCTCCAGTCGGCAATCCAACCGCCGCATTCAAATGAAAGCGATGAGACCCTATACTTGGTGTTTCAAAGGCATACAACCGTACCAACGAGCCTAACCGTATATCTCCAAACCCACTGGACTTGGTGGTGAATTTCGTACCATTTCTGTGGACATGATCCATGGATTTCAAAACATAGGGAATCATAGCCGTGAGCGTCACGGTCTCATTCAGGCCATACATAAAACCAAACATATGCATCTGGGTCGTCATTTCCGTTGGCGTGATAACAAAATCTCGCAAGACATCAGATTTGGACAAATTGTTCGTCCCATCCCTGTTCCCTTCCATGAACATCCGCATGTATTTGTAGGTGAACATAAATTCACCTTCATTATGCGTATGTTCACCCATGGCTCCAATTGGACCATGAGAATCAGGTCGCTCAGCGGGGTAAAAGTTGCCAATAATCAGTTGCTCCCCTTTTGCTTGCGCTCGCTTTCCCATACTTTCCTCAAAACCGCCCATGACCCCATCCAGAAGAGCCGCTTCGGCAACCGCCCCTGATCCCAAAAAGATTAGAATACTACTCACGAGACAAAGACAGACATTCCGAATACCGAACCACAATTTTTCTAGCCCACAACTCATACTACGATTTCTCCTTACAATAAACTCTCAAATAACATATGAAGACCTAACTAAGACCAATGATGAAAAATTCACTCATTCACACAAACAAACCCCTGAAAAAGCCTTTAAGGAATCCCAAAAGGAAAATGACTGTAACGCCAGGCCAAGGCTGCTGATACGACCTTGAAAACCGCGCTGTCAGAGAAAAAAAGAATGCGTGAGTCTACGCAGAAGGGGACGCACGGGAAGAAGAAGGAATGACCAATACGGGAGTGATAACCGTCGGCTCCTCATTTTCCATCCCAAGGAAGGATAAAATTGGGGAAGCCACGACCACCAAATCGCCACTGTGAGTCTGACCAGCCGCACAATACCAACTACACAGAGTGGTCGCATGAGTGGCGGAGGTATGGTGATGCGTATGGTGGGAAACATGTCCCACGGCTTGGGCTGAAAGAACCCCGCCAAGAACCACGAACAGGACAACTAACGAGGCGGCTAAAAATGGGGATCGAAGTGTTCGCATGATGATTCCCAAAAAAGCGGGAAGCCATTTTAGTGAAGTTCTTCACATACTTTCAACTATTATATCAGGACACCCCCCCTTATCGAGTAAGAGTTATGGTGCTTCACCCTCCACCGAATGGGCTGTATTTCCTCTGTGGCCGGAAATCTATAGTATACTGAAAGCGTTTTTGGATATGGGTAAATGCCCTGTGATTCCTGGTTGCCCTTTAACTCGTAAGTTTTCCTATGACTCAACCTGATCTTCCCTCAAAGTCTCCGAAACCACCTCCCCCTAGTAAAACCCGTATCCAAACACAAATCCATCGGCGGCAAAAGGCTAAAGCGGTTCCCCCTATGGAAGATGAATGGGATGACCAATCCGAAACGCCTCCCAATCTTCGCACCCCGTCCTCAAAAATGAAAAAGTCTTGAGCGAGAATTGATTCGCGCCTCCTCCCGCTAGTGCTTAAAAATCAAAAACCCGTGAGGGACATGCCCCCACGGGTTTACGGCTTCAAAGTTTCTCGTTGAACAGTTTCTTAGACTTATTGAAAAGAAAATCCCCTGTTACCAGCGCCCTCCCCGATGACCACGGTTTCCTCGACCACCCTTCCCTCGGAAATTTCCTCGCGGGCCATCGTTCTTCCACCCGTGACCACGGTTAAACCGTTTGGGCGCGGAATAGTGGTTGTGCCCTCTATGAGAACGTCTTGAATGTTTCCAATAATGTCGCGGAGCGACATGGCTATGGGGACGACCATAGGCTCGACCATAAAAAGGCGCCCCAATACCTAAATGAAATCCCCCCGGGCCGATCTGAATCGACAGGCTCGTTAAATGAATGGGAACAGCCGGCGTCTTGGCACTAGCATATTCGCCTGCCCAAGCTGAAGAAAAAGCCAAACAAGACACAGCCGCAAAGCTAATAATCAGGACAAGATTTTTTCCTTTTGCAAATGGTCGAATTTTTGAATCAACATTTTCTTGGTGCCGTGAGGTAGATGTAAAAATGCTCATTTGATACCTCCTTCAAAAAATAAAAAGCCCATTCACTACGAATTCTTGTGTAATTCTTTGCCTTGCCACATCCAAACCTTCAAAATCCTAACAATGCTCATTTTGGTTGTCAATATGACTATCAAAATAAATTCTTTATATACGTCAAAAAGATTTGTTTTTCAACAAATACAATGCCTTGTATTAGAATTTGCTAAGTAGTAAGCTCTACGGTTATTAAGATTTCTGACCGACCAGCGTTGGGAAACCTTCACCATAACAAGAGGACACAAAGACCATGAAACATTTTTCTAATAAGGAAGTTGGAAAATATATTGAGGCGATCAATAAAGAGGCCGCCCAGGTATGGATTAACGCCTTTGCCCGAGAGCCAAAACTCCAGCAAAGTTACTATTGGACCTTGTTTTCGGAATTATTTTTAAAACAACTCAACGATATTCCCGTCACCATGAGTGATGCTGAAAAAATGATCCCCCAACTATCAGCCTCTCAAGCCAGACGTGCCATTCACAACGCTAAAGAAGCTCAATACCTGGAAATCAAAGCAACTGGGGAACGGACGAAATATGTCAGGCTTACACCAAAAACTGAAGAATTAATTCGAAACACCAGCTCCAAAGCCCTTCAGAGCTTGAAAGGAATTTTTGGCTAGGGCTAACAGTACTTTAAACCTTTTATTAAAGGGACGGCGCCCAGGAAAACAAACCCCTCCGCATTTCTCAACCTTAAAACAACAAACCCGAGACCATATTTCAGGGCTTTGTGTTCGAAATGGCCTTCAAAAGAAGCCTGCCTACGATTTAAGTAACCCCCTGTTTTGTCGAGAAATTTTGCGCCTGAATAGGCCTAGGGTATGTTAGGTCTTTCGTTGCATTGATTCACAAAAAAATTGGGTGCTACCATGCGCAGTTCTAGGGCCTCTAGCGCAGGTAGGTGCTTTTCCTTCAATTCAGTCATAGAAGGGTCACGAAATGTCTGGATCAGACCTTCTCGTTGAGTACTTAACCAAGTTCTTCCCTATTCTGGTCTTCACGGTCCTGGCGTTAGGGTTTGGCTTGGTCACGCTCCTTCTCTCCTACCTGGTTCAACCCAAATACCCTGAGGTGGAAAAACTCTCAACCTATGAATGCGGCTCGGAACCTTTTTCCGATTCCCGCATGCCCTTTCCTGTTCGGTACTACGTGATTGCGATGCTGTTTGTCATTTTTGATATTGAAGTCATCTTTCTCTATCCTTGGGCCATTACCTTTAAACAATTGGGAATAATCGGGTTTATAGAAATGATGATTTTTATTGGCCTGTTTGTTGTGGCCTACGTGTATGCCTGGCGGAAAGGGGCTCTGGAATGGGATTAGTTCAAATCGGCCCACCAGCCAAAGACGGGGACTTGGGGATTATGACCCTTTCCTTAGAAAAGGCCGTGAACTGGGCCCGCAAAGGGTCGTTGTGGCCCATGACATTCGGCCTTGCCTGCTGCGCCATTGAGATGATCGCCGCCGTTTCCTCCCGCTATGACATTGACCGATATGGAGCAGGTGTGTTTCGGGCTTCACCTCGCCAATCCGATTTGATGATTGTGGCCGGAACGGTCTGCCGCCGCATGGCCCCTGTCATTCGAAAGATTTACGATCAAATGCCTGAACCGAAATATGTGATTTCGATGGGATCCTGCGCCACATCTGGAAATATTTATGACAGCTATAGCGTCGTACAAGGCGTTGACCGGTTTGTGCCCGTCGATATTTATGTACCTGGTTGTCCCCCAACTCCCGAAGCCCTGTTTGATGGGATATTGAAGCTGCAAGACCGGATCATGCAAAAACGAGTGTTCACGAAACAACCCGAACAGGTGAAAGTATAAACACGATGGGAAGAAAGTCATTAACCAGAACCAGGGGGTTCATGATGAAATTCTTGTTGGCATTACTCTCGTTGAGCCTCATGGCCATGGGAGGCACCACCCTGACTCTCGCCGAAGTGACGGAACCCCCACCCTATGAAGGCAGTGCTGCACTGAAAACCATGAAAGCTCTGGCAGGCACCTGGGAGGGTACCCACATCATGCAGGGCAAAGAAATTCCAGCCAAAATTGAATATAAAGTGTCCTCGAATGGCAGTACGGTCGTTGAAACAATGTTTCCTGGATCATCACATGAGATGGTCAATGTCTACCATGATAAAGCAGGAAAGCTCGCGATGACACATTATTGCTCTGTTGGAAATCAACCACATTTAGATCTGGCCGCTATGGAAGGGAAAATTCTTTCATTTTCGTTATCTCCTGATGATACAGCCCACCTTGCCAACGAAGGTCATATGCATGATCTCAAAATTACCATGAGCGAGTCCGGTCACTTACAACAAGAATGGTCTTTCTTTGAAAAGGGTCAGCAAGCTGGAATGACCACATTTGATTTGGTGCGCGTCCAATAAGCATTAACGTTCAGCTATTAAGTAGATTCCTTACCATGCACCCTATTGCTGAAAAAATTCAAAGCCGATTCCCGGAAGGGTTTCTCAGCGCAAATGAATGGCGGGGGGATCTAGCGATTTCCGTTAAGCGCGAGGCCTTGCATGATGTCTGCCAGTACATTCGCAGGGACCCGGAAATGGATTGTGATTATATGGTGCATGTCAGTTCGGTCGACTGGCCCGACGAAGCGGAACGGTTTGAAGTGGTCTATGAAGTTTATTCCATTCGAAAACGACATCGTATCCGCATCAAAACCCGTGTACCTGAAAATGATTGCCGCGTGGATTCAATGGTGGACCTCTGGATGGGTGCTGATTTCATGGAGCGGGAAGTGTTCGACATGATGGGCATTCGTTTCAACCATCATCCTGACTTGCGTCGCATTCTCATGCCTGATGATTACACTGAAGGCTACCCCTTACGGAAAGATTTTCCCGTTCAAGGCAAGGGTTGGCGAGATACCTTTGATTTTTTAAATGACCCGAATTAGTCGTATTCTTTTTTGAATTATCATGAAACTCGAAGATCAACGTACCACTATCTATAAAGTCGATCCGAATCATCCGGAGACGGCAGACCTCCCAACCCTTCGGACCGAAGAACTGCTCCTCAACATGGGGCCGCAACACCCCGCTACCCATGGGGTGTTAAAAGTCATCATGGAACTAGAAGGCGAACGACTGGTTAAGTCCACACCGGTATTGGGCTATCTTCATCGCGGTGTCGAAAAATTAGCTGAAGGCGGAACCTACCATCAATTCATCCCCCATACGGATCGGCTGGACTATGTTTGCGCAATGTATAACAACTTTGCCTATTGCCGTGCGGTTGAAAAACTCATGGACATCGAGATTCCCGAACGAGCCGAATATCTCCGCACCCTTGTCGCTGAAGTGCAACGCATCATCGGTCATTTGTTTTGGTTGGGCACCCAGGCGTTAGATATCGGCGCCATGACCGTCTTCTTTTATACCTTTAGGGATCGGGAAATTTTGCTGGATTGGTTTGACGAACTCTGCGGCGCGCGCCTCACCACCAGCTGGTATCGCATTGGGGGCGTGGAGAAAGATTTCAACGATTCGTTGATTGATAAGATCCAAAGATTTTTAGGGTATTTCCCTCCAAAAATTGACGAATATGTGATTTTTCTTGAAAAAAATCGCGTCTGGCTTGCTCGAACCCGGGGCGTGGCCGTTATTTCCGCAGAAGATGCATTGAGCTTTGGATTAAGCGGACCAACATTACGCGGTTCGGGTGTAGATTATGATCTGCGTAAATACGAACCCTATAGTGCATACCCATGGTGTGAATTCAGTGTTCCCGTTGGGAAAAATGGCGATACCTATGATCGATATTGGATTCGCATTGAAGAATTTCGGGAAAGCATCAAAATCATCAAGCAATGCCTGGAGCAAATGCAGCCTGGGCCTATTATGGCGGATGTGCCCAGCGTCACGTTGCCGCCCAAAGATCGCGTCTTCACCAATCTGGAATCCATGATTCAGCAGTTCAAATTATTTTCCCAGGGCTTTGATGCCCCGGCGGGGGAAATCTATTGCGGGACTGAAGCACATAAAGGCGAGCTGGGGTTCTATATTGTGAGTACGGGAGGCGGGAATCCGTATCGTTTGAAAATCCGCTCTCCATCCTTTATTCACATGGGTGCCTTTGATTATATGTCGAAAGGCTATATGATCGCAGACGCCGTCACTATTTTCGGAAGCTATGACATTGTCATGGGAGAATGCGATCGATAATGGGAATGTTGAAAAAAGCCACCAGCGGCGTTCTCACGAATTTGCCGTGCTCACGTACTGAAAGTACGCTCCGCGCACCAAATTCGCTGCGGCCTTGCTGGACGACTTTTTTGATCATTCCCGTTAACTAAGCTAAAGATAAGGCAAGAAAGACATATGGGGTTAAAACCAGTCACATCACCCGAAGTCGAAGCCGAGACGATTGAATTGGTCATGGATGGGAAAACCGTCCAGGCCAAAGCGGGTGTCTCCCTCTATGACGTCGTGGCCAGCACCGGCAAAATTGTTCCGGCGATGTGCTACCACTATACCTTCGACCCTTTTGGCTCTTGCGGAATGTGCTTGGTATCACAAGAAGGGAAAAAGGCCCCGGTCCGCTCCTGTACGGCCAAAGCGGCTGCCGGGATGGTCATCCGGACAGATGGCGAGGATTTATTTTTAGCGCGAAAAAAGGCGGTAGAGAAACACCTATCCGTCCATCCCTTAGACTGTCCGGTCTGCGATGCCGATGGCCATTGTGAATTACAGGACATGGCCTTTCAACATGGTGTGACCAATCTGGCGAACGCGAAACAAAAAAATATTCCCGAAGACACGCGTAGTTTGGTGTTGGATTTCAATATGAACCGCTGCATCGCCTGCGGGGAATGCATCAACATTTGCAAGGATGTCCAACGCATTGATGCTCTACAATTTATGAAAAAAGGCGGGTTCACCCAGGTCGTGGCGAAAGGGGATCAAGCCTTAGACTGTGAATTTTGCGGGGATTGCTTGGCCGTTTGTCCGGTGGGCGCCATTACCAATAAGTATTCCAAGTATGGCTACAAACCCTGGCAGCTCAAAAAGACAACCACCACCTGTAATTATTGTGGTGACGGTTGCCAAATTTATGTCGAAACAAAAGACACGGAAGTCATCCGTGTCACGTCGCCGCTCTCCTGGAAAAATAAGTGGGGTGACCGTGGCGATACGGTCAATGGTCATGATGGCATCTGTGTACGTGGGCGATTTGGATTTCAATTCATCGATAGTCCCTCACGATTGAAAAACCCCTTGGTGCGGACCGAGGCAGGCCTCCAACCCACCCCATGGATTGACGCCCTGGAATCGGCCGCCAGTCGGTTAGGTGCTATTAAATCTCAACATGGCCCTCAGGCCATTGCCGGACTGATCACTGCACGATGCACAAACGAAGATCTGTATGTCTTCCAAAAATTCATGCGCATCGTGATCGGGACCAACCAACTGGACAGTAGCGCCCGATACGGACATCTCAATTTCGTCCATGCTATGAACCGAACCTTGGGGATTCATCGCATGATGAACACCTCGGAAGAAATCAATAAAGCCAAAGCTTTCTTGATCATCGGAGCCAATATTACCGAAACCAACCCGGTTGCCTGCCTCCGGGTCAAATCTGCAATCAGTTTGTATAAAGCACAAACCATTGTCGTGGATTCTGCTCAAACGAATATGGCTAAACTTGGCTCCCATCCCATCATGGTGAATCCTGGCAAAGAGGGATTGTTTATTCAAGGACTGGTGAAATCCACCATTCAACAAGATTTGATCGATGAGGAAACCACCAATGTTCACCCGGAGGCTCTCACCGCATTAAAGCAAGCCATCGAATTATTTTCTTTTGAAGATGTCTCCCGACAAACCGGGGTGGATATTGAACAAATCCATGAGGCTGCCAGAATTTTCGCGGAAGCCCCACGCTCCATCATTATTTGTGGTGAAGGAATTCTCCGGCAAACCAATGGCTATCAACATATGCTTCATCTGGTTGACTTAGCCTGGGTCACAGGGAAATTAGGGAAAAAGGGCTGTGGGATTAACACGTATACGGAAGAAGCCAATGAACAGGGTGCAGTCGATATGGGCGTGGCCCCTGAATTCCTTCCTGGTACCGCTTCCTTTCATGATGCTTCAGTCCGAGACAGCTTCACCCAATCCTGGGGTGCCAATCTTCCAGATACCCAACATAGTGGCCATCTCATTGACATTTTGGATCGGTGCCGGAAAGGCGAAATTAAGGCGTTATATATTGTGGGGGAAAACCCACTTGAAACCTTGCCAGTTTCTTTTGACGTTAAAGGTGCCTTAGAAAAATTGGACGTTCTTATTTGTCAGGATCCCTTCCTCACAGAAACCGCCAAACTGGCACATGTGGTCTTTCCTGCATCAACCTTTGCGGAAAAGGACGGAACGGTGACCAACCAAGAAGGAAAAGTACAATTCCTTCGCCCGGCCTTGGACTCACTCGGCGAAAGCACGTTGGATTGGCACATTATGGTGGGAATGGCCAATATCCTTGGATCACCAATGGAGTATGAAACGACCCAGGACATTCAAAAAGAAATTCGAAAAATTCTCCCCGGTTACTACAACTTGGGGCAGCCTCCAAAAATTACGCCGAATACCTCGAACTATTTTTCAACCGGGTATGCACAAAATGTTGCCGCGCGATATTCCAGAGAGGGAAAAGAGAACGCGCATCGCCCATTTGGGTTACGCATGACGCAACTCATTTATCATTCGGGAAAACTTTCGACTCAGGCGTCTGGCCTCATAGAGATTTCCTCAAACAAAAAGAGCCTCTTTATGGGACCCGAAGATTTAAAAAATCTTGGACTCTCCCCTGGAGAGCGAATTAGGCTGACTTCGGACCAGGGGACATTGGAAATGACTGTGGCAGAGGACACCTCTTTGATGCCAGGAACCTGCACCGTTCCTGAACATTTCAATGATCCACCGGTGAAGGACCTCATGCCGCTCCAGGTTGACCCCACGACCGGGGTTCCTTATTTCAAATTGACTCACGTGACCGTTGAAAAAGCGTAACGAGAGGGATCGACACGTCATTATGAGTAACGAAACCACCACCAAAAAGTTTTTTGACGCGGTCTTGTTCAGGGAAATTTGGAATGCCGCCAAGGTGACGCTCAAACACATGTTCCATAAGCCGATGACTTTCCAGTATCCTCGGGAGAAACGCACGATTCCTGATGCCCATCGCGGAGCGTTATGCCTGCTACGTTACGATGATGGGAAGGAGCGATGCGTCGGATGCGATTTATGCGAGGCCGCTTGTCCCTCTCGATGCATCAAAGTCATCAGCGAAGAAGATAAATCCTTGCCATTACAACGCTATGCCAGCGAATTTTTTATCGATATTACCAAATGTGTATTTTGCGGATACTGCGTGGAAGCCTGCCCGGTCAACGCCTTAGCCATGACCAAGGTCTATGAATTTTCTACCCATGATAAACGCACACTCCTGTTTGACAAACAACGTTTGTATCAAATCGGAGAACGACATTTAGGTGATGCCAAAAAATATCTCTATGCCCATAACCAAGAGAAGGAAGGTGATGAAAGCCAAGCGTACCGCTACCATTTTCCTGTCTCAATTCAAAACGCCCAGGATCCTTAAGACTAAACTATGATGTGGTTTCTTTTCATCTACTTCGCCACGGTGAGTGTCGTGGCAGGGGTGCTGACCGTGTCTCTGCGAAATGCTGTGCATTGCGCGTTGGCCTTACTTACCCTCCTCCTTCATATGGCCGGGCTCTTTGTCATGCTCAATGCCGAGTTTCTGGCTATGGTGCAAATTATCGTCTATGCCGGAGCGATATTGATTTTGTATTTGTTCGTCTTGATGTTAATGAATTTAAAAACCGAAGAGCAGCATCTGCACAAGAAACATTCCTACGTCTTATTCGCAAGCCTTGGTCTCCTCGGTGAATTGCTCATACTCTTAATGCTTTCGCCCTATGGGGGAACAATAGGGACCGCTACACCTGATGTGATTTTGAATACTGGCCCAAGCCATGCGGTAGGCATCACCATGTTCAGCGACTATTTGCTTCTTTTCGAAATCGTCGGAATATTCTTGCTGGGGGCTGTTATCGGAGCTATTGTTTTGGCCAAAACGCCCGTACAAACAGAGACCCAACAACCAGCCGATTCTTCTACTCCCTAAGAACAAACACGATGATTCCTCTTGCTGCCTATGTCGCCGTCAGTGCCGTTCTGTTTATGACGGGGTTGATCGGCGTCCTTATTCGCCGAAATTTTATTATCGTCTTGATGAGTGTGGAGATCATGTTGAATGCCGCCAATATTAATCTGGTGGCCTTTTCACATTATCTCAATTCTATGGCCGGACAAATGTCGGCCTTATTTATCATTGCGGTAGCTGCTGCCGAAGCTGCCGTGGGGCTGGCCATTATCATTGTGATCTTCCGTGGAAAGATGGCCACAAATGTGGATCAAATTAATATTTTAAAGTGGTAACGTGTTTGATTTACTGGTTCTGCTCATCCCCCTTTTCCCACTCCTCGCTGTACTAGCCAACGGCCTCTACGGCTCACGGTATTCGCACGAGTTGGCCGGACGACTGGCGTTTGGTTCAGTCGGCCTATCCTTTCTCTGCACGCTTGGCGTCTTTGTTTCTGTCCTGTCCAATCCCGAACCCCGTGAAGTGATTGCCTGGTCCTGGATCTTTGGGGGCAATCTTTCGATTAATCTGGCATTTTTAATCGATCCACTCACCACCATCATGTTGTTAGTGGTGACAGGCGTGGGTTTCCTGATTCATGTTTATTCGGTGGGCTACATGCATGGGGAGGAAGGCTTTACCCGATTCTTCACCTATATGAATCTCTTCATGGTTTCGATGCTCCTACTCGTGATGGGCTCCAATTACCTGGTGCTCTTCATCGGCTGGGAAGGCGTGGGACTCTGTTCGTATTTGTTGATCGGGTACTACTACGAAAAGGTTTCTGCCGGGAAAGCGGCCACGAAAGCCTTTGTTGTGAACCGAATCGGTGACGCAGGATTCTTAATTGCCGTCTTCCTCATTTTCTCCCACTTTGCATCGCTTGATTACAGCACAGTCTTATCCCAAGCCTCATCGTTGTCCACGGAAATGGCGACAGCCATCACTATCTGCCTGCTCATCGGAGCATTCGGTAAGTCTGCGCAGTTGCCCTTGTACACCTGGTTGCCCGATGCGATGGAAGGTCCCACGCCGGTTAGTGCACTGATTCACGCCGCAACTATGGTGACGGCAGGTGTGTATATGGTCGTCCGCAATCACGTGTTATTTGATATGGCTCCCATTGCTTTGACGACCGTTGGCATTATTGGTGGGGTAACCGCTTTATTTGCCGCAACCATCGGACTGGTACAAAACGATATTAAGCGCGTGCTGGCGTATTCAACCGTCAGCCAATTGGGCTATATGTTTTTGGCTTGTGGCGTTGGCGCCTATACGGCCGCAATTTTTCACCTGGTTACACATGCCTTTTTTAAAGCCTTGTTGTTTTTATCGGCCGGGGCGGTTATTCACTCGTTGTCTGGGGAACAAGACATTCGGAAAATGGGCGGGCTCCATAACAAAATTCCCATCACTCACACCGTATTCCTCATCGGAACACTGGCTATCGCGGGAATCCCTCCCCTGGCCGGGTTTTGGAGCAAAGATGAAATCATGGCTCATGCCTTCGTGCATGGCTATTACCATTTGTATCTCCTCGCAGCCATTGGTGCATTTCTGACGAGTTTTTATATGTTCCGGCTGACGTATCTGACCTTCTACGGCCAATCCCGAGTCGAACCCCATGTCGCGAAACATATTCATGAATCGCCTCCCATTATGACTTACCCGCTTATGATCCTCGCAGGGCTCGCTGTGGTTGGTGGATTTCTTGGCGTGCCTCCTGAACATGGCTGGTTTCATGGCTTCTTACATGACGTGGCCACACCAGTGGGGGCCGCACCCCATGCTGTGGATATGGGCACATTACTAGGATTAATGGTTGCCGCTGTCGTTATTGCCTTAGGGGGTTGGGGACTGGCGCATTACATGTATTCAACCCGGCCTCAGATGGCCAATGAATGGGCTGAGAAATCTCCGCAAGTGTATACAACTCTGCTGAATAAATATTACGTCGACGAGCTCTATGACCGCATAATCGTCGAGCCCTTCAAGAAATTAGGCGAGTTGTGGGACTGGTTTGATCGACATATTCTTGACCGGTTCGTGGTGGGCATTGGCAAAGGCACGGATCTCAGTTCAGAAGCCATTACCTGGACCGAAAAACATGTAATCTACGCCGGGCTGAATGTGGTTGGCTACGGCAATCATCTGCTCGCCTGGTCCTGGCGGAAATTACAAAGCGGCATGGTGCATCATTATGCCGCCATCATTGTCATTGGCTTGGCTATTTTAATTCATCTCGTGGTGCTGTGGTTTGCCGGATCATCCTCGGCTGGCTCTAGCATGTACTGATAGATTCTTATGCAAGAAGAACTGACATTCGGTTTTCCCATTCTTTCGTTTCTGACTTTTTTCCCATTACTAGGCGCCCTTGTGGTCTGGGGAATGAAAGACTACGACATGGTGCGAAAAGCCACGTTGGGCATTGCCAGTATCGAAATGGCCGTCGCCGCCTTGATGCTTCTGCTCTTTGTCCCCGACACAGCCGCCATGCAATTCGCGGAACGGCATGAATGGATCCCTTTCTTGGGCATCAGTTATCACCTAGCGGTAGATGGCATCAGCGTCCTCTTTCTAGGCGTCACCGCATTTTTGACTGTCCTTCTCGTGCTCTATTCTTGGGATTCGATCACTCTGAAGCCCAAAGCCTTTTATATGAGTATTTTGGCTTTGGAAACTACGTTCATCGGAATTTTTGCCTCAATTGACCTGATTGTCTTTTTCGTCTTTTGGGAGCTTATGCTCATCCCCAGTTACTTCCTAATTAAATTATGGGGACCTGGAGAAGACTGCCACTATGCCGCGTTGAAATATGTTCTGTATACGCTCCTGGGTAGCGTCTTCATGTTGGTGGGATTTTGCCTCCTCAGCCTCAATTACTTTGAAGCCAAACAGGTTTATAGTTTTGATTTTATCGATCTCCTCTCCGTACAGGTTCCGCTCAGCCAACAACTTTTAATTTTCTGGTTGATCTTTCTTGGCCTCGCTTTTAAAGCTCCCGTCTTCCCATTTCATTCCTGGTTCCCAGATGCCCTCGTACAAGGGCCCATTCCAATGTCCGTCATGTTTGCAGGAATCAAAATGGGAACCTATGGGTTCCTTCGATTTTCCATGCCCCTTCTTCCAGATGCCTCACGAAATGAGACCGTCGTGGGAATCCTCATGACACTTGGACTAGCTGCCGTTATCTATGGAGCCATCGTAGCCATCATTCAGCCTGACTTTCGACGCCTACTGGTATTCAGCAGCATCAGTCACTTAGGGTTTGTGGTGATCGGTTTGTTTGCGTTGAACTTCCAAGGCATCCAGGGCAGCCTACTGACCATGATCAACCTAGGTTTTAGCACGGCGGGATTATTCTTCTTGGCTGGATTTATGTATGAGCGATTAGGCCATACCGATGTTCGGCAATGCACGGGCCTGGCGAAAAAAATGCCCTTGCTCGCGACCTTCCTTCTTATTATTGGCATGGCCTCAATTGGCTTACCAGGGACAAATGGATTTGTTGGGGAATTTCTTATCTTACTTGGGGTCTTTCAAGCCTGGTGGTTCTATGGAGCCATTGCCGTCACAGGAGTTATTTTCGCAGCCGCCTATTTCCTGTGGTTTTATGAACGCGCTATTTTTGGCCCCTTAAAAGAAAGCTTGCCAAAAGTTATTCCTGATTTAAATACCCGGGAATGGGCGATTGGTGTTAGCCTTTCGGTCATGATTTTCTGGATCGGCCTCTATCCTTCTCCATTTTTGCGGATGATCAATGGGTCGGTCCAAGCAGTGGTTGAGCGATTACAACAGGGAATGGCCACCGCTCAATATGATGGCTCCTCTCTTACTCCTGACATTATGAAAAACTAATCGTGATATGGGTGAATATTCTTTATTAGTCATTCTCTTTGCCCCCTTTCTTGGGGCCATCGCGTTAATCTTCGTTCCTCGCCAGGAAGAAATGCTGGTGCGGATGACGGCCGCGGTTTCTGCCGGACTGAGCCTCCTCGCATCGTTTTATATATTCTTTGCCTATGATACCGCGAAGGGCGGGTTCCAATTTGTCCAACGGTTTGCTTGGTCCGAAGAGCTCGGGATTGCCTTTTATGTTGGTGTAGACGGCATTGGAGGGCCGCTGGTCTTTGCATCTGCGATTTTGTTGTTCGCTGGGATTTTCGTCTCGTGGCATATCAAAGACCGCACGAAGGAATTTTATATCTTCCTGCTGATTCTCGCAGCCGCGACAATTGGGGTCTTCATGTCCCTGGATCTGTTCTTCCTGTATTTCTTTTACGAAATGTCTGTACTACCCATGTACTTATTGTTGGGCGTGTGGGGAAGTCATACCAAGGGCTATCTTTCGATGACCGACCCTGAAGGACTGAAACTTCGCGACTCAGTCAATTTCATTTTCAATTTCGGGTCAAACAGCAAAGAATATGCGGCTATGAAGCTGACACTCTTTTTGTCAGCCGGGGCGGTGATGGCCTTAATGGGTATTCTGCTCATTTACCACATGTCCGGATTGCATACGTTTGACATCCTCGTCCTCCGAGAACAGGCCAAATTTCCTGATACCTTGGCAACAATCATCTGGGTCCTGATCTTTTTTGGCTTTGCCTCGATTGCTCCGATTTGGCCGTTACATTCCTGGTCGCCGGTGGGTCACGCCGCAGCCCCGGCTGCCACAAGTATGTTACATGCTGGTGTCCTGATGAAACTCGGGCATTTTTCCATCATTCGGGTGGCCTATGAAATCCTACCTGAAACAACCCGTGACCTGATTTACATCGCAGCCATTCTATGTGTCTTCAGTATTATTTATGGGGGCTTGGTCTCCTACTTTGCCAAAGACACGAAGTATGTCATTGGGTATTCGAGTTCCAGCCACATGGGATATATCTTCTTGGGCATGGCGGCGTTGGACTATATCAGTTTATCGGGAGCCGTGATTTATATGTTTGCCCATGCGTTGGCCACCAGTATGTTGTTTGCCATGGCGGGCTGGGTGTATGACCAAACCCACACGAGAGATATTCCTTCATTAGGTGGACTGGTAGAAAAAATGCCGTTTATTGCCGGTGCCTTTATTGTGGCCTGTATGGCCTCGATCGGCATGCCTGGCACTATCAATTTCATTGCTGAAATCATGATTATCGTGGGCAGTTGGGACAAATATCCCTTCCAAGTGGTCGTGGCTGTGCTCGGAATTGTTCTGACTATGGCCTACATGTTCAAAATGATGCGAGGCCTGTTTTATGGAAAATTGGATCCAGAATATGCTCATGCCGCTGATGCAAGAAACTGGGTGGACCGCATGCCACTCCTTTTGCTAATTGCGTGTAGCATTATCTTGGGCATTTTCCCCGGGCATTTTTATGATGTCGTACAATCCACAGTCGGACCCATGTTAGACCGCATCAACCAAGTCGCACCCCTCGTCACTCAGAACACGCAAGGGTTACTGCCATAATGATGACATTCAATCTTTCATTATCTGCGGCAGATCTCCTGTTACTACTCCCAGAGATTTTTCTGACGATCTGGTTATGTGTCATCCTTGCCTTAGATTTTTCCGTCAAAAATATGACCCATCAGCAATTAGGGCATTTAAGTATCGCGGGTTTAGGCATTACGGCACTCATGCTTTTTGGTTTTGACCAAAACGGTACGACAGGGGCCCTCTTCAAGAATATGTACGTACTTGATCACATGGCCCTTCTGTTTAAGATTATCATCGTCGGCGCATCTGCACTGGTCCTCTTTATTTCCATTGATTACGTGCGTGAGTTCCGATTCTTCAGGGGTGAGTATTATTTCATGGTTCTCATGTCGGCCATCGGCATGATGTTCATGGCGTCATCAAACGACCTGTTATCCGTTTTCGTTACCCTAGAATTTTCCACTTTTGGATTCTACGTCTTGGTAGCCTACCTCCGTGACGATCAACGATCGTCGGAGGCCGGATTGAAATTCTTCATCCTTGGGGTGTTTGCGGCAGGGCTCTTAGCCTATGGCATCAGCTTGGTCTATGGGGAAACAGGAACCTTGGTGTTCTCCGAAATGGCGAACACGCCAGGAAGCTATGGGTTGGCAATCGGATTCATTCTGATTTTCGCCGCGTTAGGATTCAAAATCGGAGCGGTGCCCTTTCATGCCTGGATTCCCGACACCTATCAAGGTGCCCCCACGCCAGTTACTGCCTTTTTGTCGATTGCCCCGAAAGCGGCAGCCTTAGCCATTCTTCTCAGAATGTTTTTAGTGGCCTTAGCATCGTTCAAACCCATGTGGGTGTTGCTCTTTGTGGTGGCCTCGATTTTTTCGATGACCTACGGCAACATCGTGGCCATTGCCCAAAAAAATATCAAACGACTGTTGGCCTATTCTGGGATCGCACAAATTGGAAATATTATGATTGGGTTAGCCGCAGGCACCAAGCAAGGCAGCGATGCGATCATGTTTTATTTACTGACCTATATGTTCGCGAACTTGGGAGCCTTCGCTGTCGTCATTGCCGTTAGTCAGGTGATTAAAAGCGATGAAATCGAAGATTACAACGGCTTGAACCGTCGCTCACCATTTCTGGCTGCCGCCATGCTCCTCTTTTTATTGTCCCTGGCAGGAGTCCCGCCCTTGGCAGGATTTATTGGCAAAATCTATTTATTCATCGCGGCTATGAATCAAGAACTCTATACCCTCCTGATTGTCGGACTAATCAATATTGTTATCTCGATGTACTACTACTTGATCGTGGTGAAAAAGATGTATATCAACGAACCCACCGACCCTTCACCTATCACCGCATCCCTGCCTATTAAAGTTGCCGTTTACGCTGGCATTGCGGGAACCCTAATTTTAGGTATCTACCCCGGACCCTTCATCGACTGGGCCGTTGACGCCACCCTCATGTTCTCCAATATTACCGGCCAAACTGCTGCACTCCCTATTCTCCCGGGTGGCTGATCGTCTTACTCTCTGGTCTGCGTGAGACTTCCTTCACAGTGAAAACTTATCCTGCGCTGCTATAGTCGTTTAACCCTCGAGGGGTAATTGGACGAGCCGAACAAATCCCACATTCGTCAATTGACGAAAGCTTGGAGAGGATTGACACCTTCAAATTGCCAGAGAGCTCCAAGAGCGATCGCTACTGCCACAATCACAAAAATGATAAGTCCGACGATAAAGGTTTTTTTCCTGCTTCGAGGATAGCGAGGGTAAGAAGTTTCCTTTTTGGCCGAAGGATCTTGCCAAAGGGGAGAACGGCTACGTAGGGGAAGAAGGTTTTCTAAATCTGGTGGTTTAGTATCAAATTCCTGAATAAAGTCTGGAGTGGGCAATTCCTTATCTTCACTATCACCTGCAGGCAATATAGTGGAGGCCTCAGGAGTGTGTGAAATATCCTGTCCTTGCAGTTTCACCTTTCTGGTGTACGGAGTCCCGCAATGAGGGCATAACCACGTTTCCTCTGAAAGATTCCCATTTGTCGCCTCAGACCCTGTTTCAACCTGTTGAGGTACCCCACAATGAGGACATGCCCGCGCATGCTTTGAAACCAGAAAGCCACAATCAGGACAGGGACTGAGTTTATCCGACGCCGAACTTTCTGATAAACCCTGCTTCCCTGGAAAGGGAAAAGCACATTGAGGACAGGCCAATGCGTGGGTTGAAACTTCCCTTTGACATTCAGGACAAGGCACAAGAGCCATGTTACTTGGATCCGTTCAAGGATGGATTAATGAATAGCCACATTACATTCACTAGCCATGACAATAAAATACAAGCAAGGTTGATGCCCCAATCAACCCGATAAAATTATCTAGAGATTCAATCATCCTCTCCATTTCCTAAGTACGAACTCAGCAATTTTTCCATAACTTGACTGATCTTTCCTACACCTATTTTCTCTAAATCGATTATCTATTCTCAACCCTATTTTTTCTCACTTTCACTTCAACTCCTGTTCCCCTGACCCCTCGATGGTTTTCCGAAATTTTTCAATTAATGTAACATTTCTCTAACTATAAAGACTGCCTAGAAGGGGAAAATTTGACCTTGTTGTCATAATTTGTTTATAGATTGCGGGTTTAGGAGCCAATCCTGGGATCAACTAATCTTTGCTATGAGGATGCAATGACCATTATTAACGAGCAGGAGAATTCTATTACACAATCCGTTAGCCAGCGTTATGCCAAAGCCGTCACCAAAGGCGAACAGATGTGTTGTCCTACCGGCTATAATCATGAAGATTTAGGACAATTTATCCCGGAGGCAGTCTTAAAAGTCTCCTATGGTTGCGGCACTCCAGTGGGTCTTTCTACGGTCCAACCCGGAGAGGTGGTGTTAGACATTGGCTCAGGAGGGGGTATCGACTGCTTTGAAGCATCCCGGAAGGTTGGAGCAAGCGGAAAAGTAATTGGGATCGACATGACTGATGAAATGCTCTCTTTGGCCCGCACTCACGCTCCAACGGTTGCCAAAAATTTGGGTTATCCAGCTTCCAATGTGGATTTTCGAAAAGGGTTTGCCGACGCCATGCCCGTAGAAGACAATCATGTTGATCTAATTATTTCTAATTGCGTCATCAACTTAGCTCCTGACAAGAAGAAGGTTTTTCAAGAAATGTTTCGTGTCCTTCGACCAGGTGGGAGATTTACTATTTCCGATATCGTAGCGGATCAACCCATACCTCAATATATGATTCACGATTGCGCTAAATGGGGCGATTGCTTATCCGGCGCGCTAACGATACAGGATTATTGGGGTGGATTGCGGGAAGCGGGATTCCGAGGGTTGCACCAGGTTACGGTAATTCCTTGGAGAGTCATCGATGGCATTCATTTTGTTTCGGTGACTTTGACGGGTTACAAAACCTCTGTCGCATCCTCTTCCACTTCACCGGCATTTGTCACATTAACCGGCCCATTCTCACAGGTTGAGGATGAGTTGGGCACGACGTTCCATCGTGGTGCCCCCCAACAAGTCGAAGGACAAACCGTCAATCTTTTAGCCCTACCTCCCTATAAAGATCACTTTATTATCGCGGACCACCCCAAAGCCCTGACTCCTCAAGATCCACAACTGGTAGCCGTGTTGCCGGAAGATATCCCTTGTGTGTGGGAAGGTCACTTTGCCATTCTCATGGGCCCCTTTTTATCCCTCTGTGACGATGACCATCATACGTACCGATGCGGAGAACCGGTGGAAATCTGCTCAAAAACGTTCAAGGTCCTCCAACACCCTCAATATCAACCATCCTTCGGCACCATTAATCGAGCTCGGGAAGCCCTGACCGCCGAACCGGTGATTTGTGGAACCTCAACAGACTGTTGTTAGGTCATCGCTCATGAAATATCGATCAGGTTTTGCACGCAACCATCTATTGGTGATGACTCTATTCCATTGACCCTTCATCATGCCCAACTCCCCACTTCCTCTCGTCTCATCCCCTTTCAGTTTAACCCAAACGCCTTCATTTGAAGACGCACTGGCCTCACATGGCCATGGGGTCCTCAGGGCCAATTCGATCACAACCCTTCAAGTGAACATGGGGAAGGTCTGCAATCAGACGTGCCATCACTGCCACGTCGATGCTGGACCTCAACGAACTGAAAGTATGACCAAAGACACCATCAATCAAATTATCGACGTTTTAGACCGAACACCGAAAATCTCAACCGTGGACATTACCGGTGGAGCCCCGGAGATGAACCCACACTTTGAATATCTCGTCGAACAATGTCGGATTCGCAATCGACACGTCATTGACCGATGTAATCTGACTGTATTCTATGTAAAAGGGAAATCCCACCTTCCTGAATTCCTGGCACAACATGAAGTCGAAATCATCGCGTCGCTTCCCTGTTACCAGGAATCCAATGTCGATCAACAACGTGGCAAAGGGGTATTTGATCGCAGTATCCGCGCCTTGCAAACATTGAATGTTCTTGGTTATGGGAAAGAGGGAACGGGTTTGCGTTTACACCTCGTGTACAACCCGCTTGGGCCTTCGCTTCCCCCCTCTCAACATGATCTCGAACAGGACTATAAGGAAGAGCTCAGGAGGCGGCATGGGATAGAATTCAATCAATTACTCACGATTACCAATATGCCGATTAGTCGATTTTTAGAAGATTTACAGAAGTCTGGACAGGTGGATTCGTACTACGCGCTCTTACAGGAGAATTTTAACAACGCCACGGTCGACGAAGTGATGTGTCGGTCGTTAATAAGCGTTGGATGGGATGGGCGTTTATCTGACTGCGACTTCAACCAAATGCTGGACTTACCTCTTCAGAACGGCTCACCTCAATGGATCAAAGATTTTAATCTACCCATGTTGGAGCAGCGTCCTATTGTCACAGGTCCTCATTGTTTTGGGTGTACCGCAGGAGCCGGGTCTTCCTGCGGAGGAACTCTTGCGTAACCTCTTTCTTCTTACCTTTCCAATATTTTTCAAAATTCCCTCTTCAAAGGCCTTAAGCCAATAATCGGCAGGTGAGCGCAAAAAAGATGGGCAAAACTGGTATTAAAAGAGACCGCACAGGGGAAAATCCGCCAACAAACACTGGAGTCGGATTGAAGCACGCTCCAGTCGCTTAATATCCTCTTCTCCTGCTTGGGAAGGATTCAAGCGGTTCAACCATTCCACATCCGATTGGAACTCTTCGATGGAAGACGCGGAAGTACCAGGAATTCTCGTTTTCCAATTGGCAGCTTGCGTAATGAGAGGACGAAATGAGGCCACTTCATCTGCAAATTCCTTGCGATTGGGCTGAAGCTGGTACGGCTTGCTCTGCTCATCCATCCTATGAAGCAAGGCTTGAAGCCAATCGGTGGTGAGAGCCATTCGTTCGTAGTACAACGTGCTCGGTTGGTCTGAAGGCTGATGATAGCGAGGGGTTCGGCCTGCGGATAAAAACACGATCGGCACGGAAGCATTGCGAAAGGCGTCGTAATCACTGAACGCCTTCCTCCCAATCACCGGGATTTCTTCCACTAAATGCAGGCCAATGGGTTTTATGACCAGGTGGTGCCCATTCCCTTCGATTTCTAGTTCTCCCTTTACATGCTGATACAATTCCTGGCTGGCTTCTGCTCCCGCGGTGAACACGATGTTCCGTAAAGGTTCCCAGTGAACACCACCCATGAGGTCCATTATTATGGCGGCTTGAATATTTTGGAGTTTGCCAATTTCCACAGGCAGGTACGAGACAAAATATTGTGAGCCCATCTGTGAAGTTCCTAAATAGGGTGGTTCCTCTGCATTAAAGGCCGCAAACATTACAGAATAATTTTTGAGAGATGGGGTCGCCAGCGCGAGTTCCATCAAAAGAGCGACCGCTGCTGCATTATCATCCGCCCCTGGATAGATTTCACCGTCAATTTCTCCTAGATGATCAAAATGCGCCCCGACCACAATGAATCGGTTCCTCCCCTTCTCGGTGTCGGCAAAACGCACACCCAGCACGTTATCTCCAAGGAGATGGCCAATTGATTGCCGGAAGGAACCAAGCGAGGGCAACGGCTTCAATCCCGCCAGAATAAAATTTTGTGTGATATAGTCAGCAGCTCTCTGGTTGCCTATGGTCCCTGGTTTCCGCCCTTTTAATTCAGGACTGGCTAAGAATTCCACATGCGTTCTCAGGCGTTGACTATAGGAAGACACAACCGGGAGTAAGGTAGGGTCAATCGGTGGGATAGGAGGAATGGGTTCTTTCATGGTACACGAGGAAACTCCCAGGCACAGAACCACGGCGCTGAGGGTAAGTCCTTGCCCAAGATTTAAAGGCATTGACCTGTCATCTTGAGTTAGGACTTTCACGTCGGAAATGTTTGGCGCAATCTTGGCTGCAAAAATAGTAACGCTGGCCACTCACTTCTTCGACAATAGCGGTTCCTGCAGCAACATACACTTTACACACAGGGTCTTGAATCATTACATCTTTCCCTGGTTCCGCTTGATCGGGCTTTGGCTCTATCCATGCCCGGGCCGCACGTCTGGCCATATAAAACAAAAGAATCAAAAGGATTAAAATGATGATAATTTTGTACATATCCCCTCTTCCTTAGCGTATTTGTACCTTCACTATCATAGCCTAATATTGACAGTGTTTTCGAGACGACCTCATAGTCCAGATATTCCGGGAATCCTGCACCTAAAAGTGAAAGTTGTGAATCTGGAAAGCCTGCGTTGCTGAATCAGTTCTGGCCTTGATAGAGTTTGGTCCATGTTTTCCATTCAATGGAGCCACTTACACGACCATTCCTTATGCTACGGGATTTGGGTTCTGGTCTTCCTTTTAGTGATTCCCGGTTGTCTGTCACCTCATCCTTCTTCTCCCGAAACCGTTATTGACCTCACCTATCCATTTGACGAACACACGATTTATTGGCCCAACAATGCCCACTTTCATTGGGAAAAAACGAGTTGGGGACATACTCACCAAGGGTACTGGTACGCCTCAGGAATGTTTTCAGCCTCGGAACATGGAGGAACCCATCTTGACGCCCCCATTCATTTTGCGGAATCTGGCTGGAGTGTAGATGAAATACCATTAACACATTTAACCGCAAAGGCGATCGTCTTGGATATCCGATCCCAAGCCAGCTCAAACCCTGATTATATGCTTCAAGTTGAAGACATCGCCCAATGGGAAAAACAACACGGGTCCATTCCCCATAATTCTATAGTTTTTCTTTTAACCGGTTGGGGCCAATATTACCCTGACCCTTCTCGCTACCTCGGTAGCCCAACACCCCAGGATTCTACGACTCTGCATTTCCCAGGTTTTTCGGGCGAATCCATTTCCTTTTTAGTTAAAAACCGTTCCATTTACGGAATTGGAATTGATACGGCTAGTATTGATCCCGGGCAATCCCATACTTTTCAGGCTCATCAGATTCTTGGGAAAGCCAATCGTTTTGCCATAGAAAATGTCGCCAATTTGGAGCGGTTGCCCCCTTATGGGGCAGTGGTGACGGCTCTTCCCATGAAAATCAAAGGCGGAACAGGAGGACCAGTACGAATCATGGCATCGGTGCCCTAATATAGACCTGCCTTTTCACTTAGAAAAATATTGCCTACGACCACTCGAAAGTAAAAAATTCATTTTTTTAGAAAGAACATTCTATGGTGACCATCACGTTAATGGGAGATTTGCAGACCACTGAAGGAGAACGTTCGCTGGGATGCGAAGTGGACGATTCCATTACGGTCAAACAACTCATTCGCAAACAAGGCAAACCCTTGCGAGAGATTTTTCAATTATTAAAGCAGAAAAAAGTGATGGTCACGGTCAACAAGCGGATTGCGAGCGAAGCCACCAAAATTTACGATGGTGACGCCGTCCAAATCGTGGCGCATGACGGGTTAGGACGCAGTGGTCTCACACCAGCGATGTATTAGGTAAAGGAAAAATTAGACAAAAAAAAGCAGGGCCAGAACATCCGGCCCTGCTTTTTCAGGTAGTAAGTGTCTAGGACTAATGACCGGAGTGAAGGGCCCGGTCAGCAAGAGAAGCGCGATTCAGCTCTCTTATTTTTTTACGCCAAGGATAGCATCCTTTGCCGCTTTTGCCACTCGAAATTTGACCACTTTTTTGGCAGGGATTTTAATGGCGGCACCGGTTTGGGGATTGCGCCCCATGCGAGCCTTCCGGTGTGCAAGTACGAGCTTTCCAATTCCTGGAACCACAAAAGCGTTTTTGGCTTCTTTGTAAGCCAAAGCTGCAAAATCATCAAGAATTTGCGTCGCGGTCTTCTTGGTGATATCCGCCTTTTTGGCCAGGTGATCGGCAATCTGCGACTTCGTCATGGCTTTTCCCATACGGACCTCCTCCTCACATTAAAAATGATTAGTAACACAGCCCATTTGGTTTTTCAGAATTTCAAGGAAGGGATGCCTTGTTTTAGACCTTCTGCCAAGGTACGACAGGAACATGCGTTCCTCTTCTAACAACGGCGGCAGAGTCTACCGAAAGACTCGAATACTGTCAACCAAAAAACAAGCCCAGCGCGAGGAATATTCGTTTGAGGATAAAATCATTGAGGTTCTTGCCTTGCTGCCCTGGCATTTCCCACGGTAAAGTAGGCACACGATTTAAAAAAAGCGATGTCATAAGCATTCGTTTCGCGTTATTAAACATTTAATATACAGGTGAGGCATTCATTATGGGAAAAGAATTACCCGTTATTCCCAATCCCCAACAATCAGAGACTGAAGAAAAAGAAGAACTTATGTATTCCCGTGTCTTTTGCACTCGGGAAGACAGTCCCCCTTTACGGCTTTTGCTAGATTTCCTTAAATCCAAAAACCAAATCCCGTTGATTCCCAAAATGGAACAGGAAGCCTTGGAGGATTGGGATTGGGTCCATATCTCCTTAGGTTACAATAGAGAACGCCAACCCATACGACTCTTTTGCATCCGAAACCGAGGCACATACAAAGATGTTTTTGAGACGGAGCAAACAGGTTTTACCAATCGACTCTCGGCCTTTGACGATGTCGAAGCCCAAATTGCCACGGAATTCATCAGCAAAGCCCATTTTATTGCCACCACCCAAATGGTAAAAAAGGACATTTCTGACGAAGGGTATGATTTTAATGGCTGGATCTTGGAATTTTTCCAAGAAAACTGCAATGGGATTGTACAAATTGACGGGCAGGGATTTTTTTCCCCCAAAGGTGAACTCGTCGTGGACATGGAAGAAGCTGATGAGTCAGGACAGGATATTGGGCCTTCACCAAAAACCGAGGACCCTTCATAGGACATAGGAGTCAGATCCTCTCCTCAAACTGACTATCAATGAGTCTGAAGGGCCTGCCCCATAGCCTTTCTGTAGGTTTGTTGAGGAATTGCGGGTAATCCATTGCGATAACCCCATCCATCTTTCACCACCTCAACCAAGACCCCATTATCCAAACCAGATGGGTCTTGAACGACATCCCCCTCACAAACCAGAAGATCGGCCCGACGCCCTTCAATCACTGTTCCCGTGTCCGTGAGACCGAGCTGCTCCGCAGCCAATCCCGTCGCCCCAAACCACGCGGTCAAAGGCGGCACACCTTCCTGTATCAGGGCCACCAATTCCATATAATTGCGACCATGCATATCCGGCAGAACGGGGTCTGTCCCGGCCAAGAGCTTCAACCCACTGGCGTGAGCCACCTTGACTGCTTTTGCATGGCTTTCCGACACCGCTTGGACTTTAGATCTAATATGTTCATTGAACTCATCTGATTGAGCCAATCGCTGTCCTACCCAAGAAGTAGGCGTGACAACGCAGCCTTTGACGTAAGCCAATTCGGCCAACTCCTCATCCATAAAGGAAATATGTTGAATATCTTTCACTCCGGACTCAATGGCCATCCGAATCCCATTGCGACTATGTGCATGCCCGGCCACATACATGCCTCGGCCGGCCGCTTCGTCACAAATCGCATCCATTTCTTCCGAGGTAAAATCCCGGTGTTCCAGGTGATCGGTTGGAGAGATCACACCAGGACTGGCACAAATTTTCACGAGATCACCTCCACAGGCCGCAATTTCTCTCACGCGCTTTCGGCATTCCCAGGGCCCATCCACAATGCTGGACGGTCGGCCTGGACCAGCAGGCCATAACCGCGATAATTCCCCACAACAGCGGTCAGGCCCTCGAAAATCGGCATGCCCCCCAGTTGTCGACAGCATACAAATAGCCAGTTGTAAACGCGGACCCAGAAGAATCCCTTGTTCCACTAATCGCTTTAAGACCTGTGTGGCGCCTCCAACATCTCTGAGGGTCGTCACTCCCCCCTGCACTAATGTCTTGTACAGAATACGCTCCGCCCAAAACGGCGCCTCTGGTGAATTCATACGATCCAGATTTTCATTCCCAACACCCCACAATGTTACATGGCCATGACAATCAATCAGGCCAGGGGTGACGGTATAGGCCGAACAGTCTATGCGCTTCACCTCGGAACCCTGAGGGTTGGTAGGTTTGTGAGGTTGTACCTTGTGAATGCGACCTTCATCGATCCAGAGGTCTACCCGTTCATGTATGGCCTCAGCCGTAGCGGACGTTCCGTCATAGAGTTTGTGAATATTGGAAAGAATAATCATGACACTCCCTTTAATTCTAAATGAGCATAAGAATAATTCAGTCAAGGAGGACTAAGAATAAAATCATCCAAATCCGAAGAGCAAGATCCAACTCCAACTCCTGTCAATAATTCTCTTCACACAAATATCATGAAGTTTTTGCAGGAAGGAGGCAAAAATGTTAGGGTGAAAAGCAAAATTTTTGCAGTTGTGAGCGGATTCACAAACACTATAGACGAGTTTTATTTTTCTTCTCAATTTCCAAAATTTTGGTGCAGTGACGGTGAACGCCGCCTTTTTTCTCCCTTTTTCAATCCAGATCGATAATTCGGCTCCTCATTACATCAGGTTTCCTTTTCAGGCCAAGCAGCCATGACTGAATTCGCTGATCGCCATATTGGTTCGTTAGATGGCCACATTCAAGAAATGTTAGGCACATTGGGGTTGCCGTCGCTTGACGCCCTCATACAAGCCGCTGTGCCCGAAGGGATCCGCATCCCCTATCCTCTGAATCTTCCAGCAGCCCAGTCTGAAGAAGCCATGCTTGCCGAGTTACGTCGCATGGGAACACATAATCAATTGTACCGATCCTTCATCGGCATGGGGTATTACGATTGTCTGACCCCTCCCGTGATTGCCAGGAATATCCTTGAAAACCCAGCCTGGTATACGCAATACACGCCCTATCAAGCCGAAATCGCGCAGGGACGCCTGGAGGCATTACTCAATTTTCAAACAATGGTGGCTGATCTGACCGGTCTCCCGCTGGCCAATGCCTCACTCTTGGACGAGGCCACGGCTGCGGCAGAAGCCATGAGCATGTGCCGTGCCTTAAGCAAAGTTCAGGGGCAGACCTTTTTTGTGGGTGAGGACTGTCATCCGCAAACCCTGGCGGTCCTGCAGACACGAGCACAACCCTTGAATATCGTCATCAAGGTCGGCAATCCCAATACTCTGGAATTCCTACCAAACCAAATTTTTGGCTTGCTCCTTTCGTATCCATCAACCGATGGCACCCTGCGATCATATAAGGAGTTGACTGGGAACGCCCATAAAGCTGGAGCACTGGTCGTGGCCTGTACGGATCTTCTGGCCCTCACACATTTACTGCCACCAGGTGAATGGGGAGCCGATATTGCTGTTGGATCCTCCCAACGATTTGGCATCCCGATGGGATATGGCGGGCCACATGCTGCATTTATGGCCACAAAAGAGGAATTTAAACGACAGATTCCTGGACGAGTCGTAGGCGTTTCCAAAGATACTCAAGGGCGGAAAGCCTATCGGCTAGCCCTACAAACCCGCGAACAACATATTCGACGGGACCGAGCCACCAGCAACATTTGTACGGCTCAGGTCCTGCTAGCCAATATGGCTGGAATGTATGCCGTCTATCATGGCCCCGATGGATTGAAGGCCATAGCTAACCGGATTCACCATCTCACCAATGTGACAGCAGAAGGCCTGCGCCGTCTGGGGTGTGAACTGCGTTCATCAGCCTTCTTCGATACTCTCCGCGTTCACTGCCGCTCTTTTTCTGCTACTGAAATTGAACAAAAAACGCAGCAAGCCCATATCAATCTTCGACGATTTGAAGATGACACATTTGGCATTGCCTTGGATGAAACGACCACGATCAAAGAAGTTTGCCAAATCTTAACCGTCTTTTCTTCAAGCGCAACACTGCCTTTTTCTTTGGATCAAGTAAACGAATCGCCAGGTAACGCCATCCCCGTTGAACTGCAGAGACAGTCGCCCTATCTGACCCATCCAGTGTTTCATGATTATCATTCAGAGCATGAACTACTACGGTATATGCACCGCCTCCAATCCAAAGATCTTTCGCTCGTGCATTCCATGATTCCCTTAGGGTCTTGCACGATGAAACTCAATGCCACGTCAGAAATGGTTCCGGTGACTTGGCCAGAATTTAGTGGGCTTCATCCCTTTGTTCCGGCTGAGCAAGCCAAAGGCTACCAGCTTCTGACCCAACAATTGGAAGCCTGGCTGGCAGAAATTACCGGATTTGCAGCGGTATCCTTACAACCGAACGCTGGCTCACAAGGCGAATACGCGGGTTTAATGGTCATTCGGGCGTATCAGGAACAGCAAAAGCAAACTCAACGGAATGTCTGCCTGATTCCGGTTTCGGCCCATGGCACCAATCCGGCCAGTGCCGTCATTGCCGGGATGCAAGTCGTTTCTGTGGCATGCGATAGCTCCGGTAATATCGACCTACAAGACTTACAAGCCAAGTGTGAGAAATATCAAGACAGTCTTTCCGCCTTAATGGTGACGTATCCATCAACCCATGGCGTCTTTGAGGAGACGATTCGTGAGGTTTGTGACACCGTACATCAACATGGCGGTCAAGTGTATATGGACGGCGCTAACATGAACGCCATGGTTGGACTAGTTCAGCCAGGAGAGATTGGCGCCGATGTGTGCCATCTCAACCTCCATAAAACATTTTGTATCCCCCACGGTGGTGGGGGGCCAGGGATGGGCCCCATTGCCGTGGCATCACATCTCGCCCCCTTTTTACCAAATCACCCGGTTGTGTCCACTGGGGGATCTCAAGGGATTGGTGCCATTGCCGCCGCTCCCTTTGGCAGTCCGAATATTCTTCCCATTTCCTGGGCATTTATTCAGCTTATGGGTGGTGAAGGACTGATTAAAGCGACGCAAGTGGCCATTTTAAATGCCAATTACATGGCGAAGCGCCTGAGCAAATATTATTCAGTGTTGTTTACGGGTAAAAACGGTATGTCCGCGCATGAGTTTATTTTAGATTTGCGTCCGTTTAAAAAATCAGCCGATGTGGAAGTCGAAGATGTCGCCAAACGGCTCATGGACTATGGCTTTCACGCACCCACCATTTCATGGCCGGTTCCCGGAACGATGATGATCGAACCCACCGAAAGCGAGTCGAAAGCAGAATTGGACCGGTATTGCGAGGCACTTATTCTCATTCGGCAGGAAATTGCAGACATCGAAGAAGGACGGCTTCCGCGCGATAATAATCCTCTCAAACATGCGCCACACACCATCGACGCCATCGCCCAATCGGAATGGCCTCACCCCTATCCACGAGAACAGGCCGCCTTTCCTGCACCCTGGTTACGGGACCACAAATTCTGGCCAGCCGTTTCACGAATTGATAGTGTCTATGGGGATCGAAATTTGGTCTGCACGTGCCCTCCAATGGAATCCTATTCATCCTAGATATCCCATACTCCTGTCATCAATAATTAAATAGCCCGCACCGATAACTCATGCAGACTCTCGCAACCTCATGAAAGCCTCCAGCCCACATCATCTGCTCATTGGCATGCTTCTGGGTATTATTTCGGGCATTCTCCTCGGCGGTTTTGCCCCATCCATTGGCCTTAGCATCGAGTTTATTGGTGACTTGTTTTTACAAGCCCTATTCGCGCTGGTGGTCCCCTTGGTCATGAGTTCCATGATTGTGGGCATTGCCAGTTTGGGGGATGTGCGAAAGCTTGGTTCCATAGGACTTCGCACGGTTGTGTTTTTTATGACCACGACTGGACTGGCCGTATTGGTTGGTCTCATCTTAGTCATCGCCATCCACCCCGGAGCACCAACCAAACAGGCCTCCCTGGATTCATCAACTGCACAGACTTCAAGTTTGTCGGAACGAATAGAAGACAAACCCACCACGCTGGGTGATTTGTTTAAATCTATCCTGACGAGCTTAGTCCCTAAAAATTTATTCGCGGCAATGGCCGAAACACAAATATTGCCCTTGATCGTCTTTGCTCTAGTCTTTGGGGGCGTCCTCACCACCATCGGGGAAAAGGGCACGCTTGTGATCAGGGTCTTTGAAGGCATCAACGAAGCCATGATGGCCATCGTGCACCTGCTCATGTGGGTCGCGCCCGTGGGTATTGGCGCTTTGTTGGCTGGGCGGCTAGGTGAAGCAGGCGGGTTTATGGGATTCTGGCCTCAATTGGCAAGCTTAGGAACCTATGTAGGTACTGTGCTCCTGGCCTTAGCCGTTCATGGCTTTATCACTCTCCCATTAGCCTTACGATTTCTCGCCCAACGTTCGGTTCCGGCTTATGCCAAAGCTATGAGTACTCCGCTCATGACTGCCTTCTCAACCAGTTCAAGTTCGGCCACGTTACCACTGACGATGGAAGGTCTGATTGAGGAAGCGAAGGTGTCTCGACGAGTCGTGAGTTTCGTGGTCCCGTTAGGCGCCACCATCAATATGAACGGAACCGCTCTCTATGAAGCGGTAGCGGCGATGTTTATTGCTCAGACCTACGGGATTGAGATGGGATTGGGAGAAACCATTATTGTGCTGCTCACCGCCACACTCTCGGCTATTGGAGCAGCCGGCATTCCGGAGGCCGGACTCGTCACGATGGTCATTGTGCTCAAAGCCGTTGATCTCCCTATTGAAGGGATTTCACTCATTCTAGTGGTCGATTGGTTCTTAGACCGTTGCCGAACCACAGTGAATGTCTGGGGCGATGCCGTGGGTGCGGCAGTCATTGATCGATTCGAGAAATAAAGTATTGCCACCTACCTGCCCGAGCCATACCTGGGATTATTACTTCCAACGAAAATATTCCAAACTCCCTCCCCCTTGAGGGGTTTGTTCCGAAGAGGAACTAACGGTTGGGGTAAACGGCGTATTTGATAGTTAAAACGCTATAGAATCTCCAAGCGACAATCAATATTGCCGGGCCGAGACCCGGCAACACCAATAATCACTTGGACATTGTGGTAATGAAAACACAAGATGGATTCCCGATAAAAACCGTCGGGAATGACGGTGCAGGAATTGATTGAATGTTGCTATGGAATGTGGGCTAGAGTCATGTCATGAAACAACCCCACATGATTGACCTATTGGATCGAACGACAACTCTACCTCCCCTAGCCCCTCCTTACAAAGGAGGGGAATTCGAATTACCTGGGATACCCTCGATCACCCATCGTAAATCTGGAAGGCTCAAAATTTTAGAGGCCTTTGCGATCTTCTCGGGGAATCGCCAGCTTGGCATCAAGAAAGTCTTGGTGACTGAGATCCATACCTTTGACAATACTGCGAATTTCTTCAATTTCTTCAAAAGAGGTCTGATCGGTGGCATTGGCCACTTCAAACAAACAATGGAGAAACTCCTTCCGTTCTGTCCTCGTCGTCAATTCCTTAAAGCGTTTCACCAAACGTACGCTATCTAACCCACGAAAAATACGATGGTGACTAATTTCGGCGACCAGTTGCGCCTGTTCTTCTGTCATTGTCCAATGACGCTGAAGCACCACACCCATGACTTTGGTTTCCTCTGAAGACACCTCATGATCAACGCCAGCCACCCGTGCCATCAGTCCAGCCGCCAGACAGAGCTTTCGAATTTCAATATCAGGGAGGTCAAAGGTGACACCTCGGTCCCGTAATTCCATAGTCACTTGGAAATAGATGGTATTCTTAATGAAATCTTCCAGCCGACTTTCACGATCATGCGCTTCCGTGTAATGTTGCCCACGCAAATTCAGTATTCGACGAAACGGACGTCGAAGGTGGTCTAAGAATCCGCCACTGCCCTGTTCAAGATCGTCACGAAGCTGTTGGACCACTTCCATTTGCCGATCGACTCCTGAGGCCTCGGGGGGCAAAAGTTTCTCCATTGCTTCCAAAGCCAGTGCTTTATCTTCTGCTGACCCCATACGTCCCAGCACTCGATCCAACAGACATTGCCGCTCATCCTCACCCACTGGAGAAGCCATATAGAGCTCTAACTCCATCCATTCCTCTCCAGAAATATCTGGCAATTGAAACAGGAGTTCTTTAAGGCCATTGATCTCTGTGGTCGACAAGGTGCCATCGGCCCATGCGGCTGCAATTAATAATTTCCCTAATTCTAGAATAAATCGTTTGTCAGTCATGTTTGCACTTCCCCTTCTTTCTCAACAAAATCCCTTCAATACCTATTTGCATCTTGCCTGGGTGGCCTTCGTGGCTCTAAGAATCCGCCCACAATTCGAAGGAGCAGTATACCGAAAGATTTGGAGAGGCTAAAGTTAGAGGGGGAGAGTATGTCTGGTTGAAAGAAGGAAGATAATGAAGTATTGAAGAATTGTTAATTAAGAACCTGATTCCGGATCGAGAAACACCTTAACCAAATCTTTCCATGTCAGAATCCCTGCAACCGTACCGTCAACATGCGTGACGGGAAGACAGGAGACACCCCGTTCCAACATCATCTTGGCTGCTTTTTCAATCGGACAAGACCTGAGAACTGTGATGGGATAATGAGACATGATTTGGTGAGCACGCTTCTCTAGCGTCGCTCGATCCCGATTGGTCTCGGACAGAGTATTCACGAAAGGACTAATGGCTTTGAAGAAATCGCGGTCAGAGATGATGCCAACAATCTTTCCCTCATCCACTACCACAAGGTGATGGAATTTCACTTTTCGAAACACCTCTTGAATCACTTGAAGGGAATCATCCATTTCAATGGTGACCACCCGCGAAGTCATGATGGCCCCAACCGTTTTTAATTGTAAGCTCGGTGCACTAGCCATCGAATGATTCACTCCCCATTAGCATCGAAACTCTCGGCCTTTGTCTTTTCCTGGAAAAAGGGCGTGCAGTCATTTTATCTTGTCGGTTTCCTGTTTCCAGAAATTGATAGGACCAAAAAATTGTTTTCTGGAAGGATATCTCTGGAATGAGGTCAAAACGTAGTACGAGAGGAACGGCCTAAAATGAGGTCTACCAAATAGGAGAAAAGAAAATTTTCAAACGGCGTGACGAGAAAAGGAATCGAGCAAATCATGCGTAATAACTACGATTTCCTCAAGACGAAAAGGTTTGTCGATGGTACGGGTGGCACCGAATTCTTTGGCTTCCAGGAGAAAATCCAGATCCCGGCTTCTCCCACCTGACATCACGATGATGGGGAGTGTCGAGCTTAGTCGACGAAGGGTACGCACGACTTCCAATCCATCCATTTCTGGCATGAGCACATCCGTAATCACCAGATCGACCTGATGATCATGATAGAGTTGCAAGCCGCTTCGACCATCTGAAGCCGTCAAGACACCATACCCTTCCATCGCTAAACATTCCTGCAACGAGGAGCGAATATCGCCTTCATCATCTATCACCAAAATGCTTGACTTCATACATGCATCTCCCACCTACATACGTTTATTATGTCGCAATCCTTCCACTTTAGCATGATGACTGGAACTCCTAAATTCCTATCACACTCAGGAAATCGGTCGATTACATGCACGGGAGATAAGGGCCAACAACTTTTGAGGATCATAGGGTTTCGCCAACACGGCAAATGCTCCTGCTTGCTTCGCAGCCCGTTCCATTTTTTTTGTCATATTTCCGCTTAGAAAAATCACATGCACTCCCTGCCCACTGACACGATAGGTCAAGGCTTTCAGAAAATTTAACCCATCGATTACTGGCATATGATAATCCGAAAGAATCACATCCACCGCCAGACCTCCGTCCAACAAAGCCAGTCCTTGCAACCCATCGTCAGCCTCTTTGCAGTCAAACGCATGGCTCTCTAAAAGCAACCGCAATGCGCGCCTCACGGATCGATCATCGTCAATAATGAGAATTGGTTTGTTCATAATAGACAAAAAGTCTTGAGTGCCCACACCCGTCTTTGACCTGATCTCACTGGCCGCCATCTGATCTAATATTTTACAAATCACTGGCCACCCGCCTCTTCACATGACCCCGTCCATCATCTAAGGGTCCGTCCGGACATATCCACTGATTGTCCTACAACGAATTCGATTCTCTGGCCTTGCAAAACGATTGCCATGAAATAATTTCCTACAATTCATGGAATTAACTTATTGTTATTTAAGGATATTTTCCGAGATGATCTCTACTAAATATTCTCGGTCTTTACCAAAAGACTCAAAGAAGGGGACTGTTGAATAATAGAGTCGTTGAGTGAATTTTTGTTAAACTGGGCTTCATCCACCGTTTCTTCTCTCCCTTTTAGATCTGGAGTCACTCATGTCCCAAATCGAAATG
>Ga0224497_10000036_pt1 | contig 121787 bp, 151 predicted proteins | sample SF_Jul11_sed_USG_4_FD_167970 | JGI IMG/M metagenome (GOLD analysis project Ga0224497, IMG submission 167970) | Sediment microbial communities from San Francisco Bay, California, United States - SF_Jul11_sed_USGS_13 | ecosystem: Environmental > Aquatic > Marine > Sediment | place: USA...
TTTTGCACTTCCTTCACTAGGACTGTTTCTTGTAATATATTTTGGAACGGGTAATCTTATCATGGGAGCAGTTACAGGATTTGGGGTTCATTTTGTCATATTTGCTTTTTCTGACAGAATTTCAAAATTTTTAACAAAAATTATGAGTTAATCTATAAGGATGAATCTTGTAGGTGATTTATCATGATGGGGGATAGAGACTATAGGAGTGTCATAAAAAATGCAATTGATTCCATCGGTAGAGAATTAGAGATAGAAATCGATGCAAAAAATATTCAAACCATTCATCTAAAGGAAGTGGTTCAGTGCTTAAGGCGTTCATACTATGATAGAATAGATCCCAAAGAAGTTGAGAGAAGGGGATTCAATGATCTGCTATCAGGATTACTTCGGAAATTACAATATGGTAGTGACCCAAAGGAATTTGCAATTGATGATATTAAATTAAGAGGGCAGGCAGACATGCTTGTAGATGATTCAATTATTTTATTCAGGCCCACTCATAGCACTCCAGAATCACCACTGGCAAATGATTTACTATATCTAAATGCATGCATGTGGATTTATGACAAAGTAGATGGAATGATTGTCTACATTTCAGGGGATAGAGAAGAATCTAGCTTTTCATTAACTCGTAACAAGAAAATGTTTGAGGAGATAGTTCGACGAGTTAGGGTTCTAAATGACCTTCTAAAAGAGCAAAAAACTCCAATTCTTGAGCCTTCGATGGATTGTATGGATTGCCAATATTATCAAAGATGCTACATTACAAAGAAAAACACCAAGCAGGTTTCCCTGGCAGAAATGCTAGGCATGGGTAAAGATAATTAGAGATTTAATGAAAAATATTGTAAAGGAATAATTTCCTTTTAGTCTAGTGGTTCGGGGTGTCCTTTTCCACGGAGTGCAAAACATACAACTGCTAATGCAATTGCAACCCCTATTGCTGAGCCATATGCGGCCATACCTGCTTCTGCCATTTGATAAAAACCCGCTCTACGAGCTTTTATAATTTTGCCAATATTTTTTTTCTAAAAACATACTATCATAATTTTTAGTTTTTATGATACATTACCAATTTTTGTTTATATTATCTTGTAAATTCAAAATGAATTTCGTTTTCCTGGCCACTAGTCATAGAACTTAGATTATAGAAAACGTCTCCAGTGACTCTCCATTTTGCAGTGTTGCTTTCAAGTGCAGACCACAATTCAGGAATGTTTCCATTATTCTTCAAGACTGACTTGTCCTTTAGAATCATCTCAGCACCACTGAGAAGGGAATAGTAATTTGAGCCAAACTGCACCATTCCCTCTGGCCTACTACCAATTTGACCACCGGAGATTTGTTTTTCTTCTGAAAAACCAGTTTCAAAGAGTTGATAATCCATTACTTGAACAATTACCGAAGTGGGGTTTGGGTTTGTAAGTTTGAATTTAACCTCAATAGTTGCAGACCTTTCAGAAATGTCAAGTACTGAAATATCGTCCAGCTCCACAATAATTGGTTCTATCTTTAGAACTTCTCTTTCGGGTTGAGGAGATGTCAAGTTTTCTAATGTGGAACCAGACAGGAAAATTCCGCCCAAAGCTGCTCCCAGAGCAATTATTGCAACAATAACAAAGATCTTGGGATTCACGATATCCTATTGCTTTGCTGATATCTTAAATGTTAAGGTATAAGGTAAAAGGAATTCTAGTTGGAAAAACATAGTATTTTAAGGTCTAGAGTAGTCATCTATGTAAATTGGTTGAGCAAACAGTACATGGTTCAGGCGGATACATTGTTGCAGATTTGACTGAAGAACAAGCAAAGAAAGCAGATTTGGGAGTTGGAAAATTATTTTTGGCACCTATTGGCAAGATTGAAAAAGAAAAGATGCTAAAATACTTTTGCAAAAACTGTGAGAAAGAATTTGATAATCCTCCAAAGATTCAGCTTGATGCAAATCCCAATGAAGAGGTTGCAGATAACTTGATTCTAGTTGAGAGAGGCCAGTATACATGTGAGAAATGCAATTCAATTATTGGCGAATACAGGATGTTTCAAAAACAAGATGAATCCACTGAAGTTGGTAAGGCCAAGCCAATGGATTAAAGCCAGAAAATAAATTTCTGGAGATAGTTATTATATCATAAAAATAGAAAAAAAATATGCAGTACTTTCAAGCAGTTCAAAAGGGAAAACAAAGGGCCAGCAAATCACAAATGAAAATGTTTGATGCTGCAGGATTTGGAATGCTGACCTTGACTACAAAAAAAATTGATGGTCAGTTTGTTCCAGTGGGAGAGGAAGATTTGACAGCAGTGATAAATTCGCATGATGGATACGTTGCAATTCTTGTCGATAATGATGGATTTACAAAAGCACAGTCAAAGGCTGTCAAAAAAGAGGATGCACTTAAAATTTACAAAAAATTAAGAGACTCTGGAATTCCCGAGTTTCCAGGAACCGAAATCCAAATTTGGTCCGAGACACTTCCAACCATTCAAAACGAAATTTCTGAATAGCTATTTTGATGGAAGAACAATTTCAGTTCCTACATTAATACCCTTGATTGCTTTCTCTATAATTTTTGGATCTGCCTTTAAGATTCTGGTCTTTATTTTTGAACGTTCAATAATTTTCAAGGCAACTATGTCCATCAGATCATATCCACCTGCTACAGAATCCTCGTTTACAAGCATATTTTTTAGATTTTTGAGTTCTATTCTGGTGAATTTTTTTGCTTTCTTGAACTTGTTTGGATCCATGTCGTAAACCCCATCAACATCTGTGGCATTAAGAAACTGCTCGGCATTAATTTTTTCAGCAATTAGAGCGGCTGTTCCGTTTGTACTCTGACCAGGATGCAGACCTCCTGCAACTACAATTAGACCATCATCAACTGCATGCTTGACTTCCTGCAATGTGGTGGGAGGATGAGAGTATGCCTTGTTTTTTAGGGCATAGATGAGGAGTTTGGCATTTAGTCTAGATATTTCAATTCCAAGCTCATCTAGTGTTGATTCATCGGCTCCAGATGATCTTGCATAAGATATGTAGTGTCGTGCAATGTTTCCGCCTCCTGCAATCACGATAGGTTGGCAGAACTTGCTGATTTTGACCAGAAACGATGCATAGTCTTTTAGCATCTTGACATTATCCATGCCAAAAACTCTGCCTGAAAGTTTAATTACAATTTTCTTCTTCATTACTTTAAATCACCAAGTATTGATTTTGCGGCAATTTCAACTTTGTTTCTGTTTTTTTGGTGTGTGTAGATTCTTAGGATATTCATATAGCCAGAAATTGCTGAAACCACTGGAATTTTTGATATTGGCATTTCTTGGGCAGACAGTTTTCCATTTTCACGAGTGATGAGGATTATTTGTTTTGATTCTTTTTTTGATGGGTTTAGTGGGATGGATGGGGTGATAGAGCTATCAATAAAAATTTCATTTTCGTCGACCTTGGATTTTTTAGATATTGCGGCTCTTAGCTCACTTGTCTTGATCTTTCCCAGGTTGCTTGGGCTGGTCAGGATTCTTTCAAATATGCATTTTAGCAGTTTTCTGTTCTGGTAATCTATGGCAAACTGCCTGGCTTGTTTTAGTTTTGGAGATTTTGAAGAGACTAATTTTGATAAAATATACTCATCAGTTAATTGTATGTAATTATCCATATTAAATGAGGTAAACCCAAATTCATCATCAGACAATCGTAGTGCCTCCAAAAGCATGACTTCTGCTGCCCTGACTGTTTTATGAAAATATACTGCCTTGAACATCTGGTATCTTGAATGCATCATCGACTCAAAGGAGTACAATGCTGAGCGCTCTAGTGCAAGTTTTTGCCTGTGCACTTCTAGTGATTGTGTAATTCTTTTGTGATCTATTTTTGCATGCTCGGCACCTGTAAAGTAGCCATCCCTCAGCAAATAGTCCATCATGTCAGCACTGAGCGCACCTGAGACAATCTCGTTCATGTACTGGAATTTTGAGTCGCCAAAGGCTATCTTTGCTACAAGTTTCTTGTCATAACCGTTTTTGGTCAGGTTATCTCCGATTTCGGATTTTAGAATAATTGCCTTGCCAAAGTCCTCATGAGACATTTTCTTTTTCTGAATAATTTCCTCAAAGAGGTGCGAGAATGGCCCGTGACCTATGTCATGCAAGAGCCCTGCAAGCCTAAGTATCTCAATGTCGTCATGTTTTAGAATCCCTTTCTCATTTAATGCATAGCCTGCTTGTCCAGAGATGTGCATGACTCCCAGTGAATGCTCAAATCTTGTGTGCTGTGCAGCTGGATAAGTCAGGTGTGCACCTGAGAGCTGCCTGATTCGTCTTAGTCTTTGGAAAATTGGATTGTCGATTAGCTGCAACTCGTGATTATAAACACGAATAAAATCATGGATTGGGTCAATTATGTCGAGATAGTTTTTTTTCATAGCCCTATTTTTTTAGAAAATATTTTTAGAATGTCCTCATGAACTTGTTTTTTTGGCTTTGATGCATCGATAATTTTCCAGTGTTTTTTCTTTGCAGTGATACGATAAATCTTTGAGATTTTTCTTAGAAATTCTATATTTTTCTCAAACTTGTCACGGTTTGTTTTTTTTCTGTTAAATGATTCAGTCTGGGTTACATCAAGCAGTATAACAAGATCAGCCTTTGGAAGCCCATCATCAAGATTCTCCAGCCACTTTTGTTTCATTCCATTTGCCAAGCCATATACGAGATTTGATTGATAATATCTGTTCATTATTACAACAGAATGTTTTGACTGGGCCTCCAGAATTTCGTTTAGTTTTTCCCACCTGTTTGCCGCTAAAAGGCAATGAATCACTTGTGGGGGGAAATTTCTCTTTCCTGTAAGATATTTTGAGATCTCTTTTCCAATTGGTGTCTGGTAATCAGGAAAGCTAAAGGTCTTTGTTGTTATTTTTCTTTTTTTAAGTGCCTTTTCTAACATTCCAGTCTGGGTTTTCTTTCCTGCCTGGTCGCCGCCCTCTATAACAATAATCATGGATAACCAATCAGAGAAAATGATTGATTAAAAATCTATCAAGTTTCTTTGTAAGATATGGAAATATCAATTGTCACAAAGAATGAATTAATTTTGATGTTAATAGTTGTTAGGTTCGTCAACATAGAGACTAAAAGCGAGAATGACCATAAAATTATCATGTCTGAGGATCCAGATCTCAAGAGTTTCTTACAGAAGGACATCTTTGCCAAAATCACAAAAAAGGTGTCCTTATCCTGTACAAGATAAAATTAAGGCATTGTGAGGTCTAAGATTTATTTTGATTATGATTACTCCTAGAAGAATTGCAGATAAAATGAAGGTCAATAGAAATATCATGACTCTGATAGCATGTATTGATATTCACAACTTCAAAAAGAGGGTCCTGGTGTATCAAAAACAAATGTTTAATGGTTACAAATTATGATTTGTTCAAATATGATAATAGTTGACTTTGTACAAAATTAAGTCAATCATTTGATTGAATTTAAGATTATATCAAAATTGTTTTTATTTAATAATTAGGATTAGCCATGTATTCTAAAATTGAAATACATCAAATATCATGTGCAGAAAAACAAAAAGTTGGTTATACAAAATATTGGTATTAAAAACAAGGAAGAAACAAAATGAGCCAAAATTTTGACCAGCGCCTAGATGAAATCTTTAATAATTCAGATTCATTTGATGAAAAGTTTCAAAGGCGTAGGGAGTATTCTAAAAAATATACAAATAAAACCAAGAGAGGATTAACATGAGATGTGCAAACTGTGGTAACCAATGCAGCTGGCGTGATCCTGATTGTAACAAGTGTGACAAGCCATTGCACCAGAAAAACTGCAAGGGAAAATCTGAGGACTGTAAATGTCATACTGTAAATGAGCAGTTGTGGATGCAAAAAAAATCACAGCAACAACAAATCAAATCCTCTTAATTTTACAAAATAAATCATGTTCATTATTTTCAATATGCAATCTATTCGAAAAATTCTGAATAGATTATATGACTGAAAAAAAGATCTAATCTGATGCAAGTAGAAACAGTGCAGACAGAGGAGTTGTCTCAGTTAGACAAGTTGATAAATGAAGTAATAGAACAAAGAAAGGTCGTTGATATTAAACTGAGTATTACAGTATTTCAGGAAAAGATTCTATACACTGCACTTATCATCCTTGATGACTAGTTTTGGGTTTTATCAGTATAGAGGTCAAACATTTAGTTGTGATTTTTATCATTAAGGATGTCTAGATAATGGAAATTCTGATAGAGACAATATTGATGAGTCTAGGTCTTGTAATGTTGTATTTTGGTGCCGAATGGTTGGTCAGGGGTTCTGTTGCAATTGCAAATAAACTGAAGATAAACCAATTGGTGATAGGTCTTACAATTGTTGCATTTGGTACATCTACTCCTGAGATGGCAGTAAACGTATCATCTGCCATTCAGGGAATATCAGACGTTGCACTTGGAAATGTGGTAGGAAGCAACATTGTCAATATTGGATTGATTTTGGGAATTGCTGCAATTATTAGACCTATTGCTGTCGCAAAAAATGTAGTAAGAAAAGAGATTCCAATATTAGTAGGTGTGTCATTCTTGCTCTTGTTTTTGTCCATCGACCAGTCATTATCTTCTACTGATGGAATAATCCTGGTAGTTGGGATTGTAATGTTTACAATATTTAGTTATAAGACATCAAAAAAAGAAACCCATATAGAATCAGATACAGGTTTGCAGATTGTAACCAAGACTCTGGTGCCAAAGGCAATTGCTCTTATTGGTGTCGGACTTGGATTATTGACTATAGGTTCATTTGTTACTGTAGAGAATGCAGTCAATTTAGCACAGGAATTTGGCATCTCTGAGAGAACCATAGGCTTGACTTTGGTTGCAGTAGGAACCTCCCTTCCTGAACTTATCACATCAGTTATTGCTGCAAAAAAAGGACATGCAGATCTCAGTGTTGGAAATATTATTGGTAGTAATATCTTTAATATTTTGGCAATACTTGGAGTATCGTCTGTAATAACAGGAATTGCGGTAAGTGATGCAATATGGACTGATTATTATGTAATGATAGGTTTTGCTCTTGTTTTGATACCGATTATGAGAACTGGTTTTATCATAAGCAGGATTGAAGGAATTATTCTTTTGATTGGGTATGTAGTTTATTCTGTTTTCTTGTTTGTAAAATAGTTGTGTAAAAATTAATCATTTGCAATTATTACATTTCATGTATCTATCAATCCATGTTAAAATCAAACTGTTTCAAAAACAGGTTTCTATTATGCAGTAATTGACTTTTTATCTCCTGCTTTTCTTTGTTGTCTGAAACAGATGCGATAATTTTTTCTAAAACAGGGTCTGTTGCATTGTTTCCTTCTATCATTCCCATCTGGTACAGAAGTGGAAGTTTAGCCATTGGTGAAATTTTTGCATGTGATAACTCTGATGTTTTATCATATTTTGTGCATTTTGTGACAATTTTGGCAAAAATCTTAGACATATTCTCATTCAGATTACGTTCGAGTTTAGTACCTTGTTCTTTTTTTGCGCTTCTGATTATTCTCTTCATCTTTAGTAACGCCTGATTTGTCTCAATTGAATCAAAATCATTTGCAGTAAATTTTACCCCAAATTCATCATTAAGAAAGTATGTGATGTATGAAATGGAGTCTTTGCGACAAGATCCGCTTGTGGTTCCAAAAGGACAGTTCTCGCAGTTGGTTGTAAAGTATTTTGTTCCTCTTTTTCCCAGACTGTGAAGGATGATTTTATCTTCGTCACGTAGTTTTTGGATTGCTCTTGAAATTAATGATTCATCTGTTTGAAATACTTCAGCAATCTCTTGGTTGGAATAAGACCCCTCCTCAAGTAAATTGAGAATCTGTTCTTCCATTTCTCCAGGGGATCGGTGTAATTTCTCTTCAATTGCGTCTAATAGGTAGTGTCCTATCATTTTTTCATTCATCTCAGAAGATATTACAAAGTCTTTATCATCATATTTTGCATCAAGGCCGGATTTTGATTCCTTTGCTATGATTTTTTTCAAGATCTTGTCGATATTTAGAATTTGAAATTCAGAAAGAAGTGAATTCAATAAATTTTTGGGAATGATTCTCTTTCCTGATGAAAATACATAATATAGAGCCCATCGGGTTTTTCTTTCATCACTTCTTTCTATCAAACGTAATACATCACAGAGTTTTTCTATATCATTCCATTTTATTTCTGAAAGTTCTTCCATGTAATATTTAACCAAAAGTGTAGCATCCAATTTTTTTATAAAATTCTCAAAGAGTTCATTAGTATCTTTTAAAATCAATTTCTTACTCTTGGATTTTACTAGATCAAGATACAGTGTTACAAGTTCCGTTTTGGTAATAATTGGGTTTTTTCTTAATATATTTGTGTGGTATTTTAGAAACTCAAATAATTCCAGAGTTTCTACGAATGAAACAGGTGAAAATATGCGTAATGCTATCAATGTTGATGATGATAATCCCATGAATTAACAAACTCATTTGATTTATTTATGCATATTTTTCTCATGTTGATTTATTTTGATATTTCAGAGACTATTTTTCCTTTAACAATATCTTCATACATGTCGTGTTTCTAATTAAATTTGAATCCGTTAATTCTGAAAAGTGTATATCACAAAAAATTATCTAACGAATATTTTTGGTAATTTTTGAGACTTGAAAAGCTGTTTTGTTTTCTCTACCTCTGTTTTATGCTCTAGCATTGGCTTGTTGTAGCTTAAATCATTAGGAAAATGTTCCCATAAATTATGAATTAATTTTGGCGGTAGTTCTCTTAGCTCTGAAATCCATTTTTTAATATAGACACAGTCCGGATCAAACTTTTTTTGTTGCAGCCATGGATTGAAAATCCGAAAATATGGTACTGAATCACATCCTGTAGATGCTGCCCATTGCCAATTTCCTGAATTCACTGCAGGATCATAGTCTACAAGTTTTTTTGCAAAATATCTTTCACCCCATCTCCAATTGATGCGTAAATCTTTTGTTAGGAATGAGGCAACAATCATTCTTACCCTATTGTGCATAAAGCCGGACTGATTCAATTGCCTCATACCTGCATCAACAATGGGAAATCCTGTTTTCCCTTCAGCCCATAAATGAAAATTCTCCTCAGATTTTGACCATGGGATTTTTTGAAATCTTGCCTTGAATGATTTTTTTTGTGACCAAGGAAAGTGAAAGAGAATATAGTTGAAAAATTCCCTCCAGTAAATCTCCCCTAGTAGTATGTGGTCTGGGCCTAGTTTTTGTTTTATGTTGTCGTAAACCTCTCGAATGGATACGGTTCCAAATTTGTTGTGAGCTGATAGTTTTGTGGTATGATCTAATGCTGGAAAATCTCTAAAATTTTTGTAATCCTTAAAGTTTTTCAAATTTTTTAAAATTTTTAAACCATTTGTTCTTCCGCCTGGAATTTCACCATTTGGTTGGGGGGTTCTGATGGTTATATCTGAAATATTTTTGTTAAGATAATTTTTGCCGTGATTTTTTAGAGTTTTTCTTACTGGAAATTGTTTTGATTTTTTATAAAATTGCGAATAAATCATGTATGGTTTTCTGTCATTTGTTTTGATCTCGTTTGGATTATGCAAAAGAAAATCAAGTGTACTGCAAATATCAACATTATTTTTTCTACAAATTTGGTGAATTCTTGAGTCACGATTTTGCGAATAATTTGTAAAATCTGTATTGTAAAATATCGCATCAATATTATGCTCCAGGATAATTTTTTTTATTACTTTATCTACATTGCCTTCAAACACTTGCAGCATGCTGTTCTTCTTTTTTAATTCCAGATCCAAATCCAATAGTGATTCATCAAGAAAATTCCATCTAAATTTTGATTCGTTTGAATTTTTTAGAATCATTTTATCATAGATAAAGCATGGGATTACAACTTTAGATTTTTGAAGAGCATGAATTAATCCCGTGTTATCTTCTAATCTTAAATCCCTTCTAAAGACAAATAATGATTTTTTGTAAAGTTCAGTATTTCTCTTATTCATGATTTTTTATTTCAAAATGATTAGTATTAAAAACAAACAAGTCATTGATAATAAATGTGAAAGAATTAAGATTTTTCATGGATGTATCACCTGACTGGTGGCTAAAGGCCAGAATCAACCAAAGTTTTCTAAAACAATATGTCTATGAAAAGTTTGAACGAGATTACTATCCAAGAATTATTTCTCAAGGAAGAGAGAAGATCGATTTAGACAAGTCAGGTCAACCAATTAAACAACACATCCTAGGGTTGCTGAAATTTGGGAATTTTGAATATGAGTTTTTACCAGAAGATGAGAACCTAAAAGAAAGCTATTCGATCTCAAATGGTTACATTCACTTTCATCCAAGAAGAAGTAAAATCAATTCTCGTCTTTTAATCAAGGTCAAAATTTAGGTAAAACTATAGTTTTTTTCAAAATTTCACAAAATTTCTAATGAGTGAAAAAGCCATTTTTTCAAGTGTGTGATGATTTTTGAAATTAAGTTTGCACACAAAATACAAATTAAATCTATAAGGTTTATAACCAAAAATTAACCAGTTATCTCAAAATGGGATTGGTAAAATCGATGGCAAAAGAGATGATGAAGGAGATAGGCAACAAGTCACGAGAGTTTTACGAGTTTGTCTTGCCCCCCGTTGATATGCACATAGATGACGACAAGCTAACTCTGTTGATTGACATTCCTGGATTTGAAAAAAAGGACATCAAATTATCACTAAATGGAAACATCCTCTCGATTCAGGCCTGTAAAGAGATACCTGATGAAAAACACAACATGATTTGCAACCAGAGGCCAAACATCATTGACAAGAAAATGAGATTGCCAGTTGAGATAAAAGAGGGCGAAGAGTCAGTTAGCTCTGCAAAATATGACAAGGGGGTCTTGACAGTTATAATTCCTGTGGAAAAACATGGAAAAGACATTGCAATAGAATAGTGTTATCGTTTTCTAAATATTACAAAGATACTCATTATAACCAAGGACCCAATCATTCCAGATATTCCAAGTGCATCATCTGTTGTATACAAAATTGCAGAACCAATAAAGATTGCAGCAGAAAGTATGCTGCCAGAAAGCAAAACGTTTGACTTTGGTTTTGCGTTTAACATTTGCAATGATCTATTTTCATCAAGAAATTTTTTAAGCTCCGGTGCTATTGATATTGTAGCATCAATTGACTTTGCAAACCTGTCAAAAAAATACTTGAGCTCTTCGATGTATGCGTCTTTTATAAGACTCTCCTCTTCCAGAATCTCTCCGATAACTTTGACAAACTTGAAATTTATCTTGTGCGTTTTGTATATTCCCTCAATAATTGAGGCCATCCTCATGTACAAAGCCAGGTTCTTTGGGAGGATAAAAGGAAATCTGCTCATCGTTTTATTTGCAAGTTCCATCAGGCCTTCCACTTCCATCTCATCTGGCTTTTTTCCATGCATTGCACGAACAGCAAGTTCTATGCCCTTTTCAATAACTGCACGGTTAGAATCAGGAGTTAGCATTCCAAGATCATTCATGGCATTTACTGTTCTTGGAGGATCTTTTTCAACTAGTGCCAAGTACAGGCGAATCAGTTTTAGTCGGGTTTCATTATCGAGTTTACCTACCATTCCATAGTCGTACAGGATTAGTTTGCCGTCATCTGTCACTGAAATATTGCCTGGATGTGGGTCAGCGTGAAAAATAGAGTATCTAAGAAGCATCGTAAAGAAGACTTTGTGCACATCAATGACTAGTTTCTGTCTGTCGATTCCCTTTTCGTCAAGGGCTTTGATGTTTGTCACTTTGATTCCGGGAAGATATTCCATTGTCAGAACATTTTTTGAGGAATAGTCATCGTAAACTGAAGGAACCACAACTTTGTTGTTTTTTTCCATGTCATGTTTTATTTTTTTGAGATTGTCTGATTCGATTCTATAATCCATTTCTTCGTGAATCGTTTCAATAAATTGAGCAAGCATTGCTTTTGCAGAAAAACGGAGATTTGGATCTACAAACCGCATTGCCAGTGGAAGGATTTTTTTTAGTACTTTGATATCCTCTTCAACCACTTTTTCTATACCAGGTCTTTTTACCTTGACTACAATCTCTTGTCCAGATATGGTACCTCGATAGACTTGTCCTAGGGACGCACCTGACAGAGGGTTTGGATCTATCTTATCGAATTTCTCGTTTATTGGTCCGATATCATTTTCAATGATAGACTTTGCTTGATCAAATGGAGCTGCAGGAACACTGTCTTGGAGCTTTCCGAGCTCCTCAAGGTATGGTTGGGGCAAAATATCTGCCCTTGAGGACAACCATTGTCCAAGTTTGATGTAAACAGGACCCAATGAGACAAAGGTGTTTAGAACCTTCCTGGCATTTTTTCGAAAGATTTCCAAATCAAGCTCTTCTCTCCTTTCATGTTTTACCCATCTTCTTCTATCTTTTCGCAAAGCTAGAATTGATGGCAAAAGTTTGAGCAGTACTTGTATTGTTCTGGCAGTTGACATTTCTACTCCAAATAATTTTTAATTTTTTTTGTTGTTACATATCCCATGTATCCGGAAATAATTGAAGATAAAAGTCCTGCTCCGGTTGACAAACTTTTTGATTTGTTTTTATTTTGAAAATTTTTTGCGATTTGTGAACCACCAAATATTGCACAAGCCAAGCCAATCAATACTTCTGGTGCATCAAAAACCAAATGACCTAATGGATCTTTTCGTGGATCAACTCTATCAGTATGAACTAGAAATTTGTCATCATACTCTCTTATGTGTAAATTACCATAACGATATTGCTTGTTTGCGCCATTTTTTTCTCCAAGGACGGTTTCTTCTGCTCTATCAAGCATGAATTCACGCAATTCCTTTGGGACTTCAATCTCATCCCTTGACATGATCGCAAGATCCAGTAATTGCTTATAATCTTAAGGGTAATCAAAAACCCGAGCCTAAGCAAAAGTAACATGGTGTTTGATAGTGTTTAGAAAAGATACCAAAATGATAACACATCATGCTAAATTGTCATGTCTGGAGTATTTTGTAAAATCTATGGCTTAATCTTTTTAGAATCAAACTAGATAATGCATTTAGTAGTATAGGAAGAAAATAGTTTTTGTCTTGTGAGGATTTTATTTTTTAGATTTTGATTCCTTGGATTTTTCTTTGTTGATTAATGCCAAGCTGGCCATAAATACAATTATCATAGCAACTCCGGTAACATAGGCATAGTTGAATCCGTCATCAGGATGATCCTCCTCATGGTAGAAATAGATTGCAATGGTAGCTGCAAGCAAAACTACACCTAATATTGTTAGTTTCCTATGAGTTTCCAATAAGATTGATTTTAAAAATTAGTATATGAATTAAAGAAACTTGAAATTCGGGTTTTAGAATATTTTATGATAATTCTGCCATGCCATATGCTGATCCTCATCCCAGACTCTAGAATAATAGAATATACAGCATTGTCAAGTAAAAGACGAAACTATCTATGGATTAGATTTCATCTTGGAGAGTCTTTGTATGACCTGTTCAAGTTCTGCCTTGTTATCACTGATGACTCTTTTTAGAACATCGATCTCTTCTCTTAATTGCTCCAGGTTTACATCATCAGAATCAGCTATCTGTTGCTGTAGATCCTCTAGGATTTTCATATTGTATTGATTGATTTTTTCTAGTTCTTCTTTGTAGTTTTGCAGTTTTTCATAAGGGGTAATGTCTGGAGTTACTTCTTGTTCTTGATTTGTCAGAAATCCAAAGACAACCACAGAACCACCTATAGCTGTTACAAGAATTAGGATAATTATTGTTAATCTCATTTCAAACTAATTGGTTTTCTGATATTTGTAATTTGAGTCTAGCTTGCATTGATTTGTGCTTTTTTACGCCTACGAATAACAAAGATTCCAACTGCAATGGCAGCTATGATTGGAATGATTATCAATTCTATATTATAATCTGATTCATCTGAGTTTGAATTGTTCTCTACTAAAATGGTTGTATCCAAAGTTACAAAGTGTTCTTCTCTTGTGTCGTCTTTGTATCTTGCAGTAATTTTAATTTCATGTTCTCCATATTGTGGCTCTCCATTAAATTCAATTGGAACATTAAATGGTACAGGAGAATCAATTCCAATTTCATCAATAAATTGGGATGTTTTTTTAATGTTAGAGTTTCCCAGTGGCTCAACTGTAACAAATCCAAACAATGCATCGATATTGCCTTCATTGCTTATTTCACCAATAACCATTTGTTTTCCAGACAATTCAATTACATCTACACCATAGATTGATATGTCAATAAGTCCCTTGACAAAAAAATCTGCAATTCGTGAAGTTGTAAGTTGATCACCATGTGCATTAAAGTAAGTTATTTCGATGGGTGCACGAAGTGTCTCACCTTTCAGAGACTCTGGTACATAGATATCAGCCTCAATTAATTTTTTTGATTTTGGTTTAATTTCCCCAACTTCCCAATTAGTATTTAGAATGACAACATTCTCAACATTAGTAATAGATTGGGTTGTTGATGCTCTTTCACTTTGTGTATTTTTTAGTTCAATGTCTACACTTGAAATTGGTGCTGTTCCATCATTTGAAATTTCAATTGTTACATGGTTTTTCTGTAAGGATATAAGAAATGGATTGAGCGCACGTATGTTTATCACGCTTTCTCCAGTTATTTTAAAATCAAAATTTTCAAATGCAGTTCTGACTCCAGATTCTCTTAGTCGTGAATAATCTACTTTGATAGTGCCAGGATATTGTTGGATTTTAACGCTATTACCTATATCAACAAAAAATGTAAGATGAAAATTTTCACCTGCAAGAGAATTTGAATCTGCATCTGCATATATAAGCGAGCCTGGTCCATCTGCAGCTGAAAACCCAAGAGGCAAAGACAACTGACCTCTTATTCCAGTGATGTCTTGGGTTCCAACATTTGCCAGTATTACAGTAAATGGTACGCTTTTATCTCCTGGGTTAACCTCAAATTTTTCATCAACTGTTCCAAAGTATGCATCAAGGAATTTGACATCTCCAAAATCTCTCTCAAATGGGGAATTACCAAATCCACCAGAAGAAATTTGAGCAAACGAATTATCAATTATTGGAGATACAAGTAGCAATGATGCAAAGATAATTACAATTTTTAAATTAATCATGTCAAAACCTCCATTTCTGGCGGTAGGTTGCCTTCAAATGCGCGCCCATCTTTTATGGTAATTACCTTATCAACTTCTCCAAAATGTTGTCTGTCATGAGTGACAATAATGAATGTGTGATTGAATTTTTTGGCCATGGACTTCATGAGTTGAACTATTTTTTCAGAAGTTACCGAATCCAGGTTTCCTGTTGGTTCATCGGCCAGAACAATTGATGGGTTGTTTATCAGTCCCCTTGCAATAGCTGCACGCTGAGCTTGACCACCAGAAATTTTGTTGGCCCTTTTGTTCATTTGATCTTCTAGTCCTACAGATATGAGTAATTCTCTGGCATCTTTTTCAGCTGAGCCATTTGTTCCAGCAATTTGTCTTGGAAGTAATACGTTTTCTAAAACTGTCAAGTCAGACAACAGATTAGAAAATTGGAAAATGAATCCCAGCTTTTTATTTCTAAATGATGAAATCTTGCCATCATCAAGTTTTGTAGTGTCAGTTCCATCAATGAAGACTTTACCATTGGTTGGTCTGTCTAGCAGTCCTATCATGTTTAGGAGTGTGGATTTTCCAGAACCGGAACTGCCAACAATCAATACAATTTCACCCTTTTCAAGAGAAAATGTTGCATTATCTAATGCTTTTACTTGGTTTTCTCCTTCACCGTAAATTTTGCTCAGATTTTGAATTTCAAGCACCTTAGACAGATCTCATCGCCTCCACCGGTAGAAGTTTTGTAGCTCTATACGAAGGGTACAGAGATGCAATTATAGCTAAAACAAATGATGTCAAAGCTGTTTGGATTATTTTGGCCCAATCATAACTTACCTCCAAAGGCAGACTGTTGTTAAAGGACATCTTTGTCTCTTTTGCATAAAATGTGTATCCTAATCCTGCTGCAGTCCCAACGCCTGCACCAATTGCACCAATTATCATTCCCTGAAAAATAAAAATTATCAAAATATCTTTTCTTTTTGCACCAATTGATCTCATTACTCCAATCTCCCTTGTTTTCCCATTCACCAACATCATCTGGATTGTAACTATTGCAAATGCCGAGGACATCATTCCAAAGTATCCAATCATGTTAATCATTGCAATACCAGACCTGAATCCAGCAAGTTGTTCTTCTGCTGATTCTTCTATGGTTTCTGCAAGAAAGTCATCATTTGGAAAGGCTGTCAAAAAGAATTCCTTTACTTCCAATGCTTTATTGGGATCATTGAGTTTTACCATAAAAGATCCAGTTTCACCTTGTCTATTCATCATGTCCCGTAAGGTATCAATGTGAACTACTGCAGTGTAATCAAATCCTTGTCCACCAGGAGATTTTGCGATTCCAGTTACTGTAAATCTTCTAATTTGATCCTCGCCGAATCTATCAACAATAAGTACTTTAACACTGTCACCAACTTCAGCTCCACCTAAATCTCTTGCAACATTAGAGCCTAGCACGATAGAATTTCTTGAAAAGACATAAGTTCCCTCTGTAACTGTTTCATGAACTGTAGATGCTCTAATGTCTCTGAAAGGATCAACTCCAACAATTGGAATTCTTGTCTCCTCAATGAGTTTTCCATTTTTTGTCATATTCATCTCTGCACTTGAAGAAAGCCGCGGTGTTGCGGCCTCAACATATGGAATTCTTTCAAACCAGCTGACTACCGATAAATCAGACTTGTCGATATAATCTGCTTCGTCTGTAACAAGAATATCACCATTTCTATAATCACTAATATCACGAACAATAGCATCAAAGAGTCCCTGAAAAATTACAAAGTTTACATGAATTACCAAAATTCCAATTGTAACTGCTAGAACAGCCCCAATTAGGCTGCCTTTTTTGTTGAATAGCATTCGTTTTGCTAGTGTTAATCTGTACTCCACAAATATAGTGAAATAGTCTAATATTTAATGTCTATTATGTATAGTACTAACAGTATAGACATTTTTATATTGAATTAGTTGCTTAGGTACTATTGATGAGTATTTAGGTGATAAATTGGACAATTTAGATATCAAAATTCTGAGCAGACTATTGAATAATTGTAGAGAGTCAGATAGACAAATTGGTAAAGAGTTGGGAGTTTCAGGTGGTGCAGTTAGAGCCAGAATTAGAAAGATGGAGAATTCTCAGATTATAGAGAAATTCACTATTAGAGTGGAGCCACCTGTTTTGGGTTATGGTGTATTGTATTTTGTAGTTACTGGACAAAATATGGAGGAGATTTTAGAGCAGGTCAGTCTTGTAGGTGAGCCATTTTTTGTTGTGCCATGTGTTGGTGGGATTACAGTTTGCAGTATTGTTGTAAAAGATAACTTAGAACAAAAAATTGAATTAGCCAAACAATTAATGAAAGATGTTCGGGTGTTGTCAATTTTTGAAGCGGAGAATCCAGGATATGCATCAAATCTAACAAAAACAGATTTAGAAATTTTGGAAAAATTGATGAGAGATCCGCGACAAAAGATAGAAACCATTGCAAAAATCACTAATCTATCAACAAAAACCGTAACTCGATGTTTAGAAAAGCTGCAAGAAAATGAAGGAGTTCAATTTACATTAATTTATGATCCAACTAAAATTCAAGGATTTATTTCTCATGCAATTCTTACATGGATTGAAAGAGACCTTAAAGAGACATTATCAGATATGAATAAAAAATTTTCAGAGTCTTTTATACAAATTCCATTTATAGCAAAAAATCAAATTGTATTGTTTATGTATAGTGATGATATTTTCAAAATGGATGAACTTGCTCAAGAGGTTAGAAAGGTGAAAAATGTCAAATCGGCTGACTTGTTTATACCAAAAAAAATTACATTTATCCAAAAATGGCTAGAAAATAGTATCAAGGATGCAAAACAATCAACTACACTTCACTTGTCATATCATACAAATTAAATAATAAAATATCAAACAATTCACATGAAAAAGAAAAAGATCTATGAAGGAAAAATTCTAGGCCTAAGTGTCTATGATGGTATTATTGAAGGAAGAAAAGTAAAACGCGAAATGATTGAGCACCGTGGTGCAGCTGCAATGCTAGCTTTTGATGAAGATAAAAAAATAATTCTTGTAAAACAACACAGATTTCCTCATGGATATGTACTTGAGATCCCTGCTGGAACTTTGGAGAAAAGGGAAGATCCAATTAAATGTGCATTTAGAGAATTGGAAGAAGAAACAGGCTATAGAGCCAAAAAAATGACTCCTCTAATCTCATTTTACCCCTCTATTGGGTACAATTCTGAGATAATTCATTGTTATGTGGCCTCAGGATTGAAAAAAATTGCAGACTTGAAATTAGATGCAGATGAGATATTATCCGTAGAAAAGATAGAACTTGAAAGATTAATAAAAATGATAAAGGCGGGAAAAATTCAAGATGCAAAAACGATTTGTGCAGTAATGACCTATGCTTCCAAGAAGAAACTAAGTTAGTTACTCATTGTAAATTGGCTTTACGAGATCCACAACATCTGCCCAAGACTTTGCAATTCTTTCAAACATATAGATAAGATCAAGAAAATCAATTGGAATTTGTTTCTTATTTCCAAGTGAGATTCGTAGTTTGGAAAGTTTTTCCTGATATTTTTTATGTAATGATATAGCTTCGATTGCCAATAGTCTATCAGGTTTGGTGAATGATACAATTGATTTTTCTGCAAGATTGTTAAAATTTTGTACAATATCAAATATTTTCTTTAGATGTTCTGTTGATAATGACGAGTTGTAAATGAAATCTGCTAGTTCAACTATTGTGTCACCAGCATTTTCTAAAAGATTTGCAGCAACTCTATAATCTAAAACATCAATATTTTCAAGATTAAATACATTAGCCAATCTTCTGTCAACTAAAGCACTTCTAATCAATCTGACAAGAAGAAAGTATTGTCTGTTAACTTCTACATCTCTATTTGATAATGTTTGTAGATTTGATTTGTCATCAGATATCAATCCATTACAAACATCTTCATACATTCCAAGTGCGATTGAACTCATCCTTTTGAGAATTTTTTCAGGGTTTAGTGTGGTTGTATCTAAAAGGAATTGCATGTTGATCTTTGATGCATCTTCTTCAACAATCTCCATTCCCACCAAGCGTCTCATTGAATTACGAATTGTTTCCCTGTCTTGACCTGGAATTATAGATTTTGAGTTAATTTCAATAATGTCATATCCCAAAAGATATGCTCCCGTAATGTCAGCTACAATATTTTCTTCCTTTGGAAGAGGATAAGATATTACAAGTTCTTTGGCAGGACGCATTTCTTTATTTGCAGAAATTGAGATGCTGTCCTGACCTGTCTCAAGTTCAACTTGACTGCTTTTATCCAAATTGTTGGCATCTACCCACTCTTTTGGAAGTGAAACCAGTATACTACTTCCAATTCTTTGTAGGCGCCGAATGAATTTAGTCAATTTATACTAATTTAATTAATTTAAGCCATATTCTTATATTTTATGAATAATTTAAACTCAGATCATGGAAGCGATGGCATTTTGTCCCGCACATGTTACTGGTTTTTTCAAAGCCTATTTAGACAATAACCAAAAATTTTCTGAAAAATTGGGTTCGATGGGTGCAGGATTCTCAATTAAAGAGGGCGTCACAACCAGTGTCAGGATTACACCAAAGACAAGTCAAAAATCGGGCTTTAAGATTTCTGCACAAGGATATCAACCAGACAAAACTAACGTGTCTGAATTTGTATTAAATGAATTTTTAAAACTGGGAAATTTTGAAGAGTTGTTTTTTGACATCACACATAAAATATCAGTCCCTGTTGGTTACGGATTAGGGTCAAGTAGTGCTGTTGCCTTGTCACTTGCATTTGCATTAGATAAAGCCCTTCAAACAAAGTTGCAACAGAAAGTTATTGGAAAAATTGCTCATAATGCAGAAGTAAATTGTAAGACAGGACTGGGGGATGTTTTGGCTTCATACTTTGGTGGCTTTGAAATTAGAGTTAAACCCGGTGCTCCAGGAATTGGAAAAGTCGAGAAAATCAAGACTGAGCCTATTTCCATAGTTATGATATGTTTTTCCCCAATTTCAACAAATAACTTTCTAAAAGAAAAACTTTCACAGATTAACGGGTTGGGTGGAAAAATGGTTAACAAATTACTAGAGTCAAAGGATTATGAACATTTTCAGGATATGTCTTTGGAATTTGCAAAATATGTAGATGTAATAACACCAAGAATGAGAACGATAATTGAAGAGTTGACTTGTAACAAAATCAAATGCGGGGTAGCATTTTTTGGTGAAACAATTTTTTCTATGATCCCAAAGGAAAAAGAAAGTGATGTTTTAAAAATATTCAAAAAATATACTGATGGAATTATTATAAAATCTGAATTGGATGATTTAGGCGCAAGAGTCCTTAACAACTAATTGAATCCTAATGACCTTAATTCCAAAATCTCATCCTAGAGCCAAGTCACTTTTAATTAGAGAGAAACTTGTTAGTGGTTTTGAAAATGGGTTGGTTGCTAAAGAGGGACTTCTCGCTCAAGGCAGAGGAGAGGCATTTGATTACTTGTTGGGAGAAAAAACTGGCAGAACCGCAAGAAAAGCAATCAAAGCTGCTGCAGCACAGATCCTTTTAGCAGATTTTCCAGTGATTTCTGTAAATGGGAATATTGCTGCATTATGTCCCAGGGAAATCGTTACACTAGCCAAGACTGTAAATGCCAAAATTGAAGTAAATTTGTTTTATACTGATGAAAAAAGAAAACAAAATATTGTCAAGACTTTGAAAAAAAATGGCACAAAGGAGATTCTAGGTGTAAATAATAGCTCGAAAGCTACATTACGTGGGATTGATTCGGCAAGAAGGATTATCGACAAAAATGGTATTTTGTCGGCCGATGTTGTGGTTGTTCCCCTAGAGGACGGAGATAGAACTATGGCATTAAGAAAAGCTGGAAAAATAGTGATTACATTTGATCTAAATCCATTCTCAAGGACATCACAAACCGCAAACATAACAATCGTAGATAATGTTATACGCGCCATAGATTTGTTAATTGATTCATGCAAAAAAATATCAAAAAAAAATCGTTCTGCTCTTCAAAAAATCGTTAAAGACTTTGATAACAAGAGAAATCTTTCAGAAAACATTATTGAAATAAAAAATAATCTATCAAGGAGAGCTCAATTTGCATAAATCGGTTCAAGATATTATTAAGATGAAAAAGAATGGAAAAAAGATTTCAGTTATTACAAGCTATGACTATACTTTAGCATCACTATGTGATAAGGCCGGAATTGATGTATTACTTGTAGGTGATAGTGCAGGTATGGTAATGTTGGGATATGAAAATACAATTCCTGTAACAATGGAACAAATGTGTATTTTTACTGAAGCAGTTAGTAGGGCACGACAGAATTCTCTACTAGTTGCAGATTTACCTTTTATGTCATATCAAGCAAGAATTGATGATGCAATAAGAAATTCTGGAAGATTGATTAAAGCAGGAGCAGATGCGGTAAAACTTGAAGGAGGTAGTCCGATTACTAAAACGATTAGGGCAATTGTTGATGTTGGAATTCCAGTAATGGGCCACATAGGTTTGCAACCACAAACAACAATGCTGTCAGAAGGTTACAAGGTCCAAGGAAAAACAAAGGATGCAGCTATGAAATTAATTCACGATGCAAAGAATCTGGAAGAAGCTGGAGTTTTTAGCATTGTTCTAGAAATGGTAAGTCGGGAGGTAGCAGAAATAATTTCTGAAACTGTCAGTGTACCGACAATAGGTATTGGATCAGGTGCTGGATGTAGTGGTCAGGTTCTCGTGATTCAGGATTTGCTTGGAATGTATGACAAAATTAAGCCTAAATTTGCAAAAAGATACATGAATCTATCTGAAGATATTGTAAAATCCCTTGAAAAATACAAAAATGACATAGAATCAGGAACATTTCCTTCTAATGAAAATTGGTTTTCGATGGAAAAAGAAGAACTAGAAAAATTACGAGATAAAATTGGCAGTTAAAAGAAAAATCACAAAAAACGATCATCCTTCATTAGATATTGTTGCTTCACATGGGATGGAGTTGACAGGCAAAAAGATAGTTCTTTGCGTTGCAGGTAGTGTTGCCGCATACAAAGCAATCGAGCTAGCAAGACTGTTAATGAGACATGGCGCAGATGTTACATGCGTAGCAAGTAGCGCAGTTACAAAACTCATACAACCAGATTATTTCAAATGGGCTACTGGAAACAAAGTCATTACAAAACTTACTGGTGAATTAGAGCACATCAGATTAGCAGACTATAATCAATCAGATCTAATTATTGTATATCCAGCAACGGCAAACACTCTTGGAAAACTTGCAAATGGAATTGATGACACTCCGATATCTACGGTTCTTACTGTAGGATTCGGTTCAAAGATTCCAATTTTGATGTGTCTTGCTATGCATGAATCAATGTATGAGAATTCTGCGATAAAAAAGAACATTGAATTCCTAAAAGGGAAGATCCAATTTCTTAGTCCACAAATGATTGAAGGAAAAGCAAAAGCTCCAGAACCTGAAGATGTCTTGGAGTATGTATTAAGAAGATTTGGATTTTCATCAGTATTAAAAAATAAAAAAGTGTTAATGACTGCAGGACCAACAATAGAATACATTGATCCTGTAAGGGTGATAACCAATCAGAGCTCAGGTAAAACAGGAGTGCTCTTAGCTGAAGAATTAATCTCTGCAGGAGCCAAAGTGACTTTAGTTTATGGACCAGGAATAGAAAAACCGCCTAAAGGTGCCAAAGTGATAAAGATTTTAACAAGCAAAGAAATGTTTGACGTTGTAAAAAAAACTATGAAGAAGAGATTTGACGTTGTAGTTATGGCTGCAGCTGCTGCAGATTACACCCCTGAAAATCCAGATAAAAAAAAGATCAAAAGTTCCCAGAATGTGCTGACAATTAGGCTCAAAAAAGCGCCTAAAATTATCGATCACATAAAAAAAATCCAAAAAGATGTCTTCCTAGTGGGATTCAAAGCAGAGGCAAATTTATCAAGAAAAGAATTGATCAAAGAAGCAAAAAAGAAGATGGCTGAATCAGGTGCAGATATTGTTGTGGCAAATGACATTGGAACTTCCAGATATAGGAAAAATCCAGATAACAATGAAGTACTTATTGTAAATTCAAAAAGTGTAGTTTCATCAGGGTGGGTGAAAAAGCAAAAGATTGCAAAATTTATCAGAAAAGAATTGGAAGATCGATTGAAAGGGTAAATTGAAAAAATCAGAAATCAGAAGACTCGTTGCAGAATATAAAGAAATTAAGATAAAATTAAAAAAGTCATACAATAAAAAATATGTTGAAAAGTTGGGAGAAATTCAGCATAGATACTATCATGAGACAGGCAGACCGTTAGAATCTGACTTTAAAGTTGTATAACTGAATCAAACTAGATGTATAATAAAATGAGATTTAACAAGACAGAATACAAACAAAGGAATATTGGCATATGGAATGAGGTAGCACCACGTTATCATAAAAGGTGGGCAAGTATCAATGATGGGCCGTTTCAGAGCACTTCAAAACTGGTTCAACTAATGAAGCTAGAGAAAGGAAATACGGTCTTAGATGTTGCATGCGGTACAGGAGTAGTTACCAAAAAGATTAGAGAAAAGATTGGAATGTCCGGCTATGTTGTTGGTGTAGATACATCGGTTACTGCAATTAAAATTGCAAAGAAATGGAACAAACTTAAATCAAATTTAAATTTTGTAAATATGGATGCTGAAAAATTTAATTTTACTACAAAGTTTGATGCCATCACATGTCAATATGCACTGTTTTTTTTTCCAAATGCGCAAAAAGCACTAAAAAACATGAAAAACAGCCTCAAAAAAGATGGAAAAATAGGTATATCAGTTCATGGTCACAAAGACAAGGTTCCATTCTTTAGCAATATACTTGATGCCATAATGGAATTTATTCCAAATTATATTCCACCCGGAGCTCCAGATTTGGACAGATTTGGAACAAAATCATCACTTAGTAATGAAGTAAAAAATGCAGGGTTTTCAAGTGTATTTGTTAAAGATTATGTGTTCAAGTATAGTCCAGGGAAATTTGAAGATTACTGGAAAAATTATCTCAGATACGTGGCAAAGCCGTTAAAAGAAAAGCTGGATTCCCTTGAAAGAAAAACAAGAGAGGAATTAAGAGAAAAAGTTAGAGAGAATACTATTCAGCATACTAAAAGAAATGGAATTATCGAATTTCCTTGGGAAGTTTTAATTTTGACTGCTAAAAACTAGAATAAGAAATGGTTAGAGAATCTAAGAAGGAAGACAAACCAAAAGAATCTGAATTTAAGAAATTTATAAAAAAGCGTGCTCCAATTTATCTTGGTGTAATAGCATTAGTAATTGTCTTTGTCATACCTGAATTGACTAAAGGTGATTTACAAAGTAGTTTTCCTGAAAATCTTACAGATCAAGAAAAAGAAGTGTTGGACACTCTAATGTCATATAAGGGTCCAAATGAAAAAGGCCTAAGTATACTTGATGCAATCTCCAATAAAATAAGTGAAGAGTATCCAAATGAAAAAATTTATGATAATAAAAAAACCAAAGTCAGTCTTTTAATTGATGAATTGAAATTAGAGAACTATCACATCATATTGAATTTTCAATCTTACAAGGGTGAATTAAATTATGATTGGAATGTCAATATGGAAACAAAGACCATTAAGGGAAACAATCCTGAGGCAAAACATGTTATTGATTTGGTAGATTTTTATGATTAAGCTCAAACTGTTACCAAATCTTTAGTAAATTTGTGCATGACAATTGGTTTATCTTTAACAATCAGAGAGTCTTCAATTCTGATTCCAAATTTATTTTCAATGTAAATTCCGGGCTCTACTGTAATGGCCATATTTTTTTCTAGTTTTGTATCACTTCTGTATGAAATTGTAGGCAATTCATGTACCTCAAGACCTATACCGTGTCCTGTAGAATGAATAAAGTATTTTCCAAAATTTTGATCTTCGATATATTTTCTGCAAGCGAAGTCTACTTCCTTACAATCAACATTTGGTTTGACTGTTTTTAATCCAAGTTTCTGTGATGCTTTAACAATTTCATAAGCTTGATTAGCCAATGGTGAAATATTTCCTAATGCAAATGTCCTTGTTGCATCAGAAACATATCCCTTGTATCTAAGGGTAAGATCAACTACAACAAGTTCTCCTTTTTTGAATTTTCTATCAGTAACTTGTGCATGAGGTAAGGCACCATTTGGTCCACCAGCTATTATGAGTGGATTTAGAGTGGATTTGTACCTGGTATCAAACATCTGGTGATTTATGGCATAGGACATTAGAATTGCTTGAAGTTCTGATTCTTTTTGTCCGACTTTGATTTTGTTTGAACAGATTTCAAACATTTCATCAATAATTTTTGAGGCTTTCTTGAGGATCATTATTTCTTTTTCATCTTTAATAATTCTAGAATTGTAAAAGGGATCAGCAGAGGATTTTATTTTAGGAATGGATTTTTTGAGAGACGTCATTACAGAATAATTCTGACAATCAGTACAGACTCTTTTTTCCTTGATTCTATTTACCAGTGAAGATACCAACCCAGTACCACGTTCGGCAGTAATCACATCACAGTCTTCAGATTCTTTTCTTGCGCGCCCAACTTCTAATTCAGGCGTAATTATGGTGGTTTTTCCATTCTTTTCCAGCAAACCAATTGCCTCTCCCCAAAATCCAGTCATGTAAAATAGGTTTTCAGGCTCAAAAGTAACAAGCGTATCGCAATTTATCTTCTTGGCAAACTTGAGGAGGTTATTTCTACGCTGTTTCATGAGAAAATTTTGTTTATTCTTAATTTATGTATGATGCAAAGTTTGTATATACGAATTTTAGTTTTGAAATTGTGACTGAAGAAAAGAAGAAAGTGGTTGCACTGTTGTCTGGAGGATTAGATAGTCAGCTTGCTGTAAGAATGATGCAAGAGCAGGGTTTTGATGTTTCAGCTGTTGCAATAAAGACCCCATTTTGTGACTTTGATTGTGGGAGAGGTTGTGGTTTTGAAATTAGAGAAAGAGCTGATGATCTTAATGTAAATTTGAAAACAGTGTATCTCGGAGATGAGTACATTGAAATGTTAAAGCACCCAAAGTATGGAACCGGTGCAGGATTTAATCCATGTATTGATTGCAGAGCAATGATGTTTGAAGCTGCAAAGAAGCACATGGATGAGATTGGGGCAGAATTCATAATTTCAGGTGAAGTTTTAGGGCAAAGACCAATGAGTCAGCATGCACCTGCACTAAGAACTATAGAAAAAGAATCCGATCTTGTTGGAAAAATTGTAAGACCATTATCTGCAGGATTACTTCCAGAAACTGATCCTGAAAAAGAAGGATTGATCAGAAGAGAAAATTTGGGAATGATTAAAGGGAGAACTAGAAAAAATCAATTAGAAATGGCAAAAAAATATGGCATTGAAAATCCTCCTAATGCTGGTGGTGGATGTCTTCTAACAGATCCAGCTTTTGGGTTAAAAGCTAAAGATTTGTTTGAACATACTCAAACTCCAACTATCAATGATATTGATCTACTAAAAATTGGAAGACATTTCCGATTAGATGAAGAAACAAAATTTGTTGTTGGAAGAAATAAAGATGAAAATGAAATGATAAAGTCAATGGCATTATCCGATGACATTTTACTTGAAGCACGTGATTATGTAGGACCAGTTTCTATATTGCGTGGCAAAAATACAGCTCAATATATCAAATTTGCAGCATCTGTAACTCTAAGATATTCAGATGCTCCTAAGGATGGGCAAGCATTTGTAGTTTCAAGTGGGGAAAAATCTAAACTAGAAATCTTAGCTGATTGTGCTAAGGAAGAATATTATATTAAATTTAGAATTTAGGCGTGGAATTTTTAGAAAATTAGTTAAAACTATGGAAGAGTTTTTGAGGGAGTAGATCAAAATTTCCTCAAGGATGCAAAAACAGGAAAATCCAACATATTTGAAGGCGTTAACTATTCGTGATGTTAGTGATGTGCATTCAATCAAAGAAGATATCAAAAAAGATATGATTCTCATTCTTAGAGTTACACCTTTAGCTCAAAAAGATGTAGAACAATTACGAAAAGTAGTAGAAGAGTTGTATTCCATTGCAAAAACTGAAGGTGCAGATATTGCTAGATTAGGTGAGGAGAGAATAATTGTAGCACCATCAAATATCAAAATTTGGAAACCTGAATATGATCTAAAATAATTTTATTGCTTCTTGAATTTGTGGATAATGAGCTGGAATTCTATACATTCTTCTAATATTCATTGCAAGATTCTCAGATTTCTTTCGTTCACCGTGATTTACAAGTACTCTGCGAAGTTTTGGTCTAAGTTTCTGGACAAATGACATTAGCTGATTATAATCGCTGTGTCCACTGAATCCATCAAGTTTTTCAACACTAGAGTTTATTGTAACAACTTCAACCTTGCCTTCTTTACCTAGCATTGAAACTTGTTTTGATCCATCCAGTACTCTTCTTCCCAGAGTTCCATTTACTTGATAAGAAACAAACAGAACTTTATTTTTTTTATCAGGAGCAATATTTTTGAAATATTCTAAAACGGGTCCTCCTTCTAGCATACCAGATGTTGCCAAAATAATACATGGTGAATTATCCCTCATTGGTTCTTCTCTTGCATCGGCATGTTCAATATTTGTAAAGTATTCTGAGTCAAATGGATTATCATCTGTCTCTAGGATTTTTTGTTTTAATTCTCTTGCAAGATATTCAGGATATGCCTCATGAATTGCAGATGCCTCTGAGATCATTCCCTCAGTGAAAACAGGTGCTTCTACCATTTCTCCTGATTTCATGTAATGATCTATAACCATCATTATTTCTTGAGCACGGCCAACTGCAGGTATTGGAATTAGAACTTTGCCACCATCTGTAAGTGTGTTATTTACAGCATTTATGAAAGCAGATTCAACCTCTTGTCTTGATGGTTGAATGTCTTCTTTTGCGCCATAGGTACTTTCAACCAGCAAAGTTTCAACTCTTGGGAAATTCCAGTTTGCAGCCTCAAAGAGAATGCTTTTTCCAAATTTAATATCACCAGAGTAAACAAAGTTATGATCGCCGTTTCCAATGTGAAAATGGCATAATGCTGAACCAAGTATATGACCAGCATTTGCAAGAACGAGTTTAATATCAGGAGAAATGTCTGTCACAGTTCCATACGGTAGGGTTATTGCTTGTTTCATGATTTGTTTTACATCTCTTTCAGAGTACAGTGGTGTTCTTCCCTGAGCAGCAGCAACTTTGATTGCATCTAGTTGAATTAGATTCATCATGGGCAATGTTGGTTCAGTACAATAGATTGGTCCTTTATATCCAAATTTACATAAAGCAGGTAAAAATCCAGTATGATCAAGATGAGCATGCCCGATTACTATCGCATCAAATTCATCAAGGGTATTGTTTATCCAATCTAATCTAGGAAACGCATCCATTGGGTGTTTTGCACCAGGATTAATTCCACAGTCTACTAGAATTTTGCTTTCAGGTGTAGATAGCAGCATGCATGATCTTCCTACTTGACCAAATCCACCAAGTGTCAATAGAGAAACCTCTGATTTTTGTGCTAATCTTGGGCGAAAAATCTCATCACCAATCTGTTTGAACTGCTTACTTCTCTCAGCAGTAGATAGTTTGAGGTTAGAGTTTATTGTCTGAATTGTACGTGATGGTATTGTAGTTGCCTTTCTAATGCGTAATTTCCAACCTATATTTTCAGTAATATCAACATGATTGAATTCTTTTGCATCTCTTTGAAGCAACCAAGGTCTTTTTGCTTCAATTGATACCTCACCTATAGCACTATCAAAGAATGCTCCTTGGAAATTAGCTTCCTTTGGAATTGAGTTTGTTAAAATTTTTCTAGCATCTTCTTCTGATTTTCTAATTGATTCATCTGTTCTAATGACAATTCTTTTTTTGATAATATTAACAAGATTTGAAATTGTTTCATTGTTTTCCATCAAGTAACGGGGCGCACTGGTATAAAGTGCTATTCGTGGACCTTCATACTCAATTTTAGTGACATTTGCTTCTTTTGGAATACTTTGCAGTATGGTGGCCATTATATTTTGGCTAGAAGGTACTTCTTTTTGAAACTGTTTTCTTTGCATGAAATCACTAAAGTTCGATGATTGCTTTTTTTTGCTCATCGGTTAATAGACGGAATCCGTCTTTATCCATAATGGCAATATTTATTCCGTCACCAGTACCAATATTTCTTACAATAGCAGCTTTTACTGCTCTAAGAGCAATCTTTTTTGCTTCTTCTATTGTAAGGTCAGGACGATATTCTTCTTCTAATGTGCCATATGCAACAGGAGAACCGCTTCCTGTTGTAACATAGTTTTTTTCCTCAACTGAGCCAAACATGTCAATATTAAACAATGCCGGACCATTTGAGTCATAACCACCCACCAATATATCAGCCATAAACGGATAACCACGATTTTGGTGAAAAATGAGTGAACAAAGTCGAGCAAGAGAATGAATTGCAATTGGGCCTTGTTTTTCTACTCTGTGTAGATTTGAATGATAACGAAGGATATCGACAATGTTTTGGGCGTCTGCAACTCCACCTGCCAGTGTTAAACCTGCATGATCATCAATTTTTTGGATTTTCATTGTGTTGTTATTTGCAATAAAATATCCTGCACTGGCTCTCATATCAGCACATAAGACGACACCGTCTTTAGCCTTGATACCTACTGTGGTAGTCCCATGCAAAATTTTTTCTTCAACATTATTTGACAAAAATACACCTATAGAGATATTCTAAATGGCATAACACCCTTTTAAATAACTTTTTGATCCTTTGAAATCATAAATAATGACAAAAAAGCAAGATCACATGCAATCACACACCATGGAGTTACCAAGGCTAATAGTGGTTGGTGAGAAAAATATCGAGGAGTTTGGGAGATTCTTACATACTTTAAACAAGCCCAAAAAGGTTTCATTAATTTCTGGAATTCATGTTAAAAAAATTCTCAAACGACAAATTGAAAATTCGCTAAAAGGTGAAAAAATTATCTTTGTTTGGCATATATCAAAAGACAGCAAGTTACAAATGCTAAATCAGATCCAAGAAGATGTAAAAAAAGATTATAGCGATCTTATTGTAGGGATAGGAGGGGGGCGTTCAGTGGATACTGCCAAAATGGTTGGATTTAAACTAGATATTCCATTTGTGAGTCTGCCAACAGCAGCTTCACATGATGGCATGGCCAGTCCATTTGTTTCAGTAAAAAGTGATAAACCACATTCCATAGTTGCAACTGCACCACTGGGAGTTTTTGTGGATATAGATATAATCAAAAAATCACCAAAGAGACTTTTGGCTAGTGGTTGTGGAGATTTGATAGCAAATATGATTGCTGTCAAGGATTGGCAATTAGGTCATGAAAAAACTGGAGAGTACTATGGTATGTATTCAGCAAATTTAGCTACAATGAGTGCCAAGATAGTTTTTGAAAATTCAAAACGCTTTACCAAAAAAGGATTAGACGTCAGAGTGATTGTAGAGGCATTAATTAGTGCAGGTGTTGCCTCATGTATAGCTGGAAGTAGTAGGCCATGTTCGGGAGCAGAACATCTTTTTTCTCACGCCCTAGATAAAATTGCGCCTGGAAAGGGATTACATGGTGAAAAATGTGGAATTGGAGCAATAATGATGGCAAAATTACAGGGACAGGATTGGAAAAAAATTGTAAAGACATTGAAAGAAGTTGGTGCACCAACAACTGCAAAACAAATTGGTCTAAAAGAAGGAGAGGTAGTAAATGCCCTAATGATAGCACAAGACTTGAGACCAGAAAGATATACTATTCTAAAAGAAGTTGAGATGACAGAAAGAAATGCATTAAATTTAGCAAAAAGTACTAAAGTGATTTAAGCTGCTTTTGGTTCGGGAGTCTTTTGTTCTTTGGTCTCAGTTTTCTTTTGAGCCTGTTTGTTAAGATGTGTTTCAACAAAATTAATTTTCTCCAATGATGGAACGAACTTGAATATATCTAATTGAATAAAATGCTTCATTATTTGTAGTCCGTCGGCTCTCAAAATTTCCTCGGGAATGGTAATGTAGACTTGATTATCCTTCAATTCAAAATTAATTTTTGAATTTTCCAATGGTAATCTATTTTGTAGAATTCCATCTATTCTATCATTTGGAGAATCAAGAGATTTTACTACGTTTACATCATAAAGTATTGTTTTTCCTGCATATTTGTGATTGTAATCTATTTGAACTCTTCCTGAACCAATAAATCTAATAATTCCTCTTTTATTATCGACCTCTATTGTATCACCTACAGAAACTTTTTCTGCATCTTCACCAAGTTTTCTAATTGGAATCATTCTTACCTTGCTGGAATCTCTTTCACCAAATCCTTTGTCAGGAATTACTTCAACAGTGAGTTTTTCTCCTACAGATGTCTTTGTTAGAGCTTCATCAAGTCCTTTAAGAACCGGATAAGAAACTTCGCCAATTGAAACAAGTTTTGGTTGATATTTTACATTTGACTCATAAATGGAATGTTTCTTTGCTTCTTCTTCCATAGTGGTATCAAAAATCTCTTCAGTATCTTTGACTTTTGCAGTATAGTCTATAAGGATTAATGAACCTTTTTCGAAAGTCAATGTGATCGGTCTCGAATTTCCTTATATTAAGTTAACATGGATTTAGAGAGCTTTGAGTTTGTCTTCTGCAGTCTTAAGACCTGCTTGTACATCTGTATCATATCCCATCATAGCTAAGGTAGATGCAATTCCAGAGATTGCTCTCATTACATGATAGACATTGACTTCTCCCATGCATCCAACTCTGAAGACTTTGCCCTTTAGATTTCCAAATCCACCTGCAACTAAAATTCTGAATTTTTTGGCAAGCGTATCTCGGAAAATTTTATCTTCTAATCCATCCAAGTAATTTAATGCAATGACCACTGTAGAACGAGAGTCTTCACGTGCAAATGGTGTTAATCCAATTGCTGACAGCCCAGAGTATAATGCATCTGAACATACTCTATGACGATGTATTCTTTTTTCCATTCCTTCTTCTAGAATAATTCTCATTGCTTCTCTATATGCATAAAGAACAGGTAATGCTGGTGTAAATGGAGTATGTTTGGATTCATCATAATACTTGAAGTATCTTGGTAAATTGAAGTACATTGTATTTGGAGGATTGTCTTCCATATACTTTCTAGTTCTTTGATTAACACAAATTGGTGAGATTCCAGGTGGGCATGCAAATGCCTTTTGAGCGCCAGTCATTGCAATGTCAATTCCCCACTTATCCATGTGAAGTTCTTCGCCTCCAACAATAGATACGCCATCTAGAACATAGTAAGAGTCATTTCTTGATGTAAGATCTTTAATTTTATCAAGATAATTAAGCATGGTCCCAGTTGAAGTTTCATTCCAAACGCAGTAAAATGCTTTTACGTCTTTATTATTATCAAATGCTTCTTTAATTTGATCAAATGTTGCATTAACTCCTGGTTCAGTTTCAACTCTAATTGTTTGACCACCTGCCCACTCAACTTGTTGTGCTAAACGACTGCTAAATTCTCCATTAACTGGAATAATTACTTTGTCACCTTTTTTGATTAAATTAACAACGCTAGCTTCAACAGCACCAGTTCCTGAAGCTGAAAGACATACTGTATTACCTTCTGTTTCAAAAATTTTCTTTGTGTTATTTACACATTCTTCATAAAGTTCAACAAAATCATTGCTTCTGTGATTAATTGATGGGGTAAACATTGCTCTGGTTACTCGTTCAGGAACGTTTGTAGGTCCTGGTAACATAACTAAATATTCCAAATATTATCTCCTAATCGAGTTTTTTTGAGGCTTATTTATAATTAAAGAATTTTTAGTCGATCTTTTGCATTTAACTTTTCTAAAAAAATTTTAGTCCCTTCGGGTACCAGATCATCCCATCTCTGATCGCTAATAATTAGATCACGAATGTTGGTTCCAGATAATTTATCCCTTTTTAAAAAAGGAATTGGAATTACTTTAACAGATCTTTTTGAATACAGATGTTTTGTCAATTCATCATTTGAAAAAACTATATCAAATTTTGGAACAATAGTATCTATTTTTTCAATCCATTTGACATGATTATCCATATCTGGTATAAAATAAATTGAAATTTTCTCTTTCATTGAATCATCAATTGAAGATAGAATCATTTCTTTTCTTTCCTTAGCTGAGAAAGGATTATTTTTTTGTGCAGGTTTGTTGGAACTGCCTAAGCCTATCCATAATTTATCAACTTTGGATAGGGCAAATTGTAATGCTTTAAGATGACCCAGGTGAAAAGGCTGAAATCTTCCAATTAACAATCCATCCATAATTAATGCTAAAAAGTTTGTTTTAAAAAACTATCATAAGTACAAGCATATTAGAAAAAATATGAACTATCTAAAAATTGATGGTGCATTTGGTGAGGGCGGAGGTCAAATTGTACGTACAGCAATAACATTATCATGTATTACAAAAAAGCCAATTATTTTAGAAAACATTAGACAGAATAGAAAAAATCCTGGATTAAAACCTCAACATCTAACTGCGATTAAAATTCTTCAAAAAATTTGTAAGGTCAAAGTGGATGGTGCATATATTGGTTCAACAAGTTTCACATTTATTCCAAATGACGTAAAAGAGGTTAGTCTAAAAGAAGACATAGGAACAGCAGGTAGTATTTCTTTAGTTCTTCAAGTTTTAATTCCAGTTTCAGCGATGTGTCAAAAGAAATTAGAATTGTCTATCAGAGGAGGAACAGATGTTCTTTGGAGTCCAACAATAGATTATACACGATATGTTTTAAGTGAGGCATATACAAGACTAGGGATAAATTTTTCAATGAAATTAATCAAACGAGGTTATTATCCTAAAGGTGGCGGAGAAGTTAAAATAGAAGTCTTACCATCTAAGATTAGGTCAATCTCTTTAATTGAAAGAAGTACAAAAAATCTGAAATTATATTGTTCATTTTCTAAATTGTCTGCAGAAATAATTCAAGAAAAAATAAAAAAAATTGAATTAAAATTAATAGGAAAAAAATTTGTTGTAGAAAGTATTATTAGAAAAGAGGATGCACTGGATTCAGGTTCTTCTATTCTAATTACAAGCATTGATAAAAATTCAATTATTGGTATAGACAGTATTTATGATAAAAAAAATAATGAATTTAATTTAGATTTGAGCAGAATTACAGAGAATAATCTAGGAGTAGATGAAAATCTTGCAGATATGCTTGTTCTTCCTGCAAGTCTATCAAATAGTTTGACTACATTTAGAGTGCCAAAGATTTCAAAACATTTAGAGACAAATCTGTATTTGACATCAAAGATTACGGGATGCAGATATGGTATTGGAAAATTACAAAATGGTTATGAGATTAGAATAGAGAGGGCCTCAAACTCCTGCATTCAATAGAGATGCGAAAAATAGAATTGAAACAGACAATATTACTGTTACTTCACCTAGAATAATAATTTTCTTTCTTAATTTTTGAATTTGCTTTTCGGGCATTTGTCTCGACATTATTTTTTCTTCAACATCCTTTCGAATTATTCTAACATGTATTGTATAAGCAATAATTAATGCTATAACTAAAATTATCTTAATTATAAGAAAAATTCCATAGCTTGTTGCAACCAACAAATCAGGTTTACTCAAAAGTGCATGAGAATTATACAAACCAGTTCCCATCAGAATTATCAATGATGGTACTGCAATTTTGTTGAATCTTTTTCCAACCTTAATCATAATGTTTAATCTTTCTTCAATTGAATTTGACATTGTTTTGAGAAGTGGTGAAAAAACTACCCCAATAAATAATGAACCGCCAACCCATATTGCTGCTGAAATCAGATGGACCCATGTAAGTATTGCCTGTTCTATTGGGGTCACAATATCTAATGTTTGAAATCAAATATTATGTATTTGTATCTTGACAACCTTTTTTAGTTGTACAGAATGTGATACCAGTAAATTGGGACTTCAAAGTAAGATGATTGTCTACGCTGCAATTGTAGGTTTACTAGGTATGATGGGAGTAATTGTATACTATGCAAGTTTAGATAATCCACAATTAGAACAGGTTGAAATTAGTTTAAGTGAAGTTATAGTAAGGGATGTGAATAAAATTGAAAATACTGCAAAATTGGAAGTTTCATTTCTTGTAAAGAATCCAAGTGAAAAAACATTTACTGTACCAATTATTAGCTATCAATTGTTTGCTGATGGACAATTGTTAGGTTCAGGTCAATATTCTACTGAAGATATTTCAATGCCAGGCAGAGCAGTATTTTATCCAGGTGCAGAAGTTCCATTGAAAAATAGATTTGTTCTATCAGAGTCTAATGTAGATTCTGAAATATATAACTCAGTTTTAAATGATGAAATCACTAATTTTACTGCTGAAGGCAGTATAACAACTGAAACTACTTGGAGTGTTATTGAAAAAGAATTCAAGAGTAGTTTAAATTAAAAAGTGGGTCGAGTGAGATTCGAACTCACGATCACCGCCGTGTCGAGGCGGTATCCTAACCAGCTAGACTACCGGCCCATTGAAGTACAAAACTAGTTACTGACATTATTAACGTTTAACAAAAGCATGAAATGATGGTAAAAGAGGTTAAAGGAATTGTCAGAATTTACTGAGGAAGAAAAAAGAGGCTTTTACAAGGCCATCTATTCTAGAAGAGATGTCAGATCTCATTTTACTTCAAAATCTATCAAAAATGAAATTTTATCAAAAATTTTAAATGCTGCTCATCATGCGCCTTCAGTAGGATTTTCTCAACCTTGGAATTTTATATTAATTAAGAATAATTTAACGAAAAAGAAGATTAAAGAGTCTTTTGAGATTGAAAAGGTTCGCTCTTCACAACTAATTGAGGAACCAAAAAGATCGAAATATCTTTCATTTAAGCTTGAAGGTATTTTGGAATCTCCAGTTAATCTTTGTGTAACATATGATCCGTCAAAATTTGGTCCGTTTGTAATAGGCAGATCTAGTATTCCCGAAGCAGGATTGTATAGTGTTTGTTGTGCAATTCAAAATTTATGGCTTGCAGCAAGAACTGAAGGTATCGGTGTTGGATGGGTCAGTATTCTTTCAAATGATACACTAAAAGATGTTTTAGAATTACCTGAATATGTTGTTCCTATTGCATATCTATGTTTAGGTTATGTTGATGAATTTGCAGAAAAACCGGACCTTGAAAAGGCCGGATGGCTTCATAGACTTGATCTTAAAGATGTTGTATTCTTTGAAAAATGGAAAGAAAAAGAAAATTCAGACTGGAAAGAAATTCAAGAGATGATCAAAACTAATCTTAATTACGCTTAAATAATTAAAAGTATTTTTTTTTCTGGGCTTGTGGCGCAGAGTCATTTATGACGCGAAGCATGGATAGCGCGGTAGCCTCCTAAGTTACAGGTCGAGGGATCGAAGCCCTCCGAGCCCGTTTTTTAGATTTTATTTTTCTTGAAATTTAAATAGAGAATTAGAGTTTCTATATGAAAGTTGATTGTTTTTGTAAATAGATTATATTGATTAGGGAAGTTAGTATTTCAATTCTAAGATCTTTTTAATAGAATTGTTATAATTTTCATTAAATTGATTTTTTTCAATTAGTAGATCTAACTGTAAAAGTCAAATATTAATAAAATGTAAAAATTATGATGAGTGAGAAAAAAGATCTAACAGAATTATGTTCATGTAAATGTCATTATGGAGGTGCAGTCAGTTGTCCAGGATGCAAAAATAATCATGACATTTCTTGTTGCCATTGTAAGAACTAATTCTACTACTTTTTCTTACCAGAAGCCAACATCTTTAGATTAGCAAGTTCTGTTTTTAATGACTCAATCTGTACTAGGGTTTGAAGATTTGAAATTTCTTGATTCAATCTTTCAATTTCCTCATCTTTAATCTTTACAGATTCTTTTAATTGATTTAATTGGTCAGATAGTTGATTTTGTGCTTCTTTAATTTCAGCATAATTTACTTGGTTTACAGTTGAAGCATAAACTTGTGTGGTCTGAGTATTACTCAAGCTTTTTTTTTCACTGTGAGAATGACTAACCTCGTATTTTTTCATGTAATCGGCACTTCTCTGTGAAATCCAACATGTAAAAGTCAGAAACCAAGTAATTGGTACGGCCATGATGAATACGAACTCAAGTATAGGTGCAAAGTCTACGAAATAAGGCCAAAGTCCAGTCAGAACTGCTGCAAAGACTCCAGTTACGACTGTTGCTAGATGGTTTCCAAGATATCCCATAATTTATTGGAAAAATTCATTGTTTATAATAGTAATGCTAAAAACAAAAAATGAGATTAAAAAGAAAAAGGAGTCAGTTTACTCGTCTTCTTCAGGAGTAGATGTTTTAGGCATGTCAGACTGTAAGATCTGAATTTTTTGTAACAGTTCAGTCCTAAGATCTCTTGCAACTCTTCTAACTGTTGGCCTTGGAACACCTAGTTCATTAACAACCTTGGTGTAGATGTCTTGTTTGTCAGTAACTCCCCTGTCTAGATAAGAATTAATTGCTTCTTTAATAATCGTGCTTTGGTTTGTACGATTCAACGAATACTAAACTTTAGTTGTTCTATATAACACTATAACTTTCAAAATAGAAAATTTTTGATTTTAAATTGCATTGACTGATTTACAAAATGCATCTTGGTAGCTATGAAATGATATTTAAAAAATAGATTAAAATCATTAACGAAAAACGTACTAACAATTATGGATTTTTTAATTTTGATAAAAAAAATCATATGAAATTTCACATATTACAAAAAGACTCTTATGATAAGACAAAACATTAATTGTATTGAGTACAGTAAGAATAGAAACTAATTTTGGAAATGTTCTATTTAAATTACTTCCTGAACTAGCGCCAGAAACTGTAAGAAATTTTGAAAAATTAGCTAAAGATGGATTCTATGATGGTACTTTATTCCACAGAGTTATTCCTGGATTCATGATTCAGGGAGGAGATCCAAATACAAAGAGTGGAAATAAGAGTTCATGGGGAACAGGTGGGCCTGGTTATAGTTTAAAGGCAGAATTTAATTCCAGGTCACATCTACGTGGGATTGTTTCTATGGCAAGAGCCCAAGATCCAGATAGTGCAGGTTCTCAATTTTTTATTGTAACCACTGATAGTACATTTCTAGATAGACAGTATACTGTATTTGGGGAGGTAATTGAAGGAATGGATGTTGCAGACAAGATTGTAAATTTACAGCGTGATCAAAACGATTGCCCTCTAGAAGAGGCAAAAATGCTTCATGTTACAGTGGAATAAATGCTTAAGATTTTTCCGTTGATAGTAATTTTCTTGGTAATAACGATTGTTCCTGCTTTTGCTCAAATTCAAATTGGTGAAAAGGTTGTACAAAAAGCCATTGAAGTTATGATAAATTCAGATGGAGGTGTTCATGTAAAACACGTTATTGGTTCATCTAACATACCAAAACAAGTTGAGCTGATTCATGGAACAGTTTCAAATCTTTCAGTAATAAATAAACATGGGGAGGAAATACAATATTCAACAATTGGGGATAGTAATGGAGTTTTGATTCTCCCATATGATGAAGATTCCATCATAACGTATGATCTACAAGATGTACTTTCTCAAAAGGATAATGTATGGAGGTGGAATTTCAAATATCTTGAAAAAACTTCGTTTATTTTTCCTCATGAGGTTGATTTGATTTTTGCTAATGAAAGACCTGTTTATTTAGATGAGAAACGAGGAATTACGTGTCATGGATGTGAGATATCTTTAGAATATTCTATTAACGAACCAAAAATTTTAGAAAATGTGAAATGGGAAGATAAGGAATTTGTAGTAGAGATTAGAAGCCATTCCAACATTAATGAATTTATTTTTGATCAACCAACAAAGAGTATTGGTTTTGATATTTCTAAAGAAAATGGATTTGTCACCATAATAATTCCATTAGAATTGTTATGGGAACCATATACAATATTTTTAGATGATGAAAAAATTTACTTCCATGAATATAACAATAATGGAACACATGTATGGCTAAATATTAAACCCAAAAGCTCTGGTGAAATTTCTATTATTGGAACCTCTGTAGTTCCAGAATTTCCAATCATTACTCCTTTAGCAATTAGCTTTTTGATTATAGTAATAATACCAATTATTAAAAAAATTAATCTCCACTAGAACCACAGGAACAAAATCCATATTCATCAATTCGTGCATTACAAATTATACATTTCTCGCCATAATCTACCTCCCATGGTTCCTTACCATAAAGCTTAAAATGGTCATCTATTTCAAGAGGAATTTCACGCTTTTTTTCCAATGATTTGTATAGATGATCAAACTATACATACATTGTCTAGAAACTATGATAATCGAATGTGGCTGTCACTGTATAAAATGTGGAAGTACCGAATTAGATTCGAACAGAGTAGGCCAAGTTGAAGATGATGGATATTTTGACATGCATCATACCTGTAAACAATGCAATACACACTTTGATCATTTAGATGGAGAAACTTTTGATAATTGTAAAAAATGTAAATAAAAGATCAGTTAGTAATTATGCTTGCACAAAATAATATGTTCTATTTTCTTCAGAATTTTTGTTGATTTCTCTCTTTGATGCCATTTTAGCAAGAGATTTTGAGACATCAAGTGAACTTGCTGCCCATCCATACTCTCTTAATTGCTGTACAGTTTCAGTAACTGTTCTTGGAGAATTAAAGAACCCACTTGTTTCTAAAATGTGCAATTTTGATTTAATTTCATGAAAACCAACTGATTTTGGCTCGTTAAATTCTGGTTCAAAAGCTTCTGCATTGTCTAGATATTCTAAACCATATTGATTTTGTTGGGAAGTTTGATCGGAGTATTCCGTTTCTTGATTACTATTTTCATAATCTATTTTAGTTTGATTTTCTTGTAATAATTTTGTGATGTTTTCAATAATTTCAGTCAGGGTATTATTATCCACATAGAAATCTCTAGAATCAACTTCAATTTCATTTTCTCCAAGTTTCAGCTTTATCCTAGCCATCTATAAATAGAACATGAGATTTTGATTTATTTTGTTAGCTCTAAGTAGCTTTAAGATTAGATTAAAACTTTTACACATATTATTTGGTTTTTTTTTCATTTGTATTAAAAAGAAATTTTGGTATTTTTGTGATGAGTTTGACCAAGAAAACAGCCGTTTTTTTACTTATAATTGCTATCGGTATTTTTGTGTACTTGCAATATGTATTAGTATCTCAGATATCTGCAGAAATAACTCAAAGTGTTCTTATTGAAGAAAATGAAAAAGAGGAAAAATATAATCTAGAAATAAAGTTTCAAAATCCTTCATTTTTATTTTTAACGGCAGGTCCGACAGAATTTTTTGTGATTATAGATGATAATATAATAGGAAAGGGAAAATTGGATTCTTTTATTTTACCTTCTTTAGGTAGTAGTTATGTAAAAGGAATCTTTATAATAAATTCTAATTCAGATTCAGAATTTCCTGTTGTAAAAATTTCAGGAGTCATAAATTATGATTTTTTCTTTGCATCAATTGATGTACCTTTTGTTTATTATCCAACACAAGAGCAGGCAAGAAAATTTATACATCAAAGTTAGTTTTTTAGAGAATGCTAACTGTTTTTGGCTCTACCGCATTAGACACTATTAGAACTCCAAAAAAAACTTTAAAAAATGTATTAGGAGGTGCAGCAACATTTGCTGCTATTTCAGCTAGTAATTTTGTAAAAACAGGATTGATTGCTGTTGTAGGAAGTGATTTCCCAAAGAAACATCAAAGAATCTTAGCTAAACGCCTTGATTTACAGGGATTGACTGTAAAGCAAGGAAAGACTTTCCGGTATGATGGCAGTTATGATAAGACGTTAAGTGTTAGAGAAACTCTGAAAACAGAGCTTAATGTCTTGGCTGATTTCAAACCTACAGTTCCAATAGAATATAAAAAGTCACAATTTGTTTATCTTGCAAACAATGATCCTGATCAAAATTTTACTTTAATAAGCGAGTTTGACAAATTAAAGTTTTCTATGTGTGACACTATAGAATTTTGGATATCTACAAAACGAGAATCTGTCATCAAGATGATTAAAGCAGTAGATGCAATTGTCATTAATGATGAAGAGGCAAAACTTCTCACAAAGGAATTCAATTTGATAAAATGTGCAAAAAAAATGATGGAATGGGGAGCAAAGTATGTGATAATTAAGAAAGGAGAGCATGGCTCATTGATGTTTTTTGACGATGTAATATTTCCATCTGCAGGGTTTTCGTTAGAAGATGTTGTAGATCCCACTGGAGCTGGAGATTCATTTGCAGGTGCTATGATTGGATATCTTGCAAGCAAAAAGTCTACTAGTCTTTCTGAAATAAAAAAAGCAGTAGTATATGGAAATGTTTTAGGTTCATTCGCAGTTGAAAAATATGGTTTAGATGGATTATTAAATCTGAAAAAATCGGATATAATAAAAAGGGTAGAATTATATGAGAAAATGATTCGCTTTTAAAAAAACTTAAGTTCAATTATTCACGCAAATAATCAAATATTGTCACAAGATAATTTTGAAAAAGAAGATCGCCTAGAAACTATTTTCAAATTACAAAAAGGATTATCAGAAATGATGGAGTTAGATAGGTACCCAAAGGATTCTGAAAGTCGTATTTCTGCATTATGTACAGCTATTATTCATGAAGCAGTAGAGCTACAAAGAACTACAAATTGGAAATGGTGGAAAACCCCAATTCCATTTAATGAAACTGATGCAAAAGAAGAATTAATTGATATTTGGCATTTTGTTATTCAGGCATCTCTAGAATTGGATTTAACTCCAGATGATATTATTATTGAATATAGGAAAAAAAATGAAATCAATCGCGAGAGACAGAGAACTGGTTATTAATTGAAATTACTTTTTGCTTGATTATCTCAGGATTTATTTCGTTAATCATGTTAATCAGAGTAATTTCTCTTTGAAAATAATTTACTTCATTTTTATTTACACTAAGAAATGGATCTGGGCTAGTTGAACCAATTATTCGTCCATTATCATCTATTCCGTTAAGATGTAATTGAAATAATGAATGACCTGCTTTATGTCCGGATGCATCCTTACCACAAACAATTATGATTTTGATATTTTTATTTTGGTTTACATGTTTAAGAATAGAATTAATCCCTTTGTTTTCTGAAAGAAGTCTACCAACAATAGAAATCTGACTCAAGATATCAGAAATTGCAAAATTTTTGAGAAGATCAATACTTGATAGTGTACATATGGCAACAGCAGAATTATTTGTTCCTAGGTATAATTCTTCAGGTATTGGTAAAAATACTTTACACAAGTTACCAATAATGTTCCCAAAACTATTCATTTAATATTTCACGCAAAGATTTTGCTATAAATTCGATACTTTTAGAGGTTATTTTTGGATGAATTGGAAGAGACAATACTTTTGATGCTGCCCACTCTGTAATAGGCAAACTAGTTTTTTGGTTGTAAAAGGGAGTTTTATGGATTGGAATAGGATAATATGAAGTTGCTCCAATCCCTTTTTTGTTTAGTTTTTTTAAAACATAATCTCTTTTCTTGGTTCTAATTGTATACAAATACCAGTTAACTTTTTCATATTTTCTTTGAATAGGGACATTAATTTTTAAATCTGAGATTAGTTGTGAAAGTAAAATAGCATTTTTTTCCCTTTTATCTAAAAACTTTGGTAGTTTTTCAATTTGAATAGATGCTATAGCTGCACTAATTTCTGATAGTCTAAAATTTAATCCAAATATTTTAGTATCATATCCATGAATCATTCCATGATTTCTAATCATTAGAAGTTTATCTCTAAGTTTTTTGTTATTTGTTACAATAAATCCTCCTTCTCCTGATGTAATTACTTTAGTAGGATACATGCTGTAACATCCTAACTCAAAAAATGTTCCAGAGTGCTTTCCTTTAAATGTAGAACCAAGTGCTTGAGCAGAATCCTCTATAACCATTAAATTGTATTTTTTCGCAATTTCTGAAATTCTATCTAAAAATGCAATATTTCCATAAATATGAACTGGAATTATTGCTTTAGTTTTCTTGGTAATTTTTTTCTCTAGATCAGTAGGATCTATTGTATAATTCTCTTTTAGAATATCAACAAAAACGGGTTTTGCACCAGTAGATATAACTGCATTAGCAGTGGCAACAAAAGTAAATGACGGTATTAGTACTTCATCGTTTTTTTTGATATCTAATGCATAAAGTGCAGCTTGCAAAGCAGCTGTTCCAGAGTTTACAGCAATTGCATATTTTGATTTAACATATGATGATACTAATTTTTCAAATTTTTGTACATTATTACCTCCTTGATTAGCAGATGACGTAAGTAAGCCTTTTTTTAGAACTGAGGTAACAGCTAAGATCTCCTCTTTTCCTAAATTAGGTTCATTAATTGTTATTTTCAACATTATTTTTTGTTATAATCAGATATAAATCTCAAGTAGACATGAATTTTTATATTTCAAAATTTGGCAACGAATGTAATGAAATCACGGCATCTTGAAAAAAGTGACACAGCTTACAAAGTTTATCTCTATATTTTTTATGTCTGTGGATTCATTATGGCATCATCATTAGTATTTGGAGTGTATATTACTTCACTAGAATGGATAGAAAGTGGAACCTATGTAATGGGTGAAGCAATTCATAATACGGTAATCCCTTTTGAAAATTTTTCTAGAGTTTCAACGTGGATATTTTTTTCAACAATAATCGGTTGGTATTGTGTTTCTAGAATTGGGTGGAGACGAACTGCAGGAAATAAAATTATTGGATGGCGAATGGCGTTGTTACAATTAATGTTGTTAGGATTTACAATAATCACATTTTATGAAGTATTGTACAATTTTACAGTACTAAATGCACAGATTACAGCTGGAATAATTGATGGTCGAGTTCCAGATATAGATAGATTATATGTTGCGTATCCTGATCCTGAAAGACCTTGGAATTTAGTTTTTGCAACCAAAGTATTTCTTGCAGCATTCATCATTAGTGCTCATGCATTTTATCTTAGTGTTAAACCGCGAAAAAATTTGGAGTAATAAAATATAACACATTTTTTGCAGAAAAATTTTTCATGTTTTTTTATATTATTTTTTTACATAATTAATAGAAATTTTGTGTAGTAAAAGCAAGTTACCTTTTTGGAAATGTATGGTGATATCTCTATTTTTATCAGGAATAAATTTAGAGATTTTTTATCCACGTAGATTTAGATATTTTTTGTTTTAGGGAACGGTTTATTTCATTTCTGGATTATTGTCATTTTGTGTAATTCAGGAAACAAATTTCCAAATTCTTTCCTAAAATACTTTGAGACTATTATAATTAACTACATTTTTGACCATGAAGATATTCAGGGCAAAAAACAGGTGCCGGAGTGGAATAAGAGATCCAAGTAGATTTTTCTATTAGAATGATAAATTTAGAATATGGGATTATTTGGTTTTAGCTCAAATAGTACAAAATGTAAAAAGTGTGGAACTTTGTTACCTGATTTAGAACGACTAAAAAAACATGAAGAAAAAGCTCATAACAAGAAAAACGAAAAATGCAGGATTTGTGGAAATGAATTTCATACTAGTGATGAATTAAGAAGACATAAGAAAAATTGTAAATAATTTCAAAATTTAATTTAATCCTGATTCATATTTTGGTAGTCTTTTCAAAGCTTTTTCTATGGCTTCTAAATTTGCCATCTCATTTTTTGAATTCATTGTTAAAGTGTTTATCATTTCTGGACCTAATTGTACTGCTTGTTCTGGTAAAGTTTCAAGAAATTTTTGAAGTCCTTTTTTATAATTTTTAATTAATTCTATACCTTCCTCAAGTGTCATGATTAATGATCAATTAACTAGTATTCAAATCTTAATTTTCTCTTAATTTACAATTTTTTAAATAACTTTATAGGCATACTTCTCAGAATTGTTTTAATTTGGATATAGCAGAAAAAGTCGATTTGATTGAACGTCCTCCTACTGAAGAAGTAATTACACGTGATGAATTAATTAATTTATTCAAGATAAATTCATCTCCAAAGCATTACATTGGTTTGGAAATCTCTGGTTTCTTACATTTAGGTAGTTTGATCAGTACAGGTTTCAAAATTAATGATTTTGTAAAGGCTGGAGTAAAATGTACTATTTTTCTGGCGGATTGGCATACATTAATCAATGATAAACTAGGTGGTGATTGGGAAATAATTGCAAAAGTTGCAAAATATTATCAAGACGCTTTTAAAATAGTATGTCCACAGGCGCAAATTATTTTAGGTTCAGATCTTTATCAAGAAAAAATTGAATATTGGTCTGAACTAATTAAATTCACTAAGCATATGTCACTTGCTAGAACTATGAGAACATTAACAATCATGGGCCGCTCAGAAAATGAAGAAAAGATTGATCTTGCAAAATTATTATATCCACCTATGCAAGCAGTAGATATTCACTCATTAGATGTCGATATTGCTCATGCAGGAATGGATCAAAGAAAAATCCATATGTTAGTAAGGGAAATATTTCCAAAAATGAAATGGAAAGTTCCAGTAGCAATTCATCATAGACTTTTACCAGGTTTATCAAAACCAGTTGGAACTGATGATTCTCAGGTATTAGGAAAAATGAGTAAATCAGATCCAAATTCTGGGATTTTTATTCATAATTCAGATGACGAAATTAGAACAAAGATCAAAAAAGCATGGTGTGAAGAGGCAAATATTCAGAATAATCCATTATTGGAAATCTCAAAACATGTAATTTTTCATGAGTTTGATGAAATGAAAGTTGAAAGACCAGAGAAATTTGGAGGAAGCATTGAATATTCAGATTATAATCAGCTTGAATCAGATTTTGCCCTAAAGAAATTACACCCAACAGATCTGAAACAGACTGTAGGAAATTATATTGTAAAAATTATTTCTCCAATTAGAGAAAAACTAAATCTAAGTGAAGAATTGTTTAAAGCAATTAAAAAGAGCTGTTAGACTTTAAGATTAGGATTGGCTTGTTCCAAATTATATTTAGATTTGTATCCTCTAGGATTAATCATTAGATCTTTGTAGGTAAAAGTTGAGGAGTTTCCAATAATTACAGTACTAATCATTCCTAATTGATCAGAATGATTTGGAAGATCCTCCAAATTTGTCATTACTATTGTTTGGGAGTCTCTGAATGCACCTTTGATGATTGCAACTGGTGTTGTTGGTTTTCTATATTTTAATAGTATTTTTCTTGTATTCTGTAGCTGATGAATTCTTTTCTTACTTGCTGGATTGTATATTACAATGACAAAATCTCCTTGTGCTGCAGCCTCAACTCTTTTTTCAATGATTTCCCAGGGTACTAACAGGTCACTCATACTAACTACTGCAAAATCTGTCATTAGTGGTGAACCGATAATTGATGCACAAGAATTCAAAGCAGAGACGCCAGGAATAATTTCAACTTTAAGTCCATCAATAGGATTCCATCCAGTTTCTGCAAGCGTTTCATAAATTAATCCAGCCATTCCATAAATTCCAGGATCACCACTAGAAACTAGTGATACAATCTTTCCTGATTTTGCTAAATCAATGCATTGATGAGCACGCTCGACTTCTTGTGTCATTGCATAGCGATAAACAGTTTTCCCTTCAATCATATCTTGAACAAGGTTTACATATGTTTCATAACCCACAATTGTATCACTTTCATTAATTACTTGTTTTGCACGAAAAGTCATATGATCATGATGTCCAGGACCAACACCAACTATGTAGAGTTTACCGTTCATTTTAAAATAAAACTGATTTAAACCAATTTATCCCTTTAGCAATTCACTGAAATGGATCGATGAATGGACTATTAACTATGTATTCACTATTCATAGAACGTGCTACACCAGTCGTAATCTTATTTTCTTTTTTGAAAAAATCAATATCAGAATAAGATTCCAAAATTTTTGCAGAATCTGGTTCATTCCATTCAACATTATGAATTCGCCATATTGGGCTATAATTTTCATCATCAAGTACAGCTGTTGCTATTCCTGGTTGAAATCCAAGTGATCCAGAACCTTTAATTCCATTTTGAAATTGGAAAAAATCAAGTGCAGTAGAATTGGATGCTAGTTTTAAGGATCTAGGCGAATGTATTACTCCCATTATTTCGGCTGGTACCGAAGGGGTTGCATCTGTAATAATGTAATAGATTGTTCTACCGTCTTGACCCCATCCACGATGAGCAACAAATGTAACAGTCATTTCTTCCTTATTTATTTCAGTAATTTGACCACCAGCAAATAACAATTCATCAGTAATTCCTTTATCAGTTCTTATTTTCATCTGGCCGTCAGGCCAGATTATCTGAGGAGTATTAAGAACAATTCCAGTTTCATTAAATTCAACTCTTTGACTCTCATGTGCATCAATTACATCATCTACTGATTCAAAAAGAGATATGTTTTGTCCTTTTTTCCAAGTTACTTCTATAATGGAATTTAGTGCGCTATATTCTGATTCTTGAGATGGTGTACTTGAAAAAACCTCTTCCTGATATCCGTAAAATCCATCTCCTTGAATACCATTAGTAAAAACAAAAATTTTTTGCAAGGTTTTTTCAGGAATGTTTGTTAGCGGATAAGCTGTCTGGACTTGCCATTCTTGTTTTTCTGAAATAATTTTTGCGAATTCTCTGTCGCTTGAATCAGTAATAATATAGAAAATTAATTGATCATTGTAAAATCCTTTATGCATGGGAATAGTAACAGGAATGTTTGCTCTTGAGAGTGGTATTGATGGTTCTTTATTTTCAAATTCAATTTTTTTCATAATTACTTCAGTGGATTGCCCTCGAATCCAACCATCAAGACTTACAGTTACTGTAAATTCTTTTGAATGTGGGGAATGGAAAGCAAGTGCAGCCCCAGTAAACTCAAAAGAATCTGATTTTTTATCAAGGTCTACCAGAGATAACCCATAGATTGTTTTTCCATCAATACTCCAAATAGGTTGTCCTTTTGCATCATTTTCATTAATTTCATGTAAAACAATAATTTGCACTGGTTCACTTGAAGAAAATGTGATTGAACCATCATAGATAGTTCCTTGATTAGGTGACAGAATCATCGCTAACTGATGTTTTTCATGTCCTATAGCAGGATCTTGAGTAGATGTTATAGTTTGAGTAAAATGGATTTTTTTTCTTGAACCTGCATTTGCAAATTGATCAGATGTGATAGATAATATTAAAAATCCAGCTACAAAAATCCCAATTATCAAAAATACTAAAACAGTATTCAACGTAAATAGTTGTTAATATTCCCTTAAATGATTTTATTTTAATTAATTTTGTCTAGTTTAAATGCATCATGGATTGCCTTTACTGCATCTTGGGAATCTGAATTTTTGATAACAAATGCTAGATTGAGTTCTGATGAGCCTTGAGTTATCATTGCTACATTGATTTTATTTTTTTCAATAGCATCGAATACTTTAGATGCTACGCCAACAGTACCACGCATTCCTGAGCCAATAAGAGCAATAATGGCAACATCTGTGGTTACCTCAAGTTTTTTGATAATTTTTCCTAGTAATGCTATCTCCAATGCATTTACTGCTTTATCTAGATCAGCATTTTTAACAACTATTGTAATACTAGATTCTGAGGGATTTTGTGATATCATCATGACGTTTATTTCGGCTTTTGCAAGTGTAGCAAAAATTTTAGCAGCAGTACCAGGCGTACCTAACATACTTCCACCTCGTATATCGATCAATCCATTATGAAGAATATTACTTACACATTTTACGGTATTTTTTACAGATGGTGAGGGAGATGCTGTAACTAGTGTTCCTTCATTTTTTACATTAAATGAACTTCGTATTCTTATTGGAATTTTTTTAGTAAGAAGTGGTTCAAATGTTCGTGGATGAATCTGTTTGGCTCCAAACAAAGCCATTTCAATTGCTTCTATGTATGAAACTTCTTTGAGTAGTTTTGCATTTTTAACAATTTTGGGATCAGCAGTCATTAATCCATTAACATCGCTCATTAACCAAATTTCATCTGCTTTTATGCAAGAACCAATAATGGTTGCAGTATAATCAGAACCACCTCGTCCAAATGTGGTAATGTGACCATGTTGGTCTGCACCAGTAAATCCACCTATTATTGGAACTATGTTCTTTGAAAATAATAATTCTATAGTTTTGGATACTCTTAATTTGGTTGTATCCATTAATGGTTTGGACTCACCAAAATTGGAATCAGTGACTATTCCAACATCTTTACCAGTTAATGAGATTGATTTTTTACCTGTATCATGTATTGCAAAAGAAATTAATTTTATTGAAATACGTTCTCCAAAAGAATTCAAATAATCCATTGATCGAGGGGTAACTTCACCAAGTAATATCATTCCATTAATTAGTGCAACGAGTTCCTTAAAGTCTTCATCTAATTTTTGTAATAATTTCTTTCTTAATTCTGATTTTTTGATAGTTTGTTTTGCAATTTGTTTAGATCTATTGATTATTTTTGATGCTAGTTGTTGAGCTTTTTGTTTGTTTTCTTTTTTTATTGACTTGGAAATTTCCATTAGGTCATCGGTTGTTCCATTAATTGCAGAACAAACAACTGTCACTTTGTTCTGTTTTAATAAGGAATTTACATATTTGGCAATAGATTGAATATCTTTTGCAGTTGAGATTGATGTACCACCATATTTTAAAACAAGTCTCAATTCAAAATATCTGAATTAACCAATCTTTAAATGCTTTAACTTTCTACGCGTGGAGCCAAATAAAAGTGAATTCTGCCTATGTTTGCTACTTTAAATTCAATTCGTAGTGGTTTTGCACTAGAAAATTCACATGTAATTTGACCAGCAGTTGTTCCTACTGCTTTCACTACAGGATTAAGATATTCAAGACTATATGTGCCTGTACTATCTTCTTTTGAAGAAATTTCTTCAATTTCATCAGTATTCTTTTCTAGTTCAATTATCACTTCACCAGAATCACCTTTTCCAGAGAAATCTGCTTTTGAATTAGAGGTATGCATTGTTAAATAATCAGAAACAACCTGAACATCACCTAAGATTTTATCAAATTTTGAGGACGATAATGTAATTTTAGAATCATATGGAATTTTTGGTAGCGGAGTATCAGTTGCAGAACTCTCAATTAATCGCATTTTATATTTTTTATTTTTTCCAATTGTTACAAGTAGCATATTTTGTTCAGAAATACTAATTTCTATACTGTCTTTTTTTTCTGCTCTTTTAATGAGTTTAGAAAATTCATCGATTCGAACTCCAAATTTTATATCACTATCACATTCATATTTTTCAAATGCTGAATTTGGCCATGAGATATCAATTAATGCAACGTGTGATGGATCCATGCCTCGAAAAGTAATTCCCTCTGCTGTTGCAACAAAAGTAGCTTCTTCAACAAGAGTGGATATTGCTGAGATGATAGCTTTTAGATCATCAGAACCACTTGTTTTTGCTTCAAAAGTCAAGCTAACATTGTTGAACTTAATGTTCCAGTTAAACGTTATGCGTAATTACGCCATGTATATCTGCATTTGTTACATCGGTAAAATTGAGTTGTGGGTTCATCAGCACTTCTGGTTTGCAACATCCACCATACTGCTTCATCATTACCACATTTTTCACATTCTATTTTGATTGTAGGTAATGATTCTTCTCCTTCATTTTCCGCTAAAACATTGAAATTCGATTGAGTTTCTCCTTTTACTACTTTCTTGGCATGCTTATTTTCTTGTCCTTCAATATAATTACATTTAGGGCATTGAAGTTTAGAATCACTTTTTTTTAATTTGACCTCACAATTAGGGCAAAATTTCATTAGTTTACCTGAATTTTTGAATTAAATAATTGTTTAAACTCATTGGACATTTTTATTGCGGAATCTACCGCTTTTTTCATTTCCGTCAGAGGTTTTGTACTTGAATTAACTTTCATCCAGCATTCATTGGTAAGAGGATGTTTGACTATAACTCCAGCAAAATCGATATTTGATTCCTTGAGTAGCTCATGTTGAATAATATACAAGATACCAATGTCAGTTTCTTTAATTGAAAGACTAATCTCTTTTGGTTCTGAATTAATTACTTGAGCGCGCATGTATTCGGAAAAAGCACTTATTGTGGATATAAATCATTATGAGCAGTTAGGTAATGGTTGAAAGTAAGATTTCTGAGATTGAATTAATCAAAAATAAGGATGAGTATTCTGTGGATGATACTATTGAGATTATTGTAAACTTTTCAATTCAAGGGGGTATTAGGAATGCCTTCAATGAGACAAGTTGGACAAAAGCCTATAATAATAATGATGTTTCATTCAAGCTCAAATATGGTGTAAGCCTCTTCTCTGGTGGTTTTAGGAAAAAAGGAATCGGAAAAACTATTGATACTTATAGAAAAGCTTCAATTTTTTGGACAAGAAATCCAAAACTAGTAAATCCGATGAAAGATAGAAGAATTTGGGTTCAAGTTGCAAAGAATTTTGAACCATTTATTAGACTTTCAGAAGAAGAAGTCAGGGAGGAATTATTTGATTTTGGTGAAAAAATTACATTCAAGGCATCAGAATTAGGAAAAGGAAAGTATAGGATTGGAGCAGAGGTTTTTACATCTTGGCAAAAGCATGACTATACAGAACCAGGAAGTATTAAGAATAATTCTAAAGAGATTGAGATTACGATCAATTAGGGATATAAGGAACTTTTTCAAATAATTAACATGGCAAAATATGATGGTCTATTAGGACAACCAATTCTAGAGGTTGAGGAACCTGACAAAGAAGGTGGGATTACATTTATCTTCAAAGATAATAGATTTTTATTTGTAAAAGCAGTTGATGGAAAGATTGAAACCGTATCTATTCCAGAATAGGTGAAAATGATGGAGAAGTTTGATCGAATTAAAATGATAGAACTTGTAAAGGTTGAAGATCCAGATTCCGAGGATGGATTAACGTTGGTATTTCAGGAAAATAAAATATTAAAGATCAAAATTGTTAATGGAAAACTAGTTTCAGAATTTGTATGAGCTTTTAATATTCTAAATGTTTTTCATAAAAGCTAATAGCTAATTCTTGTACTTCAGATTGAATAGAACCTGGTCTTTCTTTCCTTACTTTGTTAATTGCATCTTGTGCAGAAAATTTTTCATATTTTACTAAATAACATGCCAAGATGGTTCCTGCTCTTCCCATTCCAGCAGCACAATGAACCATTACAGCTTGATTTTCAGAAATATTTTCATGTATAAAATTTACAGCAGTATCAATTCTATCCATATCTGGTGCAGTAAAATCCGGTGTAGGTATATGTAAGTAATCAATCTCTTTAATCCAGTTTTCAGGTAACGCATTTTCTGTCATTGTTACAATTGATTTTACACCTTGACTCATAATCCATTCTAGTTCATCAAAAGTGGTAGGCATTCCAGAACCTGCAAGTTTTTCTTCAATTAACCATGAGAAGTTTGTGGGTTTTTTGGTAATTTTTCCATGTACTTTTCTCCAAAGATTACCTGGTTTGCTCATGCATTATCTTGGTATTTCTATATTTTTAGGATTGCGAATAGTAGATTCATCTTATATTGATAAAACAGGTACTAGATATTGATGGAAAAAGAAGCAGTTCTGTATGAGAAACTTTCTGGAAATAAGGTTCGATGTACTGCATGTGCAAGATATTGTGAAATGAGTGATGGTCAAATTGGTTTATGTGGTATTCGTGGGAATAAAAATGGAAAATTAGATCTGTTTGTTTATGGTAAAGTCATAGCTGGACATGTTGATCCTATTGAGAAAAAGCCTGTGACTCATTATTATCCTGGTTCTAAAGTATTTTCAATTGCTACAACTGGATGTAATTGGCTCTGCAAATATTGTCAGAACTATGATATAAGCCAACGAAGAAAGATAGAGGGAATAGACATGACTCCTGAACAAGTTGTTCAAACAGCATTGAATAATTGTGCTGATGGAATTGCATACACTTACAATGAGCCATCAATTTTTATTGAATTTGCAAGAGATTGTGGAGTTATTGCACATGAAAAGAACCTTTACAACGTTTTTGTTTCTAATGGGTATAATACTCCTGAATCAGTAAAAATGATGGGAGAATTTTTAGATTCCATTACAATTGATTTCAAAGGAAATGCAGAACCAAATTTCACACGAAAGTATATTGGTGTTCCAGATCCTAAACCAATTTTTGATACATTAATTGAAATTCGGGATAAAACAAAAATTCATGTAGAAATAACAGATTTGATTATTCCCCAAGTAGGCGATAGTTTAGAGTATGCAGAAAAACTCTGTAAGTTCATTTATGATGAGTTTGGACCTGAAATGCCCATTCATTTTTTACGTTTTCATCCAGATTATAAAATGATGGAATTTGATTCAACCCCGATTAAAACACTAGAAAAACATCATGAGATTGCAAAAAAAGTTGGCTTAAAGTATGCATATATAGGAAATGTGCCAGGACATCTCTTGGAACATACCTATTGTCCAGAATGTAATAATATAGCAATCAAACGATTTGGCTTTAATATTGAAAAATGGAATCTTGATGATCAAAATAAATGTAAATCGTGTGGAAACAAGATTCCAATTATTGGAAAATTATCAAAAAATTATAAAAAGAATAGATTTCATTTTGCCAGTTAAATTGCAATGGCTCTAACTGGAGAACCAGTAGCGTCTTTCAGTTTTAAGGGTAAAATTACAAAATTAAAATATTTTGATTTAATTTTATTTAGATTAGAAAGATTTTCTATAATCAAGACATTGTTTTTTGCTAGAATTCTATGTGCAGGAAATTTTTTATCCTTTCCTAAATCTATGCTGGGGGAATCAATTCCAACTAAATTTATTCTCTTTGAGGCTAAATATCTTGCTCCAGATTTGGATAAGCCAGGATTGTCATAAAAATAGAAATCTTTGTTAAGATTTTTTTGCCAGTTTGTAAGAAAAATAATTGATGAATTTTTTGTAATTTTTCCATTTTTCTTTTCAAATGAAACAAGATCAGTTTTTGTAATTGCTTGATTTTTTTCCTTGTAAATTTTAACAAGTGTGGCAGTACCAAATAATCTCTCTAGAGAAATTTGATGAATTTTTGTACCATTTTTTACAAAATGAAAAGGAGCATCCAAATGTGTCCCTGTATGAGAGCTTAGAAATAGTAATTCTAGGTTGTAGCTATCCTCTCTAATTGTTGACCAAATAATGAATTTTGGTTTTGGTGAACCTGGAAAGTTTGGGATGGATTGGGATATTGTGAGTGTAAGATCTATTGGTTTCATATCAATTAATTGTTCTTGTGTTTAATCAATTTTGAGATTTATGAAAGGTTAAATACTGTTTTATGAAAATCTGAAATGTGCCTACAGCATATGTTTTACTAAATTCGGACTTAGGTTCAGACGAATCAATTATTGATGAAGTAAAGAAAATTCTCTTAGATGAAGATGTAAAGTATGAAGTGCAAGGTGTTTATGGTGTTTATGATATTGTATTGAAACTTTCATCAGATGATGCTGAGAAATTACGAGCAGTAATCACAAATAAAATTAGAAAAATTGCTAAAGTTCAATCAACACTTACTATGATGGTAATTGAAGAACAAGAAAATCTATAGATTTTTTATAGTATCTATTACATGAAGGATATCTGATTCTGAATTAAAAAAATGAGGAGAAGCACGGACAATTTTTGTATCTAATATTTCTCTAACAGTAAGTATAATTTTCTGTTTTTCTAATTTTTCAACAATATATTTTGGCTCATGACCTTCTATATTGAAAGATATGATGCTAGTTCTTTTATTAGGATTTTCTGGTCCATAAATAACAACATTTTTAATTTTAGAAAGCTCCTCTCTGAAAATTTCTGACAAACGGAGATTTTTCTTTCTAATATTATCCATTCCAAATTTAAGAAGGTAGTCAATAGAAGATTCCAGGCCTACTATTCCAACGTAATTTCTAAATCCTGTTTGAAATTTGTCTGGAATTTCTTTAAATGCTAAATTTGTTTTATCATATAACATCGCAGATTCTCCTCCAATAGTTATGGGTTCTAATAATTCACTAGATTTTTTGTTACAGTAGAACAAACCTGTTCCCATAGGACCACAAAGCCATTTTGAGCCATTAAATGACATAAAATCACATTTAATTTTTTTAACATCAAAATTTCCTATACATCCTACTGTTTGTGCACTATCAAGAAAAAAAGGAGTTTTGTTATGAATAATTGTTCCAATTTCTTCTACGGGTAGTATTGATCCAGTATTATACAATGCATGACTTAATGCTACTAGACTAGTATTTTTATCCAAAAATTTTTCAAATTCATCAAAATCGAAAAAACCATTTTTATCAACTGATAAATTCTTAATTTTAGTTATATTTTGTAATTTTAACCAAGGATAGAAATTTGAGTGATGTTCATGAGATAATCCTCTAATTATCAAATTAGAATTTTTACTAAACGAAATTCCATTAGCTACTATATTAATTCCATCAGTTGTGCTTTGTGTTAAAATTACTTCTTCAGGTTGGCAATTTATTATTTTTGAAATAGTTTTTCTAATATTTTGTAGTTTTTCAGTAACAAATTGTTCTGAATCAATTGAATCAGGTCCTATTGAATTATATTCAATTAAAAAATCATGCATTGCTTCAATACTTTGTAATGGCATTAAGGAAACTGAAGCATTGTTAAGATAGATTTTTTCAGAAATCGGAAAATCAACAGAGATATCTTTAGCTGCTAAATTCATTATTATATCTGTATGATAATAACCAATTGTTGGATAAAAATCCTAAGCAGATTTTAGATAATAACTTAGTACAAATTTTAAATGAATTTTCTAGTAAAAATCCAAATATCATTTTATGCTCTGAGCCATTTATGAAATCACAGTTTCTAAATGAATTAATTGATTCTGTAGATTTACATGTAATTTTTCTAGATTTTGACTTACTTTATACAGGTTATGTTGTTTCTGAAATGCTGGAAAAAAATACTAGGGTTGAGATTTATCATCCTAAAAAGGACAATCTAGAAGAAATTTTTTCAGAAATTGCAAAAAAGGTTTCAGTTAAAAAATACTTAGTTATTCTAGATTCGTTTAATGGGTTATACAATCTTTTCACTGAAATCGAGTCTGGAATATTTGTAAATACAATAATAATGCTGCTTGCATCAATTGCAAGCCAAAAGAATTCGATAATTGTTGTTTCTGCAATGGCTAGAAAAATGAAGAATGGAGGCTGGGTTTTATCTCCTGGAGGCAGGCATATAATTAATTCAACAAATTCGGGAATTTATTATGTAAATAGTGAGGGGAAATCTTTAATTTTAAAATCTTTAAATTATGATGGTTCTCTGAAAATTTTTAGAATTGATCTAATGTAAATTTAGTTAAAGCGATCAAATTTTATAACGTCGTTAAGAAATTGAAACGGCGTTATAATTAGCATTTTTTGGGCAAATTATATTAAGATCAAAATTAGACTTTATTTTGTTATGCCAGTAGGAATTATTCCAGACATCAGTGAACAAATGTGTATTGGATGCGCACTATGTGTAGAAATCTGTACTACATTGGGACCAGATGTCCTTAGAGTAAAACCAGTTGAAGGCTGGAAGAGAGGTAAAGCATTTGTCTTTTACCCAGAAAGATGTATTTCTGATGGTGCATGCATTGGTGTATGCCCAACAAAAGCAATCTTTTGGATGAGACCAATGGACTTTACTGTTGGACAACCAGTTCCACTCTACAAAAACTCAGTCTTCGTCAAAGGTTGGACTGAACTAATAGATTAGAATAGTTCAATCATTTTTAATTTCTTTTTATTATTTTAGATTTTAACAGCACCTGGCTTGGTTGATTCTATATTTGGTTTTTTCTTTAACCACAATATAACATAGACAAACAATACTGCTGGAACCAAGATGAAAATTATAGCTAATTCATAATAAAGTTCCAATCTTTGAGCTGGTTTTACATGATAAACTTCATGAGTGGTTTTTTCAGGATTTTCATAGACCACAGTTGTAAAATCAACCGTTCTTATGGATTTATTTTCAACAGTACCATATACCGTAACACTCTCTTCAGCTAAAATTGATGATGCTTCTATTCCTTCTATTCTAATTATTATAGAGCCATAATCATTAAATACAAAGTTTCTATAGTCACCACCAATTTGATTTAGTCCTTCATCTCGAAAAATTTCTTGACCATTTTGAAAAATTATGAAATTATATTTCATTTTTGCTAGATTAGAATTTGTTAGTGGATCATAAAATTGGTATACAAATTGAATTTTTTCGTGAGTTTTAATCACAGGTGGATCCCATGATAGATTGACCTCTATGTTTCTATCTGGAGTATACATTAGTAATGGGAATTGAAGTTTTTTTCCTGTTGCATCATGTGGAAAATCTGGAATTTCTTTTTCAACTATTACAATTCCTTCCATCCAAGGATGGATTATACAGAAATATGGAAATGTTCCAGATTCTTCAAATTTGAAAGACCAGGATTCTCCAGGCATGAATCTTTCACTATCAAAATATCCATCAGGAGTTCCAAAGTTATCACTCATCCACCCAAATCGTCCAGAACCTTCACCACTTGTTACGGTGTGACCTTCTTTGTCATCATTGTACCATGTAATGGAATCACCGACAGTAATGAAAATTCTTGGAGGATCAAACCACACCTTTGCAGGTGTATTTAATTCAGGATTGTATGCACCAAATGGAATATCTACTACATAGTCTTCAGCGTAAGTTATAGGGAGATAAGCAAATAATCCGAATAAAAAAAGTACAAGTAGGTAATTCATAATAATAGTAGGAAATTAGTTTTCATATAAACTTGACATAATTTTTAATCATGATTTTCAATATTGAGATAAGACAAAATTAGTGATAATCAAAAGTATGTTTTTAAATTGCATGTATTCAGAATTTAATTGTGAAGAGAATTGAAACCATTGTTCAGAGTGAAGTATCTAAGAAAGTTGTAAATGCAATTTCTAAAACAGGGGTTGGAGGTGTAACATTAATCCAATCTTTAGGACAGGGTGCAGGAGAAAGACCAGAAATCGGAGGTCATCAAATTGAATTTAATTCAACAGATGTCATAGTTACTGTTGTTCAAGATTTGATGGTACCAAAGGTAGTCAATGCAATTATTGAAACAGCTCACACAGGAGAAAAAGGTGATGGAAAAATATTTGTAACAAATGTAGAAGAATCATATGATATTTCTACAAAGGAAAAATCTACAGAATTGATTTAATATTTTAAATTTATTTATTAGAATTTTTTCGTGATACGATATATCCTTGGTATCCATGTTCAGCTGAAATTACATCATTTTCAATTTTTTCAAAAATAAAACCATCTATAGCTTTAGCATTATTATAAAAATCTTGTCCAATTATCAAGCCATTAGCAGGTGCTGCTCGATTAATTTTAGCACATCTGTTTACAGTTGTACCAAAAATATCATTTACAGAGGATGTGGAAGTTTTTGCAATTCTCACAATACCATAAGTTGCACTAATTCTATAATTAAAAACAGGGAGCTTTTCTTGTTTCAATTGAGTCTTAATGTTTTCATGAGATTCTGCTATTGTTAAACAACAGTCAAGACATTTCTTTAATGTGAATTTATGTTCAGAATGAATTACAGGAAAGTAAAACAATAATGCGTCACCAATATTTTTTACAACAATACCGTCAAATTTCCTAACAATAATAGCAATTGAATTTAAGAATATTTTATAAAATTCGCTTGTTTGTGTCTCTGATAAACTTGAAGTGATTTTGGTAGAATTCATAATATCTACCATACATACACAATAATTTTCACTATAATCTGAGAATTGTAAAAGAATATCTTCTTGCTTTTTTATAACATCTTCTTTTTCCTTAATTTCAATCAAGGAGTCTTGTAATTTTTGGGTCATAAAATCAAATGCATATGATAACTCTCCAATTTCGTCACTAGTTTTGATGTTTGTTCTGACATCAAAGTTTCCATTTGCTACTTTGTTAGCAGCATTTTTCAGTTTGATTAAAGGTGTTGATAGAGTTTTTGAAATTGCAAATGCAATTATTGCCATTCCAGTTGTGATCAAAATACCAGTTTGAAAAATTCGATTTTGAAGAACTAAAATGGGCTCTATGGTTTCTGCTTCATCAATTTCAGCCAGCAATACAAATCCTAGATCATCAGCACAATATGAAGAACCATAAATGTTGATTCCTCTATAATCGGGGTAAAATCCAATGTGATCTTCTTCTTCTCTAAAACATTTTTGGACAGGAATTGTATCGACTTTTTGTTTAAAGACAGCATTTTCAATAAATCTAGACTCAGAAAGCATTAGAAACCCATCATTTACAATGTAGACTTCACCAGTTTCACCTAAACCACTTCTATTAAGCAAAATGCTATCTATTGAAGCAGTTCGCATTCTAGAAACAATTACACCAATTGGCTCATCACCTTTTTTACTGTCTTGAGCAAAGATTGGAGAGATAACAATCATCTTTTTTCCAGTTGGGGTAGGCTCAAAATCGACAAATGATTTTGTCAGTCCTTTTTTGAATAGAGGATCATCAAGGAAATTAGTACTTGTGACTCTACCTAGAGTAAATAGAATTTTTCCATTTAAGCCTATTACCTTTACATCCTCAAAACCAATTGAAAATCCAACTAATTCTTGAAACGCTTGAACTTGAGTAAGAAAACTTCTGCGTTTTTCTTCTTTAATTTTTTCAAATTCATTATCAGGAATCTGATTTAATTCAGTGACAAGAATTCTGATCATAGGATCATTTGCTAAGATTTTATTTTGTTCTATCCGTGATTCAAAAAGAAATCGAATTGTATCACCTCGAACTCTAGATTCTCCAAATAATTGCTCACCTTGTCTTTCTTTAAGAATTTCATCAGCATAGTTAAAACTCAGATATGCAGTAATGGATAAAGCGATTACTGAAACTATCATCACAAGAAGAATGAGTTTTTTGTCTAGACCAAATGAAATTGCCATCAATTTTTTAGTATTTCTATATGAATATCAATTCTTCGTGGGTTATACTACTGTAATTACGCCTGTTCTCCACGGATGAAGTGTACATAAATAATGATACGCTCCTGGTTCATCAAATTCATAATTGTATACCTGCCCAGGTTGAAGAACATTACTATTGAATAATGAAACAACATTTCCTTTTCCATCTTGACTTTGAACAGTATGAGTTACTGAATCATGATTTACCCAAGAAACAATTGTTCCTCTGAACACTGTTGGTTTTTCAGGAATATAAGAGGATGATTCTTGTTGATATGCATTTCCAGTTGGGATTACAATAGTGGAAGTCAATTGGGGCGATGTAGTTGAAAATCTATCATCGCCAGTGACAATAAATCTTAAAGAATATTTTTCTTGATTTGCTCTTTTTAGTTCACCAACTGCTTCCCACATCGACCAATTATTAGCAACATACTTTCGTTCACCTTTAATTGTCATATCATAAGATGTATCTTGTAAAGTTCTAACCGGACCTGAACCTACAAAAGAACCATCAGCATTATATGAAATGTGCCAATCATCTTTAATCATTCGAGCTGCTATTGTATTTTCTTGTGATTTTAGAACAATTGAACCTTTTGAAACTTCTGATAAACTGGTGAATTCCAAACGCAAATTAGATTTGTATAAGATAGGATTTTTGAGATTTGAATCAAGGGAAATACCTGTTCCTTTTAGTTCATAAGTGTCTACAGCAAAAGAAGGTACAGATATCAATAAGGATAAAGATAAAAGAGCAAAAATTAACGGTATGATAATTTTTGCCATATTATTCATACATAGTATTTGTTAATATGTAATTTGGTGATTATTTTATTTGGAATTAAATTTGGTGTTTAAAGATATTATTTAGAGAAAGAATGAAAAGATTTCAGGTTATTTTTTAGAAAAACCAAATTTTGAGGTCCATCCAGATTTTTTGGGTTTTGATGATTTCATTGAGAGGTTATCTAGCATTTTATATGTAATTGTAAATCCGTTTCCTACCATAGTCGCATCTTTATCATAATCATCTTTGTTAGGTATTAATTCGTCAGATAAATCCCTAATTTTTTTAGTTTTAATATCAAACAATGGAATTCTTTTTCCATTTTCAAGTTTGATGATAGCATCATTGCTTAGACCTTGAATTGAAAAATTTTCAAAAAATCTTATGAAACCATCTTTCTTTAATTCAATTATTGTATCATATGTGACTTTGCCTCCATAAATTAGAATTTCACGCCCACAAATATTTACATCATCTTCTAAATTCAAAGTAATAATAGTATCAGCATCAAGAGAAACTGTATTTACAACATTTTCTGCAATAATTTTTCCGTTTGGAGCTAAGATATGTGTTCTATGCTCTTTAGTTTGATAAACTCCGACTCTACCGTCAGGATCATTAATCTTATATTTTCTTCCAAAAATATTTCCAACTACTACATTTCCATTATCAACGACAATTTGTGCTCCATTTTCAATTCGATACTTATTTTCAAGTGGGTTGATAAATTTAAAATCTCCTTTAGTTAAATGAATTTTTGTTCTAAATTCTTCTGTCCAAGATGGACTTGTAATATTTCCCTGCATAATTATAGGCCCATCATATGTCAAACTACCAGCCATAAAATTTCCTTTGATTGATAGTGCACCATTGGCTTTTCTTTCTAATTCGATTTCACCAAGAGTTTTTGAACCAAATAATCTAGAAGCAGTAGAATTTGATCTGTTAAGTGCAGCTGCCCATTCCTCAGCAGTTTGCATTTCTTTTGATAACTGTTGACCAAGAATTTGGTTTTTTCTTCGAATATCTTCTTCAGGTTCACTAGAATATACTCGAGTATTTTGTAGTTTTTCTAGATCAGTTTGAGGATATTTTCTTCCAATTTTGAGATCTTCATATGCCTGTTTAATTTTTATAAATTGTTCATTTTCTCCACCTCGATCAGAGTGAAATTGTAGTGCCATTCGTCTAAAGGCATCACGAATTTCATTCTCTGTTGAACCCTCAATAATACCTAAAATGTCATAATTACTTTCGACCATATCTATCCCTCATATTTTTGGTTAATCTGTTCATATTTCCCATACTTCTAGTTTTTTACATTATAAAATAACAGGTATCCTTATTTGATTATATCATATCTTTAAGAAAACCTGTAAAACCATCAGATGGAACTACTTGAACTGATTTTAATTGTCCTAGTAGAGACATTTTTTCTCTTTTGTCATAATAATTGAAAATTCCTTCCTTATCGGGATAAATTGTAATGGTATCAGTTTGTCCAGGCTCTAAAAGATCTGTTTGTACATTAAAGCCTTCAATGTATAATCTGTGATGTTGATTTCCATGATTCTCTACTGTAAGAATATATGCAAAACTAGTTCTAATAATTAATGTTGGGTTGTCATCTTCAGCAGTTCCTAAAATTCCAACCAATACAACTTTGTCATCAATATCTTTGAATGCAACTGTTTGTTCAACTTTTTCTGGCCAAAAAATTTCAACGTGTCTTACATTTCCTTGACCTATTACACCAATAAATGAAGCAAATCCAATAATTCCTACTATCAACCCAATAATTACAAAATGCCTATCCTTCAATATTTAATATTAATTGTAATTCATAGTATTTTTACTGAACATATGATTTTCTAAATTGTGAATAAGATGCAAGAAAAATGAAATGGGAAATCCCAATTTTTTATTTTACCACTAATACAGGAATCTTTGTTTTATGCATTACATAATTAGAGGTACTTCCCAAGAATGCTTCTTTAGCACCACCCATTCCTCTTGCACCAATTACAATCATGTCATATTTGCCTTTTTCAGCATGTTTGACAATTTCTGATCCCGTATGACCGCCACCAGTTTTGTATTTGAATACTGCACCTGCTTTTTGAGCACGCCTCATAGCTGGTCCTATTGCTTTGACCGCTTTTTCCTGTGCTTCATCATGCATTTTTTTTGTATATTTTAGTCCTGCAACAAGTGGCAAATGAAATACGTAAAATCCAGTAATTTCTGCACCACTCTCTTTTGCAATTTCTATGGCTCTATCTAAACCTCGATTAGCATTAGCAGAACCGTCAAGTGGGACAAGGATTTTTTTGAACTTTGCCATGATTCCAGATTAAATTCTTCAAATATAAAAAAGATTATAATTACCAAATTGAGAACTAACTATCTAAATTAAGATAGGGATACTCAGTAATGAAAATTATATCATTGTTTTTATAGAAAAGTAATTTTAATTAAACAATGTCAGTTTTAGATATTTCAAAAAAACCAATTTCAATTCTAAAGAATTCTAGCGTTTCAGACGTAATCAAAAAATTATTAGAAAACAATGTTAGTAGATTAATTGTTGTAGAAGATAAAAAACCAATAGGTATAATTACAGAAAAAGATGTGGGTTTATTCTTATTTTCTGAAACAACCAAACAAGGATTAGATGTTGTTCCTATTACAAAAATTATGAAATCAATATTATATGTAGAAGAATCGCTATCGCCACAAAAATCAGCAAGAATTATGATTGAGAAGAAAGTTAGTTCTCTTGCAATTGGATCGGAGGTTGAACTAAAAGCTATTTTTACTAAAACTGATCTTATAAAATATTATTCAGAAAATATCTCAAATGAAAAAAAAGTTGTAGACTATATGACACATGATTATATCCATACACATACTGCAGCACCATTATTCAAGGTAATAAGAAAGATGTTAGAAAACAATGTATCAAGAATAATTGTAAAGGATCAAAATGAAAATCCTGTTGGTATTATTTCATTTAGAGATTTATTTAGAATTTCTATTGAATTGGGCAGTGAAGAAGATGATTCAGGATTTACTATATCAGAACAAGTTAGGAAAGGCTTTCTTTCAGAGGAGGGATTTGGAAATATTTCATTAGCAAGGGATGTTATGACAAAAGGATTAATCACAATAAAATTTAATCAGAATTTGTCTTATGCATGTAGGTTGATTTTAGATAACAATGTCAGTGGCTTGGTAGTATTAGATGGAAATGGATCAATTGCTGGAATTATTAGTAAAACAGATATTGTAATGGCCATGACAAAATAATATTTCTAAAAATACATTAAAACAGTGAATAAAATTAAATTATAATTATGAAGTGGCATTTTGATGATTTTATTTATGGTTCAATTGATGGAGCAGTAACAACTTTTGCTATAGTTGCAGGGGTTGTTGGTGCATCATTGCCCTCTGGAATTATTTTGATTCTGGGTTTTGCAAATTTATTTGCAGATGGATTTTCTATGGCTGCTGCAAATTATCAAGCATCAAAGGCTAGAAATGAATTTGTTGAAATGAAAAGAAGGCAAGAGGAGTGGGAGATTGATAATTTAGAAGAACAAGAAAAAGATGAGATTAGGGACATCTACAAGAAAAAAGGATTCAAAGATGAGTTGTTAGAAGAAGTTGTACGAATAATTACATCACGTAGAAAAGTTTGGATAGATACTATGATGAAAGAAGAATTAGAATTAATTGAAGATGGAAAGAATGCTATGGATAGTTCTGTAAGCACTTTTGTTGGTTTCAATTTGATTGGGTTAATTCCATTAATTCCATTTATGGTTTTTATGATGATAGAAATTGAATTAAATTCGGAGGCTTTTATGTATTCTACAATATCTGTTCTTGCTGCATTTTTTTTGGTTGGAATGATAAAAGGAAGAATTGTTAAAAAATCAAAAATTAGATCAGGATTGTATACTGTAATTATTGGTGGAATTGCAGCTACTGTTGCATATTTTGTAGGATATGGACTGTATTTTCTAGTAATGTAATTACAAGTTTAGAATGATTGTATGTAATTTCGTATTGTTTGGGCAGATATTTTTAGGGATTCACTTTCAGATTTGTTTAATTTAATCTCTCGAATTTTTGATACACCATTTTTATCAATAATTACAGGAATTCCCATGCAAACATCATGTTCGCCAAATTCCCCTTTTATTAAAATTGATGCAGGTATTTTTAATTTATTATTTTTTAGAATGGAATTTATTACGTCAAATGTATTTTTGGCAATACCAAATTGTGAACGGCTTTTATAATTTCGTAGGGATTTCCAGTAATCTCTAACTTCTTTTGAAATTGCTTCTTGCTGATTTGAATCAAGTATTTCTAGGGAGTTTTTTCCATCAATTTTTGTCTGAGAAAATACAGGTACCATAGTATCTCCATGTTCGCCTAAAACTATTGCATCAGAAATCTGTGATTGTTTTACGCCTAATTTTTCTGAAAGTAAATATCTGAATCTACTTGAATCCAAGCTTGAAGCAATTCCAATAACTTTATTTCTTGAAAATTGAGTCTCTGTTTGGAAAAAATATGTTAGAATATCTAAAGGATTTGAAACTATCAAAACTATTGCATCACGACAAAAGTGTTTGATTTGATTTGCAATTTCCTTAATCATTTTAACTTGTGCACTTAACATCTCAGTTCTATTTTTTAAATAAACACCAGTACTTGCAGTAATTATAATAATTTTAGATCCAATAATTTTAGAATAATCATTTGTTCCCTTAATTGAAATATTAGAATTTCTAGGAATGGCATTTGATATGTCTAGTGCTTCTCCAAGTGCTTTCCTCTTTGTTCTATTTACTAGTAAAATATCATCTAAAGAATTTGTTGCACATAAAAAAGCAATCGAAGAACCAACTCGCCCAATTCCAATAATTGAGATCAGTTAAATCTCAACTCGTCTATTTTACTATTAGTATAGGGCAACTAGCTTTTTGAGTAACACCATTTGCAACGCTACCAAGAATCAGTTTATCCATTCCAGTTCTTCCATGAGAACCCATTACTATCAGGTCAATTTTTCGGGATTTTGCATAGGTTATGATATCTTTTACAACTGAGGTAGATTTCAAGATTTGTGATTTTGTTGTTATGTTGACTTTTTTTGCTAAGGTCTCTAGTTTAGAAATATGAGAAAGTGTAACCTTTTTTTGTTTTTTAATTAACTCATTATCAGCCCTTGAATCGTAAAATTTGTGGTGCCATGCATCTCCTTCAAGACAGGTTAAAATAGTAATTTTAGAGTTGTATTTTTTTGCAATATCTAATGCAGTTTTAAATGCTCGTAGAGATTGATTTGATAGATCGAATGGGATCAAAATATTTGAAAACATCATCTAACTAAACTTGAATATTGTCCAATTTAAATCTCATAGAAGGTTTCGATTATTTTTTATGCCTAGGTTTAGTGCAGTGCATTGCAAAGTATTCCACATCATTATATGATAAAATAGTGTATTTTCCTCATGCAAGAATTAATTTCAGGTAGAAAAATAGAAGATGATTCAAGAAAAGACGCTATTCTTGAAGTAATGTCTGATAAATATTGTCGGGCAATTATAGAAAATACTATGGATAAACCCAAGTCTGCCATGGAGATAAGTGCTGAAACCAAGATTCCAATTAGTACTGTTTACCGAAGACTACAGACTTTACATGATAATAAACTCTTAGGTATCTCTGGTTCAATCAGTGATGATGGCAAAAAGTACTTTCTCTATAAGAGTAAGATAAAAGCTATTGCTACAACATTTAATGGAAGCAATATAGAAATTGAGATTGTACCTAATACTTCATAGGTGTTAGGTAGTCTTTATTTTATTATAATCATGTTTGAGAATCAAAGTTTCGCTTTAAATCGAAAAAAGTGTATGTCAAAATATGAGTAAGAAATATTCATCACCGGTTATTACAGTTCAACCAGAATCATCAATTTTTGAAACGTTATCAAAAATGCAGAAAAATTTTGTTAAACGTATTGTAGTTGTAGTTAAAAACAAACCTGTTGGAATTATTACTGAAAGAGACGTTAATCGATTTTTAGGTGAAGATAAAACTGCAAGATCAACTGATGAAATTCCAATAAAACACGTGATGCAGAAAAATATTATTATGATTAATGATGGATTTGAAGATCATTTTGACCAGTGTGCTGCAAGAATGAAGACTTTTAAAATTGGTTCAGTAATTCTTGTAGACGATAGTGGAGAATTGATAGGGATTGTTTCTAGAACTGACTTGGTAAAAGCTTATGCTAATGTTTTTGGTGGAAAATATACTGTAAAAGATTTTATGAGTAAAAAAACAGTTACATGCAGAAAAGCAGACTCTATAAAATTTGCATTGAGCTTGATGAATAAAAATGACGTATCACGACTTGTAGTTACTGATGAAAATGGTTACCCAATAGGTCTTATCACAACAAATACACTTCTTATTCACAGTGATTATTTTACGAAAGGGAAGACACGTTCTAGAGATTATTTGCTTCCAATAGATGAGAATAAAAAGATTACAGTCAATGATTTACTAACTGATGAACTAATCACAATTAGTGAGGAAGATGATTTGGCAGCTGCGGCTAGCTTGATGATAAAAAATAAAGTTAGTGGAATTCCTGTCATAGATTCGAAGAGAAATCTGATTGGAGTTATAAGCAAAACTGATATTGTTAATGCATTTTCAATTGTTGGTCCTCATGAAGAATTGAGAATAAAATACAAAGAAATGTACTAGATTCAATACTTTCTTTGTAGATTAAAGGTACCCTTTTTGAGCTGAAATAATATTCTAAATAAGAAAAAGAACCAGATTAACATCAAGAAAAAATAAAATAGCCCAAATTTTGAGTCATCCTCAATTTCTGATGGGTCCTCTACTATAGGTTCATCAAATGGTGAGACTGTAACTATACCCAAAATTATTGGAATTATAATAATTATTACCAGCTGAAAAACCATGTATTTACTATGATTTTTAATCATTTATACAAAATGAATATTATCAATTTTGATATCAAATTTTGTTTTAATTATTGATAATCTAGGTTTATGTAAAATCAATATTGTTCATATTTAGGATATGACAGTTAAGACCAGAATTATCAAGATTCAATCAAAGAAAGAAAATGATGTAATAGATCTGACTGAAAAGATTTCTCAGGCTATTTTGGATTCAGAAATTTTAGATGGCATTGTGACTATTTTTGTAAAGGGTTCTACTGGTTCAATTACTACAATAGAATATGAACCTGGATTAATCAAAGATTTTCCAGATATGTTATCTAGAATAGCACCAAAAAATTTCAAGTACGGTCATGAGGAGATGTGGCATGATGGAAATGGTCATTCACATGTCAAAGCATCATTAATTGGGCCATCACTTACCATTCCTTTTACTGAAGGACATCTATTGTTAGGAACATGGCAACAAATTGTATTTTTAGAATTAGATACTAGAAGTAGAATAAGAAATTTAGTTTTACAGATAATAGGAGAATAAATGGCAGCACTTAGCAGAAACATAGGGTTATTTCATCTTACAATGTATGGTGTAGGTCTAATTTTGGGTGCAGGCATATATGTTCTGATTGGTGAAGCAGCAGGTTTAGCTGGAAATGCATTATGGATTTCATTTATTTTGGGCGCTATTGTAGCTACATTTGCGGGACTAAGTTATTCTGAATTAATTGGATTATTTCCAAGAGCTGCTGCAGAATATATTTTTGTAAAAGAAGGATTTCGGAGTAACTTTATAGGATTTATTATAGGATGGCTAACAATTTTTACATCAATTATAGTAGCAGCAACTGTAGCTTTGGGATTTGGTGGGTATATGGAACAACTTACTGGAATTCCACTTTTGATTTCAGCTTTGACAATATTAGGTGTGTTATCTCTTGTTAATTTTATTGGAATTAAGGAATCTGCGTGGATCAATACAATTTTTGCAATTGTAACTATTAGTGGATTGGGAATCATTATTTTTATTGGATTTGGAATTCCAATTGAATCCGAAATTAATTATTTTGAAAATCCATTTGGAGTTAGTGGAATAATTTTGGCATTTGTTTTGGTTTTTTTTGCATTTATTGGATTTGAAGACATAGCAAATGTTGCTGAAGAGGTAAAACGTCCAACAAAAACAATGCCTAGAGGAATTATGCTTTCGGTTTTAATAACTACTATAATATACATTCTTGTTTCTCTTGCTTCAATTAGAATAGTAGGGTGGCAACAACTTGCAGAATCTTCAGCTCCACTTGCTATTGTTGCTCAACAAAGATTGGGTGAACAAGGTCATTTTGTTCTATCAATTATTGCTTTATTTGCAACAGCTAGTACAATATTGATAACTCTTATTGCAGGAGCAAGAATTTTTTATGGAATGGCAAGAGATGGTTCTTTGCCATTTAAACTTGGATTTGTTTATCATAAAACAAAGACTCCATGGTTAGCAATAATTCTAATTTTTGTAGCGGCAGTTGGATTTTCTTTTATTGGAGATATTCTAATTGTTGCAAACATTGTTGTTTTTGCAGTAGTAGTTACATTTGCCATGATTAATTTGTCTGTTATTCTTCTTAGATATGTAAGATCAGATTTGGTAAGACCATACAAAGTGCCTGTTAATATTGGTAAATTTCCGATTCTACCTCTATTTGGATTAGGAGCAACAATTTACATGGCCATACAATTTGAAATAGAAATTATTGTATCAGGATTAGGAATCATTGTATCAGGGGTGATTTTTTATTTTATTTATAACAAACAAAAATCAAAGTAATCTAGTTTTTCTTTGTTTTACTTAATGCAAATGTTGCAATTGCAATTCCAATTATACCAAGTCCTATTCCAGCATAACTAAGATTGATTTGTTGATTTTCTTCTTCTAATTTATCAACTGATTCTTTAAGATCGTTTATTTCACCTAGTAGTGTAGTATGCCCATCAATTAATTGATTCAATGTAATATCTGATGGTTCAGGAAATTCAATGTAGGAACGTTCTTCTACTTTGGGTGGATGCATGGATATACTTACAGTTGTATCACCAATCTGTCCCAAAATATTTGCCTGATAATATCCTGAAATTGTAGGATTTACAAATGCATAATATTTTCCAGGGATGTTATGATCAGCTGCTAAAGGTAGCATAATTTTTTCATTTTTGAAGATAAGTTGCATTTTTAATGATTTTTGGAGTCCCGCAATACCATCTTTGAATTGTTGTTTTTCAAATTCTAAACCAGGTTCAAGTGGACTAACAAATAGTTCAATTCCATTTGTCTCATAAGATACTACTGGCTCATTCATCCATCCAATTTCTAATCTATATTCACCCACAGAATCAACTGTATGACCAAATGCCATTCCAACTAATCCAGGAATCATCAATAATGTCAATAGAATATTTGTATAATTCAATAAAGAAAAAACAAAGCATGATTTTAAAAAGGTTATACTATTTTATTATTAATAAAATAACATTTTCTATTTGTTTAATATTTGTATTAAAAGAACGATTTATGAATCAGCATACATGGATACTTCCCAGGCAGTTGGAGTTTGTGCAAATGCAGTATATTCTTTGTATTTTAGTTCAGCATATTTGTCAAGAAAATCTTTTGTAAAAATTTCTTCCAAGAAATCACAATCACTTTTTAATGAATCCAGTGCATCCTTTAGTGAAACTGGAAGTGCTCCGATGTGATATTCTCTTTTCTTTTCAGAACTTAATTTATAGACATTCTCTTCAACTGGATCTCCTGGATCAATTTTGTTTTTAATTCCATCTAAACCAGCTAACAATAATGCTGCTTCAAGAAGATAGATATTAGCAGTGGGATCAGGTACTCGATATTCTATTCTCTTACTTTTTTCTTGATTTCTATAGTACATTGGTACACGTATGGCAGCAGAGCGGTTTCCCATTCCCCAACAAACATTGACAGGAGCTTCAAATCCAGGTACTAGACGTTTATAGGAATTTGTAGTAGGGTTTGTTATAGCACATAAGGCTGATGCATGCTCTAAAATTCCTCCAACATAATAACGGCCTATTTGACTCATTTGTGCAATTTCGTCATCAGGATCAAACATTACATTGATTTGATCATTCCATAGGCTTTGATGAGTATGCATTGCTGATGCATTATCACCAAAAATTGGTTTTGGCATAAAAGTTGCAACTTTATTTTTTCTTTTTGCTTTGACTTTAACAATATTTTTTACTGCTACAACACTATCAGCCATTGCAACCATCTCATCATACACTAGATTGATTTCACATTGTCCAGAAGTTGCAACTTCATGATGTTCTGCTTCAACTTTAATTCCAAAGTGGTTATAGAGATCATCACAGATATCTTTTCTAAAAGTTTCAAGCGTATCTTTTGGTTGGGATGGGTAATATCCTTCTTTGATATCAATTGCAGTGCTAATATTACCTTTTGCCCAAGGTGATTCTTTTGATTCAATTGAATAACCAGATCCTCCATAAGAATGAGTAGCTGCATATGGTGATGGATAAACATTGATAGTATCAAAAACAAAAAATTCTATTTCTGGACCCCAATTAGTGTGAGTTAACCCAAATTCCTTGATTTTTTCAGAAGCTTTGTATGCTATTCCTCTTGAATCACGATTATATCTCACTTCATTTATTGTGTTTCCTTCATACAAATCACAAAATAAAATGCAATTTTTTCTATTTCCTTGATCATAATCACTAGGTAAAATTCTAAATGATATTGGATCAGGTTTTAATACCATATCTGAATGATTTACAGATTTGAAACCTACGATGGAACTTGCATCTAGCTTTTCTAATCCATGCTCAAAACTTTGTTTATCAATTGCATAACTTGGCATTCCAAGTCTATGTAATTCACCAAAAATATCTACAAACCATAAATTTACAAATGTAATATTTTCATCCTGAATTCTTTTTAATACTGCATCTGCATCCATATATGAATTAAAATTTTATTCTACTAATATTGCTTAGTAAGCCAGATTTGTCTATATAGTCAGGTTAAATTTTTATGATTCAGGATAGTCATCATTTGGAATTGTTTTTTTCAAAATATTCATCTCGTCTTCAAAGAAAAATTTCTCAGTTAATGCAGGTTTTAGATCATCCAACCAAATTGCATTTTCATCATATTTTGCAAAAAATGGTCTTTGTACCCAGTCGGGATTTCTCCCCTGCAAAAATCTCAAAACAATGACTTTTTGATCACTTAGATTGGCAGTACCAATTACATGAACCTTACCAGGAGTAGCAGACATACTAGGTCCTCTAACAGTTCTTGCTAAACCACTTACTGATGAATAGGCTTTTCTAAAAATTTCATATGCTCTAACCAAAGGAATGCCAAAGTAGTGTTGAGCTCCAGTATCACGAACAACAAACATGTAGTATGGAATACAACCCAGCTGAACTTGTTTACTCCACATTTTTGCCCACATTTCGGAATCATCATTGATATGAGCTAGAATAGGAGATTGAGTTCTGATCTGTGCACCAGTTGCTCTTACTTCTTTGATTGCTCTTTTTACAGAATCTGTGGATAATTCAGTTAAATGATTAAAGTGTGCCATAAATGCTAGATGTAAATCGTTATCAGTAATTTTTCTAAAAACATCTAGCATTTCTTGAGAATCAGAATCTGTCAAAAATTTATAGGGCCAATAAGAGAGTGATTTTGTTCCGATTCTAATTGTTTTGAGATTTGGTAGTTTGGCATCAATTAAAGTGTCAACGTACTTTGAGAATATTCTTGCTTTCATAATCATTGGATCACCTCCTGTAAAAAGCACATCAGAAATTTCGGGATGCTCGACAAGATATTGAACTAGTTGTTCACCTTCTTGCATTGCAAATTTCATTTCATCCATTCCAACAAATTGTGGCCATCTAAAACAAAAACTACAATATGCATGACATGTCTGACTCTGACTTGGGAAAAAAAGACAGGTTTCTTTGTATTTGTGTTGCATTCCATATAGTTTTGTACCATCTTTTAGTGTTGGAACATTTAGTTCCATTTGTCCAGCTGGGTGGGGATTTAATTCTAAACGTATTTCATTTGCAATGTCTGTGATTTCTTTTTTGTCTAGATTATTTTTAAGTGCATTTGACATTTTTTCAAAATGTCCTGGTTTTAGCATATTTTTTTGAGGAAAAGTCAAAATAAACATTGGATCCTTTGGAATGTTATTCCAATCTATTAGTTGTTCAACTACATAGTTATTTGCCTTAAATGGCAAAACATTACCTACTACTTCCATTTCAAATTGTTGTTGTTCTGAAAAATTTTGAATTTGAGGAAGATCACGAAAATTAGCTAATGTGTAAGATTTTAGTGATGGTGAATCATCCCAAGTTAATTGCTTATTGTTCACTCAGTTATTAGCGTGTTAACCATTGTTAAAGGTTACACTGATTTGTTTTAGAGATTATGATATTTCTCCAAAATCTCGGTATTAGTTTTATAAATTTTAACAATATTCTTAACGTTTGTATTCTAGAAAATCAAATAAGTAATGGAATATGGCTGAAGGTGAAATTGTGAGTGTAGTCTCTGAACAAGTTGATCACATTCAGGGAATTTCTCAATTGCTTGCATCCTCTGAATCTCTTCAAATGGCATTTACAATATTAATTATTGGCATTATTGGAATTGTGATTATTTATCGGACTTTTTCAAAATGGGTCAAACATCAAAAATTTAATTATACAAGACCACATCTTTCAAGATTTGTCAGGGTAGTTATTTTACCATTTTTTGCAATTGCCTTAATAACTTCAGTTAATCTCTACATACAATCATTTGCTCTATTTGGTGAAAGTGATGTGTTATCATTTGAAAAAGGGCTCTTGACTCCTAGCCAGACATTTGCAAAAATTCTTAACACAATAAATATTCTTGTCATTGGATATTCTATTGCTCATTTAATTCCAATAATACTTACAAAAAAAGAAAAAACTAGTCTTGAAAAAGAGGATTTTGAAGCTTGGAAGGAATTACGAGGATTTTCTGATGATGACAATGATCTTTTTCATAAATTCTACAAATGGGTTCCTCCAAAACACACTCCGGAAGATATGACAGATGATGAATTTGGAAATAATCTGAAATCAGAAGAAGGACGAAAGTTTCTCGAAGAATTTAGAACTACTAAGGGATTACCTATAGGAAGTTTTGAACAATTGGTTAAAGATCCATTTGAAGAATGGAAAAAATCTGAAAGAATAAAGTATTTGAAATATTATGAGGAGTGTATTTCAGGAAACAATCAAGCCGGAAAAAAGCTTAGGCCAGGACAAGATGTTGATGAGATTTATCCCATCGATACTTGGAGGGAAGAAAAACGATTTAGTGGATATGATCCAATAATTTCTGGAGCAAAACCACCTGGTTATGCAAAAAGAAAAAGAAAAGATCTTCCAAAGTCTATTTCTCAGATTTTACCCCTTGGAATTTTTGTTGCTGTAATAATTGGAGTAACTAGCTGGTGGGGTATTGATTTAATTTTGCTTGCGACTGCAACAGGTGGATTAGCAATAGGAATAGGTTTAGCACTACAAGAGACTATGCAGAATTATTTTGCATATATAATAATTCGAAAGGATAAGATATTTGCTGAAGGTGAACGTGTTAAACTAGATACAGGATATAATGGATATGTCCACAAGATTACTCCTAGAGTAACATTCATTCGCGATGCATTAAATGAATCATATGCCGTAATTCCTACAAGACAGCTTGTAAATTCTCAAATAATTAATTTTTCAAAAGAAATCAAAATGGTGCCTGCTATTGTAGATGTAGGAGTCTCTTATCTAAATAATCCAAAACAAGTTGCTGCAATTTTAGTAAAGGTTGGTAAACGTGCAATGAATGAAGTTATGGATGAAAAAGGAAGGCATTTGGTTAGACAATTAAGATGTCCATATTTGGAGAATAACAAGCCTAGTTGTGGTTGTGATAGGGATATTCATGTTGACATTAATCAACCGGTAGTGAGATTTAACAAGTTTAATGATTCATCACTTGATTTTACATTATGGGTATATGTTAGGGATTATGGTGCTCAGTTTAAAACTAAAACTGAGATGAGAATAATAATGTATGAAGAATTTAAAAAATATGACATTAGAATTCCATGGCCAATCAGAACAGTATACCAAGGTGATGAAAAGCGTGAGAATGAAGAGATTAGCAAGCTTGATGAGCAAAGAAATAAGCTTATTGATGAATATGGTGTTGGGGATTTAGGTCGTGGAGGAGGTGGAGAAGATTAAACTTCTCAAAACTTAAGAAACCCATCAATTCACGTTTGCTTGTTGAGTAAGTTCACGGTTATTGGAGGAAATTCATCGCAAGATTTAGCTAAAAAATTATCAAAAAAACTAAAAGCAGATCTGATAACTTCTAAAGTCAGAGTATTTCCAGATGGTGAAAGTAAGATTACACTTGATGGAAAACTGTCGAAGAATAAGACTATAGTAGTACAATCAATTTATCCACCAGTAGATACCAATTTAATTCAAACACTTTCACTTGTTTCAAAAGCTAAAGAATCATCTAATGAAATAATTGTTATAATTCCTTATATGGGATATGCTAGACAAGATAGAGAATTTTTGTCAGGTGAAATAATTACCATGAAAGTTCTTGGCATATTGTTTAAAGGGGTTGGCGCTTCTAGAATAATTGTAGTAGATATTCATAGTATGATTGGATTAAAACATTTTAAGATAAAAGTAAAAAATGTTTCAGCAATACCAGACCTTGTATACTACTTTAAAAAAATGAAATTGAAAGATCCCATAGTTATTTCACCTGATCAGGGAGGAAAAGAAAGAGCGAAAGAATTTGCCAGAAAATTTGAGTGTGAATATATTGCATTGATCAAACATCGTGATCGTAAAACAGGCAAAGTTCAGATAAAGACATCAAGACTTGAAGAGATTAAAGGTAGAGATTTGATCTTGGTAGATGATATGATTAGTACTGGAGGAAGTATTATTAAAGCCACAGAATTTCTTAGAAAGCAAAAATGTAGGCGTGTTTTTGTGGCATGTACACATGCTCTTTTGATAAATGGGGCTGAAAAGAAAATCAAAAAGTCAGGAGTTGCAAAAATTGTTAGTGTAAATACAATTCCAGGAAAAACATCATTAGTTGATATTTCAGATACTATTGCACAGGCAATAAAATAATGCCAGAAAGCTTTTTTATTTTATCTAAAGATTATTCAGAACTTGCAGTAGATGAAATAATTTCAATTGCTAAAACATATGACAGATTTTCTAAAATCAAAATAATTTCAAATCTTGTTATTGTACAATCAAAAATAAATTGGGAAAAAATTTCTAAACGAGCTACGTTTGTTAAAATATCAGGTCAGATTTTACGAAAGATGTCAGGATTATTTTTAGATGAAGAAAATTTTGAAGTGTTAAAAAATGCACATACATTTGTTTGTAGAATAATTAATTTATCATCAAATCAGTTTAACATCCCAGAATTGGAAAGTTCTATGGGAGATATGATTTCAAAGTTTTCTCAAGCTAAAGTATCATTAGAAAATCCTGATATTACAATTTATCTAATATTTACCAATAAGGAAAACTTTTTTGGATTTTCAAGGAAAACTAAACCGTTTGTTAGGCCAAAAAAAGTAAGAAAATTTCCTCACGAATTAGATTGGAAGCTAAGTAGGGCTATGATTAATTTGATTGGATTACGAGAAGGACAAACTGTTTGTGATCCATTTTGTGGAACCGGAACAACATTGTTGGAAGCAGAATCGATGGGAATTCATGCAATAGGTCTTGATTTTGATGAAAAAATGTATCAAATATCTAAGGAAAATTTGGATGCTAATGGATATAAATCAAAATTGATGAAAGATGATTTTAGTGGATTAAATAAAATTATAGAGGAAATTGATGGAATTGTAACAGATCTTCCTTATGGGAGAGCATCAAAAGCTTCAGAAAATCCTGAGGAGTTATTGAAGAAATTTGTTTCAATGCTTCCCAGAAAGAAGAAAGTTGCAGTAATGTGTAAGAAGGAATTTAAGGAAAAGCTGAATATGAATCCAACAAAGAAATATGAGATCTATAGACATAAAGGCTTGACAAGGACAATTTTGATAAAATGAAACTTGTATTTTTGGGAACATCAGCTGCTCAACCAACAGAATTTAGAGGATTATCATGTATATGCCTAGAAAGAGAGGGTGAAATACTAATGTTTGATGCAGGAGAAGCGGCTCAAATTGCATATCTAAAGTCAGGTTTGGGTTGGAATAAAAAAATGAAAATTTTTGTGACACATCTTCATGGTGATCATTGCGTTGGAATTCTGGGTATTCTTCAGACAATGTCCATGCAGCATAGAACCGAATCTCTGGAGATTTATGGACCAAGTGGTATTGAGGAATTTATTAGTGTAAACATAAAAATTCTAAATTTTGGATTGTCGTTTCCCATTTTCATCTCTGTGATCAAAGAAGGAGTCGTTTTTGATTCAAAAAGTTATTCTATTTCTGTATGTAAGGCAAACCATTCTATTGCTGCCTTTTCCTATCTGTTTAAGGAAAAAGACAAACCGGGTAGATTTAATGTTGAAAAAGCAAAAGAGCTGAAAATTCCAGAAGGTAATCTATGGAACAAGCTGCAAAATGGAAATAGTATTGAAATAAATGGTAAAATTATTACTCCTGATCAAGTGTTAGGAGAAAAAAGATCCGGTAAAAAGGTTGGGATTTCTGGAGATACAATGCCTACAAAGGAACTAGAAAAATTTTTTGAGAATTCTGATTATCTGATTTTTGATTCAACCTTTCTTGATGAGATTAAGGAAAAGGCTGAAGAGACATGTCACTCTACAGCAAAACAAGCTGCAACACTGGCAAAAAATGCAGGAGTAAGAAATTTGATTTTAACTCATTTTTCTGCAAGATATAAGGATGAAGTCAGACATTTAGAGGAAGCACAAGCAATTCATGATTCGGTGATTACTGCAAAGGATCTTTTGAAGATTGAAATAAAGTAAAAATGTTTGAAGAAATTACAGATAGAATTAGAAAATCAAATAAGATTGTTTTTGTGACAGGTGCCGGTATTTCACAGGAAAGTGGCATTCCAACTTTCAGAGGAAAGGATGGGTTATGGAGAAAATATAATGTAATGCAATTAGCAACAATTGATGCATTTTATGAAAATCCTCAACTGGTTTGGGAGTGGTATAATGAGAGAAGAGAGAATATCTTTACAGCAAAGCCAAATCCTGGGCACAAAGCAATAGCTGAACTGGAAAAATATGTGAATGTCACTGTTTTAACTCAGAATATTGATGGTCTTCATAAAATGGCTGGAAGTTCCAATGTTTGTGAATTACATGGGAGTATTATCAGAATAAAATGTACAGTATGTGATTTTAATGATGAGATTATGCATGAATTTGAAAAATTTCCTCCTATATGTAAATGCGGTAATATCTTAAGACCAGATGTGGTTTGGTTTGGTGAACCTCTTCCAAAAGATGTTTGGCAAAAAGCAATAATTCATGCAAGTCAATGTGACATGATGATTATCGTTGGAACGTCTTTGGTTGTTTCTCCGGCAAATACCTTACCAATTTATGCAAAACAAAATAATGCATTTCTAATAGAAGTAAATCCTGAAAAAACCATACTCACTCCAGATATGGATTTTTCAATAAGAAATACAAGTGCAATATCATTACCGGAGTTTGTTTCTACTTTTAGAAAATAATTTTGAATTAGTAATATTTTATTTATTACAGAATCATAATGAACATCAAAATTTTATATGGATAAATTATCTGTATCATATTTTTGATATTTAATTATTAATAATTTAGTATGGATTATACATTGATAATTTTTTAATATTTTTGTAGTTTGTTTAATTATTTTTAAAAATATTTTCTATAGTCTCAATAGGATTTATGTTTGCTTAATTCATTTGATAAAAATCTTTTAATGATTCTCTAACATTTTTTATTTTGTCGTTAATTTTTTGACAGGTTTTCTCTACAGCAGTATTAACTGAAGTTTCAAGTCTTTTTTCTACAGATTGTGGTTTTAATGCTAATATTATTAATATCATCATGTTCTAATAATTTGGCTACAGATGAAGTATTAGGAAATAATACGTTAATCTCTGATGAGAAAATAGGCTTCCCTAGAATCAAAATGGCACCAATAATGCCTAATTTAATCAACATTTGTTATACATTCAAAAATTATTTTTTAGAAAAAAACCAAATGATAAATTCTGATTGAAATTTGTTAGCTTATTTGCTTGTTTTAAATAACAAGGACATCAATTATTTTATCTATATTTTTGGAAGTAAGAATAACTTTTAGAGGTCCCAAGGGAGATTCGTCTACCTCTTCACAAAGAACAATTCTTTCTACAAATGCTGTTTGTTTGTTGAGATAAAACCATGTAAAATTTTTTTCCAAATGTTTCTCAAGTTGACGTTGAAAAACTTTTTGAGAACGAGTAGAATGAATGCTTTCGTATATTTTTTCCATAGACTGTAAATCATTTGTTTCAGCATTTATAGAAAAATCTTCAATCTTTATATCACTAACAGGCAATATGTTTAAAATTGCTTTTTTAATTTTTTCAGGGTCTTCAGACGGATTTATTGAAGAAAATATTTGTATTTTGCAATCAAGATTAGGAAATCTCATTTGATCCAACCTTGAATTTTTCTAAAAGAGGCTTCAATTAATTCCTCTTTAGTTTTATTATTATTTGTAATTGCATCATCAGATAATGCAATGGAATTACTAATTCCAACTCCTAATTCTCGATGATCTCTTTCTTCAAAACTTTCTTTTGTTTGAGGATCATCTGATCTTCCTCGTTGTTGTAAAAATTTAAATCTTTTATCAGTTGATGCATGAATTGCAAGTAGTTTTACTATTCCATATTTTTTAAGAACATCAATTTCAGCATTAGATCTTATCCCATCAATAACAATTACATTTGATTTAGAATTTTTAATTTGTGAAATAACCAATTCTGCAACTGCGCCTGGTCCATTTTTTTCTCGTAGTTCAAGCATAAGTTTTCCAAGATTACTAGAAGTTGGATCTAAATTTCTATTCTTTGCCTCTGTTCTAATAGCATTGCCCATATTGATAGTATAGTATCCTTTTGACTTCAAACCTTCAGCTATCGTAGATTTTCCAGCTCCGGGCATTCCTGTTAAGCAAACAATTAGTTTATTCAATAATTGATCAAAAAATGGCTGGTCTATGAAGGTACCGGAAATTATTATAGAGATGTCTTAAAAAAATGTATAATGCGAACTTTTGTGGCAGTTGAAATTTCATCTCAGCAAGTAATTAACAAAATTTCAAAATTTCAATCAGAAATTAATATCAATGCAAAACCAGTTGAATCAGAAAATCTTCATTTCACAATTCAGTTTTTAGGAGAGATTACTGAAGAAAAGGCTGAAAAAGTAATGGATGTTCTACGAGAAATCAAGTTTTCGAATTTTTTAATAAAATTTAGAGGTATAGGTGTCTTTCCTAAACTAAAATTTCCTAGAGTAATTTGGATTGGAACTGATGAAGATGGCGGTAAAGCATTAGTAAAATTGGCAAAAAAAGTTGAAGATGCTCTGAAACCTCTAGGTTTTGTAAGTGATAAACCATTCAAACCTCATATCACAGTATTTAGAATTAAAAATAAAAATAAAGATATTAAAAAACAGTTACAAAAATATGAATTGTATGAATTTGGTTCGCAAGAAATTACAAATTTCAAGTTCAAACAAAGTGTTCTTACATCGCAAGGGCCAATCTATTCTAATTTAGAGGAGATAAATGGTCAAAAATGAATAAAATCATATCAATTGCTAGAAAATCTGTTATTCCAACAAAAACTACAATATATTCAAAAAAACAAACTGCAAATTTGGCTTTTAGTTTGGTTAAAAAAGAGGCTGGGCAATTTTCCGAAATTAATGAAATAGAATTTGGTGGTTCGTATGCTAAGCAAACTTGGTTAGATAGAGATGCTGATATAGATATTTTTATAAAATTTAAAAAATCAACATCAAAAGAAAAGTTTGAAGATATTTCTAAAAAAATTGGTTTTTTATCAATGAAAAAATACAAGCCATATGTAAGATACTCTGAGCATCCATATGTAGAAGCTAAAATTAAGGAAACAAAGATCAATGTAGTTCCATGTTATGATGTCAAACCAAGTCAGTGGAAAAGTGCAGCAGACAGATCACCATTTCATACTAGATATATGCAAAAAGCACTTACATCTAAAATGAAAGATGAAATTAGACTTTTAAAGATATTTTTAAAATCAGCTGGAATTTATGGGGCTGAAATTGCAAAACAAGGATTTAGTGGATATGTTGCTGAAGTTTTAATTTTAAATTATGGCACATTTGAAAATCTAATAAGGTCAGTTTCTCAGATTAAAAAATTTCAAGTAATTGGAAAGGCATTAAAAAAGTTCGATACTGCAATTGTAATAATAGATCCAATCGATGCTAATAGGAATTTAGCTGCAGCAATTTCAAAACAGAATATAGGAAAATTTGTTCTTTCATGTAGGGCATTTCAAGCCAATCCAAGTCTACACTTCTTTAAAAAATCAAAGAGAAGAAAATCAATTAGTTGGGGAAATGTTCTCGTGATCAAATTTAATTTTAGTATAAGAAGTCCAGACATCATTTGGGGTCAAATTAAAAGAACAACTTCATCTTTAGCAACTCAATTAGAAATAGGTGGTTTTCATGTTCTACGTAGTATGTCTTACACTGATGAAAAAAAAGAGGCATTTCTTATTTTCCTATTAGAATCACATAATATTTCAAAGATATATGCAAGAAAAGGACCAGAGGTTTTTAGAGAAAATGATTGTAAGAGCTTTGTTGGAAAAAATATTTCAAAAACAGATCTAATGTGGATTGACAGAGATATGAGAATCGTTTCTTTGGAAAAAAGGAAGCATGATGATGCTGAGAAATACATAAGAGAATTTTTAAAGAATAATCTCCAGACAGGTATTCCAAAGGGTTTACAAAGTGATCTTAAGAAAGGATTCAAGATTTCTATTGGTAGAAAAAACTTGAGAAAATCAATTAAAGAGGCAATATTGGATCTAATTTCAACTGATGAAAAGATTTTTTCTATCAATTAAAAAATTTGAAGAGGAACCATACTCAAAAATTCTAGGATATCCTAAAGCTAGTAAAAGTCAGCTTAAATCTAGGATTTCTGAGTTAGAAAAATTAAAAATTGAATTAATTTCTTTTTCTGGTCCTACTATTATTGACAAGGTTTCAATTCTTGGAAAAGGATATGTCGGAGTTGTTGTACTTGCAAAAAAAGGTAGAAAAAATGTTGCAGTAAAGATTAGGAGAACAGATTCTCAAAGAGAAGAGATGAAAAATGAAGCTGAATTGCTCAAAACTGTTAATGCAGTAAATGTTGGACCAAAGTTTTTTGATGTAAGCAAAAATATTATTGTCATGGAGTTTTTGGAAGGAGAAAAAATTGGGAACTGGATAAAAAATCTTTGTGGAAAAGGCAGTGTAAAGAAATTAAAAGATACAATAAGATCAATTTTGGAGGATTGTTATAGATTAGATCAGATCGGATTTGATCATGGTGAATTGAGTAGTATTTCAAAACATATTATTATTGGAAAAACTAAACCAACCATAATAGATTTTGAAAGTTCAAGTATCAAAAGAAGAGTGTCTAATGTAACATCTGTTACACAAGCAATCTTTATTGGCTCAGGTATCGCTAAAAAAGTTCAAAGAATTTACAAGGTTCCATCTAAGGAAAATATTATTGCGATTTTAAGAAATTATAAGCAAGAGCAAACTAGACAAAATTTTGAAAAACTGCTAAAAATTTTAAAATTGTAATGGGACCGGCAGGATTTGAACCTGCGACCACTAGCCCCCCAGACTAGTATCATACCAAGCTAGACGACGATCCCTCAAGTGACAGGCTCAAAATGAAATTATTAAATTGTCGGATTTACATTACTAGTTATTGAAGATTTGTAATATTTGCCATAGAATTTCAGCAACTGATCAAGATCATCTTGATTGCATTCAAAAGAGAAGAGTGGAGTTGGAAAATGAGGATCTCAAAAACAAGATTCCTGAAAAGTTAGATTTTGCAAAAAATCCAAACGATTTAGGAATAGAAGTAAGAGCAATTTTAGAACATTTGTCTAAAGAAAAAAAATCAAGTAATTAATCAAAGCCATTTTTCAATTCGATCTTTCTCAAATTGTATTTTTTCATTTAGGTGTTCTTTTGTAGAGTTAGTTAATCTTGTTGAAGGTGTGGGCTCTGAAAACATGTCTACTTCTATAAGAGATGCAGTGTTTTTTCCTGATTCAATAAAGCATGCACCTTTTCCATCAAATAGTACAGAATTATTTTTAGATTGAATTTTTGCAATTATATTTTGTGCAACTGTAAGTCCTTCACCTTCTGCAAATATTCCAGCCTTCGGAACTGCCATCTTTTCCCCCACTGGTAAACTTGTTACATCACCTACAGCATAAACATTCTCAAAAGGAGTTTTACAATCTCTGTTAATTTGGATAAACTCTCCTTCTTTTGCCAATCCAGATTCATAGATGACTTTAGGAGCAATGTGTGGGGGTACAGCTAAAAGTAGATCAAAATCATCTTGACTGGTTTCAAAAACAAGTGTATTTTTTTTTACAGTTTTAATCTTACAAGAATTATGAAAAACAATATTTTCGGAATTTATCAAGTCAAGAATCTGTTGGCTTACTAGTTGGCCTGCTGCAGGCAGTGTAACTGGTGCAGGACTATAAAAATGGATTTGAATAGATTTACGAGTTCCAAAATTTCTTAGCATAGAATCAATAAGTAAAGCTGCTTCAAATGGTGCAGGAGGACATTTGTATGGCATACCAAAAATGGCTATTGCAATATTTCCTGATTTCATTTGAATTAATTTGTCATGAATTTTAGTAAGTTGATTATGGCTGTATAGATTCATACCGTTTTCTATAAGCCCTGGAATTTTTTCAGGAGCTAGTATAGCTCCCATTGCAATAATTAAAAAATCATATGAAATGTTTTTACTGGTAGTTTTCACATTTTTATTGTGTAAGTTTATTTCCAGTATTTCTTCCTTAAGAAAATCAATGTTTTTCTTTCTAAGTTTGTTTAATGATCCAATTGAATTTTCAAAAGTTCTTGTTCCATTTATTATCCAAAGTTTAGCAAAACCAACCATAAACCAGTCTTTTTTATCAATTAGAGTAATCCTTACTTTTGAATGAGGGAGAAAATTTCTAATTTCATTAGCAGCAGCCAACCCACCAAATCCTCCACCAAGAATTAAGACATGTGGAATGTTTTCTGACAATTTATCGTTCTTGGGTAGTTGGTCTAATTAAAATTTCATTGACATTAACATAATTAGGTGACTCTACTGCATAAAGAATTGCATTTGCTATGTCACATGCTTGTAGTGCTTCCATTTTTTTTGTATTCTCAACAAATCCTTGCAGAGATTCATCAGTAATTGTATTAGTTAATTCAGTTGCAACAACACCTGGTTCAATACAAGTCACACGAATATTTTTTCTAACACTAAGCTCTTCACGTAACCCCTCACTAAATGCAGTAATTGCATGTTTTGTAGCACAATAAACACTTCCAGCAGGAAAAACAATCCTACCAGCAACTGATGAAATATTTATAATGTGACCTGATTTTTTTTCAAGCATATGAGATACAACTGCACCAGTGCAATACAAGACGCCTTTAATATTAACATCAACCATTTGATCCCATTCATCAATTTTCAAGTTTTTAATAAAACTGAGTGGCATTAATCCAGCATTGTTTACTAGTATATCCACAGAATTCCATTTGGATAAAACGGTTTTAACAAAAGAGTTACATTCTTCTTTTTTTGTTACATCAAGTTTTTGAGAAAATACTTTACCGCCAGACTCTTTAATTTTATTTTCTAATTCTGCAAGTTTTTCTGTTCTTCTTGCACCAATGGCAACTTTTGCTCCTGCTTTAGAAAGTGCTAATGCAGTTGCAAAACCTATTCCACTACTGGCTCCTGTTACTATTGCTACTTTGTCTTTAATCATTAAAATTCACTTGCTAAATTTTTAATTTCTATATTGTAAAAATGTTTACTTGAGTTTTTGAGTGTCTAATAGAATTTAAAGCAAGTTTAATAGAAGAAAAATAGTAAATAAAATAATGAAGCCAGAAAGATGTGCATATTGTGGAGATATGACAGATATGCCATTTCAGTGCAATTATTGTAAAGATCCTTTTTGTTCAGAACATAGGCTTCCTGAAGAACATAGATGTGTAAAATTAACTCAAATTCGAGCTAAAAGATTTGGAGAAAAAAAAGTAATTCGAGATGGGGGTCCAAATCGACCAAATGTTTTCAAGAGAATGTTTAAAAGATTCATGTAGAAACTAGTAGGGACTTTTATCTGGAGAGATTTTAGCCCTTCTTCCTTGATAGATTAGTGCTATTGCAAGTGCAAACAATACCAATGCTGTTAATGGAAAATTCTTAGGTTCTGGTAAGACAAACCAATAATAAATTCCAAATCCAATTGCAACAACAGCTTGTATCCATAGCTTTATCCATTTTGGACTTTTGATTATACGGCTGATTGTTTCTATTAGAAAAATACCGATTACTGGATAAATTGTATAAAATAGAAAATCAACTACATCAACACCCGTGTGTGTCATAAAATGAAAATACTAAGGTATAATTTCTATTTAATCTTCCCATCTAACTTTAGTTGCAATATTTTTAGAAATTAGTGCCTGAGCATTTTCATATGGAATTGTTGCAATATCTTCAGTTTTGAATGGTCCATATCTTTCAAGATCAGCCCCCACAATTTCATCTATTTCTTGAAGAAATCTAACTACAACTGTTTTTGTTTTATGATTTTGTGAAAGTGATTCAAGAAATTTAGATTTTCCATTAATGGTTGCAGTTAAAATCATTTCAGTTCTTTCACGTTGTTCTTCTTCAGAATCAAGAATGAATTTTTCTTCATCTAATAGATTTTCAAATTCAAGTTTATCTAATTTTGAAATTTTATCTAATCTAATATTTATTAAAAGTGCTGTAAGTTCAGTTGCCATCTGAAGAAGTGTATCTTTTAGTTTATTTTCTATTCCATCAAATTCCTGTTTTTTTAAATTTCCAATAAAGTCAGAAAGTTCTCTGTAGAAAGTTGTTTCAATCTCTTGAATAGAGTCAATTTCAGTTTCTCGTAGAACTATGTGTTGTAATTCACTTATATCAATTTGATTTGATTTAGACATTTCTTACCTAATCCTTAAATGGTGGATACATTTCTGTTTGATTGAAGTATAAAATTGCCCTATAAAGTTAGTCATGGTAAAGCAATACAGGTAACATATTCACCAGATGAAGTGTTTTCTAGAATTCAACATGAGGGCATTCAATTCATAGATTTACAATTTACAGGACTTACAGGTCGTTTTCACCATACCACAATTTCAGCTAATACTTTTACTCCTGAACAAATGAGAGATGGACTTCCAAAATTAGATGGTTCATCAATCATTGGATTTACTAGTATTGCAGATTCAGATCTTCTTTTAAAACCAGATCCAAACACTTTTGCCATTATTCCATGGATGACTGAAAATAAAACTGCTAGATTATTGTGTGATGTTTACTGGGGAGAAGGGAGAGGAAGATTATCACGAGATCCCAGGGGAATTTCACAAAAAGCTGAAGAATATATCAAGATTCAGGGATTTGATGAGAGTGCATGGGGTCCAGAAGTAGAATTTTTTGTTTTTGATAAGATCCATTGGGATGTTTTAACACCATACAAGGGTCAATCCTATTCAATTGAATCTAAAGAAGCACCATGGAGTCAGGAAGGTTCAGGATATCCAATGGGTCTTCAAGAGGGATATTATCCCAGTACACCTTCTGATACTTTAACACCATTTAGAAATGAGTGTGTAAATATTTTGAATACTAATTTTGGTGTATTATGTGATAATCATCATCACGAAGTAGCAACTGCTGGACAGTGTGAAATTGATATCAAATATGATTACATGACAAATGCTGCAGATGCAGCGCAATCTTACAAATATGTAATTAGAAACGTTGCACAAAAATATGGAAAAGTTGCAACAATGATGCCAAAACCAATTGCAATGGACTCTGGTTCTGGAATGCATGTTAATGTTAGTTTATGGAAAGGCAAGGAAAATGCTTTTTACGATCTAAATGATAAAGATGAATTAAGTCAAACTGCTAGATATTTTTGTGGCGGAATAATTAATCATGCAAAGGCATTATCTGCAATATGTAATCCTACCACGAATTCTTATCATAGACTTGTTCCTGGATATGAAGCACCAGCATATATTGCATGGAGTGCTGGAAATAGATCGGCCATTGTTAGGGTTCCAAAACATCTAAAAGGAAAAAATTACTCTCATCTTAAAAGATTGGAGTTTAGAGCTCCTGATCCTTCATCTAATCCGTATCTTGTATTTGCAGCAGTAACTGCAGCAGGAATGGATGGAATTAAGAAAAAAATTGAACCTGGTGAACAAGTATTAGATGATATTTTTAAAATGACAAGATCTGACAGAGCAAAAAGAGGAATAGGTGTATTACCAAAAAGTTTGGGTGAGGCTCTAGATGAATTAGAAAGTGATAGAAAGTTCCTGAATCCGATTTTTGGAAATGATGTAATTGATAAAATTATAGAATTAGAGAGAAGAGATCAGCGTGAAATATCAATAAGGCCTCATCCTCATGAGTTTTACCTCTATTTTGATGTCTAAATTCTTCCAGTTAATTGAAATATAAAGAATAGAGATATTGTAATTAATCCAAATCCTCCACTGAGAAACATGATACTTCTTTTTTCATTAGCTGCTTTGTATAGTAATGCCCCTCCTGCCAGACCAACAAACAGAATAATTACTCCAATTATTACACTGCCAAAACTTGAGTTGGTGATTAGTGGATAGAAAAATCCTGCTAATAATGCAAAAAATGCAATTAGATAGCCATACTTGAATCCAGTTGTTAATTTGGATGTTATTTTACTCAATGAAATCATAAATTTTGAAAATTAAATAAATTTTGAAAATATTTACTTTAAAGGCAAGTTACATCATTCCACCCATATCAGGCATTCCACCCATTCCTGGCATTCCACCCATTCCTGGCATTCCACCCATTCCTGGCATTCCACCTTCTGCACCTGGTGGAGGACCTGCAGACTTTTGAGTAGCAATCACATCATCAATTCTAAGAATCATACATGCAGCTTCAGCAGATGCAGAAACAATTTGTAGTTTTACTGCAAGAGGTTCAATTATATCACTAGATTTCATGCTTCCGATTTTTCCTTTCATCACATCAATGCCAATCCATTTTTCACCTTTAAGCTGTCTTGAACGTAAAGTAGTAAGAGTATCAATTGGATCCATTCCGGCATTTTCAGCTAGGTTAAGTGGAATTGATTCTAGAGCATCAGCGAATTTCTCAACAGCAAGTTGTTCTCTACCTTCAAGTGATTTTGCCCAACTCCTTAATTTACTTGCAGCAAATGTTTCAGGTGCACCACCTCCGGCAACAATTTTTGGGTTGATAATTACATCTTTAACTACCATTAATGCATCATGGACAGAACGTTCAACTTCATCAACAACTCTTTGGGAGCCACCACGAAGAAGTAGTGTAACAGATTTTGGATGTTTACAACCCTCAATGAAAACCCATTTGTCTTCTTCAATTTTTCTTTCTTCTACAAGTTCAGCGGTTCCAAGATCTTTTTCAAAAAGATCATCAAGATTTGTTACAATTCTAGCACCGGTTGCTTTTGCTAGTTTTGTAAGATCACTTTCTTTAATTCTTCTAACTGCAATAATTCCTGCTTTTGCAAAATAATGTTGGGCCATATCATCAATTCCTTTTTGGCATAACACTACATTAGCACCAGAACCTATTACTTTGTCTACCATATTCTTAAGCATCCTGTTTTCTTCATCAAGAAATGATTTCAATTGTTGAGGATTCGAAATGTTAATTTTAGCATCAGTTTCAGTTTTGCTAATTTCAAGTGCTGTGTTAATCAAAGCTATTTTTACATCTGAGATTTTTCTTGGCATTCCACCATGCACAATTTCTTTATCAAGAACAATTCCTTGGATAATCGCACAGTCTTTAATTGAACCACCAGCTTTCTTTTCTACTTTAATATCATCAATATCAACATCATATTTTTCACCCTCTTTTTCAGCTACTGCAAGAACAGATTTTACTATAATATCGGCTAAAAGATCTGAATCTTTTCTTACCAATTTTGTTTGCATTGATGTTTTTGCAATCTTATTGAGAATTGTTTTGTCATTTGAGGATATGGTGTCAGCAATACTTTCAAGGAATTGTTTTGCTTTCTTTGCTGCTTTTCTATATCCATCAACAATAATTGTAGGATGAACATCTTGATCTAAAAGTGATTCAGCATTTTCAAGAAGAGCGCCAGCTAAAATTACTGCAGAAGTTGTTCCATCACCTACTTCATTATCAGTAGTTTTTGAAATTTCTACAAGCATTTTAGCAGCTGGATGTTGAACGTCAATTTCTTTTAGAATAGTTGCACCATCATTCGTAATTGTAACATCTCCTAAGGAGTCAACTAGCATCTTATCCATGCCTCTTGGACCCAAGCTAGTCTGTACAATTTCGGCTATAATTTTGGCAGCAGCAATATTGTTTTTTTGTGCGTCTCTGCCTTTAGTTTGAGTTCCACCTTCTTTTAACAATACAACAGGCATAGTTCCTTTAGAAGTAGCTTGCATACCCATAAATAAAAAAATCATAGATTCCCCTTTTATACGTTGCAGATCAAAAGACGGTTTATCACTTGATTAAATCGGTGTTTTTAAATTGGGAAAATCAAGCTGCAAATTATGGGCAAGTCTGTAAATAAAGAGGCTTACAATAAAATTTTCTCAAAATTAAAAGAACACCATAAATGGTTTGAAAACTCCATACCATTAATTGCTAGTGAAAATATTCCTAGCCCTGCAGTTAGAGAAGCAATAATTTCAGATTTTGGAAATCGATATGCTGAAGGTTGGCCAGGTGAACGAGTATATGCTGGATGTATTTTCATTGATGATGTAGAGTTTGAATGTATGAAACTTGCAAAGAAGCTCTTCAAAGCAAAATTTGCTGATGTAAGACCAATTTCGGGTGTAGTTGCAAATCTCGCAGTTTATTCTGCTTTTACAAATCCAGGAGATATTATGTTAGCACCGTCTATTCCTGCTGGTGGCCATATTTCTCATGGTAAAAGAGAACACTTTGGAACTGCGGGATTAGTTCATGGATTAGAAATTGAATTCTATCCATTTGATGCTAAAGAGATGACAATTGATGTTGATAAGACAAAACAGAAAGTTAAAGAACTCAAAGAAGATAATCGTCTTCCAAAAATGGCAATGTTTGGCGGTTCATTGTTCTTGTTTCCACATCCAGTCAAGGAATTATCTGATTTCTTAAAGAGTTATGGAATGCACATTAATTATGATGCTGCACATGTTGCAGGTTTGATTGCTGGTGGAGAGTTTCAAGATCCTTTAAGAGAAGGTGCGGATACTATGACCATGAGTACTCACAAAACTTTGTTTGGTCCTCAAGGTGGACTTGTTTTAGGTTCTGAAGAATATGAAGAGCCGATAAAGAAAGCAACGTTTCCAGGACTAACAAGCAGTCATCATATTCATCATATGGCTGGAAAGGCAGTTGCATTTGCTGAATGTTTAGAGTTTGGAAAAGATTATGCTAGACAAGTAATTAAAAATGCTAAATCTTTTGCAGAGGCTCTTAGCAATTTAGGCTTCAAAGTTTTAGGTGAGAGCAGAGGATTTACACAATCACATCAGATTGCAGTAAATGTTTTGGATTATTCTGATGGTGGAAAAGTTGAAGCAGATTTGGAAAAAGCTAACATTATTGTTAATAGACAATTGATACCAGGTGACATTAAAGCTGGTCGCAATTACTTTCATCCAGGTGGAATAAGACTAGGAGTTTCAGAAATTACAAGACTTGGAATGAAGAAAAATGAAATGGAAGAAATTGCGGATTTCATAAAAGAAGTTGTAATTGAAAAAAAGAATCCAAAAATGGTTTTATCAAATGTAAAGGCAATGAGAAAAAATTATCAAAAAGTCAAGTTTTGTTTTGATAACAAACTTGGAGCTTATGAATATGTCAAACTAAGGTAATTTAGGCATAATCCGTAAGAAGGGATTGATCACCTTGGTTTTTCCCAAAAACTAGATTAATTTCATCTGCTAATGCATAAATTCTTCCTCTTTGATATTCACCTACATCATATTTATCAACTAGTCTCTTTGCAAGTTTAAGATATTTTTCAACTGAACCTCTTGTAATTGTGGGAATAAGCTTATGACCACACACACATGTTTGGATTAATGGTATTCGACGAAATGATTTTCCACAGCCTGTACATCTAAAATTTTGTCTAGCATATGCTCTAAGATTTCCCATAATATCGGGGACTAAATGGGTTGATATTACATTTGAAACAATTTCTGCTGTATTTACAGCATCAATCATTTCAGCATTTCTAATTTGCATGTCAAATTTGTCTAACATTGAACCAAGTGTTGAATATGCACTTCTTGATTTTGTTGTTGTAAGAGATGATGTTAAATGTGTAAAGCCATATCCGTAGAATTGTTTTTCAGTTTCAAGTCGTGATTTAATAATTTCTACGCATGTAATATCTGATGCTTTTTTTTGTTTTAATGTATCTTTAAAAAATTGAAGTGGGAAAGTATATCCAACCTCAAGGTTATGTGCTTGTGGTTGTGATTCATGCGGAAGTACTAGTGGTTGAACTAGTAGAGGGGCATCCATTAACCCACCAATTCTATCAGAAAGAAATTGTCTTGAAAAATTCAATAAACTATCCATTAAAAGCATAATAGAGTCTGCATCACCATCAGCATCACGTCTTTTTGCTGAATGCCAATTTGGAGTTGCAAAACAAACATGTGTTTCAGTATAACCAATAATTCTTCCTACAATTCCAACTGAGGTATGAGGTGCTAAGCCGATGATTAGATGACCAATTAATTCATCAGTATTCTTTACATTGTAAAAGGGCAATTTTCCATAAAATTTTTCTAATAAAATATCAATGTATTTACATACAGAAACTAGATATCTACCACTTTCATTTGGGATAATAATATCTTGCATTCTAAGTTCTACAGTTTGTTCCAAGTTTATTAGTGGATTTCCATTAATATCATGCGTATATCCTAAAGATTTGAGTTTGCCAATTGAAGTACCAATCCATGAAGGTTTGAATTGAGTAAGTGGAGAATTTGTAGCATCAAATCTAACAGTTCCATCTTTAAATACGGTCAGACCAAAATTTTGACGTACCAATCCTTTTTCAAGTGGTTCAGCAATTCGATCTTGATTGATTAATTCTTTAACTCCTTTAAATGGTTCTTGAGCACGTAAACCCATTTTTTCTTGGGCAGTTACTAACCTAGCCTTTAGTGGAAATGCTTTGTGTGAATGAGATAATGCTTTTCTTTTGCATTTTTTGCAGTAGGGGTTATCAAGTGTATCTCTACACTTAGTACATCTATAATTTATGGTGGTTTTTGTACCACATTTTGAACACTTTATACCAATTGATGGTTCGTTGCATATACTACAATATCTATTGAAAATATTTGTAAAGAAATTTTTTTGTCTTGAAGCTTTTAGAAGATCTCTAGTTGGTCCACCCTTATCACCAATTGGAAATAATATATGAGTTGGAGGTTTCATTAGTCTTGGGGCAGCTTTTTCTGGTCTTCCAATTCTTACTCCAATTGAAGTTGAGAATTTATTTCTAATTTTTAATCCGGAAGATTCTGAGATAATTTTAATAACTGATAAGTCTGAGATTTTTGGTTTATTTCTAAAGAGAAGGTTAAAGAAAATTTTTGCTTCTTGATATTCTAAAATTAATTTTTTATTATTTTTTATGTGAGGAACACCAAGTTTCTCCAAGATATTTTTATTTTCTAAATCATATTCAATTAAATTTTCATTTAATTTAATTGGGTAAAGAAGTTTTTGTAGCTCTTCAGTTGAGATTTGATCCCAAAAGTAAAGATATTTTGGATGGAGTGGAATTTTAAAATCAAGTGATAGTTTCAAAGCATCATCTAGTGAGGGAATTTTGTTGAGAAATTGTAATAGATATTTATTATCAGGTTCATATTTGGTGAGTTTTTCCTTTAATTCTTCTAACCAGTATTCTTCTACATATCCAGTTGGTATTAGTTGTGAATTGTTTTCTAGAAAATCTCCAAATGAAATAAGAATATCACCCAAGTGGAGAATTTTTTCAATTTCTTGTTTTATTTCAATTCCATGTTTAACATCTCTAATTTTAACAACATTTCCGTTTTTAAGGCGTATAATCGGAGTTTCAATCGAGTCAACAAATGCCACAGTTGCTCCTTTTCCAGGGATGTCTATTTTAATTTGAGTTCCAACTGCTATTGTATGATCCAAAATTTCTGCAATTACTGGATTTATTCCAACAGCTGCAAAACCTGTATTGCAGGCTCTTCCATATCTTAGACGGAATCCTCCATGTTTGTTAGGCATAGACAAAACTGATCTTCCGGTAATTACTTCTCGCATTCTTTTTGCGGCTGCATCCTCTTGATTATCTCCAGTTTGAACAGCTCCTTTAAGGTCAGCCAGCCATTCCCAGCCATCTAAATTGTATAACTCAATTCTTTTAAGTAATTTTTTGGATCTGCCAATTAAACCATCATTTAGAACTCTTAAAGCTCCACCTCTTACTCTGTCTGTTTTTATGCGTATCATTCCCTTATGATTTACTACTTCAAAAGGATCTGTATCAACACCGTCAAGTTCAACTGGTAGATTAGAAATCACATGTTCAATATCCTCATCAAGTATATGGAATTGAAAGCTGCTTGCTTCTCTTTCATAGATTCTTAATTCTTCAATAAATCTACCAGTTTCATCATCAAATGAGTTTGCCTGATATTTTGATAGCCCTACCGCCTTTCTAACATGATCTGCCAAAAGCATAGTTACTGCTGATTCTGTCCCTCCAGCTGAACGCATTGGTCCTGCAATAGATACTGAAAGATATTCAGAACCATCTTTGTTTTTCTTTATTTTTACTTCACTAATTCCTTGTAATGGGGCTATTGTGACTCCTTCAGTTACAATAGCTAATCCTACTCTAACCGCTAAGTCGAGTTTTTCTTCTAAAGTTGAATTTGGAAGTGTGTATTTTCCTAACGCAATCTCTTTTGATATGATTAATGCTGATAGCTCCTTTCCATTGATTTTGAGTAACTCTCTAAGTGGTTCAGCAATATCAATTTCGTGCATTTTTGAAACACGGTCAGCTAGATCAAATGCAATTTTTGGCTCAATAATACCTGAAGAATCTACAAGACTAGATTTGGCAGTAGCGGCTTTCTCAAAAATAGTATAGGTGTATTTTGACAGATTAGAGTAATAATATTGATAGTAATCTGGCATCTTAATGCCGTTAATACGGGAAATTGTATTATTTTCAGACATAATATTGGCTTGTTATGTTCTTTGAATGGCTTTTGCTATTTCTTTAAGTTTTTTTATACTTCCACCTTTTTCTAAAAAAGTTCCAATTACTAATGCATCAGCTCCTGCTTTTACTAATTCTAAAGCAGTTTGAATATTTTTAATTCCTCCACCTACAATAAGGAACCCATTAAACATTTTTCTAACAGTTTTTACCATTTCAGGAGTAACACTGGACTTTGCTCCAGAACCTGCTTCCAAATATACAAATCTCATTCCTAGAAATTGTGCGGCTAGTGAATATGCTGCTGCAATTTTTGGTTTATTAAAGGGAATTCCTCTTGCGGATCCTACAAACCATGCGGATGTTCCTTCGCCAATTACTAAATAGGCTGTAGGTAACGGTTCTAAACCAAATTTTAACACATTAGGAGCACTAAGAGCTTGTGCCTGAGTAATAAAATATGGATTTTCTGAGTTCATTAATGAACTAAATAGAATTCCGTCAGCCTCAGGTACAACACCTGTTACATTTCCAGGGAATAGGATAATTGGTATTTTAATGCCTTTTTTAATTTCCTTTACTATTTGTGCCATCTCAAGCTGATCAGTGGCAGATGATCCTCCAACCAAAATGGCAGATGCACCTATTTTTTCTACATCTTGTGCAAGTTTACTTGAGGATTTTAGATTTGATACTTCAGAATCAATTAATACAAATAATAAAGCATTTTTCTTTTTTAATTCAGATTTTAGAAATGTTTCTACTTTATTTCTAGTCATAAAATGGATTTGTAGTTCACTCTTTAAAGTTTAATTGGAATGTCAGTATACAGATTTGTATAGCTATGTCAGACATTGAAAAATCTAATTTTAATAATATTATAAAGAAAATTATCAAAAAATCATTGTTTACTGAACGACAAATTGAAATTATTTTAAATCAGAAGGATCTTCTAGGATTTAAATTTAGTATTACAAAAGGTGCCTATTACAGGCAAGTTAGTCAGTCTAGAGAGAAATTAATTGCATTATTCTATTCAATAATATTATTACGTGGTTTAGGCATACTTTTACCTGATGATATTGATGTGATGTCCAAGCTTTCTGAGCAGATTAGTGTGATAAATAGGAGTGATATTTTTCCTGAAAGGGAAGACGAGGTCATTACTGTGATTGATAGATTAATTCGTCAGGCATGTAATATGTGATATCAGCAGTAGTTGATGTAATGTTATCCGAATTAAATTTGTGATAAAATATGTGAGTTTGTTAATCTAAAATGTAAAATAATATTGTTCAATCACGATAAATCACGAGTTAGGCATAAAGTTTGTGATGTTAATTGAAATTCCTGACATTGAAGTGATTTTGAGTATAATCTTAGCATTTATTGCAGGATTAGGAGGCTTGTATGTGTTCTATAAGGTACGTCCATTTGTTAAAACAACTCACATGGAAGACTCATCACATGCAGAACGTCTAGAATATTATGAAAGACAGTTAATTGACATGAAAATACGCTTAGATGCTATTGAATTACAAGGTATTGAATCAAAGACGGAGGATTCAAATGTTGAATTAAAGCATTTTTTAGAAAAACTTGCAAAAGCTCAAGGTGAAAAAATCATAACTAAGCCAGAAATTCAACCTACAGAGATACAACAAGAATCAAGAAGAGTTAAAAACATATCTAAAATTGATCCAAATGACATCACAGAACATGTATTACACTTAATCACAGATAAAGCTATGACATCACGTGACATTCAGAAGGCTTTGAATCGTAGTAGAGAGCATACTTCTAGATTTATGAAAAAATTATTTGAAGATGGTTTAGTTGAACGAAATATAAAAACTAAGCCATATACTTATTTGATTACAAAAAAGGGATTGGAAAGAACTAGAACAGTTCAGTCAAGTTCTACACTTGTATAACAATCATTTCAAAAATTGAAACTAATAATAGAAATCTTTTGTAATGATTGTTAAAAATACATAAATTATTATTAATTATGAAATCTATATTTTAATAATTTATATATATTATTAATATATAATTATAATATGTCTGTTCAAGAAAATGAAGTATTAGTAAAAATCACTTCTGCAGGTACAATTTCAATTCCTAAACAATTCCGTAAGTATATGGATATTCAAAAAGGTGAATATGTTAAAGTTATTCTAGGTAAGGATAGGTTAATTGTACGTAAAATAATGATTACTTGATAAAATTATCTTTGTTTTTGACCAATTTTTATGGTTTGATATGTCCATTCTCGGCCTGTTCTCATTCTGTCAATCCTGCCTTTTTGTGTAAATCTAGACAGGTATGTGGAGATTATGCTTAGTTTTACTGGTTCATTGTATTCATCCTCAAATTTTTCAAGAATATTTGTTGAGGTAAACTTACCCATTGGAAAGAATTTATCTATAATATACCAAATTTTGGCACCTATGGAATCCATATGGTTTGTTTCTTGTTCCTCTTCAATGTTCATCAAATCCATCATTTCGAATATTTTTAGGACCTTTTCTCTAGTAACATTACCTTCTAATTTGATGTCATATCGGGCTCCGTCTGAATCTTCCATATCTATACGAATACGTTTTTTAGCCATCTTTAAGATCTAAAAGAATCAAATGTTAACAGTTCAATGGATCCAAGAATATTTGTTAACTAAATAGTTTGTTAACGTTGACTGCATAATTTACGCCTAGCCTAAATTTTGTTATTAACAGTTAGTCAATTATTATTCTCTAAATTAGGGCATTTATCATGCCTGGAATGGAAATGAAGGGGTTTGTTTGTGGTTATTAACATTGTTAACATCAATCTTAACGCCTGGAATGGAAATGAAGGGGTCAAATTGGCCTTTTTGACTTTTTTCTTAACATGGAATTAACAAAATGTTAATTAAAAAATTAAAAATAAACCCACACACCAATATTTCCACTCTCTTTTTTATTATTTTTTATTTTTGAGAAATCTAATATCTAACTAAAAATAATTAATTACAAACTAAACTAGAGTTAGTATTCTATTCTAAACTCTCCTAATTTAGATATGAATATGAAAATAACTAGTGGAAGTAAAGGTGTGTGACTATGTCAGATCCAATAGATAGATTACTCGATGCAGCTGAATACGGAAAATCAATTATAAAAAATAGAGAAATTCTCCATTTTACCTATATTCCAGATATTATTCAACATAGAACAAACGAACAAGAACAAGTAACCCAATCCCTCTTACCTATTCTAAAACAATCAAGACCATCCAATCTTCTAGTTTATGGAAAACCAGGTACAGGAAAAACTCTAGTTGTAAAAAAGGTTATTTCTAAAATACAAGAAAGAGTAAAAAAATCCAATTTTCCAATTAAAGTAGTTTATTCAAACTCAAAAGAAGAGACTACACTATATGGTTTGTTAGTAAGTTTTGGAAGACAAGTAGGTCTAATAGAAAAAGAATTACCATCTACTGGTCTAGCAATAAGTGAGGTCTTTAAAAGAATATTAAATAAAATTGATAAAAACAGAATTAACGCTATTTTTGTAATTGATGAGATTGATTATCTCGCTGAACTGGTATCAAAAACAGGAAAGGATATTTTATATCAACTAACACGAGCAAATGAGAGATTAAAACAAGGCTCTTTAACATTGGTAGGAATATCCAATGACCTTACATTTAAGGAAAAACTAGATCCTCGAGTTATTAGTAGCCTAGGTGAAGAAGAGATTGTTTTTACAAATTATAATGTTGAACAAATTAAAAAAATACTTGAAGAACGAATAAAGGATGCCTTTATTCCAGATTCAGTTGAAGAACCTGCACTCAATCTTTGTGCAGCATTAGCAGGAGGTGAACATGGTGATGCGAGAAGAGCCATTGATCTGATTCGTGTTGCAGGAGAACTCGCTGAAAGACAACAATTAGACAAGGTCACAAAAGATCATGTGAGAGAAGCTTCACTAAAAATTGAGGAAAACAAAGAAGAAACATCCCTAAAATCATACCCATTACATGAAAAGCTAGTTATACTTGCAATAATGAAGGCTTCTGGTTCATCTACAGGAGAAATATATTCTTCATATAAGGGGTTATGTAAAATAGTTGGAAGAGATGAACTTACTCAAAGGAGGATTACTCAAATGCTCAGTGAGATTGAATTATCTGGTATTATTACAGGAAGACTAGTTCATCAAGGAATTCACGGTAGAACCAAAAAGTATAAGCTAACAATTCCACCTGAAATGATCAAAAAAACATTCAAGGATGACCTAACTTTGCAAGACATTATCTAAATTAGAATTATAATTTTCATGGAAAACTTGAAAAGTTTTCAAATTTACCATCAAAGCAATTCCTGGATTTGGAGTCATTCCAACACTTGCCTGAAACGGAGTTTGTTTTTGCCAAGAGCCAGAATTTACCAAAAGAATTCCCTTGTACATATCTAATTGAGCTCTATGGACATGACCTACATGGAAAATATCTGGAATTTCATCAATTACCATAAGATCTTCTATTTCTGGTGCAATTGGTGTTTGGCTACCATATATTGGACTAAGATGTCTTGCTCTTAAGAGATGTTTCATAACATTCACAGGATTATCATAACTTAGGCCCGGCGTAGTCTTTACAATATCGTCTATACTCTGACCATGAAACATCATTACCTTAACACCATTTAGAGAAACTATTGCAGGATTTCCTACCATGAAAACATTTTCCCGGTTCCATAAATTAGAATTATATTTTTTTGGAATTGCTGGTTGAGGAAGTGCTCTACGTCCAGGATCATGATTTCCAGGCATAATGAATATTTTGACATATTTTGGAATTTTATCTAACAATTCCTCAAATTTTTTTAATTGTTCTTCTATAGTCTTACAAACTAATTCCTTATCCTGATTAGGATAGATTCCTACACCATCAACAACATCACCCCCAATCAATACAAACCGAATCTTTCTAGCCACCGGATCAGGACTTGATAACCATACAATAAACTCTGTAAATTCCTCTTCCATGAAGTATTTACTACCAATATGAAGATCTGACAAAAATACAACATAAGCCTCAGTCTCAGATCTATTTGTAGCCTGATCAGGAATATCAGGCAAAATTAAATCCTTTATAATAAATCCTGCATTCTTTCCTATACTTACTCTTGCCATAACAAACTGATCACTTAGCAATACCCCTGCAGTTTTTTGCAGTTCCCCATCAAACACAACACCCTCAAAAATACCAGAAGGATCCTCTAAAACCAATTTTGTGACATTTCTCTCAGTATTTCTTGAAGTAACCAATCCACATACATACATATCATCTTCTAATTTTGCTGTCTTAACAGATGAAATTGATTTGATCATTCTAGATTCAGGCCTGTCAGAAATGATTCTTTTAAGCTTCTTGAAGCGACTAGAAAACAATGCGTTGTATCCTTTTACCCCTTCACCAGTAGTAATCCTTGATGTAGGATCAAATACTATTTTATGACTATTTTGTAAAGTCCGATCCTCTTTTATCCCCAAATAGGTTTCAAGGTCATCTTGATTAATCTGAAATAATCTTTGTTTGAGTTTTTCTCTTACAATTTCCTTAATAACTTTTTCAAGTTTTTTCACATCAACATTTTCTAAAATTTTAAATGCATCAGGATGAATCTGAAAACCCTTATTCAAAGCATAATCCAAGGCAAAGGTTAGTTCCTTTTTCAACACCAAAAAATATTATATGGTTTAATTAAATCTGCGCCTATACTACGAAGCCTCAAATATTGTATTAAGCAAAACACAATATGTATAAAATTAGAATAATTACATTCTTTGTTTTTATGGTATTATTTTCAACTGCGTATCAATTAGGTTCTATGTCTGAGGTTTCTGATGAAGAAGCAAAAACTTTCATGACTGAATTTAAAAAACTAGTAGAAAACATTGATGCTATTGGCATATTTCTTCATAATATCACTATCTCTCTACCAATGTTTATTCCTGGATTTGGAGTTGCCTGGGGATTATTTTCAGCTTGGTCTACGGGATTTGCATTTTCAGCAATAGTCTCAATAACCCCTCAATTAGAAGAAATTCCACCACTTGCAATTCTTTACCTTTCTCCATTTGGAATCATGGAACTTATTGCCTATTCCTTGGCAACATCTAGAAGTTTTATTCTAATTAGAGCAATAAGTAAAAAAAACCACCTGCTTCGATTTCTAAAACCAACAGGAATAGAAATTGGAATTGTAATTGGCCTTCTTTTAACTGGTGGATATTTAGAAGATTATATGATTAAACTTGCAAGTGAGCAAGGTCTCCAAATATCAGGTTTCTGATCTTTAAAATTAAAAATTTGTCTAATGTTTCCAAATTACCTAATTACGTAAAGAATAATGACCAAAAGAACTATTGAATCTTAATGAGCTATGACCTAACATACTGATATAATATATGACAATTCTAACAGATTCATATGGGAATTTTGTTCTCTGTTCTATCTTGGAATGTAAAACATTTTAAATTAAAAAATAGCGATACAAAATCTATTTTAAAACACATTAACAAATTCAAACCTGATATTTTTGCAATTTATGAAGTAACTGGAAAACATGTATACGATTTTATGATGGATAATTTTCCAGATCATAGTTTTCATATTACGGAAGGAAAACAATCCCAAGAAATTCTTGTGGGTACTCATAAAAAATTACATGCCTTTACTACCCAAAGAACTGAATTTAACAGAACCAATACATATCTTCGACCTGGGACTCTTACTACACTAAAAATCAACAATCAGAACTATTCTCTTTTGTTTCTTCATACAAAAAGCCATAAAACTCCCATAGGTTTTGGAACTAGAGACGATCAACTCAAAAAAGCATTAAATCTTAAAGCAAAATTAGATAAAAAAACTGGTGGAAAGAACAAAGCAAAATTCATCATTATAGGAGATCTTAACACAATGGGAATGGATTATCTCTTTAACAAAAATATTCAGACAGAATATGAACTAAAAAAATTAGCAAAACAAGCAGCTAATCGAGGAATGAAGATTTTAGAAAAAAATTATGATTATACTTGGACTAACGGAAATAAAATGTTTGGAAACTTAGATCATGTACTAGCAAGTAATCATATTGATTTTACTATTTTTTCAAACAAATCAAAGATTCAGGTTTCAGGATGGAGGGAATTCCTTGATAATACACAATCGCCAAAAAATTCACAATTTACTAATTTTGTTAAAAAAATATCAGATCATAACGCATTATATTTTGAAGTTAAAGACTAACTTTAATTCAAATATTAGAAACATCTGATATTATCAGATTTTACAATACATCAAAACATTAAGAATATATTTTTAATTAATTAAAAATCAACATAATTTACGAACACTAACTTTTATCTAATACACAATCGCCAAAAACTCAACATATAAAATGGTGAATCTTACCAAAAAATTCTGTCTAGATATCCTACATATTACATCTAAAAAAATTTAATAGTAAATTATAAACTGAATTAGAGTAAAAAACCTATATGAAAAACTTGATAGGATTATTTGCACTACTTGTAATTTTATCAGGATTCTCATTTTTAGATGTGTTTAGTGAAATTATGCCAAATAATGCTTTAATTTTAGAAGGTTCGGGATTTGCGGTAACTGAAGAAATTATCCGAATTTCTGAAATTGATCTAGCAATGTCTACTAAACAACAAAGTGGGAGCACCATTAGCTCTACAGTAGAAGATGGATTTATCACTTTAGATGATGATGATTTTCTTGCTACAGAATTACAAGCTACATTTTTGCGAGAAGGAAAATACATTAGAATTAATGGAAATGTTGAAAATGAATTAGGAGATAATACATCAATTAGATTTTTTGGAAAACTAGTAGAAGAAAGTAAATCTGCCTCAGTTTATAGTTTTACTGGAAGAATAACAACTGGAAGTGATTCCTATAAGATTATTTACACTGCAAAACTTTCTACCTTGTCAAAAATTGAATCTATTCCCACAAAATCTGAAATACCAGATAAACAATTAACAATCCATATTCTTAGAGGTTCGTCATCTCAAGGAGTGGCTAGTAGTTACATAGGAGATGCTTCTGCTTCATTTAGTCTAAAATATTTTTCACAAGATAGAATCTCAATTAACCCAGGAACCACCATTACTATAATTAATGACGATATTGTTTCTCATAGCATTCTAAGTGGAAAAGAAAACTATGGAGATCGTTATAATCAATTTACTCCAGATAATAGAATATCAACAGGAAAAATATTACCTGGAAAATCAGTTACAATAAAATTCAATGAAGCAGGATTTTATAGACTATATGACCCTGAATACCAATGGATGAAAATCATAGCATATGTCTTTCCAAATATAGACAATATTATTTTAGGTCAAAGTAAAAACTTGGGCAATTAGTTTTTCCATTGCCACTTGTAATTCATATACGAATCTAAAGTGGATTGATTAAAAACCATTACAGACAAATCAGAAAATTCTTTTCCTTCCAAATCTTTTACTGTACCTATAAAACTTGTTTCATTTTCAGTTGTCAATGCTTCAAACACATGCACCTTCATCTTTTTAGTATCAAATCCATTATATCTTAGATAAATTGCAATCTCTGAAGGCATAAAGTGTTTGTCTGGTTGTTTTGGCCATGGTCTTGGTACTAAAATTACGCTTAATCCATCGATTAACGCCTTTTGTAGCTCCAATTTTTTTTCTTCAATTGATGTTGTTACATGCATTGTAATGACTTTAGACCTATCTAACGGAACTTTGGCTTTCGCAGCAGCAACTTGAATTGAACTAATTCCCGGAATAATTTCTACCTGACCAAAAATTTCAATTAATCTATCAACCACTTCTGATTCAGAAAAATTTACATCACCTGTGAAAGGAATTACTAAAATACGTTCACCTAATTCTGACAGAATTTTTTGATAAGAATTTTCTTGATTATTCATAGTAATTTCATACACTTCTTTTCCTTCTAACAAATGTTCAATTGTTTTTAGAGTATACTTGTATCCAATTACAATATTGCAATTTTGTATGATCTCTTTAACAATTTCAGTTACATATTTTGGTGAACCTGGACCAACACCTAGAGCGTAAATTTTTCTCAATTTTACTTTGTAAATTTCTGCCTGTCTTTAATATATTGCACAAATGGCTTCCAATCAACCTTCATGAATTTTGTAGGTTCCTTAAGTGGATACTTAACCCAATCCTGCGCAATAGAATACTGAAATCTTTCTTTCTTTCCATTCTTCTCATATTCAAGTTTCAAAATACTTCCCCATGACTTTTCTTCATGGGAAATGCTTGTAATATCATCAAATGAAATTTCTATGTTCTTTTCATTTTCCAAATCTTTAATCAAATTTCTCTCATTATACCCATCATGTGTAATCATGGTATTTTTTGATTTAATGAAATTTACAACTTGCCTTTGAATTATTGCTTGCCACCATTTCATTTTTGCTTCAGTCTTATGAATAAACATCAAATGTTTTTCTGTTAAAACTAACATTCCTTCTTTTCCACCAATAGAAACAATTTTTTTTGGCTCTCTCCATACAGAAACTAAATGTGCCTGAATTTTTTCATCAGGTTGCATATTATGCTGATTGATGAGACTTTTTAAAAACTAATACAATTGGCTTTTAAGTAAGACCCAAAAATGCAATTTATTGAAGACATTTTTAGCAGTTATTTTATTTTCAATACTTTTTATCGGATTTGAAAGTCAATCATTTGCTCAAAACGACGATAAACTTGTCGTACTATACACTAATCTTGGAAATATTGTAATTGAGTTTTTCCCAGATGATGCTCCAAATCATGTTTCAAATTTTATTAAATTAGTAGAAACTGAATTTTATGATAAAACCTTATTTCACAGAATTATTCCTGATTTTATGATTCAAGGTGGAGACCCAAATACAAAAAATAATGATGAAAATACTTGGGGAGTAGGCGGACCTAAAGATTCTATAAATGCTGAATTTAATAACATAAAACACAATAGAGGAATTGTTTCTATGGCAAGAGCTGCAGATCCTAATAGTGCAGGCTCTCAATTTTTTATAGTGCATAAAGATTCAAATTTTCTTGATGAACAATATACTGTTTTTGGAAGAATTGTGACACAAGAAAGTTTTGATACACTTGATAAGATTGCAGCAGTTAAAACTAAAACTAAGGATATTCCAGTTGATGCCGATCAAGTTAGGATTATCAAAACCGAAGTAGTTAACCGCTCAGAAATAACAAATCTACTTGAACTTGGTGAGCCAGAAAGAACTAAATCTATAACATCTCCTTTAACTGGTAATCAACTATATGAAAGTCAATCTTTAGAAATTACATTTAGTGCACCTGCTGGTTGGTTGCTACAAGAACCTGAAAAGATTGATGAACTTACACCTGATGTAGTTGCAGTTGGACCAAAAATTGGACCAATAAACCCTGTGATATCACTAACAATTACAAACTCGAATGGAAAAAGCCTTGATGAATTAGTAGTAGAAAAAACAGAATTTTTAAAAAATGCTGTAGAATCTGGTAATCTTGAAATAATTTCACAAGAAAAAACCATAATCAATGATAAGGATTCCTATATTACAAATGCACAAGGAACATTTCAAAGTAACGAACAATCATTTAAGGTAAAATTTAGAGAAGTAATAATCTCAACACCTGAAAAATTCTATATTTTTGCATATAGTAATGGAATTGAAAATTTTGATGATGAAATTTCTAGATTTGAAGAATCTGTAAACTCTTTTTCAATTCTCTCAGAAAAAATCAAGGAAGATTCATTACTAAATGTGGAGGAAGGCGGTGGATGTCTTATTGCAACTGCAACCTATGGTTCTGAAATGGCACCACAAATACAAAAATTAAGAGAATTAAGAGATAATACTTTTCTTGCAACAAAATCAGGAACTGCATTTATAACAGAATTCAATCAATTATACTATTCATTCTCTCCAACAATTGCTGACATGGAACGAGAAAATCCTATATTAAAAGAAACTATAAAAATTGTACTTACTCCAATGCTTACCAGTTTATCACTCCTAAACCATGTAGATATTAATTCAGAACAAGAACTACTGGCATATGGAATTGGAATTATTCTTGTAAATATTGGAATGTACTTTGTTGCACCAACAATGATTATTTACAGAATTAGAAAATAATTCTACCAAACATCATCAACTTCATCTAGAACCTTGTATTCTTTTTCTGGTTCACGTCTCATAAATTTCAATCTTGAAATATCCCTATCAAATAAGATATCTATTGTCCAATCAAGAAATACTCTTAATCGTTTATCCCATGTTGGGATTTTAGACAAGTATAAATTTCTCCAAAGAATCCATGCTAAAATTCCATGGATATTCATTCCTAAAAACGATGCAATTCCTGTCCTTTTTCCAATGATTGCCATCTGTCCCTTTGATTCATAAACAAACTTTGTTTTCTCTTTATTCCTTATTATTGCATGTAAATTATTTGCAGCAACTTTTGCTTGTGCTTCTGCAATTTGAGCAGTTGGTGCATATGGTTTCATTGTTTTTGGATCCAAAAACAATGCACAATCTCCAATTGCAAACACTCCTGGAAAATCTATGACTTCCAAGTTTTGATCTACTATAATTTTCCCCTTATCTGTTTTGAATAATGATCTTTTGATGGTATTAACAGGAGTTACTCCAGCAGTCCAAATTACAGTCTTTGATTGAATTGAACTAATTGCTGAACCATTTGTCATATCTTTATCAACATCTAGTTTCTTAATCATTACCTCATCACCATCAAAACTTGTCACTGCTGTCTGCAGCTTGATTTCAATTCCATGATGTGTTAATTTTTCTTGTGCAAAACCAGCAAGGCTTTCCGTAAAACCAGGCAAAATGTTTGGTAGTGCTTCTAAAACAATCACTCGAACATCCTCTCTCTTAATATTTGGATAATATTTTCTAACATCCAAAAGGAGATCCATTATTTCCCCAGCTGTTTCAATCCCTGCAAAACCACCGCCTACAATTACGAAAGTTAGAAGACTTTTTTTTAGAATTGGATTAGTCTCATTTTCTGCTTGTTCAAGCATATCTATTATTCTATTTCGTACCATAACTGCGTCATTGAGTGTCTTCATTTGATACGCATTCTTTTCAAGATCATTCATTCCAAAAAAATTTGTTTCACTACCTAAAGCAACTACTAGAAAATCGTAATGAAGTGAAACTCCTCTTTTACTTCCACTTCCCCATAAATTTACGATCTTTCCATATGGATCAATATTTTTGACTCTACCTTCATAAAAAATTACTTGCTTCGTGATTGTTCTAATTGGCATTACAATATGTCTTGTCTCTATCATCCCAGATGCAACTTGTGGTAGCATTGGAGTGAATAACAAGAAATTGTCTTCACTAACTAAAACAATTTCTATTTCAGAATTATCTTTAAAATATTGCTCTAATTTTCTGGTACATTCCAAGCCTGCAAAACCACCGCCTAAAATAACTATTTTCTTCTTATTTCGAGCCAATTATTAATATCCGTAAAATTACTGAATATATCCTATGAGTTTAAATCTAAAATAGCAAAAAACAGAATTTACCTAGACCTAGTAATCTCAGAATAAAGTATTTCATATGCTCTCGAAGCATCTGAACCATGGAGAATTATGGTTATACTTTCCTGACTGAAAAATGCATTAACAAGCTCTATCCCATTTGAATGCAAAACTTCTGCGACATAAGATACAGCATCTGATTGATTGTGATTTGGTGGAATTGATATTCGAATTTTTGCAAGACCCCTACTGAAAAACTCATCTTGATTAGGAACATTTTCAAATATTTGCCTTATGGCATCTACATCTTCTGTTAGAAATCTAAACGAATCAGATAGTCTGAAAAATTCATAATTACTGGTAATTTTTGAGAATTTATTTAAAATTGTAATTGGATCCATCTCTAAATCCTTTACCGAGAATTTAATATCCATCATTCCATCTGTTAACACTAATCTAGCATTTTTAAGAACAGATTCCTCCTTTACATCATCTTTGACTTCAAAAGAATCCGCAAATCGTTTGATGGCAACCACAATTGTATTTAGATTAACTGAATTTCCTAAAGTCTTTTCAACTTCAGGTTGTATTTTTACAGCCAATGCTGTAAAATTTATCAAATCCATCTTCATACAGTCATAAATTGAACGATTTCTAGCGATTAATTCTCTAACTACTTCAGGAACAGAAATACTTGAAATTCTCATCTAATAATATTAGATAATGTCAATTATAATAGGATTTTGTAAAATAATGATAGAATATTAATAATCTTTATATAATGTCATATACATTACATTATACAGGTGAATATGACAAATGTTCTTTGATGATGAGTTTGATAGAATCTTCAAAAGAATGTCACAATCTTTTTTCAATATAGATGACATGTTTGAAGAATTCAAAGGAAAGGATTCTACAGGTCCATTTTATTATGGTTATACAATGACTGTTGGCCCTGACGGAAAACCTATGATAAGGGAATATGGAAACGTAAAACCAGGATTGCTTCCCACAGCTGATACTAGGGAACCAATTGTAGATACAATTGTAGATGAAAAAGATAAACTAGTAAAGCTTGTAGCTGAAATGCCTGGAGTCGAAAAGACTGATGTAAAAATTGTTGTACAAGACAAATTTGTAGATGTTTCTGCAGAACATGGTGAGAAAAAATATCATGCCAAAGTTCCAATTAAGTACAAAGTTGATGAAAACTCTGCAAAAGCTTCATACAAAAATGGAATTCTTGAATTAGTTTTTAAACTAATTCAAGATGAAAAACCAAAGGGTAAAACGGTGGAGGTAGAATAACCTCTCCAAAATTTTATGGTGAAAAAAATGAATGAAATTATTTTAAAAATAGATGAGATTCCGAAACAACATGTTGGAAAAGGAAGAGCAATAATTGATCCTAAAATTCTTGAAGATACAAAATGGAGTACTGGTCAGATTTTAGAATTAACTTACAACAAAAAAACACATGTAAAACTTTGGCCAAGTTCACCTGAAGAATATGGTACAGGTATTATCAAAATAGATGGAATTACCAGACAAAATATTGGGGCTGGTATCGGAGATAAAATCACAATAAAATCTGTTGAAGCAATAAACGCCGAACAAATTATTTTATCTCCAACCGAAAAAATTGCAGCTGAAGGATTACAAGAATACATGATTTACAATTATCTTAATCATGTCTTTACAACTGGTGATACTATTTCTCTTAATACCCAAATGGGAGGAAGAGTTCAATTTGTTGTGACTAGTACAAAACCAGCAAAGCCAGTTATAGTTACAGAACAAACAGTATTCAAACTAGGCAACATGACAAAGGCTGTAGATACAACTTTTCCACGAATTACATATGATGAATTAGGGGGTTTAAAAAATGAAGTACAAAAAATTCGAGAAATGGTAGAATTACCAATGAGACACCCAGAACTATTTGAGAAAATAGGTGTTGAAGCACCAAAAGGTGTATTGTTATACGGACCACCAGGCACTGGTAAAACTCTATTAGCAAAAGCAGTTGCTGGTGAGACAAATGCACATTTTATTTCACTTAGTGGTCCTGAAATAATCGGAAAATATTATGGTGAAAGTGAAGAGAGAATAAGAGAAATTTTTAATCAAGCAGAGGAAAATTCCCCAAGTATTATATTCATTGATGAAATTGATTCAATTGCTCCAAAAAGAGATGAAGTTTCTGGCGAAGTTGAGAAAAGAATTGTTTCTCAACTTTTGACATTAATGGATGGAATGAAGAGTAGAGGAAAGGTAGTGGTTATTGCTGCTACTAACAGACCAGATTCAATAGATCCAGCATTAAGAAGACCTGGAAGATTTGATAGAGAAATTGAGATTGGCATTCCTGATGAAGAGGGAAGAAATGAGATTCTTTCAATTCACACACGTGGAATGCCAATCGATGAGAAAGTAAATCTTAAACAAATCTCAAAGACTACTCATGGATTTGTAGGAGCTGATTTGGAATCTCTTTCTAAAGAGGCAGCTATGAGAGCCTTGCGAAGAATATTACCAGAAATTGATCTGGATGAAGAAAAAATCTCAAAAGAAATTCTCCAAAAAATTCAGATTACTGATGAAGACTTTAAAGAAGCACTTAAAGAAGTCAGACCAAGTGCTCTAAGAGAAGTTCAAGTACAAGTACCAAATATTAGTTGGGATGATGTTGGTGGTCTGAATGAACTCAAAGAGGAATTACGAGAAGCAATTGAATGGCCTATCAAACACAAAGAAGCTTTTGAATATGTAGATATAGAATCGCCAAAAGGTGTATTGTTATACGGACCACCAGGCACTGGTAAAACGTTGATTGCAAAGGCATTGGCAAAAATGACTGATTCTAACTTTATCAGCGTTAAAGGACCAGAACTGCTTTCAAAGTGGGTTGGTGAATCAGAGAAAGGCGTAAGGGAAATATTTAGAAAAGCACGTCAAGTCTCGCCATGTATAATTTTCTTTGATGAAATAGATGCACTTGTTCCAAGAAGAAGTGGGAGTGATTCATCACATGTTTCAGAAAATGTAGTATCACAAATACTCACTGAAATTGATGGCCTTGAAGAATTACATGATGTTTTGATAATAGGTGCTACAAACAGACTAGACATTGTTGATGATGCTCTATTAAGACCTGGAAGATTTGATAGGATTATTGAAGTTCCAAAGCCTGACATAAAAGGAAGAGAGCAGATATTCAAGATTCACACCAAAAACAAACCACTTGCAGAAGACATAGATATTTCAAAAATTGTTGAACTCACAAATGGATTCAGTGGAGCCGAAATGTCAGCAATAGCAAATAGAGCAGCGATATCTGCCTTGAAGAGATATGTTGGTGGCAAATCTAAAAATGTCAAAGACATTAGGATTTCTCAAAAAGACATCCTTGACGCCATTGAGAAAATCAAGCCTAGAGAAAAGGAACAACTCATAACTCACTCCATAAAATAGTCTAAATACTAAGGGCAATGTGATAAAATATGAAACTTTATCTTGACTTTGATCCATGTCAGGAATGCAACATAATGATGGCAGAGCTAAGCAGTCCTGAGATGTTATTTGCTGATGAAAAAACTCGATCAGACGAATCTGCAAAATTTCTCAGACATTTGACATATAATCATAACGAGGTAGTTCAAGCCGTTATGGAAGACCTTCCAAAACAAAAAAGAGATCAAGAACCTGATTTCTACAAATAACTCTTTTTTCATTCTTTGAATTTAGTAATCATATTCATATACAAAATTATTCTAGATTCTATGGTAATAATAAAATGAAAATCATTGTTTTACTTGGTTTAGCTGCGGTATTTTTTTCATTGGGTTCTTTTCAACTTTCACTTGCACTTGAAACTGAACAAGAACCAGAACCTCCAAAAATTCCAGAGCCATCACCGGAACCAGAACCCATAAAATTACCAAAACCAGAACCAGTTCCTGAACCATTTCCAGAAGAAACAGAATCAGAAAAAATTCAAAGACTTACTGAAGAAAATACTAGGCTTCAAGAACAAATTACAGATTTACAAAAAGAAAAATCAAATCTTAATACAGAAATAATAAAACTAAAAGATAGAATAGAAAGCCTTAATGAAATCATCATGGAACAAATTAGAGTAATTATGGATTTGGTTAATAGATTTAGAGAAGTTATATTATAAGACCACTCTTATCAATAATTAATTTTGAAAATTAGTTAATATGTGATCTTATACAAAAATTAAAACGATATTCACATTTTTTAAATATATTCTAATTTGATTTACAGTTACGATATACTAAATTTACAATAAATTAGAATGACACTCGCTATCCTCATCATCTAAAATTTTGAGTGTTTTTTTGATAAGTACAGCCCGATTTCTAATTGTAACATCACTGACTCCTGATTCAATTGAAAATTTCTTTTGACTAATTTTTTCACCGTTAAGAATACATGCTATATATAGAGATGCTGCAGCCTGAGCTACAGGGTGTTTTCCTGCTGTAATCATCTCATTCTCACATCTCTTTAGAATATCACATGCATCTCTCTTAGTCTTTTCTTTTAAATTCATGTTATTTGAAATCTTTGAGATAAATGATGTTGTATCATACTGATTTAGATTTAATCCCAATTTTTTGATTATTGTTCTCAAGTCTCTAGACAAAATACGTCTTTCAACATTTCCTACACTTGCAATATCATCTAATGTCCTTGGAATGTTGTTTTCTCTACATGCAGCATATAATGCAGCTGAAACTAATGAAGACATTGTCCTTCCTCTAGTAAGTTTTGCATTGACTACTTTCCTATAGATATAGGCAGCATTCTCAACTACGTTATCAGAAACGCCAAGCTTGGTTTTCATTCCATGCAATAAAGTAAATGCTTTGCTTAAAGTTGATGTTTTTCTTGATTTACTTCTTTGATCCCAGGTTCTAAGTCTATTAAATTCAAATTTCGTTTTGCTAGATAATGCTTTTCCTGTAGAATCTTTATCTATTCCAATCACCGTTGATAATCCCTTATCATGCATGGTTAATGAAGTTGCAGGACCCGTTCTTGCAAATTTCATATATTCCTCTTGAGTATAACCATTGTTTTCATGTGAAATATCTGCTATGTTTTGTACTAAAACCAAACCGCACCCCCCACAAAACATTTCCCCTCTATCAGAATCTGTTATTACAGGGTAGGTTTTGCAAGTATCTAGTTGACACTTAACATCATAATCATTAGAATAATTTACTACCACTACTAACTACATATTACATTTATCAGATAAAAAGAAATTGTAACAGGCAATTTTGTTATGAAAATTAAATATTGTAAACAAAAAATTCCTAATTTTTAATTTAGAAATCTTTCTAAATTTAGAACAACATAGGTTATATTAAATGTTAAAAATAAATTTTAAAAAAATTATTCTTTTTTAATTGATTCTAAAGAATGACCACGATTCATGATCATCTGAGTAATTACCTCAGTAGAATAATCAATTCCATGTTCATCCTCAAAATGTTTCCTCAATTGTTCAAGTAATGTAACATTTTTCTCTCCTTCCAGTACAAAGTCACACTCAAAACCATAGTCTTCACAACGTAGTTTAATGGTCATAAGTTTACAAAAATAACAAACCTATAAAAATTATAAGCCCATTATTCACTTTGGTTATGACATTAGCCTTAGTGTGCTTATACCTAAACCGTGTTTAATGACACTGATAATGTCTACCGATAATGAAAAGGATGAAGGTAGACAATGAAAGGTTTAGAATTTGTATTTCTTGCAGGAGGCTCTGTTCTTGGGGCTTTTCTAAGATATAAAATCACAGAATCACAAATTTTGTTAAATACAATACCGCTAAATGTTTTAATTGTTAATGTAATTGGGGCATTTATCCTTGGAATGTTTATAATTTTATCAGAACAATGGAATCTTGATGCCAAATATTCTTTATTTGCTGCAATAGGTTTTTGTGGTTCTCTTACAACAATGTCATCATTTGCTCTAGATTCAAGTAATTTGCTAGATAATCGTCATTATATTGCATTGTCTATGAATATTTTATTAAATATTGGACTATCAATTACTGCTCTGATTGGTGGAAAATCATTGATGAGTGCTATTGTTAATGGATGATTAATTATATGGGCTATATTGTTTGTATACTTTAATTACTGATTCATGGAACATTTTTTGTATATCTTCTTCAGTTGATACTGCAAGTTGATTCACGAGATCTGTTGCAGTGACTATTCCTATCACTTGTTCATTTTCAATTACAGGTAATTTTCTTACTCCTCTTGTATACATTAAATCAGAAATCATCCATACTGTTTCATCTGGACTTATTGCAATTAATGGCGATGACATTATTTGCTTCACATGAGTTGAGATTTGATATGCATGAGCTGCTACTTTCACTGCAAAATCTCTGTCAGTAACAATTCCTATAGGTGTATTGTTCTCCATAACTATAACTGAACCAACCTTAGCATCTTCCATCATCTTTGCTGCTTCATTTATTGTGACTGATACATCTACAGCAATAACCGACTTTGTCATTATATCTCTCACAGTAATTTCTTTAGCATCTTTAACCATTTTCAACATTTTTTATATTTTCCTTATATTATGGTCTTTGTATAATCTCATTATTGAAAATCAAAAACGATAATAATAAAGAAATATCTTAAATTTGGTTAAACATTAAATCTACTATGAATATAAAGAAAATTCTTGTGCCACTTGATGGGTCTAAAAACTCTATGAGAGGTTTGGATGAAGCAATCTATCTTGCAAGACAATGCCATGCAACTATTACAGGTTTGTATGTAATTCCTTTATCCAAACCAAAGACAGACTCACAAATTTCTTATATTGAGAAATATCTTCTTGGAAATGCATCTAAATTCATGTTAAAGGCAAAAAAACGTGCAGCACAAAACGGAATTGATTTTTTTGATGATGTAACTTATGGAGATGAGGGTGTAAAAATTATTAATTATGCAAATAGTAAAAAATTCGATATCATTGTTATTGGTTCTAGAGGGATGAGTTCAATTAAGGAAACTTTTCTTGGAAGCACATCAAATTATGTTTTGCATAAATCCAAAATACCTGTTTTAATAATAAAATAAATATTTTAAAAATCTTATTTTTTCATTAAAATAGGGATCTTTATTAGAACAAATTTTCAGATTATTGTATGACATATACATTTGTAAAAGATGTAATGATTACTGATTTAGCTGCATTAGATGTTTCAACCACCATAAAAGGTGCTGCAAAGATAATGGATGACAAAAACATTGGTTGTGTAATTGTAACTAAAGATAATCTTCCTGTTGGAATTTTGACAGAAAGAGACTTTGTAAAAAGAATAGCCTCTAAAGAAATACCCTTGGCTTCATCTTTAGAAGAAGTAATGTCTTCCCCTCTGATTGAAATTGATCCAGATGAAACAGTATGGGAAGCTGCACAAATTATGAAAACAAAAAATATTCATAAATTACCTGTAAAGCAAGATAACCTAATTATTGGAATAGTAACAACCACTGATCTAGTAAAAATTTGTAGTCTAGGATCTGATTCAGAAATGAGAAGAATTTGTGATCAAATTATAACATGTATGGAACAAAATAAGTGAATTCTATCATGGTATATTCCTATCAGGTAATCAAATTTCAAACAATTTCATTTATTCAGGGTTACACATTGGTCTCAATCTATCGGAGAAAAAGGCATCCTATACAAATCCCTGGAGGAACCTTTTTCAAAACTCATTATCCAGTCCCCAAATAATTCAAAAAAACTTTTTCATGTACCCAAAGACAGAACAGTTCTAGTAGATCATAGTGTTGTACACTTTTTAGGTGAATTGGCCTAAATTTTATCTAACTAAAAGTACTGGGCAACTTGCATGTTCAGAAACTTTTCTACTTACACTTCCTAACGTCTTTAATTTTTCTATCCCATACAGACCCTGACTTCCAATTACTATCAATGAAATTTTTTTCTTTTTTGAAACATTTAATATTTCATTTGCAACATTTCCCCTACTGATACTATAACTTGCTGTAATTCCCTTTTCCTGACATTTCTTTATTGCAGATTTTAGCATTTTTTCAGAATCTGTTGTTACGGTTTTTTCCCATTTTCTTATTGCCTCTTTTTCAGATTTTGTTCTGATCATTCCAAGCATTCCCGGTGGTGAAATATAATCAACATTGATTACTGAAAACAGAAAAATTTGAGAATCTAAATTATGTGCCAGTTCCATTGCTCTTGATAATGCCTTGGCTGCATACTTTGAACCATCATATGGCACGAGAATTCTGGTTAACATTTTTGAAAACATCTTAACACCTATTTTATGACTAATACTGGAATTTTAGATTTATGAACTATGGCCCTGGCAACACTTCCCAAAAATACTTCTTTTAACCCACTTTGACCTCTAGAACCAATAACAATGATATCGAATTTTTTACTATTTGCCATATCATCAATTTCTCCTATTGGGCTACCAATAATTATTCTGGATTTGAAAAGAATCCCTTTTTGTGCACATTTAGTTTTTGCGTTGCTCATGAATTTGTTAGCTGATTTTGTAATGTGAATTTGATATGGCATAAATGCGTCAGTCAAATTTCTTGGAAAAATTGGAATTACATACAAACCTGTAATAGTTGCATGGCATTGTCTTGCAAGATAGATTGCTTCATCCAAACCTCTCATAGAGTTTTTAGACCCATCAAGTGGCACAAGAATTTTCTTTATGTTTCTTCTAATCATTTATCTTTCAACCTTCATTTTTATGATTTAACACTGAATTATGATTATCAATTATAATAATTATCATCCTTTAATTCCGTCATCTTTATTTTTAAATGAATTTCGTAATAGAAAAGCTGAAATTATTATCGTCCCCAAAATTATAAAAATCAAAGTAGAGTAAATACTATCACTTATAATTTCATATGATAAACCAATTCCTGCAGTAATGAATGCTATTTCTCCTCGTGCAATCATGCCATAACCAACCCGTAATCCATGCTTCTTATCTTTAAGAAATATTGAGGCTGGAATACCAGAACCAAAAATTTTTGATATTACTGCTATTACTAAAATTATAAAAAATATTATCCAATCAACTTCTCCAATTCTTCCAATATCCACATGTGCTCCCATAATGGCAAAAAATAATGGTGCAAACATTACCTTTAATCTCCCAACAAACTCTCTTACTTGAAGAGCAAATTTTGAGCCTGCCAAACCCATTCCAGCTGCAAAAGCTCCAACAATTGGATTCAATCCTAAACTTCCAGCGATTGCTGCAATACCAAATGCTGAACCTAAAGCAATTGCCTGATTTGTTCCTCTAGATTCTAAAGAAGATGGTTTTGCCGTAGATGCAATATGTATAATTCTTGGAAGAACAAATACGGATCCTAACAAAATTAGAAACCAAAACCCAATGGATATAACAACATTCAAAATAATGGTATCAATACTTGGTAATGAATTTGAAACAATTAGTGAAATAATTGCAGATAATATTGCTAAACCTAAAACATCATCCAGAACAGCAGCATTCACTAAAACATTTCCTTCCTTTGTCTTCTCTTTTTTTAGCTCACCAAGAATTGTTACTGAAACAGCAATACTTGTTGCACTTAATGTTGCACCAATTAGTACTGAAATTGTCCAATCAAATCCTAACAAAACTGAAATAAAAAATCCAACAATCAATGGTGTTATGACCCCACCTATCCCAACAATTGCAGATTTAATTCCAGCTTTTTGCAAATCATGAAATGTAAAATGTAAACCAGCTGAAAACAAAATTACAATTCCTGAAATTTGCCAAAATGATAAAACTAAATCATTTAGTATTACTAACGGTTTATCATAAAATGGAATAATGCCTCCTATTGCAAATGGACCAAAAATCATGCCAGCAATTACAAATCCAATGATTTCTGAAATTTTAAAATGGGAACATAGTTTTCCAAGTAACATGGCAGGAATAACTAAAACTAGAATTCCTATGATGGATGGAATTACTTCAAACTCGTTTAACAATTCTTATTCTAAAATTATCTGATAATTTTTGTTAAAATAATGCTTGATCCTATTATTAGACATGAAAATGAGTAATTTACTAATTTTTCATATAAAATAGAGGTATTTTGCAATACGATATCAAAATCAATTCTAGGGTTTAATTAAATAACAATAATCTGTAAATTTTTGTATGAGAAAATCACTTTACATGAATATTTTGGTACCTCTTGATGGTTCAAAATTTTCAGAAAAAGCTCTTTTGCATGCATGTGATATCGCAAAAAATTATCAAGCTCGTCTAATCCTCTTGTATGTAGTTGAAAAATCAGTACCAATTAATCTATTGGATAGAAAAAATTATCTTGAAATTTTAAGAAAATTTGGAAATAGAGTTTTAATTAAATCCAAGGAAACAACCACTCTACAAGGTGTAGACTCAAAAATAATTATGAAGGAAGGGAATATAACAAACGAGATTGTTAAACTTGCAAAAAAAGAACAATGTAATTTGATTATTGTAGGAAGTAAAGGCCTTAGCGCAACAACAAGATTCTTTCTTGGAAGTGTTTCAAATAAACTCGCAAATAATTCACCTTGTTCAGTTCTTATTATAAAATAATCTAATTCTCTGCAATAGCCTTTACAATATCTGTTTTTGTAATAATTCCAACAAGTTTTAATTTTTTTACAACAGGAATACCACTAATATTATTTCTTATCATTAACAAAACAGCCACCCCTACATCTTCATCTACATCTACTGTTATTGGATTTGGAGACATAATATCAACTGCTTTGAAATGTAATAAATGACTCATTTGATTTACACGAAAATCATCCACATTATTTTTCATTCTGTATTCTTGAACTTCTTTTGGATCTGCTGATTGAGCAATCCAATAAGGCAATTTTGCTGGGACAAAATCTCTAAAAGTTATCACACCAACTGGCGTTCGATTTCTTTGAACAACAATTCTTGCTATTCTGTTATGAATTAACAGGCTTTCAACATATAGTAATGAATCACCAGGCATCACTGTAATCACTTTCTTAGTCATTATTTTTGAAACTTTGAGTGGAGCTACTGCATGAGTCAGAAAAATTGAGGCCAGATCTGTTTTTGTTATCAATCCTTCTAAAACGCTATCTTTACCTAAAACAATAATAGAGCTAATATGATTTTTTTTCATTAATTTTGCACAATCATAAACTGTGTCTGTCTTCTTTATTGTGACTAATTTTTTTGACATAAAACCTGATACTTTAACAGTTTTGATTGGTTTGTCTCCAAGTGCATAGATTGTTTTAGCAATATCCTTTTCAGTTATGATTCCAACAGGTTTGTTTTTTGAATCTATGACCACTAATCTTTTCAAATTATGTCTCAGTAAGATGTTTCTTGCATCCAAAAGTGTAGTATTTGGATTTACAGTAACAGTTCTTTTAATTATGATCTGGTTAAGATCCACATTTTTTAATTGCAATATATTATATTGATTTAATTCGTTAAATATATCCATTCAAATATTAATAATTAAAATCAATTCTGAAAATCCGGGGTTTCTTTTAATTTAAAAATGGGAAGAAACTCAAATATATAGAACAAAAATGATAACTGATACAATTTATGAGCATTTAAGAAGTATACAAACTACCAAAATAAAGCCTCTTATTTCCAAAGCAACTACAATTGAGCCATCAGACACCCTTTCTAGTGTTATTACCAAAATTGTAAAAAATAATGCATACGATGTTTTCTATTTTAATGGTAAATCAGCTCTTTCAACCAACATTAGAGGACTATTAAATGCCAAAAATATTACTACAATGAAAGTTGAACCTTTTCTTTACAACATTCCATATGTAACTCCAAACGATTCAATTCAAAAAGTGGCAAACATTATTGCTCATTATAGAATTCGTGAAGTACCTGTAGTTCAAAAAAATAAGATAGTTGGAGTAGTTACTGCAAAACAAATCTTGAAACTACTTTTAACTAAAGACAACAAATGGATAAAAGCCAATCTAATTTACACTCAGAATCCAATAATAATATCTTCAGAAGAATCTCTTAGTAGTGCTAGGAGAATTATGACTTCAAAAAGATTGGATCATATACCTGTGATAAATCAAGGAAAAATCAAACAAGTCCTCACATCTGCACACATCCTAGAGTATATCTTACCTCAAGAAAGTCAGGGTAGAAAATCAATGGGAAGTAGAACTGTTCATAAACTAGAATCTAGAATTGGAAATATTGGAAGTACACGAATTCCTCAGTGTACACCTAATGATGATCTCAATAAAATTTTAAACTCTATGTTAAAAACAAACACTTCATGTTGTTTAGTTAATCTTTGGGACAACCTACAAGGAATTATTACATTTAGAGATATTCTTGGATTACTAGCATCAAAAATAGAAACACCAATTCCATTATACATTGTTGGATTACCAGAAGATCAGAAAAATGTAAATTTGATCAGCAAAAAATTTGAGAACACTCTTAAAAGATTACAAAATGTATATTCGGAAATTCAAGAAGCTAGAGTTTCAATAAAACAACAAAGAACTGGAAACAAAAAAGAAGGAAAGTATGAAGTATCAATAATGATTATAACACCACATTACACTCCTCTAATTTACAATTCAATCGGATTTGATCTAAGTCAAGTTTTAGAAGAATTAAGCCAAAAATTACTAAAGATGTTATCTAAACGGGCCAACACATATGATAACAAACGTTCTAGAAAAAGCATTAGAAAAATTGCATTGCCAATATTCTAATTATGAAAATTAATAAATTATCTAAGGAAAATGTTCTATTAGTAGGCTTTCCAAGTAACGGTCTTGTAGGAACTTTTACAATTTCCTATCTTATCCATTATTTAGGTATGAAACAAATTGGAGAAATTGAACACCCAGATCTGCCTCCAACACTATTTGTAGAAGACGGTGAAATTCTATCACCAATTCGAATCTACAAAAAAGATAATATCTTTGTGATAATATCTGATCTTCCATTTGATCCATATCGCGCATATGACTTTTCTGAATCAATTTTACAATATTGCAAAAACAATGACATTCAAAAAATTATTATTGTAAGTGGAATGGAAACAATAAACCAAGACCCAAAATCACCTAAAATATTTGGTTTAGTTACACATCAATCACTTGAAGAACTTCTCTATACAAATCAGATCTCAAAATTTCTTGCAGGCTCAATTTTTGGAACTGATGCTGCAATAATTTCAGTTTTTAGAAAATCAAAAATACCTGCACTTGTATTATATGCAAAATGTCATCCTTTCTTCCCAGATCCTGAGGCATCAATTTTAGCTATAACAACCCTCGCTAAAGTTTTGAATGTGAAAGTAGATACAACTGATATTCAAAAGAAAATGGAAAGATTAAGAATACAACATAGGAATCTTATGGAAGAAACTATTCGTGCTTTACAACAACAGCAACAAGAAAAACAACCTACGAGAGCTCCTCAGATTTATAGATGATTAAATGACAAAAACTAATCAGAATAAATTTGAAATTAGAATAATACAACCATCAATTAATTCATTGTTTAGTGATGATATGAATGGCCAATTTCTTTCACCACTTTCTTGCCTTAGAGAATTTGGAACCTATTGGTTACTAGAATTTGATCTTCCTTTAGTAAATAAAAAAGATATCAAAGTAACTTATAATGAAAATTCAATAAGTATAGAGGCAAAACTTAAGGAAACATATTATGAGCAAAAGTTAGGTGTACAAACAAAATTTCAATATTTTAAAAAAATTGTTACACTTCCAAACAACATAAACAAAAACAAAACTACTGCAAAATTTGAAAACGGACGTCTAAAAATTATAATACCTAAAAAGATCTCAGGCCAAA